>Ga0302134_10000220_pt1 | contig 22813 bp, 15 predicted proteins | sample CB9_SCM_MG_FD_203123 | JGI IMG/M metagenome (GOLD analysis project Ga0302134, IMG submission 203123) | Marine microbial communities from Western Arctic Ocean, Canada - CB9_SCM | ecosystem: Environmental > Aquatic > Marine > Oceanic | place: Canada: Western Arctic Ocean | collected 2017-09-19
GTGGAGGTGTGAATACAAATCTATCCGGTGGCGATATTCTCGTCATGAATAACCACATCAATCTCACTTTCCGAGTAAACCCGCAGTTGGCTACGTTAACTCAAAATCGCGACAATACTAAATCGCCAGTCTATGACCCGCAGCTAATCAAAGATGCTATGGAAACTGGACGTCGCGAAGGCTTCTATTTGCAGCAAGGATGTTACGTCGCACTGACGGGGCCGAATTATGAAACTCGTAGCGAATATCGAATGGTTCGCAAAATCGGCGGTGATGTGGTCGGGATGTCGACTGTTCCAGAAGTGTTAGTCGCTCATGCTCTTGGAATGCGCGTCCTAGCGTTGTCCGCGGTAACCAATGTCGCCAAGCCTGATGCATTGGTTGAAACCACTGCCACAGGTGTGATTGATATCGCCCAACTCGCCGAACCAAAACTAAACGCCATTGTCATGACCATCGTTGATAATATCAACCGTGAATGATTACTAAGCTTAGAGAGCTTCTGAGCTTAGGGAACTTCATCTTATCCATAATTGTGTGGCGACTGCCTACTCTCTATCAGAAAGCGAACCGGCTTGGTTTCAGTGTGTAATAATTGTGATCGCTATTGTTCTTGCCATTGCCACCCGACAGGAACCTGCAATTCCATTTCCGCCATCCGCGCCCACGGAGTCCCTGGATGCTCGGTCTTCACACGCTCTAAATACTGCACCGCGCGGTCTCCAATCTTCTTGATCACACTTCCCACTTCTGTATCCGTCGACGGCACTAACACCCAAGTCGTACTCGCCTCGTTTTCAAAAGTCTTACCTCGTTTCATTAATGCCAGCATCGCGTTGTAACCTTCAACCCGAGAGCGCGCGGCGAGCAATCGCCCCATCGCCAAGTCATATCCAGCTTGCCAACGCAAGTTCGTCAATTTACTGCGGTCAGATTCGCCAAGTCGCAATATTTCATAAGCTTGTAGCAGTGCCGGCTCTAGTTGCGCTGCCGCCAGTTGTGCTTGACTCAAATCACGACTAAATCCTGCCTCATCACGCTTCACATAATCACGCCGGGGATTATTCAACACTTGAATCGTTTCCAGATTTGATACCTGAATCAAAGCAGCTAACGCTTTGTTATCCTGAATCTTGGCTTTATACTCCGCTTGACTAATGTAATCCGGAGCATACTTTTGCAACGACGAGCGATTGTATGAACCAATTAAAGCCACCGGACGACTACCCGGCCGATTTAACATCGCCGATGTATAACCTGGCGCTCGTAACGCTAAAAACGAGCCACCGCTGACTCGACAAATGTATTCCCATGCAAACGGACCAAAACCGCTATCAACAGTTTCCGTTACCATCGAAGCGGACGGATATTCCATTAACAATTGCTCTGTATCACGTGTCTCAGGACCTTGATTGATAAACGTTCGGCCAGCAGTCCCACCCACACCTGCCTCAACGTGGTCAGGCAAAATGGCGCGTTTACCAAACGGGGCGTTTACACCGACTACATACACAGGTATTGCATACTTTCCTAAATCACTCCGTAACAATTCCGCTTGATCCTGATCATCACCGGCTTCATCAGTCACAACAACTAAAAAAACTTCGTATCCTTGCTTACGGCGTAAATCTAATACATCGTCTGTTGCTTGTCGCACTGCGGCAAAAGCATTTTCCACACCAGAGGAATCGATAGCAATTTGTGTAAACGCTTCGGTCACTGCCTTGAAATCACCTGACGCCTCTAGATGCCGTTCCGTTAATTCACCAAAAGAATAAACTGATGTCAGTAATTGTGTTTGCTCATCCCGTACTTCTTCGGAATTCGTTTTAGCTTGTTGTTCTGCCTCGATAACCAATCCATCGTAAAAATATTGCGCTTGCATTTTCACGGCGTCCACCATATTTGCCGCGCTCTTAGTCCGGTCTATGATCCAAACAACCAGCGTCGGGACATCATCTTTGGATTGCTTGAACATTTCCAATAGCTGATTGACTTCTGGGTGAATCGCCGTAGCCCGACGAACCGTTTGTTGTGACGGTGGTTCAATTTCTAGATTCAGGCTTGGACGCGCGTTCTCTCGCTTCGGACGTGCTTTGGCAGTACCCGTTAAAGGAGCATTCACGCCGGGCACCACTTTCTCTGTTTTCACCGGCGGCGTTGGATCCGGCTCTGGCTCTGTTCCGCAGCCGACAGCCAAGCCCAATAAACTGATCGCTAATAATAATCCAAGTGGTCTTAATCTCATCCTCGTTCCCATTTCTAATCCAACATTCCTAAGCCTGATTTTGTTGATCGCCGAGCTACTTCGGCTTTGCATCTCTGCGGCATTTTTTGTTCCCGCTTTATTGTATAGGCAAACCCGCCTATGATAGAAGAGACGTCAACCACAAAGGATCCACCAAATGACATTTGCCCACTTCACGCTTGCTACTTGTGATGTTGAGACGAGTAGTCTGTTTTTTCAAAATACATTGGGTTGGACACCTATTTCACAGCCTGACAACATCAATCGCAATGCGGACTGGCTCAAAATTACCGAGAATCAACAACTACACTTATTGTTGGTCGCAGGATTTGAACCATCTCCATTTGAAGCGGAGTTTGGTAGACACTTCGCCATCTTTCAACCAGCCAACGAATTCCCTGACCTGAAGCAGAGGCTAGTCGACCACGGCGCTACACTCATCGATCCACTGCGAGACACTCCGTTCGAACGATTCTTCTTTCAAGATCCCAACGGGTATGTATTTGAAGTGATCGATCAAGATGGCTATCAGGGAGAGTAAAAGCTGCCGCGGTTATTCCTGTGCGCTTTCCACGACCCACACATTTCTAAATCGCACTGGACACCCATGGTCCTGTAAATATACAGGTCCCGCTTCCGGACCAGCACCCAGCGGCGCTGCTGTTGTATTCCGATCACCTGGTAATTCAAGTTTGTCATGGATTTTCACTCCATTGTGATAAACCGTCATCCATGGATTGGTCATTAATTTACCCGCATTATCGTATCGAGCGGCGGTGTAATAAATATCGTACGTTTGCCAAACCAGCGGCGGGAAACACATGTTAATCGGAGTATCGGAAACAGAATACACTCCACCACATTCATTCATTTTTCCAAAAAGTCCAAATGAATCCAGCATCTGAACTTCATATCGACCTTGAACATAAATGCCTGCATTGCCTCGCGCTTGACCTCGGTCTAACGGTTGATACGGTAAACGAAATTCGACATGCACATAATGATCTTGAAAACGTGCCTTGCTTGTCTGGCCTGTCATCAATAAACCATCCGCCGTTATTTTTCCGTTTTTCCAGGCATCGGCGTTTTTACCATTGAACAAAACCACGGCACCCGCTGGGGGCTTCTTTCCTAACGTCGAACTCTTGCGATTTACTTTCGCGAGCGACGGTCCACCTTTACCCGCCAAATCATACAACTCTAATCGTCCGTTATTAAGAACGGCCGTGCCAAGCTCTTTATGCTCGAAACGCACTTGACCATCTTTTAATTCACCATCAGCTCGCGCGATCGTCGACTTATCATTTTTAAACCCATCGCCTGGCAAACCGCCATGATAAAAGGCGAGACGAAATTTGCCCTTGCCACTAGCAATCACTTGCGCACCCGCTTTGACAGTATTGCCATCCTTGTCCTCATAGTCTCCCGAATACTCACCTTGCAGTGCATAATCTGAATCGACTTTGGAGGGATCCGAAATTTTTGGGCCCTCCGCCACCACGATTGATACCGAGCTAACTGCAAACAGGAAGCACGACAGTCCTAAAACCATTGCATGAGAGAATTTAACCATTAGAATCCTACTTTTAAAAAAGCGTTTATTTATAGCTTACGTGAATGAACAGGCCATCGTTGATTGTAAATATCCGACCTTCAGCATACGATAGCGTATGGCCTTTATTCTCATATGTCGCACCTGCAAGTGCAAGTAAGGCTAAATTAATTTTCAGCGGATCCACTGCGAATGTTTGTTACGATCGAATATTTCGGCGTGCCCCGACAAAAAACGGGCGTCAGTTCGGATTCACTTTCATTTGCCAACTCTCCGACATCACTCTCCGACGTGCTAACAGAAATTGCGCGACAGCACACTGCGTTTGGCGACCAATGTTTAACGGGAGATCAATTGTCTCGCGAAACAATCATTAATCTCAATGGAGACGAATTTATAAGGTCCTTGGATACCCAAGTTGTTAACGGTGACCATATTTTGATTCTCTCGACCGACGCGGGAGGATGATATGAGTAGTTTCGGATATCATGGCATCTACACCACCGTCGATGCAACGACGGGCACCAGTAGCCAATCTTCGATAACTGAGTCAACGTTTCGTCGATTCCCTGGCGGCTCAGCACTAGGCACTCATTTGCTGCTCGAGCATGATGCGTGGCGATACGACCCATTGAGTGCTGAATCTTCGTTGGTGTTCGCGTTTAGCCCCTTAGTCGGAAGTCCGTTAACCACAAGCGCTAAATTTGCCGTTGTCAGTCGCAGTCCTTTAACCGGTCGCCTCAATGATTCCCTCGCCAGTAGCTCTTTTGCACTTGCTGGAAAAAAAAGCGGTAACGATGCTATTCTGATCACCGGCAAAGCGAAAACACCTTGTATCCTTGTAATCGATGATGAACAAACACGTAAACTTCCCGCCGAGCATCTGTGGGGACTGTCAGCCGAAGATGCTGAGGCCAGCTTAAGAGAACAATTTGGCAGGGAACACCATTTTGCGGTCATCGGCCCTGCTGGTGAACAACAAGTACCCTACGCTACGATTTCGCACAGCGGACGACACGCCGGTCGCGGTGGTAGCGGCGCCGTGCTGGGGGCTAAAAACGTAAAGGCTATTGTCGTCGCCGGCAACCAACGTACTCAATGGGCAGATACAGCTGGGTTAGTAGCACGCGCCAAGCAACTATCCAAACTTTCATTTGGCCCAGCGACTGAAAAATACCGTGACCTCGGTACCGCCGCCAACATGCTTGTCTTTAACCGCCTTAATTGCCTACCCACGCGAAACTTTCAACGAGGATCTTTCGCAAACAGCGAACAATTCTCACCCGAAGCGTTAGGCGCTTCTCGAGATAAAACACGTTCAAGCTGTGCTGCCTGTACGATCGGATGTACTCACCTCTATTCCACCAACTCATCCACATCCAATCGCAACGTACGAATTGAATATGAGAATATCTACGCACTAGGACCGTTGTGTGACGTTCAAAATCCGGAGACGGTAATACAAGCTTCTCAGCGCTGTGACGAATTAGGAATCGACACGATCAGTACGGGCGGAACCATTGCCTTTGCAATGGAATGTGTGGAACGCGGTTTCCTGGCTGAACCATGGCTACGCTTTGGCGACAGTGCGGCACTACTCAAGGCCATCAATTTGATCGGTACCGGCGCCGGACTCGGTAAACTACTTCGGCAAGGCAGTCGCACGATGGCGACTATGATCGGCCACAACAGCATAGAATTCGCGCCGCAGGTTAAAGGCTTGGAGATACCAGGCTATGAACCTCGCGCGTTACAAACAATGGCGTTGGGATTCGCTGTAGGCACCCGCGGTGCCGACCACAATCGTAGTGGCGCTTATGAAATTGATTTCTCCGATTCCGTGGACCGCCGCAATGGTACTACCGACGCCGCGCGACTTGCTGTCGACACTGAAGACAAAGCTGCCATCATGGATTCGCTGATCCTCTGCAAATTTCTCCGTGGAGTCTTCATTGACTATTTCGCCGAAACAGCAGAACTCCTGAATCTTATTACAGGCTGGGATCTCGACCAAACCGCAATGCAAAACATGGCGCGAGGAATCATTGATGCTAAAAAAGAATTCAATATCCGCTGTGGTTGGACACCCGTCGAAGACACATTGCCACAACGGATGCTAAATTCCGCATTACAGGATGACCCTGATGCAAGGCTCGACACGCAAACCCTGCAAACGATGATTGTCGCCTACAACTTAAAACGGGGATGGACCGCAGACGGGTATTTAGCTGAAAAATCGTCCGAATAAATCCACGAACATCCATTATAAGCCATTCAAAAACCCGCAAATCGATTCGATTGCCGTATCCCAGTTCTCTGTTTGCGTAACCCCAGATCGCACGCGTGGTTTAAGGCTATGATCCCCGTCGTTTAGCCAACGCATTTTAATTTTTCGTGGTAAACGATATCCACGAACTTCTTTTCGAGTTCCAAAGATATCCCGTTCACCTTGCAAGATCATCGTAGGCACGTTGATATCTGACAAGTGTTCAATACGCAACTTGTCTTTCTTCGCCGGCGGGTGAAAGGGATAGCCCAAACAAACCAAAGCTTCGACACCAGCGTGATGCGTGGACATCGAAGCAATTCGCCCGCCCATAGATTTCCCGCCTATTGCCAGCCGTTGGTCGCTGTCCTGCGCTGGCATGCGCTCGCGAACGCGACTGATTATTTGTTGCCACGCCTCCAATAGCTTTGGTGCTCGATCCGGCGGTCGCCGGCGGTCGGTCTCAATCGTTTTCACCATATACGGAAAATTAAACCGTCCAACTTGAATTCCCCGATGTGCTAACTGCTCGGCAAAGTACAGCATGTACTCGGAGTACATCGAGGCGCCAGCACCGTGAGCCAGAATCAACGTCCACGTGGCTCGTGGTGAGCCATTCCAAATCAGATCCATGATACTTATTAGTGATTACTCTTTTTTACTGATGCCCGGCGCGGCCACAAAACTAAGTACGCTTTTACCATCCTCGGCATTCCAAATTTGAATGTCCCCATTGAACCCGCCGCTGGCGACGCGTTTGGTGTCAAAGTGATAATCGGATGATAACGCCCAATCGCCATGCCCAGTATATTTTCGCACTTCCTTTTGGGCCGCCGCGTCGAGTTGTCTCACCGATTTATCAGCCGAGGCCGCAAAAATAAATGCACTCGATTGCTGTAATTTGAAGACCTCACCGCCCAACGCTAACTCCCCACTCTTTTTACCGTCTGCCTTATTCCACCAATGGATTTTGTTGTCTTTACCACTGCTATATACAAGTGTGTTGTTGGGGTGAAATGCAACACCTTGGACCGGTTGTGAGTGTCCGCCGTAGGTCACCAATAACTCTCCCGTTTCCACATCAAACACCTTGGCAGTCTTATCTCGACTTGCCGACGCAATTTGAGTTCCATCTGCATTCCAGGCGACAGCCATAATCCAATCTGAATGGCTGGTGATCGTACGTATGGATTTACCGTCGGCCAGATTAAAGATCTGTACCGCACCATCCGCACCAGCAATTGCTAATTTATCTCCAGCCGGGTTCAATTGGACATCTAAAACAACATCCAAAGTTGTCCCCAACACCCGTTGCAATTCACCCGTTTCAGCATCGAACAACCGAGCTTCCCCAATTTGTCCTGGGGATCCGCCCCCAGCGATGATCGTCTTGCCATCGTTGCTGAAACGAATCGCAAACGTACGCTGTGCCATATTCTTGATACGGCGAATAAGCGAACCATCTTCAACGTTCCAAATAGTAAGCTCGTAATAACCACCGGCTACGAGTTGATTGCCTGCTGGATTAAAGGCAACAGCTGTTACAGGTACGCTGCGTGGATAAGTTTCTGGTGGATCCGCGTAAGTAGGTGGGGGTACAATACTGGCTAGGACTGCCTGCGGATCCTCAGCGTCATACTTTGCACCTTCTTTGATCCATTGTGTAATTAAGGCGATTTGTTCCTTTGATAATGGCTCACCTTCTAACGGCATTCGATAACAATCATCCTCAGCAATAATTCGCTGCAACGATTCACTCTCCGCTGGATTACCCGCGATAATCGCGTCCGCTTCTGAGTCGCCCGCTGCAAGAAAGCGTTCATAGCTATCCACGCGATAGCCACCTTCGGCTTTCTTAGATCCGTGACAGCCTAGACAATTGCCGATCAAAATCGGCGCGATCGCACTTTTGAAGCTGACTTCCTCGGCCCGTAAACTCAAGCCGATTGTGCCCAGAATAATGAACGCGGCTAACTGTGTTGCAGATTTATTCATAATTTTTAATTCGCTCTACATTAATCGATAAAGGCAACCCTAATCGTTATCACTAATTATTTAACTCACTTTAATGTTGGAACAAGAATTCATTCGTATTCAAAATTGCCCAACAAATATCTTCCAATGCCTCGACGCGATTTTCCTTGGTAGCCAAATGATCCAAACTCGCCTGTAATTCGGTTTCGCTTGGTAATCGACAAACGGCACGCTGATACAGCTGAGAAATAATCTCCGTATCATTTTGTCCCGCGTCGATCATTTTTCGGAAACTGTTCTTTTCGTCTCGCAATTTTCCATACACGAGCGGTCCATTAAAGAACTGAATCGCCATGCTTAAATTTGACTCACTGGTGCGCTCGCAAGCACACACCGTTTGACGATCTGGCTGACCGAATATTTTGAGAAAGTCATTTTTTACCAGATCGGGTGCGGGTAATTGAGTCGCTTTGGTCCCCACCGGTAACCCACTAAATATCTCTGGAATATCCGTGACGTGACAAATAGCATCCAGCAATTGTTCGGCACTTAATAACCGCGGCTGATAGTGTGAAAAGTACTTCACATCATCAGTATTAAAGTCGTTGGGTTGATAGCTTGTTTGATACGTTCGACTTTTAAGCATCGCCGCTAAGATTGCTTTTCGGTCGTAGCCACTTTCAACAAACTCACTCGCGAGCCGTTCCAGCAGTGCTGCATTACTTGGTGGATTGGTGTCACGAAAGTCATCGGGTGGGTCAACGATCCCTCGACCAAATACATGACTCCAAATACGGTTGACCTCAATCTTAGCAAAAAATGGGTTGTCCGGTTGTGTTAACCACTGGGCAAAGTCCTTCCGCGGATCATGTTTGTCAGAATCTGTAATCTCACCTTGACCGGGCACCCAAGGGTTCATCTTTTGACCAGTTCGAGGCTGAGTGACATCACCACTATCTGTAACCCAGATGAACATTTCATTGGGGCGTTTGGTGTTTTTTCGTTGAATTCGATTAAAAAACGCAGCCATACCGTAGTAGTTATCCTGTGTCCAACGCTCGAAAGGGTGGTTATGGCATTTTGCACATTGTAGACGAGCCCCCATAAAGACTTGGGATATCGTCTCCACACAATCATTCATGTCTTTTGCTGTTCGATAGAAATTCCCAGCAGGGTTACTCAAAGTGCTACCAGTCGCTGTCAACAATTCCACCGCAAATTGGTCATATGGCTTGTTTTCGCGCAGTGATCGCTCAACCCAGCGATAATACTTGTGGACTCCTTCCGGTGTCACCTGACCACTCGTCAAACGTAATAAGTCGCCCCACTTCAAAGCCCAAAACTTGGCGTACTCTGGTCGCTGTAACAACGCATCGACAAGTAAATCGCGTTTGTTGGCGTTGCTATCTTCAGCGAATTTTTGAACTTCATCTAGAGCAGGCAAGATACCAATCACATCTAAATACAACCGACGAATAAATTCTTCATCGGTACATAGATCTGAAGCCAAATATTGTAGTTGTTGCAATTTTTCATCGACAAGTGTATCGACATAGTTGTGTACTGGTGGGTTGTTCCATTGAAATCCTTCAACATCTTCAGTGAAGGTCAGGAAACAGGATTCGATAAATTCCAAATAACGTACGATCACGGCGATTTCACCACGACGCTCGCCACTCACCAAACCCGTACGATCAACATTGGCAACTTCTACGTCCGAGCTCGTATAAACGGCCATCTTGGTAATATCGTGAACACTGCCATCGCTGTAGTGTGCCCAAACACTTATCTGCTGCCCAAAAGCCGGCTTTTCAAGAATTCTGCCCGATTTTGGATAGACTTCAATACTAACGGGTCGCGGAACATCCGCGGCGTCCATCTTGCAACCTTCAGCAATCCAATCTCGGACCACCGCATAAGCTGGATCGTCTGAACGAATTTGCCGTCCCCCACCGTGTGCTACTTTCATCGAAGGTTTCAGCAAGAGCAAACTATTATCAGCATCTAATGAGTTCGTCCGACGTCCAAAATCTTCCCGTATCAATGTTAGTTCGTCAAGTTTTGGATCAAATGCTCGTAATGACAGGCGGAATCCTGCTTTACCACTTGGTGACCCATGGCAAGCGCCCGCATTACAATTGTTTTTACTCAAGGCGGCGAGCGTACCATATAAAAACGAAACGGGTTGCGGTTTATTTTGATTGGATATCGTAGCAGTTGTTGAAAATTTTTTTCCTTTCACTTTGATATTGATGTCCGTGGAGCCATTGCCAACTGGAACAACAACCGACCCTTGAATCACAGCCACCTGTTCATTCGCAGAAGTTATTTCTGCAGCCCGCGTTAAGTCTCGAATCGAACCATCACTATAATGTCCCGTAATAACCAGTTGCGATTCTTCGCGAACACCCTCTAAAACAATAGCCGGAGGAAATACTTCAACCTGTAATAGCTTGGCCGTTTTGGCGGCCGAAGCAGGCGCGCACACTACACACAACACTGTGAAAATCCCGAGCCATCTCAGTTGGGAAATATATTCCATTTGCTTTTCCATCATCATTCTGCGGCCTTTATTTGAACCACGATTTTGTTGCTGCTGGCTTGGACGTCCTTACCAGCATATTTTGTTTTGACAGTCGCGAGCACATCTTGGATTGCTACGACTTCAGCGTCTGCAGCTGCCTTTATTTCCACTTCAATTTCTGATTTATCTGCGGCGATCGTGAGTTCCTTGGGCACCGTCACATTCTCGGGTAATCCTTGCACCACTACTGTCACCGCTTCCGCCTTTGAACCGGGGCCCCTCACAACGACCACCTTCATTGTCTGACTTTGCCCCACCGCAATTGCCGCGGCCAATTCCAATGACACGGTAATCGGGTCGACCACTTCGATCGTTACCTCGCGAGATATCATTTGCCCTCGGCCAGCGTGTTCAGCAAACGCATGAACAGCGAATGATTTTTCCTTAGCTTGCTCCGGCGTTAGATCTTCAGGAACCGTAACCGTGATGGTATGAGTCCCTTTGTTATCTTTTCCAGCTACGCTCACTCCAGTGGATATATCGCCATAAAATGGCACCAACGCACCCTTGAATGCTTCTAATTTGCTTTTCGTTGTCATCGTCAGAGTCGTTGTTTTGGAACCCCGCGGGACATAGGCCACAGCGGGCGTAAACGCCGGCTCAAAGAACTCAGGAGTTGTTTCCACAGTTGCATATTGAAACAATCGATTTAAATAAGCAGGAGGATGGCTCATCATTATAAATTGCGTTCGAATCCAATCGCGAGACATTAGCGGAATCTGCACCGTCTGACCATCAATCGCAGCTTCGCCCACTATTTGAAAATTGACTAGTGCGCCTACTTTGATATCCCCTGGAAATCGCACAACAACCGTTGCCGCTTTAGCGCCCTTGGCGATGACATTACCGTACCACTGCAAACCTGGGATATCGTTCGTTGTTGTTATCGTGATCGGCCCATCATAACCATCGCGAACAACGGTCACTGAAAAATTAATCGCGCCGATTTTGGCATCGACTAGATATTTGTTCTTGGTCGCTTTATCATTTTTAAGTGACAACGAAAACGAGTTACCCTGCTCTGCGGTAATGAGATAGCCAAAGTTGTTTCCACCTCGATGTAATATATCAACTGCTTCTAAGAGGTACTCCCCTGTTTCTGGAACAACCCATGACAGCACAAATTCATCTTCATCGGTGACGGCCGCTGCCGCTAATTGAGTGCCATCAACTTTAAGCACACGATACTTTACAACTGCTGGTGATCCTAAACTGCGCGAATAGCCACGAAACCGTAAACGCTTGCCCTTCTCCGCTTGAAACTTAAAGAGGTCAACGTCATCCGCTTGGCCCAACAAACCACTCGCACCACCGGGCAAGCTAATCTGCGTTGCTTGTTTGAATTCATTGTTAGGCTCTTGCTCAACAGCCTGCACACCGCCTAAAGCGATCGCGAGTGCCATACCTGAGGCATTACTATTGGCAGCTCTAGCTGAAACTGCAAGTAACGCACCAACTGTATTTCCGGTTTCATAAATCGATGAGACCTGGACATCATCCCTAGAGGGACCCGTAAAGCCGACAGCTGCTGCTACCCCTTGTTGTATCCCCAGCGGGAAAGCGGTTGTCACGTTTGGAAAATTTCCAATTCGTAATGCATATGGTTGGCCAGATTTGTATCCGCTATCAGCGACTTCAATAATATACGTTCCCGCCGTTGCAAATTGGTGGCGAAATCGACAATCCGTATTTAAGCCATCACTGTCATCCGCATAGTCAAGTTCATCGCCGGTAGCGGTCAGCAACCTCAATACCGGGTCCATCAAAGATCCGATGCGGCTGGCATATACATCGAAGCTAATAACTTCGTCGGCTTTAGCTTGAAAACTATAGTAATCGTGTGTCGTTCCACTACTCGTTCCAATGATACTCGTCGGTTGATTCACCCCTTGAGCAGTATCGGCAGTATTGTTTTTGCCGCCGTCAGTTGTAGCTGGCAAATCGTCGACCATTACCAGAAACAGTTGTGAGACGCCTTTAGCATTGGCGACGACTAACCCACCCACACCTACCGCTGATTTTTCCGTCAATGTGATCGTCAATTTCGCCGTCTTGTTGTCATCTACTCCCTCGACAACAGCTAACACTTTGACATCCGCAGCGAAAGTAGTCCAAACATTTAACGGCGACGTTAAGTCCGTTCCACCGAGAGTGATTTCTGTAGTTTGAGCAGGACGAATTGACCGTGGAGTAACACTGGAGATAACCGGTGCAGCCCAAGTAGCGGAGGAACAAGCCGCGAAAACAATAACAGAAAATGCTATTTTCACTAAGTTCAATGTCAGCGATGGGGTGCGGCAGTATTTCATTGGCAAGGGTCTATTTTCGTTGGTGGGCATAAATAGGTAGGATAAACAGCGAAGACATCTATTAAATACCTTTATGTTTATGACTATATTGTAGTTTATCCAAAACCGTTCCGTCAAACATACAGTGCGGTTTCTCTCACCTTTTTTGACCTCTGTGAAATTACTAACATGCCTCTCAACAAGCTTATACTAAAAACCATTTTCACAGCACTACTGTGCTATTTTCCAATTCAGAGTAATCTCGCTCAAAAGAAAATAAAAGTCCTGATTACCAGTACGGTCGATCAAACCCAGCAGCCCTGTTACGTCATTTTGCCCCGTGGCTACGAGAAGTCCAACAATGCCGACAAAATACCGTTACTCATATCACTTCATAGTTGGAGTGCGGGGCTAGAACAAGCCAAACCCGAACTCGAGAAAGAAGCAGCTAAGCTTCGATGGATCTATGTGTTTCCCCATTTTCGTGGGCCCAATCAAACTCCGGCGGCGTGTGGCAGTGAACTTGCACAACAAGATATTCTGGACGCCGTCATGTGGGCCAAACAGAATTATCGTGTTGACCATTCCCGCATCTATCTTACCGGCGCTTCTGGTGGTGGACACATGACGATGTTGATGGTGAGTCGTCATCCAGAGGTTTGGACAGCCGCCAGTGCTTGGGTTGGAATTAGCGACCTCGCCCAATGGCACGTATTACATGAAAAATCACGGTACGGAGCCATGTTGCGAAAAAGTTGCGGCGGTGCGCCTGGCGACAACGCTAAAGTTGATACCCAATTCCGGCAGCGATCGCCACTGTCCTTCTTAAAAAACTCCAGCAAAGTCCCACTTGACATTGCGGCTGGTATTCATGATGGACATACCGGTAGCGTACCCATTTCGCATTCACTACTGGCCTTCAATGAAATCGCCACCGCAACTGGTGATCGCCTGATTACCGCTCATGAAATAAAGCAATTAAGTGTCCCGCAAGGACGGCTAGAAAATCCGTTGCCGCAGGATCAAGTCCAAGATACTGCCTTGGGTCGTGAAATATATTTGCGCCGCTACGCCAGTCAAAGTCGAGTGACTATATTTGAAGGTGGTCATGAGGGGATTGCCGCCGCGGCAATGGATTGGCTAAAGCGTTTTCAACGACTTGAAGATGGTAGCATTTACGATGAAAGCAAACCAGAATGAGCCGCAAATTAAAGCAAGAGTTAGAAATCGAACAAGCACTAGCGCGTGAACACAATCGCAAGGCTTGGGACAAAATGGTCGTCAGTAAACGGTGCTTCACGAAGCCCGCCAAAGATGAAGATCTTCACGACCCATTAGGCACGATCGACGCCCAAGGCTGGCTCGGCGATAATATTGCCAATCAACAAGTGCTCTGCTTGGCAGCTGGCGGTGGTCGACAAAGTGCAATTTATGCCGCTGCCGGCGCGAACGTGACCGTCGTCGATATTTCCCCTGCGATGCTCGAGCTTGACCGTCAAGTCGCACAGCAAAGAGGTTTTGATTTACGTGTCGTCGAAGCTTCCATGGATGACCTCTCTGTTTTTTCGAACGCTGAATTTGACATCGTCATCCAACCGGTCAGCACCTGCTATTTACCAAACATCGCTCCAGTCTTTATGGAAGTGGCTCGGGTCTTACGATCCGGTGGAATCTATATAAGTCAACATAAACAACCAACAAGCTTGCAAACGAGTTTACAACGCAGTGAAAATGGCTGGACCTTAGATCAACCCTATTATCGTTCTGGACCGCTACCGATGTTACCCATGAATCAAGGTCAGGGTTCCCGGCTGCGGGAAGAAGGGACACACGAGTATCTCCACCGCTGGGAAGACATCTTGGGAGGAATGTGTCGAGCGGGCTTTGTGATTGAAGATTTCATCGAACCCTTTCACGCTGACCCAGATGCTGATCACAGTAGCTTTGGCGACCGTTGTTACTTTACCGCTCCCTACATGCGCATCAAGGCTCGCCGCAGCGATGAAATGGCGTCTGGTAACAACAAGCCCCAGCTCGTCATTCCAGATTGATTTAAACCACGCCAGCCTCGATTATTTGACAGGTAGTTTGCAATTGCAGAAACACGTGTGCTGCGCCACAATACTAACAGTAGATGAAGCAACAGAATAAGCTTTCAAATAACTTTGAATGAACACGAGCGGAGAGGATATCGCGGTGGTGGATAAACCTATTCAGGACATTGTTAGTTGTATGGGAAACCCGGTTGCCGGAAATCCCAGTCAATTCATGATGGAACGTGCCTTTGCTGCTTGCAATCTTGATTGGCGATATTTAACGCTCCAAGTTCCCGAGGGAAATCTTGGCGATGCCATGGCAGGTTTTCGCGCGATGTCGTTTCGCGGCGGTAATTTCACGATTCCCCATAAAGTGGCCGTGCTTGAATATCTCGATGGCCTCAGCGATGCCGCTCGATTAATGGGCGCCGTCAACTGCGTCAATGTAGTCGACGGGAAGCTGATCGGTGAAAATACCGATGGCAAAGGTTTTGTGCAGTCACTGAGCGAAGTTATCAATCCTGCTGGGGCAAAGATTGTCATTATGGGCGCTGGTGGTGCAGCTCGTGCGATTGCCGTCGAATTGGGACTGGCCGGAGCCGCTAGTATCAAAATTGTGAATCGCACGGAGTCTCGCGGCCAAGAACTTCTTACTGTGCTGCAGCAAATCGATGACTGCCACCCCAATTTAGTCACGCTCGACGGTGATTTTGAAGTCGATGAAGATGTCCAAGTCGTGATTAATGCAACCAGCATTGGCTTAGGGGATGCCGAAGCGAAGGTTCCCTTAGATATTGAAACACTGCTGCCATCGATGGTTGTAGCCGACGTTGTCTTTAACCCACCCCAAACACGACTGTTACGCGATGCGAAACAACGCGGTTGCCAAACGCTCGATGGGTTGGCCATGCTCGTAAATCAGGCGGTAATCGGATTCAAAATCTGGACCAAAATCGACCCCGACCCGAATGTGATGCGAGAAGCTCTTGAAGAATATCTCGAACTCTGACAAACTCATGAATCGTGCTACCCCAGGTCTATTTATTACAGGTACCAACACAGAAGTTGGGAAAACCTATATTGCCTCGCTTATCATCCGAGCGTTAGTTCGTAGCGGAATTCGCGTGGGCGTTTATAAACCAGCTGCTAGTGATTGCCCTCTCGAAAACGGCTCACCTCTCAGCGCGGACGCCTTGCAATTATGGGAGGCGGCCGGACAGCCTGGTTCATTGGAGCAAGTTTGTCCGCAACGATTTGTTGCACCATTGGCCCCACACATAGCTGCTAAAGCAGAAGGCCGCCAAGTCGATGCCAAATTACTACGGACCGGCTTGAGCTACTGGCAAGACAATTATGATTTTGTTGTCGTCGAAGGTATTGGCGGTTTGATGTCACCTGTCAGTGATGAAGATTATGTCGCCGATCTGGCCTATGAGTTTGGCTACCCACTACTCGTCGTCGCGAGTAACGAACTCGGCTGCATTAACCAAACGTTGCAAACACTTATTACCGCCGCTGCCTTCGAAGATGGTTTGCCCGTGGTGGGAACGATTCTGAATGATCAGCAAGCGTTACCGACAGACAATATCAGCCAAGCGACCAATTTTGACGAGATAACGAGGTGCAGTTTTCCTCCCGTACTCGCCAGCGTGCCCTATCAAGGCTCGTTAGACCCCAATATTAATTGGTATGAACTCGGTGCCCAGTTTGGTAACTAGCGCCGTGCAAGCCAAAAGTACAATTTGTTCAAAACAACACAAATGCGGAACTAGCTAAGCCCGTTGTACACCTAAATCCAATAGAATAATGTCATGCAAGTTGCACAAGTCATCGAATTACTCGAATCGCCCAAGGCCGCTCAAACTTGGTTGGCCAAGCTAGGTGTAACGGATACCGCAACCGCGTTCCACTCTTTGCTAGTGTTAAACGAAGCGGGCATGACGATTGATCTAGTGAGCGTCACGCTGACTCAACTCGAACAAATTTTGCCAACCCTAGCACAGCCGGAACAAACACTTCACGCACTAGCACAATTTATCAGTGTGTCTCGAAATCCAATCTCGTTAGGGGCATTGTGGGAACGAGATACTGAGGCGCTCGTTACGCTGCTTACTATTTTCTCTATCAGTCAACATCTTAGCCAGCTCTTGATTGACGAGCCGGAGTGTTATGACTTGCTACGGATAACGGACGGACAGCGTGTCGACCGCGGAATCATTCTCGATGAAATCCTTAACGAAGTCTTGAGTGTTTCCGGCGATGCCGCTGTTGAGCGGCAATTACAACGCATCCTTCATCGCGAGTGGCTACGAATTGCGTACGGTGATCTCGTGCGAAAACAAAACCCAGATACTGTGCTAGAACAAACCAGTTATTTATATGAAGGATTACTCGCAGCAGCGTTCCAGGTTGCGGTGGGTAACACAGCCACAACAAATAACTCCAACCTGGTGGACCAATTTGTCGTGATTGCCCTCGGAGACCTCGCTGCCGATCAAATGTGCTATGGCGACACTGTGAAAATCATGATGTTGTATGACGGGTCAAAAACAGCAACTGCAAACTCGGACGACAGTGCCCTGTCTGATGTTCTTAATAAGGTGTTAACCAAAACGCTTGCGTTGTTGACTTCATCCACCGGTGAACCACTTTTTACTGTTGATATCAGCTTCCCACTATCCAATAACAATTCACCAGCAACTAATCTGAATGCTGCCGTACGTTATCTCGATTTTTCCGGCCGGACATGGCAGCGTTGCGCACTCATCGGAGCACGACCTTGTGTTGGCAATGCTGAATTAGGTGCTGAATTTTTGCAGCGTATCGACAAATGGATTTATCATCGCTATCTAAGCCGGGCCGACATGACAGGGCTGCGATCGCTAAAACGTCGACTCTATCGAGCGGACCTAACCGCCAGTGTAGCGTTGGACATACAGGCTACGCCCGGAGCCACCGCCGACATTGTTGCAGTCATTCAATTTATTCAATTGCTCAATGTCGCCGCTTTTACAAACATTCGTGTGGCCGGAACAATCAACGCCATCGCAGCCTTACGCCACAACGAATTGCTTACCGCTGAAGAACAAAATGTGCTTTGCGATTCATATTTGACGCTGAAACATATCCAACACCGACTTAAAATTATCACCGATTCCAGTGCCACCGCCTTGCCCCAAGACTCCAAACGTCTCCAGCATCTCGCAAGTAGCCTTGGGTATACCGGCGACGAACAAAATGACCGTTTGCTAAATGATGTGCGGCATGCTGTCACACTAAGCCGTAAGATCCTCAACCGGTTATTGGATGATTCTTTCGTTGACCAAGAACCCGACGCGCCATCTGAAATGGATATTGTGCTCGATCCTCACCCGTCTGATCAACGCTTAAATGAAGTGCTCGGCAAACATAACTTCCGCAATGTCCAACTCGCGCATCAATATTTAACGGACCTCGCAACCGAACGCATTTCCTTCTTGTCCACTCGTCGCTGCCGTCATTTTCTCGCTTTAATCGCGCCTCAGTTGTTAGAGGCCGTCGCTCAAACTCCGAATCCAGATTCCACTTTGGCCAATTTGTGTGCCGTTAGTGAATCACTTGGTGGCAAAGGAGTGCTCTGGGAACTGTTTCAACTAAATCCGCCGACGCTACAGCTATATGTACAGTTGTGCTCGACAAGTCCCTACCTATCTGGAATTTTAACGAGCTATCCCGGGATGATCGATGAACTGATGGATTCATTGATTCTAGACCAACTGCCAAACAAAGAATCGTTGCAAAACATTCTCCGGGAGTTAACAAAAAGCGCGTCACTCGGTGGTGCACCGCTCATTGATGTATTACAAACTTTCAAACATGCTCAGCACCTGCGAGTAGGAGTCCGAGACATCCTCGGCAAGGACAGTTTATCTGCGATGCATCAATCATTATCAGACATCATGGATGTTTGTTTAGAGGAAGTCGCCGGCAGCAATTATGAACAATTAGTGGACAAGTACGGCATCCCGACAATCGACAGTGGGCCACATGCTCGGCAGACCGCGGCTTTCTTCATGCTAGCAATTGGGAAACTTGGTGGCCGCGAACCAAATTTTCATAGCGATGCCGAAATCCTATTTTTGTATGATGCTACCGGTACAACCGTCGCTCGGGACCGCGACCATCGCATCCAGACGACATCTAACCAACATTTCTTTAATGAACTGGCTAAACGAATCCTCAAAGCGGTAACTCGCTCAGGTCCTCACGGTCGACTGTTTGAAATGAATAGCAAACTGCGGGCAACGACGCCTACTGGTGCTTTGGCCGTCGAGATTTCCGAATTTATTAAATTCCTTGGCAGCGACAAAGCGCAGGTCAGTCATTTTTTGCGGCTCTGTAATTCACGAGTCGTTTACCAATCAAGTGATACAACAAACAGCCGCGAATCGCTCACCTCGCAAATTCATCAATCCATTATCTCGATGCCGCGTAAAAAGAATTGGCAACGGGAGATTTATAATCTCAGGATCGAGTCTGAACAGGGCGCCGCTGAACATAACTTAAAGCGCTATCTTGGTGGGACAATGGACGTTGAAACCATTGTGCAAATGTTGCAACTCAAACACGCACCGCAACATCGCGAGATCCTACAAGTCGGAACATTGGCAGCAATGGAACAACTTACCGCCCAAGGGTGCCTGAGCAGTGAAGATGCAGAGGCCCTTGGGCAATCGTACATTTTCCTGCGCGAAATCGAAGCTGGATTACGTTTGATGGATACCTCTGCCCGGCATGACCTGCCCAAAGATCCGCTTGCACTCACAACGCTGGCATCTCTACTGGGTTACGAAAGTCCCCAAGCACTCGTCACCATCTGCCGCCGCTTCCGACAAGACAACCGCCGCCGTTTTAATGCGATCTTAAAAGCAGTGTAGCGGTAAGCCCCCCGAGACTGTCATGTTCTGCTGCTTCAACCACTGATTTGGTTGCCAATTTGTTACATCAGAGTTCGGAACTGTTCAAAAATACAACAATGGGCGGCCCCTGGTGGACAAAAAACAGCCCGTGCACTAATCCAGGAATCCGACTAGTTCTTGGCTACGGCTTGGTTGTTGTAGCTTACGCACAGCCTTGGCTTCGATTTGGCGAATACGTTCGCGAGTCACCTTGAAAATATGGCCCACTTCTTCCAGCGTATAGCTGTATCCGTCACCAAGCCCATAACGAAGCTTGATGATTTCTCGTTCGCGATAGCTCAATGTTTTCAGAACATTTCCGATACGATTTCGCAACATTTCCTGAGCTGCACCTGACGCAGGACTTTCCGCGCCGCCATCAGGTAGTAAATCACCGAATTGGCTATCTTCGCTATTGCCGACAGGTCGATCGAGTGATATTGGGTAACGACTCATCGCCAATACACGACGAGCTTCATCTACCGTGGTCTCACTGCGACGAGCTGTTTCTTCGAGTGTTGGCTCACGACCTAGTTCTTGCAACAATTGTCGCGAACAGTTGCGTACGCGTGACATCGTTTCCACCATGTGTACAGGAATACGAATCGTACGACTTTGATCCGCGACTGCACGAGTAATCGCTTGGCGAATCCACCAAGTTGCATACGTACAGAACTTGAAGCCGCGTCGGTACTCAAACTTATCAACTGCTCGCATCAAACCAGCGTTACCTTCTTGGATGAGATCTAAGAAACTCAATCCACGGTTGCGATATTTTTTGGCAATCGAGACGACTAAACGAAGGTTACCTTCGGACAATTCCCGTTTGACCTGCTGGTAGATTGAGTAAACACGTTTGATGTATTTCACACGATTGCGCAAGCTGGTGGGCGTTTCTTGAATCGCCAACAAAATATTGCGATACTGGCCCAGCAAATCTCGCTTCGTCTGGTGCTCTTTGTTCTCGCGAGCTTCTTTAATGTCTTGCTGTAGTTGATCAATGCAACTGCTAAAATCTTCGAGAGTTTGAATCATGGGTTCAACGCGATGTGTACGCAACCCAAGTTCTTCAACTAGGCGAACACAACGGCGTCGGCGACGACCTAAGTTTTGCCAAGCCTGACTGCGTTCTTCAGCGGTACAATTCTTGTTGACTGCTACATGAAAGTCACGTTTGTTGAGGCGTGAAAGTTTTTCTAGAGTTGTCAGATTACCGGGCAAGCGACCAATAATTTGGTCTTTTTCTAGCCGATCGGTAACCGACACTTGGACAGTTCGATCAAATGGCAGTTCACCACGATGCACTCGACCAAGCACTTTGGAGGCCATTTGAAAAACGTAATCACTTTCCAAAAGCTTAGCGCGGAAGTCTCTGCGAGTGTCTTCAATACGTTTTGCCAGTCGAATTTCTTCGACGCGAGTCAATAATGGGATTTCGCCCATTTGAGTTAAGTACATACGAACCGGATCGTCCGACCAAGATTCCTGTTGATCTACCGTAGTCGTTTCTTCAACTATTCCATTATTCGTTGGGGACGGCGTTGCCGTTTTACTGTCAGTTGATCCAGCTGCACCATTTTGAAAACCACTGTTATCGGTAGTGCTTGACTGTGCTGGATCTTCTTCAAAATCATCCAAAGGTGAAGAATACGAATTCATACTTTTAATTCCTGGCAGATTGAAGTGTAGTTGGATTGTTGGTTGAATTCTGTTCTCATCGAAAGAACAAAAATTGGTGCTGAAATACCTTAAAGGTCAGTGGGTGCCATCATTTACTAATAACGATGATAAGTAATAACTTTTGGATAACGTATTAAGGTAATTTTTAAGACGCTGCTGAGTCTATATTTGGCTTATTTTCAGTTGCAGCACCTTGAGTGGCTCATTGGTTCGAAGCATGTAGCATTGGCGTTTCGCCATCGGCTCACTGTGAACACGGATAAATGTACCATTGGGTTTTTACTAGTGCCGACTAGAGGTTTAATTTCCATCTGAATTGTTGCCATTGAGATTCAACCGTGACCGTAACAACACGACCAGTCGAACCAATTTGACATTCAACCCCTCCCCAGTAAACCCAATGCTGAACAACTGTCCAATATTGCGTTCTTGCCTAGTCGACACAGTTTCCCTGATACAACTAGGTCCACTCTTTCATGTCCTCATGAAATAAACGCTGGAGTTCCTACTTACTACAGTCATGTAGCAAGGCTAGTTAACACTTGTACTTGCATGTATCTGCGTTGTACTTGGTTAATTTTAACCACCAACGGCGTTGGGTCTAGTATCAAACCAAATGAATTTCTAATAATCCAATTAGATAAGCAAAAAACCTAATCTACTCTGAACGATGACCTGACCTCATTACGTATCCTTAAATACCTCCCCACTGTACCTTTACTCCGCTTTTACGCTCGCGAGCCGCCACCAAAAATAACTTTAATTTTGACTTTATCACTTTTCTATTGAATTAAAAAATAAAGAACACGTTTTTCCAGCAGGTAAAGACACTTTGATTGATAAAAAACAACAACTCTTCCCACAGCGTTTACTTTTAGGTGGCATACTTTAAGCAGATGCTCTGTAATGCATTAACGTGGTAACGCGTACCCGATCCAATCCTTTTATGTAAACTCACAATAATAATGGTCAAAACAACTCTCAAAAACCAAACAGTCGTCGTTACCGGCGCAAGTTTAGGAATCGGACGAGCAACCGCTCTGGCATTCGGCGAATACGGGGCAAACGTGGTTGTTAATTACCGCTCTAGTGAAGACGCTGCCCAAGGAGTCGTCGCGCAAATCGAAGCGGCGGGAGGCAAGGCTGTTGCACATCATGCGGACATGGCTGACCAAGAGGCTGTCGAGTCTTTAATTCAGCGTGGTGTCGATGAATTCGGCCGAGTTGATATTGCCATCAGCAATGCGG
>Ga0302134_10000223_pt1 | contig 22719 bp, 20 predicted proteins | sample CB9_SCM_MG_FD_203123 | JGI IMG/M metagenome (GOLD analysis project Ga0302134, IMG submission 203123) | Marine microbial communities from Western Arctic Ocean, Canada - CB9_SCM | ecosystem: Environmental > Aquatic > Marine > Oceanic | place: Canada: Western Arctic Ocean | collected 2017-09-19
TTCCTGACGTTCTTCCAAAACTTCAACGTCGGTAAATCCAGCAGTCTCGATCATCGTGAGAAATCGATCTCTTTCCAAGGCTCCAGCAAAACCCTCAATCCATTCGTGGGTTGAATCTTGAACACTTTCTGGGAGCGGCTCGTTCACGACTCGTTCTGAAATAACAAATCGCCCACCCGGCTTCAGCACACGGAACATCTCGGAGAACGCCAAATGCTTCCATTCCGACAGTGATATCGAATTGTTTGAAATTACAAGATCAACCGAAGTCTCGTCTTGAGGAATTTGCTCGATGTGAGAGCGCTTGAACGTCACATTATTAGCTTCGAGTTTTTTAGCGTTATTTCGGCCCAGAGTGACCATACGAGGTGTCATATCGACGCCGATCACGCGACCTGAATCGCCCACTTCTTTCGAAGCGAGGAAGCAATCGATGCCACCGCCCGATCCAAGATCAAGAACGGTCTCGCCTGGTTTTATGCCTGCTACAGAAACCGGATTTCCTACGCCGGTTGAAGCACCAGCGGCTTCATCCGTGATTACCGCACGCTGTTCCGCTGAATAGAACTTGTCGGAAGACTTATTTTCCGATGTTCCAAGTCCTCGTTTGCCCGCCCGTTCAGCCAGCGCACCGTAGCGTTGCTTCACTGCGTTCGTGATGTCCTTCGCATTACCCGAAAGAACTATCGCATCGAAATCGCAGCAGCCAGAACCACAGCACCCGTTCTCGGTAATCTAACTACCGTAATCGGGCGATACAAATACAAATTTCCGAGCTTCTACCAACTGCGAATCTCCAATACCGCTGAGACTAATACACATCGTACTTCATCAACGCACCATACAGCCCGATCAAACCCCAACACTCACTACGGTGAAACTCTCAACTTGAAGCGTGATCACAGTGCTTCGAACGCAAAAACTCCCGCTACAGATAATCCATAGCGGGAGTTCTATTTACTCAACCAAATTACTTAGCCGGCTTGAATGCCCTTAGAGTGAGATCGATCATCGACGATCGCCATTCCTCGTTGCCGCCACCGCTTTTATTTTTCTTGAGAATCTCGATCTTGTCGAATCCAGCCGTCTCAACCATCTCGAGATATTCGCTCATCACCGCAGCACCACCAACACAGCTGACCCACTCGGCAGCTGATTTGCGCACTTCTTCGGGAAGGGGTTTATCAGTGACCATGTCGGAAATAACGAATCGACCACCAGGCTTGAGAATCCGAATAATCTCGGAAAATACTCGTTCTTTCTGCTCTGAAAGTGCAATTACACAGTTTGAAATGACTAGATCGACCGAGTTGTCTTCCTGAGGAATCTGCTCGATGTGACCCAGCTTGAAAACGACGTTCGTAGTCTCGAGTTTTCCTGCGTTAGTGCGTGCAAGCTCAAGCATCCGAGGTGTCATGTCGATGCCGATTACAAAACCCGTAGGCCCAACTTCTTTGGAAGCAAGGAAACAGTCGATACCGCCACCTGAACCAAGATCAAGAACTGTTTCACCAGTCTTAGCATCTGCAATGCCAATCGGATTTCCACAGCCAGCCGAAGCTCCTGCGGCCTCGTCGGGTAGAGCTGCACGCTGCTCTTCGGTATAAAACTTGTCGGTAGCTTTCGTGGTCGACGAAACCCGTTCACCGGCGCGTTCGGCAAGTGATCCGTACTGATGCTGAACAGCAGAAGTAATCGAATCAAGCTGAGCGTGCGTTATTTCAGCATCGTCGATTCCGCCACAACATGTAGCGTCAGCGTCGATAGGCGTCAGCGTTCCAAATGGATTGTTTGTCATTTTTCTTAGTCTCCAAAAATTCTGGAATCGATAACCGTAGTAGTGCAGCAAGCTGTCTCCACGCCCGCCTCTTTCACCGCTGTTTCAAGCTGCGGCAACACGTTCGACCATGCCTGAGCAGAAGCCCTGTAGGCATCCATGCCCAACGGTGAAAGCGAGTAATTCTTTCGCTTTCGGCCGTCCACAACGGCAAGTTCCAACTCCACATAGCCGCCAGTTTCCAACTCTTTGAGCATCGGATAAATCATGGCGTCGGTTGGTCGAGCATCACAGCAAAGTGCAATTCGAGTGCCAATCTCATAGCCGTGCATCGGTCCGTTGCTCAACTGCTGCAGCATGAAAAACCTCAACAGGCTTTTACGATTCAGCGACTGCCAATAATCGATATTAGCGAGATCATTTGTTGGTTTTGTGGATGTGGTCATAATTGATTAGTAGCGCCTGACTAAACTTGTCAATACGCAATACCTAGCTACACGATATATCGCCTTGCTATGTATGTCAGTAAGAAACATTACAAAATGTATAAATTCGCATTGGCGGCTATAATCCGCACACCACTTTTCGTGAGGTATTCACCTCTCACATCAACGAGACTCTGCAAGTAGCGCCTTCCCGCCTTCATATGACCACTTCTAAAGCTAATTCCGACGACCAGCTGTTTCTTCTAATCGACGGCCATGCAATCGTGTTTCGAGCGTGGTTCGCCATGCGCGACCACTTGATTACGGCGTCAGGACAGAACACAACCGGCGCCAGCGGGTTCATGTCGATGTTTTTGAAGACGATTCGAGAACAAAATCCGACCCATATTGCGGTGACGTTCGATACCAAAACCCCAACGTTTCGTAAGGAACTGTTCCCCGCCTACAAAGCGCAGCGCAAGGAAGTCGACCCCGCCCTTCACGAGCAAATCCCTATCCTCAAAGAAATCCTCGAAACAATGGGCGTTCCAGTGTTCGAATACGAAGGATTCGAAGCTGACGACCTGATCGGAACGCTCTCAAAACAGGCAACCGAACAGGGCATCAACACGCTGATTCTCACCGGTGATGCCGACCAACTTCAACTCGTCGATGAAAAAACTTCGCTGCTCATGTACACCGGATTCGGCGACATGCGAACGTACGATCCTGCCGGTGTTGCCGATAAGTACGACGGTCTCGGCCCGGAGTACGTTGCCGAGATAAAAGCACTTGAAGGCGATTCATCCGACAACATTCCCGGTGTACCGGGAGTCGGAAAGAAAGCAGCCCGCGCAGTACTCACAAAACTAGGTCACTTTCCTTCGCTATTCAGCCAGCTTGAAGAGGTTGAAAATATCGAAGGTCTTCGTGGTGCAAAGCGTGCTATGAATCTCCTCGAAGAGTATCGTGAAACAGCTGCGACAGCGTTGGTGCTTACGACAATCGTTCGTGATGTCCCGGTAGAATTTAGTGAACCCGATTCCAAATTCGGTGATTTCGATCGTGAAATCGTTATCAAGAAACTTATGGAATACGAGATGCGCCTCATAGCGAACAGGTTGCCAAAAGCCGGAGCCGAATCTCAAGCCCGAACAGCGGCACCAGATCTCGAGGCGGCCCCAGGCTGGGAGCCAAACGAAGCACCAGCAGTCACCGCTTCCGGGCAGATGGACATGATGGGCGAAGGCGAGCCGGTCGTGGCACTCACCGACCCAGAGCCTCCAAAGCCGCACGGTGAGTACGAGATTGTGACCGACATGGCGGGTCTCAACTCAATGATAGATGCGCTGCAAGCCAAGGGCGAATTTGCGTTCGACACCGAAACTACCGGCCTCAATTCGATGACGTCAGGCCTAGTAGGTCTCTCGTTCTCTATTAAGTCTGAACACGCTTGGTACGTAGCAGTAGGTCACAACGAGGGCGATCAGGTTCCGTTCGAAGAAGGGCTCGCCGCACTTCGCCCACTATTTGAAGACGAGTCGATCAAAAAGATCGCTCATAACGCCAACTTCGACATGATGGTTCTAGCGACAGCTGGCATCACGTTGAAGAACCTCACGTTCGACACGATGATCGCTGCCGCACTTTGCGGTCGGCGAGCAATCGGGCTGAAGCAGCTAACACTTGAACTGTTCCAGGCTGAAATGACCGAGATCAAAACACTGATCGGAGTCGGCAAGAAACAGATCACGATGGCAGCAGTGCCAATCGAGCTGGCGGGTCCGTACGCAGCTGCCGACGCCGACTTCACGTGGCGGTTATATGAACACTTCGAGCCAGAAATCGATGAACACGAAGCCCGATATGTAAACGAAGAGATCGAACTTCCTCTGCTACCTGTCATCATCGAGATGCAGCGCAATGGAATGATGATCGACAAAACGGCGCTGGCCAAAATGTCGGAACAGCTTGGTGCCGATATCGAGCAGATTAAGCAGGCTGCCACCGCCATAATCGGTGGGCGTGAACTGAACCTCGCATCGAACCAACAGGTTGCAGCGTTGCTCATCGACGAACTTGGTGCGCCTAAGACCCGCAAGACCAAAACTGGTTACTCGATGGATGCCAACGCTCTCGAAAAAATCAGAGAAACGACCGGACTCGATGATCGCATTTACCAAATTGCCGACGGCGTACTGAAGTTCCGCGAACTTTCGAAGCTGAAATCGACATACGTAGACGCTCTGCCGGAGCTAGTGAATCCGCAGACGGGTCGAGTACACACAAGCTTCAATCAAGTGGGCTCGGCAACGGGTCGACTCTCAAGCAACGACCCCAACGTGCAAAATATTCCAGTACGTACTGAAGTTGGTCGCCGCGTACGAAAAGCATTCATCTCCGATGCTGCAAACGGTTGGCAGTTCCTAGCCGCCGACTACTCGCAGATCGAACTTCGCATTCTTGCTCACCTTTCACAGGAACCGGGATTGCTCGAAGCGTTCCACAAGGGCGAAGACATTCATGCTGCAACCGCACGTGCGATGTATGGCGTGGAAGAAGTAGACGCTGGACAACGCCGAATCGCCAAGATTTTGAACTTTGGAGTTATCTACGGATTAGGTCCTGTGGGAGTGGCACGACAAACCGACCTTACTCGTCAGCAAGGCCAGGAATTCATCGATCTTTACTTCGGAAAATATCCGGGTATTCGTGACTACATCGAGGAAGTAAAGCAATCGGCTCGTGACACTGGATACGCCCAAACGATCACAGGTCGAAGGCGATATCTTGCCGATATCAACGCTGGACACCCCGGTCACAGGGCGGCGGCTGAACGTGTCTCAGTGAACATGCCTATTCAGGGCACAGCAGCCGATGTGATCAAGCTAGCGATGGTCAACATTTCAAACGAAATGAAGACGCAAAAGATGCAGTCCAAAATGTCGATTCAGGTTCACGATGAACTGATCTTCGAGATAGCTCCCGGCGAACTAATGGAAATGCAGATGATGGTCACATCCATGATGCCATCCGCAATGGACCTCGATGTCCCCCTACTGGTAGAAGCCAAAACCGGCCCAACCTGGGGCGACATGGATTCAGTGGATTAGGTGCTCTAGAGTCACGAAAAATGCCCGAGTTACCTGAAGTCGAATCACTACGACGCTACCTAGTTAGAGAGGGCATTGTCGGTCGTACGTTCGAAGGAATCGAACTCGAACCCAAGCCGAGTCCAGAATCAGGAACCGGAGCTATTTCAGGCATCGACCACGTGCAAAGCAAGACTGTAAAAAGTCTTGAACGGCGAGGCAAACAGCTCGCAGCCATTCTCGACCACGGCGTACTGGGCTTGCACATGGGAATGACGGGACAAGTCAACGTCCTCGAATCCGACGAGCCGTCACCACGATTTACCCGAGCACTGTTCAATCTAAGCAACGGCTTCCGAATGGCACTCGTAGATCCACGACGTTGGGCGCAACTGAGATATTTCGAATCACTAGATCAAGCGTTCAGCGGACTCGGACCCGACGCTCTCGACCCCGAGTTAACTGCTAAGAAATTCGCAAACAATCTCAAAGGCAGAACAGCCCAAATAAAACCGCTTCTGCTCAATCAATCGATCATCGCTGGTGTCGGTAATATCTACGCCGACGAAGCACTACATCGGGTGGAGATTTCACCCGCCCGGCGAGTGAAAAACATCTCAACGAAAAACCTCGAAAGCCTATTCGGTGCAATTCGTGAATCTCTGGAACGTGCGCTCGAATTCATCAAGAACAATCCTGATGAACGAGGCCGACCCTACATCGTCGATGCCTACGACGACCGAATGCAACTCCATCGCAAACCGGGGTCATTCTGCCCCCGCTGCGAAATCCCGCTAGTCACACTCAAATTCGGCGGGCGAACCGCTTACTACTGCTCAAACTGCCAGAAGTGATCAGAAATGAACGATCTGGTGCGTTAATTGAAACCCACGTCGTCGAGATCATCGGTTTTACGGGCACGTAAGCGATCACGAAGTGCCACCCAGAAAAGCAGTGCAGCCCCAATGAATGCAACTGCATACCCGGCAGCGTAGAGAATCCAAGAATCATCAGTTGTGATCAACACTATGATTCCGACAACCTCGATGATGGCACCGGCAAGAATAATCCACATGCCCGATATTTCAAGAAATCGTTTCATGATCATTCCCTCTCGAAAGTTACGTAGTCCCGAGCCCTGGCATTGCTAATTAACGGATTGCGGCGGCGAGGTTTACGCTCTCTAAATTCACTATCTACCTCTAAAAATGACTGCGCAGATCAGATCACTGAGGAAATCGTAGCGTTTTACAGTTTCAGATAAGCCCGCATTGCCATTAGAATTATCGTCTGTGCGGTTTCATATTGAAGCCCCGGCACCTCTGCGGAGGGGTGGCAGAGCGGTTGAATGCGCTTGTCTTGAAAACAAGTATGGCGGTAACGTCATCGCAGGTTCGAATCCTGTCCCCTCCGCCATATTTCTATTCAGAGATGCCAAGTACGATTGGCCTGCAGTCTAGTCGTTGAAACCAAACGATGGTTTCAGCCCTTTTTCAACAATCTCGGCTTCACGCCCCGTCACTAGTCCTGGCAGTTCGACGGTGACTTTTGTCCCCGTTCCTTTGTCACTAGTAGCTGTGATTGTTCCGTCATGCAAATCGCGGAAAATTACAAGGAAACGTACTTTACGGCTTCAGCGACGAAGTATCGTCGTCAGTTGTACAGCGAATGATCGGCGAAACCATGGACGCCCGTGACCCGATGGCACTTTCTGCTCTCGGTGAAATTGCGAATGTGATCACCGGTAACGCAGCCACTGAACTGGCGGCAAACGGCTTCACTTGCAACATTAGTCCACCAGTGATCATTGAGCCACGTGGCTCGACGCTTACTTCGACTGTTCCTAAGCAGATTCTCGTAACGTTCAAGAGCGACCTCGGCGTAATGACAGCCCGAATCGGTCTCTCAGAGAACGCTAGGTACGTAGAAAAAGCTGCTTAGCAGCCTTCTTCATTCGGAAATTTTGAATAATTCAGCTCGAACTCGCTTATTGCGGGTTCGAGTTGTTTAATTTCACTCGTAATCGGGTCTATATGAGTCACGGAAGCATCTTATTCGTAGACACTGACCACAGCCCTCGGTACGATGATTTGCGGTCCTGAATAAAAGGACTCACCCACACGAAGCAATTTCGGCAATATTCGTGTGGTCGCTAATAATCAGAAGCGAGTAATCATTCGTGAATATCCACGAGTATCAGGCGAAAGCAATCCTCGACAAATTCGGAGTACCAACTCCGAAAGCAGAGGTAGCGTCCACCCCCGCTGAAGCGAAAGAGATCGCTTCACGAATCGGCGGACGAGTGGTCGTTAAGGCACAAGTTCACGCAGGTGGACGAGGCAAGGTCGGAGGCGTGAAGCTAGTCGATTCTCCCGAAGAGGCTGAAAAAGTTGCCGCTGCACTAATCGGCACACGTTTAGTCACCAAACAGACCGGCGCCAACGGCGTACCTGTCGACAAGGTAATGATCGCCGAAACTCTCGATATCAAAGAAGAGCTATACCTCTCGATCGTTATCGATGGCGATGTAGGTGCTCCGGTCGTAATGGCAAGCACTGAAGGCGGCATGGAGATCGAAGAAGTTGCGGCGTCAACTCCTGAGAAGATTTTCCGAGTTGCTGGCGATCCACTAATCGGGCTCACCACTTACCACGCCCGTGACATCGCACTCGCACTCGAAGTTCCTGCAAAAGCAGTTCGAGCAACCACTAAACTCATTACCGATCTCTACAACGTATTTATCGAAAACGATTGCACACTCGTAGAAATCAACCCTCTCGTCATCACTGAAGATGATCAAGTCATCGCACTCGATGCCAAGATCAACATCGAAGACGATGCGTTATTCCGCCACCCGGATCTCGCCGGCCTACGCGACCCTAACCAGCAGGACCCGCTTGAACAGCGTGCAGATGAAGCCGATCTCGCCTATGTAAAACTCGAAGGCGGACGCGTTGGCTGCATGGTCAACGGTGCAGGTCTAGCAATGGCGACAATGGATATTACGAAGGCAGCAGGTGCCGACCCTGCCAACTTCCTCGACATCGGTGGATCAGCCGATCAGGCACGTATTGAAGAAGCATTCAAAATCATCATCGATGATGACGATGTTGAAATTATCCTCGTGAACCTATTTGCAGGAATCGCCCGTTCCGACATTGTCGCTCAGGGAATTGTTGCAGCAGCCAAAGAATCCAACGCCACCGTTCCGATGGTCGTCGCAATGCGTGGAACAAACGCTGAAGAGGGAATCAAGATCCTCGCCGATTCAGGACTTAACATCACAGGTGCACCTGATCTTGCCGGTGCAGCAGTGGTTCTAAAAGAGAAATTACTAGAACTGGGAGCATCCAACTAATGGCGATTCTTGTTGGAGAAAACACACGACTCCTCGTTCAGGGTCTCGGCCGAGACGGAAGTTTCCAAGCAAACCGAACCCGCGATTACGGCACAAACATGGTGGCAGCAGTTCACCCAGGCCGTGACGGAACGAAATTTGAAGACGAAGTCCCATACTTCTCAACCGTTGCTAAGGCAGTAGAAGAAACCGGTGCAAACACCGGAGTTATCTTCGTCCCAGCTCCGTTCGCAATGGACGCCATCATCGAACAGGTCGACGCAGGACTCGAACTCGTCGTCTGCATCAGTGAAGGTGTTCCGGTGCTCGACATGGTGAAAGTCATGTCCTACATCAAAGACAAGCCAACCCGACTCATCGGCTCGAACTGTCCCGGCGTACTTAGCCCGGCATCGAAAGCCAAAGTTGGAATCATTCCTGGCAACATCGTTCAGCCCGGCAACGTCGGAGTTGTTTCACGATCAGGCACGCTCACATACGAAGCGATTGCGCAACTTGTACAGAACGGCATGGGTCAGTCAACCTGTGTTGGTATCGGTGGCGACCCCGTTCACGGAACAACTTTCACCGACGTACTCGAACTGTTCCAGGCCGACGATGAAACCGAAGCAATCGTGCTTATCGGTGAAATCGGCGGAATCCGAGAACAGCTCGCAGCCGATTACATCAAGGAACATGTAACCAAGCCAGTCGTTGCAGCAATCGCCGGATCATCGGCTCCTGCTGGAAAACGAATGGGCCACGCCGGAGCGATCATCACCGGCAAGGCAGCACTTGCTTCTGAGAAGAACAAGGCACTTGAAGCCGCAGGCGTTCACGTTGTTGAATCGCCAGCACTGATCGGCGCCAAGATGAAGGAAGTGCTCGGCTAAAAACCGAGTAACTCGCCTCATGACGTTTACCGAACGCTACGTTCATACCGGCAATGTCGCTCTGAACGTGGCGGAGTTCGATTCACCATCGCCCGATGCGCCAACGATGGTGCTCGTGCATGGATACGGATCGAACTGGCACACGTGGGGCCGAGTAGTCGACAAACTTGCTGCCGAATTTCACTTGTTCGCAATTGATCTTCGAGCGATGGGACGATCTGGCAGCTATGGCAAAGGCTCAAGCCGACAAACTTGGGCCGATGACATAGCAGCCGTTATTCCAATGCTCAGCAGCGATCCTGTCTATTTGATCGGGCACTCGCTGGGTGGCTGGGTAACGGCATCGGTTGCATCTGATCATCCAGAGCTAATTTCGAAGGCGATTCTTGTCGAGCCATACTCCGGAGCCAGCTCCGAAGTTCGCAAGGAAGCACGTAAGCGTCCACCGGAGCAACGAGGTATTCGAGCGCAACAAATCCGTGCAGCACGAACTCCTAATGACCTAATTCCTGCCGTCGCCGAGCAATACGCAGGAGCCTCAGCAGACAGCATCGGCCGTATCGCAATCATGTGGTTCCAGATGGACCCCGCACTCGAAGAAGGTCCTGTCAGTCGTTCGGAAGACGTAGAAACCTTCGACGATATGTTCAGTTCGATAAAGTGCCCGATCCTGATGATCAACGGTGCCGCTGACAAAGGCGGAATTCTTTCCGCAGAGGAGTCAGACCGCATAGCCGGGCTTATTCCAGACGCCCGAGTGCTAACTTGGCCGAAAGTCGGACACTCTCCTCACATCGCTCGAAACCATGATTTTATCCGAGCCACCAAACGCTTCTGGGCTGAGTAGACGCAAGTCGCACTGAAAATCGTGTAGCCTTTCGCTTCGAGGAACTAATGACCACATACCCAGAGAAGAAATTCGCCGCCAGTACTGTAGAAGTGAACTACGCAGAAGGTCCAAACAACGGACCTCCACTAGTACTGATTCATGGCATAGGCGGTCGATGGATCAACTGGTCATCAGTGATCGATCAGTTCGCCGAAAGCTGGCACGTATATGCCATCGACCTTCGTGGTCACGGCGACACTGGTGATGTTGCCGACTCCTACCGATTTATCGACTACCCAATCGAGGTCGTCGAATTTCTACGAAACGTAGTCGGCGAGCCAGCGTATCTAGTCGGACACTCATTGGGTGCAGTAACCACCAGCGGTGTCTGTGCGGTCACTCCAGGCCTCGTAACAGCAGCCGTTCTTGAAGACCCTCCGCTGTACGTAGAGCAAACGGATCAGTTCAAAACTAACTACGACATTCGTACGAAGAATCTCAGCGTAAAAGGCACTGCAGTCGAGCTTCGAAAAGCAGATAAGACATCTTCTGACGAACAGATCGCAAAACGTGCAATATCGATCACCAAAGTCGATCCTGAAGTTTGGGCATTCCCTCAAGATGGCCGAATCGCTGAATCATGGGATCCGGATGCTGTGCTCGAAGCGATAGATCGACCAGTGCTCTTGATGCAGGCAAGTCCCGACATGGGCGCTGCGATAAGCGATTCAGAAGCAACCCGAGCCATTGATCTACTCAAGCAAGGTCGATACGTGAAGTGGGATGACGTCGGACACGGCATGCACGACGCTCAGCCAGAACGATTCGTTCAGCTAGTAAACGCGTTTTTCAGGCAAGTAATTCGTAAGCAGAGCAAGAGCTAGTTAAAGAACGCCAAACGAACTGCGTTCAAGATAACCACCCCGATAATTCCGGCGGCGACATCGTCGAACATGATGCCCCATCCGCCCGGCCAGGCTTCGATCTTGCGAACACCTAGTGGCTTCAAAATGTCGAAAATTCGGAACACGAAGAAGCCAGCGATCATCCACGGCCAGGTTACGGGCAGGAACAGTACCGTCACCCATACACCGACCCACTCATCGATCACTCCACGCTTAGGGTCGTGATCGTCTTCTTTGTCGATGTAGTCTGTCGCCCAAACCCCGACAGCCGTCACAACTACAATCAATGCGAAGAACCAAACCGAATCGCCTTTACCGTTGAACACAGTCGCATCAAGCAACCAGTAGGCAACTAAAGCGGCGAACGTTCCAACGGTTGCAGGCGCCACAAACGGCCACTTGCCTGAACCGAGTCCAGTCGCAATCGTTTCAGCGATGAACGAAACAATTGGATTCTTTTGGGATGATGTAGGTGAACTCGACAACTTGATCAGCCCGTGTTTTTCAGACCAGCGGCAACGCCGTTGATCGATAGCAACAACGCACGCTCTACCGAAGGATCATCACCTTCGGCAGATCTACGGCGCGCCAACAGTGAAACCTGCAAGTAGTTCAACGGGTCAACGTAGTACTCACGAACAGCGAGTGTTCGTTTCAGCACTGGCTGAAGATCGAGCAAGTTTTCCTGCCCTGTAATTTTCAGCAGCTCTTGTACTGCCTTGTTACGTTCAGCCTTAATGTTTTCGAATATGTGGTGCAAGCTAGGATCTACCAGCTTGTCGACGTATCGACCCGCAATCTCCATGCTCGACTTCACCAGCGTCATTTCAACGTTTGAAATAAAGGTTTTGAAGAACGACCATTCGTTAAACATCTCGGTGAGAACATCTTCCATTCCCGCCTCACGAGCCTCGCGAAGCGCTTGTCCAACACCGAAGTAGCCGGGAACAATCTGGCGACTCTGCATCCAACCGAACACCCACGGAATTGCTCGAAGATCGTCGATGCTTCGTGAGCCATCAGCCGAAGCTCGTCTCGCAGGTCGAGAACCGATGTTCATACCGGCTAGTTCTTCAACTGGCGTCGAATCCATGAAGTAGTCTACGAAACCTTCTGTTTCGATTAGGCCACGATACTTCGCATATGCCTTCTCGGAAATCCAGTCCATAGCGACGAACCACTCTTGAAGTTTTTCATCGCTGTAGCGCGGTTCAGTGTGCAATACCGACGCCTCGATGACAGCAGCTACCGAGAGTTCTAGATGATTGCGAGCAAGCTCGGGTAAGCCGTATTTATCGGAAATAACCTCACCCTGTTCGGTGATTTTAATTTTGCCGTCAACGGTTGCGTAGGGTTGCGCCATGATGGCATCCCTCGTTGGACCTCCACCACGACCAACACTTCCGCCACGGCCGTGGAACAACCGAATCGCAACGTCATGCTTTTCACCGACGGTTCGCAATTCACGTTGTGCCTTGTAAAGCTCCCACTGTGAAGTTGTAATCCCGCCATCTTTGTTCGAGTCGGAATAGCCGAGCATCACTTCCACTACGCCACCAGAAGTTGTGACAAGTGATTTGATCTCAGGGATCGACAAGTATCGGTCCATCACTTCATGGCTGCGTCGCAAGTCTTCAATTTCTTCAAATAGCGGTACGACTGAAATTCTGGCGATGCCCTCTTCCGGCACAACGAGTCCTGCTTCTTTGGCAAGTACAAGCACTGCAAGAAGGTCATCGACATCACGAGTCATCGCCACGATCCAGCTCTCAATAACGGGCTGGCCGTACTCGTCTTGAGCTTCTCGTACGGTTTCAACAAGATTGAGCAGTTCGGTCGTTGCTGGCGAGAATGTAATCGCCCTTGAACTCAAAACTCGCTTCGAATTCAGCTCTTCAACGAGCCTTGCGGATCGCTCGTCCAACGAGAGACTGCCAAATCCGCCTTCAATAGATTCGACTCTATCTATCAGTTCGTTGACTGCCGCGCCGGTCACTTCCGCGTGTTGCCTAATGTCCATCGTGGCAAGAGTCATGCCAAAAGCCGAAATACGACGCATTAGGCGTCGCAGTTCGCCATTGGCCGAAGCACTACTTTCGTTGGATTCAAGTGAATCAAGCATCAACTGAAGATCATCGAGCAACGGCTCGACATCTGTGTACCGAGGTTTGCCTTCAGCGGCCCCTTCGGCAACGGCGATACCGTTCAAAATACGTTGATATATGAATGCGCACTTGAGTCGGTAAGGTTCGTCTTCGTCAAGGTTCCAGAATTCATCCCAAACCGCCGGAAGATCCGCTCGATCTACCTCAAGAGATTTCGAAAGTTCTTCCGATATCTCCACGATTCGCGTCGATTGACTCAACGTCTGCGCTAACTTTGCGACCGCTGGAGCGAACATCTTCAGAGCTCGTTCGTGCTGTAAGTCGAGAATCCTTCGAGTCAGATCATGCGTGACGTTAGGATTTCCGTCTCGATCGCCACCGACCCAAGTTCCGAACCGTAAAGATCTCGCCGTTGGCTCTCTGTTAATTCCGAACGTTTCAAGCTGATCGTCGAGAGCTTCCTCAACCTCAGCAATTGCAAACGTAAACATGTCTTCCATGTAGAACATGATGTTTCGAGCTTCGTCAGTCGGTGCAGGCCTTGTGTGACGCAACTCGTCAGTCTGGAGAATCTCTTCAACAACTTCAGATAATCGCCGGTCGATCCTGCGAGCCTCGGATTCGATCAGTCGTGGACTCGATCGGTCGTCCAATAACTCACCGACTCGGCGAAGTTTGCTCAAAATCGAACGCCGCGCCGCCTCCGTTGGATGAGCCGTGTAAACGGGTCGAACCTCTAGCCGGTTTATAACGTCGCAAATCTCTTCGGTAGGAATTTTCGCAGCACGAATTCGATCGAAAGCCTCTTCAAGCCACTCACGTCGAGCGCCAGCAGCGCCTTTAAACTCGATTCGGTGATGCTGCTCGGCAACGTTCGCCAGATGAAAATAGCTCGTGAACGCACGAACAGTTCGAATAACGTGCCATAGCTCAGTTTCGTCGAGCCTATTGATTAGCTCTTCCCGTAGTTCAGGGTTAGGCGACTCACGCAAGGTACGAGTCGATGATCGAACGTACTCAACAAGTTCGTAAAGCTCTTCGCCCCACAAACTGCGTAACGTCTCGCCGAGCATGTCACCCATGCGTCGAATATCGGCTCGAAGATCGGCGTCTTCGCTATCAAATTGAGTTATGTCTTGAGTGCTCATTGCTGCAACCTCACATTCGGTCAAATATTACGAATCAACGCCTAAAGCCAAGCTGAAGCCCAGCCGAGTGTCTGCTCAGTATTTCCACTTGGGCCGTACTCGCAACCAACCCAGCCGTCGTAACCAATTTCATCGAGATAAGGCATGATGTGGTTGTAGTTGATTTCACCCGTGCCAGGCTCGTGGCGACCAGGATTATCGGCAATCTGAATATGCTTGATAGAAGAAAGGTTTTCTTTCACAGTCAGTGAAAGTTCACCCTCCATTATTTGCATGTGGTAGAAGTCGTACAGCACTGCCAAATTCGGGTGACCCGCTTCAGCAATCGCATCGAGCGCCATCTGTGTGGTGTTCACAAAGAAGCCCGGCTGATCTCGCGTATTGATCGCTTCAACTAAAGCGATCACGCCCACCTTTTCAAGCTCTTCAGCAGCATGACGAATGTTTGCAATAAACGTCTCGTGGGCTTCGTCAGGATCAATATCGTCAATCGGACCACATCCGATATTCACACCGATGCATCCGAGACCAGAGGCGTACTCAGCCGCCTGAGCTGTCCGCTCCTTATAGAGATCCATGTGACTGGCTCGAAGAGGAATATTATTTTTACCAGTGTCAGGATCACTGGTGGGCGAATTGATAATCACGTGCTTCAGATCGTTCTTATCAAGTCGCTCAACGATCTGATCTATCTCTAACGAATAGGGAGCCTGAAGCTCTACGCCCTTGAACCCAGCGCGAGCAGCCGCGTCATACCGATCGATCAAATCGTATTCGTTGAACATCCACTGCAAATTAGCTTCAAGCTTCGGCATTTTTATCCCTGTCACTCGCTCCTACCAAACGTAGGAAGCGTGCACTTACGGTAATCGTCTGTACAAGATCACACCAGCCCGGTGCGAATCATCGAATTCTGTGATCGAACGGACTAGAGGTATTTCGCAGCCCAGCCGAGTCCAGCAGCAGTATCGCCGGCAGGGGCGTACTCACAACCAACCCAGCCTTCGTAACCCAGTGAATCTATGTGCGGCAGCAAGAAATCGTAGTTGATTTCGCCAGTACCAGGCTCGTGTCGCCCTGGGTTATCAGCAATCTGAAAATGACCGATTACATCCATGTTGTTGTTGATGGCCCGAGTGACATCGCCTTCCATGATTTGCATGTGGTAGATGTCGTACTGAACCTTCACGTTGTCAGCACCAGTAGCCTCAACAGCAGCTCGGCTCATATTAGTACGGAATACCGAGTAGCCAGGAATATCGATGGTGTTGACGGCTTCCAACAAAACGGTGATGTCAGTACCTGCAACGGCTTCTGAAGCGAACTTCATGTTGTCGATCAGGGTTTGTTGCATCGTTATGGCGCTCACACCTGAAGTTGCCTTACCTGCAAGAACCGTAAGGCGATCGCATTCCAAAACCTTGGCGTATTCAACAGCTTTACCGACGCCGTCCTGGAATTCACCAACGCGGTCGGGAAATGAGGCGCAGCCTCGGTCACCGGCAGCCCAGTCACCAGCAGGAAAGTCGAAAAGTACCTGAGTTAGGTTGTACTTATCGAGCTTCTCTTTGATCTGCGCAGCCGGGTAGTCATAAGGAAATAAATACTCGACGCCTTTGAATCCAGCCTTGGCTGCAGCTCCAAACCGGTCTAGGAAATCGACTTCGTTGAACATCATCGAAAGGTTTGCGGCAAGCTTGGTCATCGGTCAGTATTCTCCGGGAGTCTCTCTGCTGGAACAGAGGGTTGTTCGTCCATTTCCAGCGCGAATATAAAAAACTCCGTGCCAGAGCTACACAATCATACTTGCAGATTGGGCATCGCTGTCGCAGCAGCCGCTATCTAGTAGTAGATCGCCGTTCCCACACCGCCACCAGCAGCGATGCCATCGCCATTGATCGCTATCGAAAGTGGTGATGCCAGCATTGTTACGACGTAAGCGATATCAGATGCATCGATGATTGTTCGAGAAGAATTGCCTTGAGCCATCTTCGTCTCAATTTCTTTCTCGCTAACACCCTCGTCCAAAGCACGCTTGGCGATCACGCCTTCAGTAGCTTCCGTACGAGTCATACCGGGATGAATCACGGTTACGTTCACACCGTGTGGACCTAATTCATCTGCGAGATTTTTCGTCATCGCAGATACGGCAACGTTTCGCATCGATCCAACAACCGTGCCGGTGCTACGTGACGCCAACCCAGAGATGTTGATTATTCGGCCCCACCCTTGCTCGGTCATCAGGGGTGCGGCTTCTCTTGCACAGCGTAAGTAGCCCATTACTTTCACGTTCATGTGATCGTTGAACTCTTCGGTCGTGACACCTGCAAGCGTTGGAACCGTGCTCTGACCGCCGGGACGAGCCGCACAGTTCACGAGAATATCTATGCCGCCCATGATTCTGTTTGTTTCAGCAATGAGAGCTCGAACGCTTTCGTCCGATCCAGTATCGGCAACCACGCCGGTAACTGTAGAACCAGTCTCGTTTGTCAACTCTTCAGCGGTTGCATCAAGTGCGTCCTGCCTACGAGCAGAAATAACGACTGATACGCCCTCTTCAGCCAACGCACGAGCAATCGCCTTGCCAATGCCTCGGCTGCCCCCCGTAACTATGGCTCGTTTACCAAGAAGCTTTAAGTCCATATCGCTATTTCCTTGTTTGAGTTCGTCGCTTACATCGCCTCATCACGTACAACCTACTTCCCTAGCGCAGTCCTCGGAGCCGAGGGATCTGGTGCGGGGTGCAGCGTTGCCCTCAGTACTACCCAATCACACCAGGTCGTTGCTTCCAAAAATTCGTTTCGCCCTCGAATGCGCTCGCCAACTGAAGCAATCCCATCTCGTCACGAGGTCGACCTACCAGTTGCAATCCAACAGGCAATCCGTCTTTAGTGAAACCTGCCGGAACCGACATCGCAGGGAGTCCGGTTACTGAGATGGTGTAGCACGGCCACATCCAATCAAGATAGGTTTCAGGAACTACACCATTGATATCGGCCGGGTACTCCAGATCGATTGAAAATGGAGGTACCGAAGTGACCGGCAATGCAAGGAATTCGTACTTGTCGAAGAACTTCATTAGCTGTTCCCACAAGCGAGTTCGAAGCTGCTCAGCATGGGCGACATCGATCGCCGACATCTTTAATCCTTGCTCAGCGTTCCAGACAACCGTTTCTTTCAGCTTGTCGCGGTGATCACGTATATGAGCTTCATGCTTTATTCCGAAGCTGTAAGCACGGAGCGCCTGAAAAATTTGGTCGGTACTCGAAAGATCTGGTTCGTCATCTTCAACGATGCAACCTAGATCCTCGAAAACGTGCTTCTGAGCCTCGGTCACCCGGCTGTTTTCAGCATCGATAGGCCGACCGCCAAGATCTTTACTCCAAGCGATTCGCACGCCCTTAAAATCTCGTTCCAATGAGCCTGCGTAGCCAGCACCCGATTCTCGCAGTGAAAGTGGCGACCTAACATCGTCTCCCGCCATCACGCTAAGTTGGAGAGCCACATCGTCGACCGTGCGCCCCATAGGTCCATCCGTAGAAAGTGTCGACCAACCTAAATCGCCACCAACTGCTGGAACCCTACCCGGACTAGGTCGAATACCAACAACGTTCGACCATGCAGCCGGATTGCGTAGCGATCCGCCCAAGTCAGAACCTGTGGCAATCGTGGTCATTCCGGTCACAAGTGCAACACCAGCGCCACCCGAGCTACCGCCGCACGTTTTGCTCACGTCGTACGGATTTTTGGTTGATCCAAATACAGCGTTGAAGGTCTGAGAACCTGCGCCAAATTCCGGAGTATTCGATTTCCCGATCACGATAGCGCCGGCTTTTTTCACTCGTTCTACGATCAACGCATCCGAACTAGGAACGTGACCCTTGTAAATCAACGATCCTTGAGTCGTGAGAATTCCTTTGGTGTTCTGCAAATCCTTGATCGCTATTGGCAGCCCATAGAGAGGCCCCATTTCTTCACCCGCCATTCGGGCCATATCTGCCTCGCACGCCTGCTTAAGGGCCGATTCAGCATCCATGGTGACCATCGCATTTACGGCCGGGTTTACTCGTTCGATCTGCTCCAGATGAGCTTGAACAAGTTCCTCTGAAAGTATCTCGCCACCAGCGATCAGCTTCGCCTGCTCACGAGCGGATTTGAATATCAATTCAGAATTCGTTGAACTATCCGACAAATCTAAAACTCCCAAAAACACGCCAACACATAAAAAATAAATTATTGGCACAAACAAAAAGACCCCCAATTCCGAAAACGGTTTGGGGGTCGTGATACTAACGCCTAATGGCTATAGATGGGTGACTAGTCACTTACCACCAAGTCTTGCCTTCGATTTCCGACTGCTTGAACTTGAAGTCTTCACCGTAAATACCCGTAGACAAATACTTCCAACCGCCATCAGCGAACATGCAAACGATTGTGCCTTCACGGCCTTCCTTCGACCACTTCTGCGCAATCTTGCGAGCAGTAGCGAAAGTTGCTCCCGATGAAACACCAACGAAGTAACCGGCATCAGTCAGAAGTCGACGTGTCCAGTAGAACGCTTCCTCACCGTCTACAAGAATTCGACCGTCAAGCTTGTCGAGATCGAGAATCGGTGGGATGAATCCATGTTCAATCGAACGCAAGCCCTGCACCTTGTCATCAGGGTGCGGAGCTGTTGCGATGATCTCAATTTTCGGGTTGTGCTCCCGAAGAGCTTTACCCACTCCCATCAACGTTCCACCGGTACCTAAACCAGCTACGAAAGCATCGACATTTGGCATATCACGAGCAATCTCTGGGCCGGTCGTCGTGTAGTGGGCCTTCGGGTTCGCAAGGTTTCCGTACTGAAACGGCATGTGATACGAAGGATTTTCTTCCGCAAGTTGCTTTGCGACAAGAATCGATTCGTTCGTACCTTTGTCCTTGTGCGAAAGAATTACCTCAGCACCAAACGCCTGCAAAAGTTGCACTCGTTCGGGCGGCACGCTCGCAGGCATAACAACCTTTACGTTGTAGCCCTTGATTCGGCCAATCATCGCCAAGCCTAGACCCGTGTTACCCGAGGTTGCTTCGAGAATGGTGTCGCCCGGGGTGATTAGGCCCTCACTCTCGGCAGTCTGAATCAGAGAACGCGCAGCACGGTCTTTAACAGACCCTGTTGGGTTCACCGATTCAAGCTTGCCGAAAATTTTGATCTTGGGATCAGGACTCAGGATCGACACATCGACCAATGGCGTGTTGCCAATGGCTTGAAGTGCATCCGTTTTTACCGCCGTAAACGGCGCTACATAAGTTGAGGCCAAGAAAAAATTCTTTCGTGAGTTCTTTTATCTCTTTGGATTTAGACCAAATCAGATACTAATTGCTAGACGAATCACCAATCGGCGATGCGCCGGTCGATTAATCGGCCGACACCATCTCTTCGACTGGTGTTGGAGGCAGAATGCCGCAGAAAATTTCGTAATCGATCAATTCTGTGACAGTTGGATTAGCTCCGCAAAGTTTGCAATCAGGATTCTGGCGAATTTTGATTTCGCGGAAGTCCATCGTCAGCGCGTCAATCAAAAGCATTCGGCTCGTGAGAGTTTCGCCAACGCCCATTGCGAGCTTGATGACTTCCAAAGCCTGAATCGATCCGACCAATCCAGGAAGTGCGCCAATTACGCCAGCTTCTGAACAGTTCGGAACTTCACCCGGAGGTGGAGGATCTGGGAACATGCAGCGGTAGCAACCACTACCCGGCTGATAAGTAGTCGCCTGACCATCGAACACCAAAATGGCGCCATCGACAAGCGGCTTGCCAGCGAGGAATGCTGCGTCGTTTACAAGATATCGAGTTGCGAAATTATCCGTCCCGTTCACGATAATGTCGTAATTGGGGATGATTTCCATCGCGTTTTCGGAGTTGATCGGCTCCTCGTGGAGGATGACGTTCGTTTCCGGGTTGTGTGCGTTGATCGTCTCTTTAGCCGAAATAACCTTTGGTCGGCCAACGTCTGCATCCGTGTGCAAAATCTGGCGCTGAAGGTTTGAAACATCAACGGTGTCGAAATCTACGATACCGAGCGTTCCGATTCCGGCAAGTGCGAGATACAGCGCTACTGGTGAACCAAGTCCACCAGCACCGATGATCAGCACCTTCGAATCGATCAATTTTCGCTGGCCTACACTGCCAACGCCGTCCATGATCAGGTGGCGACTGTAGCGCTGTACCTGTCCGGGCGTGAGTGGCGTGAAGCCGTTGGTCTCTGCCATATCCCTAAAGTTTCCTCTTACTAATTCTTGTCCCGACAATTAGACCGGTATAACGCTATTTCTATACGTAAACCGAGTTCGTTCGGGACAATACCTATGAATTCTACTCCGCAGATCGACGCAAATCGCCATTTCGTTACAGGTAAGACGCGCTAAACCACGGATTCAAGCGACTAATTGTGCAATTAGATTCAGTTTGTTCGAACTAGATGCAACCTGTTTAGGTTGAATCCTTAGAAGTTCGTTTGAACCAACGCTGCCGATGTCATCGACACCTGCTGGCTCATCAACTCACTAATCCGTACTTTGCTCAAGTGCTCTAGCAGCATCGTCTCGACATCACTCCAGAGCTCGCGCTGCGAACAAGCCCCAGAGAGCCTACAGCCATCGGGCTCTTCGACACAGTCGACGGGAGCTAAGGAATAGTCGACCGAATTCACCACGTCACTCACCGATATCAATTCGGCGGCTTTTCCAAGCTTGTGACCACCCTGTGGACCTCTACGAGATTCAATCAGTCCGGATTTTTGCAATTCCGAGCAGATTCTCAGTAGGTACGGTTCAGGAATGTGTTGAGCACGAGCAATATCGGATGTCGAAGTAAAATCAGTTCCATCTTGTTGCGCGAGGAAGACTAGGGTTCGAACCCCGTAATCGACCTTCATTGGCACAAGCATGATCTGATCTCCACATTTAGATTCCGCTGTGAACCATTACGTTCACAGTTTCGAAATCTGAAACACCCAATACAAGTTCAAATCGAATTGAACTCTCGTGTGCAGCAATCATATCACTCACGAGCCATTCCTGACCTACAGAGTCGACTATTCGAGTGCTCACAGGATCGACGATGCCTCAGTCACGAGCCGCAGTGCGAATCGTTGAACCGGTGGTACTGTTAATAGCTGTGCACACGAGGTATCAAACCTCTAAACACAAATTATTGTTTATTTTCACTTTAGGTAAGACCGGTTTTCGGTCCCCAAACCAGAAATACGGGAGATGATCTCAATGGCTGATATAACCCTAAAAGCAGATGTACGGACAACACTCGGCAAAAAGAACCGAGCGCTCCGACGACAGGGAATCACTCCCATCCACATGTACGGTCTCAATGAAGACTCAGAATCGCTTCAGGCAGACGACAAAGAACTTCGAAGCGTTCTTCGTGCAGCAGGTCGAACAACTCCAGTTACCTTGAAGGTTACTGGCGGAAAAGACACTGTAACTATCGTTCGAGAAATTGCTAAACACGCAGTAAGTGGCGATGTTCAGCACGTTGACTTCCAACGAGTCGACGTACAACAGGAAGTTGAAACTCCAGTTCCAGTTTCACTGACCGGACAAGAAGAAGCTCCAGGTACCGCCGGTGGTGCTGGTGTTGTTACTCAGGGTGCATTTGAAATTCTCGTTCGGGCTAAGCCGTTCGATGTTCCTAGTGAAATTGTTGTCGACTGTTCCGGCCTAATGGAAGTCGATTCAGCCATTACAGCTGGCGAAGTCAAACTGCCTGCAGGTGTAACACTTGCAGGACTACCAGAAGATCGTATCGCTTGGATTCAGCCACCACGTGTATCAGCTGATGATGAGGCTGCAGCTGAAGCCGCCGCTGGTGACAGTGAAGACGCAGTCGACGGTGAAGGTGACGCAGACGAGAGTGCAGACGGCGAAGAGGAGTAGATCGTTCTACTCAGCCTTCTTCAAGACTGAAAATAAAAACGCCGCAGCCATTGGTTGCGGCGTTTTTTTATGCATCTGAATCTTCCATTGAACCGGATTAGCAGTTCAACTCCTTGCAGGAATTCGTATAGGTAATTAGTATTCAATCGCGTAGCGAGGAATTTTTCCTTGCTAAACGCACAATGAAAAATTAATACCCACTGGCTCAGGAGGCACGGATGGACACCATCCTAATTGCCGTCCTGGTAGCCCTAGTTGCGGTTGTGATCGGAA
>Ga0302134_10000224_pt1 | contig 22690 bp, 26 predicted proteins | sample CB9_SCM_MG_FD_203123 | JGI IMG/M metagenome (GOLD analysis project Ga0302134, IMG submission 203123) | Marine microbial communities from Western Arctic Ocean, Canada - CB9_SCM | ecosystem: Environmental > Aquatic > Marine > Oceanic | place: Canada: Western Arctic Ocean | collected 2017-09-19
AAGCTTCAGTTCCAGCTTGAAACTATTATTTCTAAATCAGGCTGAATCGGAAAGGTACTTTATTTCCAAGTTGCCATGATTCCACTCAGTGGAAACGTTGCCTACTCCTACAGGGAGAGGGACTACCCTCTCGATGTGGTCCCCGAGGCTTAATTTCAAAGAAGAAATTCCATTATCAGTTGATACAGAGACATCGACATCATCAGGTCCCAACCCCATCAAAGGTAAACGAATCCCATTTGCATCTGCAACTCCATTTAATTCAGTAGCCAACCATTCAATAATTCGACTTGGGGCGATTTGAGAAAGATGAGTTTCAGCAACGAGCCCAGTGTTCCGCATTACCTTGGCGTGAATAGTTCTGACTTCCTCTATGTGAGTAGCAGAAGCGGTGAATGCTGCATGAGATTCCTCAGGCGTTGAGGGGTTGGTTGATTCTTTGTTTTCAGACCTCATTGAAACCAAGCCCAATGCCGCCGCTATTATGGGTTGCGTTTGAAAAAGCGCTTTGCATAAGAGGAAGTCATCTGGGAATCAGCACAGATAAGTGGTGAAATATTACTGGGTAAGCACTTTTTGTAAGTCCAAGTAGTCAATCTTTGGTCTAATAATAAGATAAAGGCGCGGTCGCCCATCGCTCTAATTGGGCGCCCCATCGCTTGCAATACGGAGTTCACCGCTGGCTGAGTAGTAGCATAACGCCAGGACAAATCTTTTCCAAATCTACTTGCGTAATAATCCTTCAAGGCATCTGAAACTACACTCGGTGGGGCCATTGGAATACCAATACATGCAACTGCAGTGAGTAAGTTTTGATGATAGTCGATACCTTCTGATAAGCGACCGCCAAACACTCCTGCTAACAGCACTTTACGGCCGGAGTCCCTTTCTTGTTCTAAATCTTGCAGCAATTTATCGGCTCTTGATTTTGACCATGAGGAGTCTTCATGTATGACTCTTGAAACTCTCCATCGGTGTTCACCTACGTACTCTTGCAACTGGGCATATGATGGAGCGAAAACGGCCACATGTCCAGGGCTTGCTTCGATTAATGCTTCTATGTGATATTGAATTTTCCTGGTGTTTTCAGAACTTCTACCTGCCCATTTTGTTGTTACATCATTAGCGATTGCCACCGGTCTTTTTTCGCTGAGGAATGGAGATTCGTAAGTTTCCATAGTTGTTTTGTTGGCAGGAAGGGAAAGCAGGTCGGCGAACATTTGGGGTGGGCAAAGAGTGCCTGACATCAGAACTGAACCCTTGGTTCTCTTGAAGATGGGCCCCGATACCACCCCTGCATCGAGCAGGTGTGTCGAGATAGTGCCAGAATTACCAGATGAATCGAATCGCAACACTAGGGCGGAGGATTCACCATGGCGGTGGAATACATCCAATAAAGCAACTAATCGGTGGCACGCCAATTCACGCTCTGATTCTTCATTAGAATCATCAACCTCAACCTCAACGGCCATTAGGCTAGCACAAAAGTCGACAAAGCCACGTTTGGAAGAAGAAGAAGAAGGCTCTTTTGATTCACCTAATTTCATTTGAACGCCGCGTCCATCAACTGCAAGCATCGAGTTATTAAGAACTTGAATTAATTCGCTGGATTCTATCTTTATTTCAGTGGCCTTCTTTTGTTTTGGTTGTACTTCTAGAGCATCTAAGCGTGAATGCATGTTCCGAAACCAAGGTGTCATTTCCTTTCGCAAGGTCTTCAATACCTCAGTAGCCCAGATAAAATGGCTGATATCGGCATCCTCAGCCTCAGATAATATGCCGCTATATTCTTCCATTTCGAATTGGGCATTGCGTACCATTTCAGGGCTCAATTTACGTTCTAGGCCTCTGCGAATCCGAGCCGGTAAATTATGCGCTTCATCAACTACGAGAATTACTTCCTCGAGCGAAATACCCATCGCCTTGAGAGTTGCATCTCTGACATCATCATTGAAAATGTGATTATAGTCACAAACTATGATATCCGCATATTTAGCGGTTTCACGGGCTGCTTTCCATGGGCAGACCTGGCATTTACGTCCTGCTTCAGAATGGTTGCGCGCTAACTCTACTAATTCTTCAACATGTAGAGGATTTGCTAGGATCTTTTCAGAAATAGATGGCGCCGTTGCCATCCATGGTTTACAAGAGCGATCCGCTCTCATTCCTGCACATAATCGTGAGAATAATGCTTGACTTTCCTTGGCAATCGGTTGGATACACATTCCTGCCTGCCCGATTAAATCTACTAAGCCAACCTTTGCCTTCCCCGCAGGAATCCGTTCATTGATGGAACGAACAGTTTCCACGACTATTCTATGTTGAGATTGGCGCCCAGTCAAGAACATGATTGGAGCAGAGTCCACTTCGACATCACGAGTATGGTGGAGACAACCCGCTAGGGAGGCCGCAGTTTTTCCAATACCAGTCGGCGCTGCAGCTAAGTGGTGCCCTTCGGCCTTCAATGCAGCGATAATGTGCTGCATCATCTCAGCTTGACCAGGTCTAGCCTGCTCGTGAGCCAGCCACTTGGGCCCTACTATCTCGGCTGCCATCAGTGTCCTTGTTTCTGCGACCCTCTATGAGGGTTAATGATTGAACATTTGATTATGTTAGTTTTCAAGCAATATATTTAAGTCAACTTTATTTCAATTTAAAGAGCAAATAGTCTGATTACCTTTCGCAGATGCTGTTTTACGATATGTTAACTATCTGTTGTCAGCAGATAATCAAGTTTCTTTAAGGAAAAACAGGATTTAATATTGATGTAACCAAAAAAGGCCCCTCGGTGTGGGGCCGAGGGGCGTGTGGGCATCAAGTGTTCAGCAGGCTGAATCACTGGAATCGGAACCTCCTCGGTGTGGGCCCGAGGGGGTGTGTGGGTCGAATTTGAAATCGCGGGAGGCCTTTGCTGCTCTAGCTCGCAAAGCAATCCAACCGCTGGCGACTGTAGGCGTGTTCGGGGTGCCACCAGGCAAGCCCTTGTTAGGTGTCTTACCTGGTGGCGTCTGCATCCCATCCCCTCTCATGGCTCTCACCATATCATTCACTGCTCAAACTCCTTGGAGCGTGTAACACGCACCCGGAGATCATTAGCAGTGGATTCGAAACGCTCATTCAGAGCCACCAAGTCTTCAACGACCTGGGAAAGATAGGAGTTCAAGGCTTCATTAATTGCCATTTCTGGAGTTTGGCCCTTCATCTCCAATAGGTGAGCCAACTGGAATTGCTGTGCAGTTCCTAATTCGATAGTAATACTCTTCATCGTAGGGAGAGTTGGTTGAGCCTCAAACAAGGCCCTTAGTCCACGCCTAATGACGTCGGAACGGCTACGCATTCCATTGACTCCAACATGCTGGTCAAGCAGAGCTAGTTCATCATCCGGGATTCGAACTCCTACCATGTTGCTTGGGCCGCTCATGCTTCTTCACTCCTCTCCGGTAAATCTCTCAGAGAGGGTAGGGCATATGAATGTTGTGCATTTGTTAAACAATCCGTTTTCACCTGTAAAACAAAGCAGTCATGCTTTTCTCTTATATCTTTCCATTTATATCGCCGATTTCGCCGAAACTAGCCGAGGCAGTATTCGCTCTGCCGTTCTAAGTGGTCTCCCCATAGCAGTGTGGTAAGTCGTACTGCGTGAACATCTTGAAAAGGAGGCGGCGCATCGGCGCATCAATCCACTTGGTGGATAGAAGGTATACAGATGAGCCTCATCGATGATGTCTATGCAAGTGTAATTGCCAGAGACCCAGACCAGCCCGAATTTCACCAAGCAGTAAAGGAAGTCTTAGATAGCCTTGGGCCAGTGATGGAACGCCACCCTGAATATGCAGATGCCAACATCCTAGCAAGAATCGTCGAGCCAGAGAGAGTCATGCAATTCCGTGTTCCATGGGTAGACGACGAAGGAAATGTTCAGGTTAATCGTGGTTTCAGAATCCAGATGAACAGCGCAATCGGCCCATACAAGGGCGGACTTCGTTTCCATCCAAGCGTCAACCTATCAATTCTCAAGTTCTTAGCTTTTGAGCAAGTTTTCAAGAATAGCCTTACCACTCTACCAATGGGTGGAGGAAAGGGCGGTTCTGATTTCGATCCAAAGGGTAAGTCAGATGGAGAAGTCATGCGTTTTTGTCAGGCCTTTATGGGGGAATTATGGAGACATATCGGTGGCAACACCGACGTACCAGCAGGAGATATCGGCGTTGGTGGCAGAGAGATTGGCTACCTTTACGGAATGTACCGAAAGAATAGCAATGAATTCACAGGAGTTCTAACCGGCAAAGGACGTTCATGGGGAGGTTCACTAATCCGTCCAGAAGCAACTGGATACGGGCAAGTTTACTTTGCTCGTGAAATGCTAAAGACACGGGGAGATAGCCTTGAGGGCAAAATCTGCATAGTTAGTGGTAGCGGAAACGTTGCCCAGTATGCTACCGAAAAAGCCACACAACTAGGAGGAAAGGTAGTCACTATGTCCGATAGCAGTGGATTCATCCACGACCCAGAAGGTATCGACGCAGAGAGGTTAGCATGGGTAATGGACCTCAAGAACAACCGCCGTGGAAGAATCAGTGAATACGCAGAGCACTTCTCATCCGCTACTTACACAGCATCCGACAGAAGCCTTGACCACAATCCAATCTGGAATGTTAACGCAGATGTAGCCCTACCTGCAGCAACCCAGAATGAAATCAACGAAAACGATGCGGCTAACCTTTTGGCAAACAATGTATTTGTGGTTTGCGAAGGTAGTAACATGCCAAGCACTCCTGCTGCTATCGAGAAGTTCATCGAAGCGGGTATCCTATATGCTCCTGGAAAGGCAAGCAATGCAGGTGGAGTAGCAACCAGTGGCTTAGAGATGAGCCAGAACAGTATGAGGCTATCATGGACTCGAGAAGAAGTCGATGCCAAGTTAGATGGAATCATGGTTGCAATTCACGAGTCCTGTGCATCTACTGCTGCAGCATATGGTGAGCCAGGGAATTACATGCTTGGAGCAAATATCGCCGGTTTCCTAAAGGTTGCAGATGCGATGTTGGCTCAAGGCGTCATTTGATTAGTTCGTGCTTCAATAACCATTGTTTGGTCATAAGACCACCAAATCCGGAATAATCCCCCAAGTCTCCTCCAGATTTGAGAACTCTATGGCAGGGCACGATAACAGTTACAGGATTAGCAGCCATCGCCGATCCTACTGCTCTTGAAGCTCCTTCATGGCCCGCCTTTTTCGCTAAGTCGCCATAAGAAATTGTTTCTCCAACTTTTGTAGAATACAATGCCAACCAAACATCCTTTTGGAAACTCGTACCTTGAAGGTCTAGTTTGATATCTGGTAACTCCTTCTTCTCAATAAATTGCAAAAGCCATTTCTCAGCACTTGAAAGAATTCCCTTTTGTAAGAGGGTTGGTCTACTGAATACCAACAACCTCTTCCATTTAGCCTGCTCTTCAGGGGATAGGAAAATCAGACGCTTCAGGCCCTTTTCACTGGCTGTTGCTAACATTATTCCACATGGTAATTCGAATAGAGAGTTGGCATCATTTACCATTTTCTCCACCCTCAACCGGTGCTTCTTCCATCCCGATGATTTCATAATTTGAAGGGAATAAGGCGATTATAATACCTGCGACAAGGCAGAACAATCCCCATCCGAATGCTTGCTGGACGATGAATAGTTCCAAGGCTATGGCGCATAGGATTAGCCCTCCAACATTGGAGATCCAAACCATGGATTTGAAGGTAGAAAGACCAACTCCTTTGGTGCCTTCTCCCCGATAGGGGCCAAACTCCCCTCCAAACCGGAGTGCATCTTCCTTTTTCTCTGACATTTCATTCACCTGTCAAGCATGACGATTGCATCTGTTGGACATGCAAGTACACAGAGTCTACACCCTGTACAAGGGTCGCGGAGGATTATTGCTTTCTTGTTGACATCTGTTTTCATCAATGGGCTTGCCATTTCTTTATCGTACATTTCGATAGCATCATCATCGCAGACCAGAGTGCATTGGTCGCAACCGATGCATAATTTTTCATGGACAAAGGCAACAACTTCATCGCCGCCCTTTAGAGATTCCTTTCTTTCTTCATTGCCGGAATCCAGTGCCTTTCGGATGCGCTTCGCTTCGCCATCTCGGCGTCTTTGAAGTTCATCGATGGAGGTCATCAGGGTTGGCGAAGGGCTGTTCGGTTTCAAGCCTTCTCGCTCTGCAATTGCATCTCTTTGCCCATCGCCAACATCGATAGTTCTGCAACCAATGCATGCCAGCCATCAGCATGACGAGTAAGGTACTCAGGCATTTCATCACGGCGATGGAAGCGAGAAGAAGGCGAGTTTAGATTCTCCATGTCGGATTTCTTTGAATTAACGCGGTAAAACCAAGATGCTGCTTCCCCATCGACCAGATAAACTACTGGCTCAAGTACCCCATCTTCACTAAATTGGGTTGGTACTCCTTCTTGAATCAGGAAATTTTCGGTATCCGCTCCACCTTTACTATAGGAAAGTTTCTTCATTTTCCGATTGGATAATTGCAGCAATTGTTCACCAGAGGTTATTGTCAGGATACCCAGGCCATATGTTCCTCTGTCATTTTTAACAAAGACAACGGGTTCTCTATCGATTCCGTGTTTTTTATATCGTTGCTTTATTTGCTGAATAAAAGTGTTAACGTCTGCTGCTAATTTGATTCGGCAATTTTCTTTATCCAAGCATTTGTCTTCGCTGACAATCCATGATGTAGTTAGGTGCCAAGGGTCAATGCCGAGCATTCCGCATACTTCATTGACATATTCATCGAGTGCTGCATAGTGTTCGGACTTCCGTCGCCGATGCCACCCCATCTCTACGGGTGGGTACACAGGCTGGTTACCAAGTCCAGGGACTATTCCTCCCGTTAGGTCATTATTGAGTAAAATAAGACAAGGTCTCTCTCCGTTGATGAGCAAGGAATCTCCATCGACTTCTACCTCAACCAATTGTAATGGCCCCGAAATTCCGTCGAGGGCTCCGTGTCCTTTCAGTTCAGGTGAGCCGACAGTTGTCCTGAACCCTGCTTGTTTCAACAAGCGGGCAATCACAGACACATTCTCGACATAGGCAGGATTGCGAGTATGTGATTCAGGATAGAGATGGATCCATTTGCAACCAGGGTGGCGTCGCTGCAGATGGTTATGGAGCAGTTGGGATAGAAGCGGTTCATCTTCAGGTGCAACATTATTGAAGCCAGCCGGAAAGTGATTTGCATCCACTACGCAGGCTTTCCAGCCGGAGTCTCGGATATCGACACTGCCATAGATTGGAATTGGTACTTCAGTGCGTTTTTTTGCGAACCATTCAGTAAGTTCTGTGCGCTTTGCTTCAAGCAGATGTTGATTATCATCGAGGTAGGTCATATTTTCACATCACAATATTTCATCTAATAGGTCGACAACTGTCATCCTGTTTCTATACAAGCCACCTTCCAAGATATGCATTGATTCAAACAGCCCCATTCCTAAGGCGATTTCAGGTTGGTCTTTCATACCTCCAGATAGGCTTGGATAACGTTGCATCAATTGCTTGGCCCGTGGCATCATCTCGTCTAGGAATTCGTCAAGCATTCGGGGGGCTGTTGCCCTACCCGCAGGTAATTTAGGTCGCTTCACAATACTTGTTGGTAGAGGGCTTAATGCTGCTGCACTTCGCAGTGCCTTCTTTTCCTCTCCCCATCTCTTAGAATTTGGTAAGCGTTCTTGCATGGGCAGGCTCATCGCTTCTTCCATATGTGAATCCCCGAGGAATGGGACACGAACTTCCAATCCATGTGCCATACTGTGGCGGTCAACTAAGCGTAGTTGGAAGTTGGTTAATTGCCCACGTTCTAATTCGAATTGAAGAGTATCTTGTAGAGAATTGAACATTGAAAGGTCCTGTGTGGTTTGCATTCTATTCAGACGGCCCTGAATCAATTGACGATGTTGTTCAAGGTCTCGATATCGGGGATAACCAGCATGTAATTCATCTGCTCCTTGGCCACAAAGTCCAACCGTGACATCTTTTGACATGATTTGGAATAATGGTTGGAAGAACATCACGGTGACATCTAGGTCCTCACCATGCCAACACATGTCAGGAACCGCCCTTCCAAAAGCATCAGGTTCAAGAATTGTTTGATGATGAAGCAGATCTAATTCGCTGGCTACTAATTCTGCGGCCTGCCAATCGGGGTTATCTTCATCTTCGGCAACAGTCCAACATTCAGGAACTGGTTGGCCTGCAATTTGAGCAGCTTGGCGGGATAAGGCAGCAACTAAAGCCGAATCAAGCCCACCCGATAGCACGATTCCCACTGGCACATCGGACATCAGACGGTCAGCAATAGAATTAGTCATGGAATTAAGCAAAGCCTTGGCTGAATAGTCCTCCTTTGGGGTGATTTTGTATTGCTTGTATTTTTTACTCCGAAGTAAAACTGCTTTGCCATCTTGAAGCCCCCATACTTCTTCTGTTCCAGGGGCTACTTGTTCTACTCCTTCGAAAAGAGTCGTATTGTCGAGTGGGTATTCAAAGGCAATTCTTTGTTGAAGTGCAGCCATATCCATTTTGGGCTGATAGGATTCGTAAGCACGCAAAGCCTTGGCTTCTGAGGCAACTAGTAGAGTGCCATCAACTACAGTGCGCAATAGTGGTTTGACACCTAATGGGTCGCGGGCAAGGGTTAGTTCCTGCCGCTTGGCATCCCAAAGGCAGATGGCGAAGATACCATCCAACCGTGAAACCCAATCTCCACCTTGTTGTTGTAGAGCAAGGATTGATTCTGAATCACCTTTAGTTTTCCAAGGGTAATTCTTCAATTCTGCTCTGGTATCCTTGTGGTTATAGATCTCCCCATTGACAACTAAGACGCTGCCATGCTCGGAGTGTATAGGTTGGTCTGAACCATTAATGTCGATAATAGCCAAGCGTGAATGCCCTAAGCCGATTTCATCATCTACCCAGACATCCTTTCCATCTGGTCCGCGGTGCTCAAGCAGCCCTGTCATCTTGCTTAGAGTTGAGGCATCAGCCCCTCCGAGCATGGCTGCTATACCGCACATTAAGTTCAGGTGCTTAGCCCGTGCTTCTTCAACTCATGGTTGAATAATTTAGGCAGACCAAAGAGGGAAGGCGAACATTGTCCAAAACAAAGCGCCAAATGCGAGTAAGAAGGCAAGCACGTAAACGCTCTGTGGGATTTCCTCAGATGTGCCCTCTTCTTCGCTCATGTATACCTGCGGGAGTCGGCGACTTGTAAAGATAACGAAACCAACCACTAATCAAAGCCATGGCGCCAATATCATTGCCGCAGCCAAAGGAATCAAACTCATCGTTGCATTATCGTCAATAAAGCGAAGCCTTGGCTTTTCTGCTAGTACAGATAGAGGGGCAAATAGGGGTACCATCCACCAACTTGCATCACACCAATATGCGCTACCAGCCCAAATCAATGCCAACAAAAGACTGCCGTAAAACATGACTTTGGTTTCGTCCATTCCTTTTCTTCTCAATTCGCCCAATAATGGGTCTCCAAGAGAAAGTGATAGTATGATTGCAAATCCTATTCCAGCACTTGGTGCATACAAGCAAGTCATTCCAACTCCAAAGGCTCCCCAAACCAAAGCACTCACCTGATGGGCTTCGTATTGCCTTTGCCCGTAGATGGTGATCCCTAGTTTAAGTCGAATAACTTCACCAATCGCTATGACTATTATTGCTAGGCTGACCATTTTTTCTTTAGTCCATGAGAGGTTAGCAATGTCGTTTAGGAAATCCACCAATGGCTCATACCAGAGATAGTAGATGAAAGGAATTACCGACATTGAGATGTGAAATACTCTGCGCAGAAGGTGTCCACCTTTTCCTCCTACCGATTGCTCGATTGGGTCGGTCATCTCCACCGTCTCATTCATTATTATGCCTCCAAAAGTAAAATTGCTTCTTGAATGCTGATTTGTGAAGATTCTAATTCATCTAAAATTGAATCGAGGTTAGTGTGATGACTCATTTTCCTCATCCATTGACTGGCTAACCTCTCCTGCCATTTGGTACGGCTAATTCCAGAATCTGCGACTTCGTCAATCGCCTGAACTAGGTAAGTAATACCATCTCCGGTGTGGGATGATACCTGCTTAACAGGAATGTTTTTGCTCCCTGCTGATAATGCTGAGATGATATTGGCTGCAGTTGCATCCGCCCCCGCAAGGTCTGACTTATTGACTACAATGATATCGACTAATTCGATAATCCCTGCTTTTTCTGATTGGATTGCATCGCCCATCCCTGGTGCTTCAACCAGCACGATAGTATCAGCAACTGCAGCGATTCTAAATTCTGCTTGGCCCGAGCCAACAGTCTCTATGATAACCCGCTTCCAACCGCATTCTTTGAGCACTGCTACCATGTCCGCCACTACGCTAGGTACAGCTCCAGTTTCACCTCTAGTGGCAACACTACGCATGTAGACAAGGTCTTCTAAATCGGCAGATTCCATTCTAAGCCGGTCGCCAAGTAGGGCTCCCCCTGATATCGGAGAAGAGGGGTCAATTGCGAGAATTGCTACTTTCTCACCGTTTCTTGCATATGCTTGTGCTAATTTATCGACGAGGCAAGATTTGCCCACCCCTGGTGCACCAGTTATGCCAATGACTCTCCCTTCTTCTTCAGTGCTGAAAGGCAGACCATTTTCGACAAGAGTTAGGGCTTGAGATAGACCAAGTCTGCTGCCATCTCTTGCCTTATCAAGTTCCATTCAATCGCCCCAATGCCAATCCGATTCTGCCCCGCAGCCGGCATCATTTCTGGCCGCAGCGGTGGTGATGAAGTCGTTGATTTGAGTGGAACTTGTGCCAGGTCCAAAAATTGCTTTTATCCCCGCTTCAAAAAGTTCAGGCCTGTCTGCAGCGGGGATTATTCCACCTCCGAAGACGATGATGTGTCCAACATCAGCTTCCTGAAGCAATTTACAAACTCTTGGAAATAAGTGAGCATGAGCGCCTGAAAGAGAACTAAGTCCAAGGAATTGAGCATCTTCATCGATGACAGTACGAACTATTTGTTCAGGTGTTCTTCTCAATCCAGTGTAGATGACTTCATGGCCAGCATCGCGCAATGCTCGGGCAACTATCTTTGCTCCACGGTCATGCCCATCGAGACCGGGTTTGGCGATGACTATGCGCAATGGGGTTGCCATTATGTCGCCACACAACAACCACATTGATGTGGCTTGCGCCCACGATGCTTGCTGGGTAATCAATATGAGGTGGCTGCCTCTGGTCGAGGATGAGCGCCATGGAGACGACTAGACAACGTCTTGACAATTTACGCAACCGAAAGGTGCGTGCAGAAGCTGGCGGTGGCCAAGCAAGAGTGGATATTCAACACAAAAAAGGGAAATTAACAGCACGTGAGAGATTGGAATATCTACTCGATGAAGGGTCATTTCAGGAAATCGACGCATTAGTCGAACATCGCTGCAAAGATTTCGGAATGGATAAGAATATCATCCCTGGCGATGGTGTTGTTTGTGGTCATGGAACAATAGATGGTAGGCCAATCTATTGTTTCGCTCAGGATTTCACCGTTTATGGTGGAAGTCTTGGTGAAATGCATGGTCTGAAAATTTGCAAAGTCTTGGATATGGCCTTGAAAAATGGGCTTCCAGTAGTTGGCTTGAATGATTCTGGCGGCGCAAGAATTCAGGAGGGAGTAGCCTCATTGGGTTCCTATGCTGAAATATTTTTCCGCAATGTTAGGGCAAGTGGAGTCGTTCCTCAAATCAGTGTTATCATGGGACCTTGTGCTGGTGGTGCAGTGTATTCTCCGGCGATAACCGATTTCGTCATCATGGTCGACAAGACAGCCCACATGTTCATCACCGGCCCTGAAGTCATTAAGACGGTTACAAATGAGGATGTTTCATTCGATGACTTAGGCGGAGCAGAGACTCATGGAACTAAGTCTGGAGTATCTCACTTTACTGCTCAAAATGATGAGGAAGCACTCGACCTTGCCCGACAATTAGTAAATTACCTACCCGCAAATAACATGGAAAAAGCACCACAAAAGCATAATTCAGACCCAGCGGATAGAGTATGTACATCTCTGGATTCATTGATTCCTGATGATGATAACAAGCCTTATGATGTCCGAAAGGTGATTGAAGAAATCGCCGATGATGGGGCTTTTCTTGAAGTTCAATCCGATTGGGCTGCAAATATCGTTGTTGGGTTTGCTCACTTAGCCGGTAATACAGTTGGCATAGTAGCAAACCAGCCTTGTGTTTTGGCCGGTTGCCTAGATATCGATGCCAGTGATAAGGCCGCTCGCTTCGTTCGTTTCTGTGATTCATTCAACATTCCACTCATTACTTTGGTCGATGTGCCAGGATTCTTGCCAGGAATCAATCAAGAGTGGGGGGGGATAATTCGTCACGGCGCTAAACTTCTCTATGCTTATTCTGAAGCAACAGTGCCAAAGATGACTGTTATCCTTCGCAAGGCCTATGGCGGCGCATACGACGTAATGGGCTCTAAACATATTCGTTCCGATCTTAACTTGGCATGGCCAAGCGCCCAAATCGCTGTTATGGGAGCCGCAGGTGCAGTTGAAATCATTCATCGCAACCGTATCAAATCGGCACGAAACTCTGAGCAAGAAAGAGAGAGACTGGTTGAAGATTTCAATGATAAGTTGCTCAATCCATGGAAAGCAGCTGGGCTTGGCTATCTCGACGATGTTATCGAACCAAGTCAAACACGACGTCGCTTAGCCGCAACTCTTGCAATGCTCCTCGATAAAGAAGAATTACGACCAGCCCGAAAACACGGCAACATCCCACTTTGAGGAACTTATATGCCACATTCTGAGCAGACTTTACGCACAGCCGCAATAATGGCAGTGTTGAGTTTGCTTGACGAATCATCTTCTTTGGAAGCAGTTGGCCGTAATGCAGGTACTGTTTGGGCACAAGAACACAGATTACTAGCGAGCGGACAATCAAGTCTGTTGTATCGTCGTTCAGCAAGATCCCCGTGGAGGTGAAAGGATGGGAGATATCAGAAAAGTAATCGTCGATGGTGTTGAATTTGAGGTTGATATCGAAGTAGAAGATGGTTCATACAAGGCCACCGTAGAAGGTCAAACTTTCGAAATTTCAATCCCTGATGCCGCCCCTGCCTCTCCAAAGCGAAAGCGCGACAGTGGTCGAGGCAAAAAAAGCGGCGTCATATCAGCCAATATTCCGGGAAAAATCGTTACTATTGATGTTGCAGTTGGTGATGTGGTTGAAGAAGGCCATGTGATTCTTATTCTTGAGGCCATGAAAATGCAAAATGAAATCTCCGCACCTATAGCAGGAGTGGTTGAAAGTATCAATTGCGTAGAAGGCCAATCTATTGAGGCAAATATTCCATTAGCGGTGATAAAAGGCCCAGAGGACCCCTCGTAAGACGAGGTTTGAATAAGAGGCACACAGTGGTGTTTGACATGTCCGATACTTCCCGCTGCGATTACCCCGGCTGCGAAGTCGATGGTTTCGTTATCAGCAGACTATCTCCAGAAGGATTTTTGGTAGCTACAGGAAAGAAAGCCTATTCATTTAGAGAGGCTTATCGGCGCTTCCATTATTGTCAGGCACACCATGATGAATTGATGGCAAATGTGTGGTCGAGGGTACGAAGACCTGATGATAAGTCGGATGGGCATGTTGCGCCAACCGCGATTTAATCCTAACATTTTTTTGTTAAGTTTAAGCCTCTATGCTGGTTAGAGAATTAGCTTCAGCCAGAACTGGCTTGGCTGCATTAACTTGGCGAGCCAAGAATGAAACTATGTCAAGAATCTCAAAGTCATGGCGTGGGTCGCCCTCAAACTTCAAGCATTCAAAGTGAGCTACGCATTTTGGACATGAGGTTAGCATAATTTCAGCACCAGTTGCTCTGACTTCCTCAAAGCGGTCAACTCTCAATGCTCTGCTGTTTTCATTACAGGACATCATACTTGAGACGCCACAACACATTGCATCCTCACCGTGATGTTCCATTTCGACTAGTTCAACTCCACCAACAGATTGAATCAACTCTCTTGGCTCATCATAAACTCCCATTTGACGGCCCATTCTACATGGGTCGTGGTAAGTGACCTTGAGGTCTCCTTCAACTTTGAGATCCATATCGAAGTTGTTTTCTTGTAGGAACTCCGTAGTATGCATGACTTTGATGCCTTCCAATTCATAGTCGCGAGCAAAGGTTCGGAAACACTCTGCACATGAAGAGACAAGTGTCTCAATTCCACTCGCCTTGATTTTCTTTTGGTTGTAAGACTTTAATTTCTCGAATACTTCAGTCATACCTTGCCACTTCTGATCATGGCCACAGCACTTTAGGAAGTCGCGGCCCAAGTAGGTAACATCGACATCCATGCTCTCGAATAGAGTAAAGGCAGCAGTGGTACTATCTCCAAGGTTCATATCTCCTTGGTTAACATGGGAGAAAATCATATCTTGGTCGATATAGTCTACGCAGCCTGGGTAATATCCAATCTTGCTGTCGATTCCTAGTTCTTCGACACTGATGAAGTCAGCATCGCTCTCTTCTTCTGCTTCCGCAGCAAGAACTGCTTGTAGGACAGTATGAGGGATTTCTGCTGCAGGTGGTCCTCCAACGACTAGGTTTCGACGAATATCCACATAGGAGTCATAGTCAACTAATTGTGGACAGGCAGTGGTGCAAGCACCACAGGTTAAACAAGAATACATTGGTACACCATCGTCTTCATTATTCCAAGTATTGTAGATGATGTTGAGTTTATCTCCACCAGTGAATAATCTTACAGGGCAAGCGTCATCACAAAGGTCGCAGCCGTAGCATTTGTTCATTTCAAACTCATATCCCTTCCCCATTTTTCGCAATAAGGCCCACACTAAACAGCCAATTGCTAATGGAGGGATGAATAGGGTGTAGGTTAATTTTGCATCTAGACTTTTTGGATTAACGTGGTATGATGGGTTGTCTATGGACTCGTAAGACTCTATTCCGCCCATAGCGATGATGCCACCAGTATCGGAGAGATTCACTGCCATGCCACTTTCTTTGAATAATAGTAGAGGTTGGTAAGATATTACTTTCCAAGAGGATTCTAAACTGATGTTGCTCGGAACTCCGGCACTAGTTTGAGAATATGTTGCGGTGTAGGAACCTACTGCTAATTCGGTTGTCAGGCTATCGCAGCCAGTAGTTTTGACAACTTCATTTCCACTACTATCTGTAATCAATAAACTTGTAGATACTAAACTTGTAGTTAGAATGCCATCTACCTTACGTTCACTGGCTCGGTATTCACAGGAAATGTCGGTTATTGCTGCAGTTAGCCAAGTATCGTCAATAGTGAATTGGACACTATCGCTATGCTGGAATGAACCATTCTGGAGTAGAGTACCATCTGCACCGTTAACTCCTGCTCCTAAATCTACATGATTATTAACTCCGGAAAAATCGATAATTGTTGCTTGAGTCGGTTGATAGAGATTCCATTGTAGCCAATCTGCCGCTGGTACCATCAGGTCGTCATACTTTCCTTCAGTGAATTGGTTTGCCTCAGTAACAGATGTATCTAGCGGCTGGCTTCGCATCTTGTAGAGTTCTTCGTCGTCTTCCATTGCGCCAAGTCCACCGGCATCCCAGAATCCATTATCATAAATCGGCCACGTCATGGCACTGAATACTACTGCAATAACTGCTCCACCTACTGCTATTTGTTTACCTAGTTTTGGAGTTGTACGCAAGCCAATACTATTGACGAGGAACCATCTCACTCCAAAATAAATCACAAACCAGATGAATATTCCCGTCATCACCCATGGTATGGCATTGAATACATCGGCCATCCAAGGCTCTCTAACGCCGCAGACTAAATCTCCATGACTATCTAATCTGCAAAAATCAGCCCGATTCTTTCCGTATAATTCGAGGAAAATATTGATTGAATAAACCGATATGAACCAAACGTGGGCCAAGTAAATAGCCCCAGCAGTAGCAAAGACTGGATCTTCTACACCGCGCTTTTCTCTGCCTCCAAGGAAAGGTGGTAATGCTAGGATTCCTACTGGGATTCCAGTTAGGAATGAGCCCCACCATGCAGCGGACCATGGGAATACAGGTTGGCCGAAGAAATCACCAATCGGTCCAAGTGGAACATCGAACTGAGGTAAGTATTCTCCCCAGCGAAGGTATCCATAGGAGAATAGAACATACCAATCAGGGAATACGAAGCCTGCTTGAGCAAAAGCATCTGCAGCATCGTGAAGTGGTGGTGGGATAAGCCACGAATAGAATGCTAATACAGCAAGAATAGATGTGAATACGATGCTGTCTCGAAGTACCTCATGAGGCCAAAAGCCATGTCCAGTCATTGTACGGACACGTTTTTCGCCGACATCCTTCATCTTGGCTTTCTCAACCATGTAGGTATCAGCGACTCTGCCAAAATTCTCGATTAGTCCCATTGTATTCATCTCCTATCAATGTGGCTCCGCAATGCCTTGCACCCAAACGATGAACATGTGAACGATGATCAACGTAGTCACAATAACAGGTAAGATGAAAACGTGGATGAAATACATCCTCGTTACTGTTCCACCTTCCAGTTTAGTACTGCCAAACAATAGGGTCGCGATATATTTCCCTACCAATGGCGATGAATTACTCATGTTAATTCCAATCGTCGCTGCTCCAAACGCCAAGGCATCCCATGGTAACAGGTAGCCAGAATATCCAAAGACGATAACCAAGAACATTAGTGCTACCCCAATTAACCAGTTCAACTCCCTTGGGTTTCGGTATGCACCGGTGAAGTAAACTCTGCACATATGCAGGAATACAGCGGCTACCATGAAGTGAGTCGCCCAATGGTGAATCGAGCGAATGATGTAGCCGAATGGTAATTCTAGCATAATGAACTGCATAGAAGAATAGGCTGGACTGGGGTCGCCATTTCCGCCTGGAACATAGTAGATACCCAGCACAGTACCAGTTAGAATTAGGATGATGAAGGCAATGAACGAAATTCCACCAAGGCAGTAAAGCGGGTACCAATACCAAATAATACGCAGTTTATACTTCTCAGCATGGGTCATCGGCATTTGTCTGTGCATGTTGTAGTATGCATCTTTGGACATCGCCCAATAATCCTGAACTCTGAATCTCGTGTCCAACCAAGAAAATACCCAGAGGAAGGAACGTTCGGCAACTCCCATCTTACCTGATGCCTCGACTGCTCTAAGGATATCACGGCGGGGCATCTCTTGGTTTTCTTTTCGCAAAGTGAAGGCCACAAGGACGCTGATGAAGGCTATGAAAGACCACAATACCCAGAATATCGTATTCATCTAAATCACCTCAATCGCAATATGTCAACCAGTTTACGGTTGACCCTCCATCGACTTCGAAGGCTAATCCCTCGATAATATCCCCAGTGACTGCTACTGGGATGATTGGTAATCCTACGGGGGCAGGTCCTCCACTTCGGCGGATCCCTGCATACTTGAAGACTGAACCATCGGCTCGGTTCCTGTTAGTATTCATTTCCAGCATTGTTGGATCGAATCTCGAGGAATGGCAGATGCAGAATAATTTGGTACCACCGCTATCGGTTCCACCGGCTGACCAATGGTCTTCCGTGAATGTATTTTCGACCAATTGCCAGCCAGGGATACAGCATAAGTGAGTGCAGCGGGAGAAAATCATCACGATATCATCGCTAGGAAATATTCTCTCATCCTTATCGATTAGGTCTTCGATATGGCCGACGTATTTCCCGGTTGCATCATAGCCCTCGGTCAATTGGAATCTGGGTTTGTTATCGACTACAGGTGTGCCTGAATTAATTGAGTGTGGGATGTAGTTGACCGTTACAGGTAAGCCCATCCAAACCCCTGATGCTCCTGAGGTTTTTGTCTTTGAATCCGCAGCCTGTGCAATGAAATCGCTCTTCTTCATTGTCTCTAGGTGTAGGGGGCCATACCATGCACTATCTTCTCTGCCTTTGGCCCAATATTTGACCGCCGAATCTCCCGCTGAAGAACCACCACCTGGCATCAGGATGGATGCAAAACCTAGAACACCAAGGCTAGCGGCGAGTATACCGGCTGCCGAATTTAATCCATAGCGCATGAATTGGCGTCGGTTGAGCATGGTTGCGGGCTCGCTACCTTCGGCCCCTGAATCGGGACCGGGTGCGGGTCGGAGGTCGTATTCTCTTGCCATGGTTCTCAGCCTCAGAGTTCGTACTCCACCCAATCCTTTGGATGCTCTCTAATATATTTAGGGCGCCTATGTTTGACGATAACCTTGTCAGTTAGAACCCACTTCATGTAGACAACCCCCATCATGATAATTGTAGTTAGAGTCATTGCAAAATGATAGGATAATTGTTGTTGGTCCCAATCCATGAACAAGCCATAGAGCATGCTACTTGTCCAGTAGAGAACCCAGAATATTCCCCATGCAAAGAAGAATATTAGCAATAGACTCCCTCCACTTGGGGCTAGGCTAGCATTGACAATTGTACCTGGTTCTGCTGGATTGAAGACTCCATGGTCGACGGCTGCAACGTATTGTGTTTCGGTCAACTCTGCATCTTCAAGAGCTGCTCGTGCATCCTTGATGGAAACTTTGCCACTCGCAACTTCTTCCAATAAACGGGTGATTGTATCACTCATCATTGGTCACCTCTTCTATTGACGTGGTATCTTAAGCGCAGTAAGTTCGATCTTCCTTCGTATGATGTTGAGAATCCATACCGAAGCATGAAGCCGCAGAAAACGATTACCAATATGACAGATAGGAATCCGAGCAAACCTAGCCAGTGAGCACGAAGAGGCGCTCCCATGTCGTGTAAGGAGACTCCATGTTCTTCTGCAGCAGGAGGTTGAATGTTGCCATCGCCTACGAAAATTGTGCGAACTCTCTCATCGGCGCCCACCCTTGTCTCTTCAGGAAGTGAGAACATCAGATGGTTCCACTTGTCGGCATCAGATTGAGCGTTATCGCCATTGACTGAATTTGCGCTGATACGGAATACTACGACTCCATTTCCAGCTTCTGGGGCAGTCCATGAAATCATCCAAGCCATATCACTAGTTTGGGCTCCTTTTGCAGTATGAGTTAATGTTTGGCTATCTCCTTCAACTGCTTCGTGAATATCTGCTTCTGAACCAGTGCCTGCTGCAAGACTGCCCAAATCTACTCGCATAGAGAATCCACCTGTATTTTGCCCTTCTTTGGTTGGTCCACCAATGATTTGCAGTTTCATTTCATAAGTTTGACCGGGAATGTAAGTGTATGGAACCTTGTCCATTAGCACAGTTACTGAGTTTGTTGGCCCCTCTCCGTTGTGGCAAAGACATCCTTGTTCTGCAACATCAGAAATCTCTTCTCCAGCATTGTCTTGAGTGCCACCTACGCCGCCTGAAAAGCCTAGGCTGCTGCCCGGGATCATAATCAAAACCGCCAGCAGAGTCGATATACCGACCCTATGTCTGTTCGATATCGTGACCATAGTCTCACCAGCAATTAAGTCGAGGCGCAATTGGCACATAAGTATTTGCGACCCTCCCGTAGGGAGGGGGATTTGCAGTGAGATGTTTTTTTAATCAATCAAGATTAAATTATTGAATTTAAGAGAATGACTTCATACACGAAAGACTGTTCAAGGTCCAGCGTATGGGCATAGTATGGCCGAACTTCCTTTCAAGAATACTTACGACCTCAGCCCTGAACAACTTCTTGCTTTGGATGAGGCAGAGGAGATGATGGAGAGGCTTGACCTTGGGGCTGCGGAAACGGCATTTCTTGTAATGCTAGATGAGGCTCCAGATTGTATTCCGGTGCTAAATAATCTTGGCCACCTATACGGAAAGCTACTCTCTGAATTTGAGAAAGCCGTAGAATATTATGAGAAAGTTCTGCAACAAGAGCCAGATAATGCGTGGGCCCGTGATCAAAGAAGGAGATACTTACGCTACTGCTCATATGATTAAGACCTGCTTGGCTTACAGACAGTATTGATGAGAGCCGGTGGTGAAGCCGACATCCTGATTGCAGGAGTAGGTGGACTTGGTTGTGCTTGGGCAATTCAAGCCCACAAAAAAGTCGCTGCTAATGTTGATTTGTTGCTCATCGACCACCCCGAAGTTAATCGTCAAGAAGTAAAGGCTCACCGGCTTGACCTAGGAGTTGAAGAACATGATGCAGGTTGTGCTTCATTACTCCAACTAGCACGCCAAAGAATGAGGGCGCATGGACCAAATACCGAGATTATCATGCAACCGATAGAATTGGTAATTTTAATGACAGGTCTCGGTGGTGGTGCAGGTAGTGGAGCAGCACCAGAATTTGCTCGCCAAGCAAGAGCTCGAGGAGCACTCGTTCTTTCGATTGCAGCCCTTCCTTTTGAAAGTCAAATTGCCCGTGCCGAAGTTGCAGCACAAGCACTAGAAGACCTCGAAGAATCTTCAGATGTATGTGTGCGATTGATGCTGGACCGCTTGGCTTGGCAAGCCAGAGAACGAGGCGCAGATTGGCGTAAAGGTGCTCATTGGATTGTGGAGCTGGTAGATGGCATCGTCCAAACTATCTGCCGAATGGGGCTGATTAACCTTGATTTGATGGATTTGAGGGCAGTCGTTGAACGCAAAGGGAAGGCCACGATGTTGGTGGCACAAGCCGCAGCCAGCGAACCCTTGGAAGTCTTTGCCAAGGCATTGAGATCACCCTTGGACGATTTAGCAATCATTGGGGCTCGTTCATGTTTATTACAAATTGAAGGTGGAAGAGGTATGACCGTGTCCCAGGTCGAGGCAGTATCCAATGCTTTTACTCAAGGATTACATCCTGATGCTCTTGTTATTTTAGGAGCTAGAATGAGTCCAGAATTAGAGGGACAATTAAGGGCGGTTGCAGTAGTTTCAGGAATCAGTTGAGGATTTCAATATCCTCCTCTTCAAGCACTTCAATTTCCTCCTCCTCAAGCACTTCAATTTCCTCCTCTTCAAGCACTTCAATTTCCTCCTCTTCAAGCACTTCAATATCCTCTTCTTCATCATCCTCAAGAAGTGCTTCTTCTTCGACTAAGATATCGTTTCCCTCCTCCTTGTTCACATCTTCTATAATTTCTTCTTCAGGCTCTGATTCTTTTCTACTTTCTTTTATATTAGCAATAACTGACTCGTCTTGCGGCAGGGCTGTCCATGGCAATTTCATCAGGGTTTTACGATGCAAATAAAGTAGTGTCAAATAGGTTATACCATGGCCTAACATCAAGACTGTTGCAACATCGCTGAGCATGATGGTAATCATGGTTATTGAACCTGCATAACCGAACCCGAAAACTAGGCCCCAGTAGAGGGCATTTTTCTCACTAAAATATTGACTATCTACTTGTAAAGAGCGGCTAGATAATCCGTATATTGCTAATATGACCGTCAGTACCATTAAGGTCAATTCTTCGATAGTTGAGATTACTTCTGGTTCTCCTAGATCACTGATTCTCCGCCAGATTGAAAGCAAGTGCCAAGCGGCGAATAATTGCATCATTAAACCGATGCTAAAACTCGATTTTGCACCACCTTTGCTTTGTCCGGCAAATTCCCTGCTTGGTCGTGCCCAAACTAAGATTGAGATTTGTCCAGCTGCCAAAACCAAGAGGTACGCATATTGTTCTTTCAAGACGTCAATGGGGGCGACATTCGAGGCTGCGGCGGCGGATTGAATCGCCCACATCATAGCAAATCCAGCGACTTGAACAATTGCTACCTGCATGAAGGAAGATGAAATGAGGTGAGGTTGCCTAGTTCTTGAATCCACGAATGAAGGGCGTCCAATTAGGACTCCTTGGATAGTCATCCTGAAAGATACCGCTTGACCCATAGACCAAGCGATGAATAAGAATGCCAGCGCTAAAGGTAAGCCGCCTGACCAAGATTCCAAAGGCTTTCCCTGACCAAATAATGCATATAACCCAACTGAGATTAGGACTGTTAACAACAAAGGAGGAATCCACACTTTGACTAATTGTTGTAATTGATGAATAAACCAAGCACTCGCTCCTTTGGTTTCAGTTTCTTTGAAAGGAGTAGTATGGACTAAGTCGCCCCAGCGTTGCTTTCTAGCTGCTAATGCAATTATGACATAGGAAAATGAAAATGAAATAAACGCAATTGCGACGGATTCGCTGTGCTGTGGCTTGGTTTTGACGAGTTGGAATAAAGAAGTACTTACTAAAACCAATAGTAGAAGATGAGGGAATGTGCGTGGCGAGAGTAGAACTGCAATAATGCGAGCGAACCCTAAAGCAGATGTTTCCACCTCTACTTCTTGGCTGCCCTCTAAATCGCCCACGATATGGTTGGTAACGCAGTAGGCTATCAAGCATAGCCCTCCTCGGAAGCATGTGGCTGGCAAAAAGTTAAGCAAGGCAAAGCGCGGAAAGCGTCGCTGGATAGGCTTAGAAGTTCCATCTGCAATTACTCGTGATTCACTAAATGAAATTCTTCCAAAGGGCTACCGTTTGTATGACTTGGTGGAGGAAAAGGCGATTATCAGAGTAAAACTTCAAGATTATCCGTCTTCAAGAGAAGTTTTAGAAAAATTAGGCTTGAAAACAAA
>Ga0302134_10000225_pt1 | contig 22647 bp, 20 predicted proteins | sample CB9_SCM_MG_FD_203123 | JGI IMG/M metagenome (GOLD analysis project Ga0302134, IMG submission 203123) | Marine microbial communities from Western Arctic Ocean, Canada - CB9_SCM | ecosystem: Environmental > Aquatic > Marine > Oceanic | place: Canada: Western Arctic Ocean | collected 2017-09-19
GTTAGATACCTTAGGTACCGCTATGATGCTCAGGGTCGTCAGTTAAAGCCAGTTGTATTCTGTCTCCCTCCAGGCAAAAGAGCCGAAGAACTTTTTGGTAAAGACGGTTCCACCCACTCTGACCCATGGTCAAAAAACAGAGGCAGGACCATTAATCCCAATGCGCGCCCCACCCGATAATGGGTTATCTGGTTAAGCGCTAAGAGTGCTCTAAAATTGCGCAAATAACCTTTCAGAGTCTGTCGCTTATTCAGCGGCGGGCTCTCTTTTTTTCAGGTAGTCTGGAAACTCCTTATTCAGAGTCTTGAGGTAATGTTTTGCCTCTTCCGTATCTTCCTTTTTGAGGAGGGCGCTATAAGACTTAAAGAGAGCTTCTGGACGAAGTTTTTTATCGTCTACAAACAACTGCACCACGACCACGTAGTAGGCGGAGGCGGCAACGAAGTCTTTATTATTGTAGGCAATGTCGCCGAGGATCATTCGAAGGTCGGCATTGACCCTACCTTTGGGTCTGAGTTGTAAACCCTCCTCGGCACATTTCTTGGCATCCTCAAGTTTTTCTAAACCAAGGTAAGCTTCGGACCGATCTAATAAAGTTTCAGCCTTCCAGAATGGCTGCTCTACGACATCGAGGAAATTCTTAGTTGCCACAAGCGCCTGCTCGTATTTCCCTGTTTCCACACAGGCCTTACCGAGCATTTTCCAGAATGTCTTCGGCGTCTCACGAGGCTCTTCCAAAGTCACGCCCAGCGTCAAATACCGCTGACATTCATCCATCTCACCCGCATTGAAGCATTGCACACCCAGCCATCTGAAAATCGGGGCTGGGATATTATCTTGCTGATTCAGTTTCCGGATGAAATCGATCGCCTTCTGAAGTCGATCCTTATCCTTCATCGAATAGGAGCTGTAAACGATCAGCATACCACAGTTAAAACCGTATTTGGGTGGATCGAGACGACTTGCTTCCTCCAGAGCTGGAATAGCTTCCTGATAATTCTTCAGCTGATAATTCCCCCAGCCAATCCAGTAGTGAGCATTCGCGGTAGTGTCTTTTTTAAGATCAGGAAACCCCTTAAGCATCGCATCATAGCGGCGGATCATCTCCGGGTAATCTTGATCCTCTTTTTTAATCCGTGCGCTATTCTGCCAAGCGAGGGCCGCCAGTTTATCCTTGGGGAAGCCTTGAATAAGAAGATCAAAATCTTTCAGGGCCGATGCTCGGTCGCCTAGGGCTAGGTATGACTTACCACGCCGCGCCATGACATTGGGGGCGCGTTCGTCTTCTGCATAGTTGACCAAGAAATGGCTAAAGCTGCGGACCGCGCCATTATGATCGCCTGATATGGAGAGACACCAGCCACGTTTATAAAACAGGTTCGCCCGGTTTGATTGGCCGATGATGGTGGCATCAATTTGGTTGTAGCCGGCGGCGGCTTCTCGATGTTTGCCGGCATCAAACAAGGTTTCGGCCTTCATCAGGAGGGACTTGTGAATTCTCTCGTGTTTGGGATTCTGTTTCTGATAGATCTCAAGAAAAGCGTCCACCTGCATCGGGATATTGGCCCCTTTGATATTGTAGAAACACAGCAAGCGGAAGTATCCCGCTTCAAATGCCTCTGGAGAAAGTGGCACCTGGCGCTCAGCCTGAGCAAACAACTTGATGGCCTCGTGGTAAAATTTCAGTTGGTAGGCGCTTCTTCCCGCGATAGCAAACTTCACTGCTTCCGTCGCTGGAGCACCTGCATGATTCCCACGTTTTAGCACATCCAGAACACCTTGATAATTCTTGGCGGTATACATGCTATTCATCAAAGCGGCTTGTGCACTAGGCTTAAACTTTTCCTCTTTTGAAAGTAATACCGATTTAAAACAACGGTCTGCCGTTTCGGTATTCTTCTTCTTGAGTGCCAACAAACCCACATTCAATGTGGCTTCCATGCGCAGATTGGCAGCTACTCCGGGAAGCATCAGGGCCTCAAACTTCTGCATCGCCTTTTCGTCATCCTTCTTGGCCAAATAGAGATGACCAAGCTTAAGTTTGGCATTTTCGCGATAGTTCGGTGGAGCATCCTGTGCTTCTTCGATTTTGGAATAGGAACGGATCGCCATGTCCGTCATACCAGCATATCGATAACATGAGGCTTCCTGATACCTACCACGGTAGCGCTCCTTCGCGGTAGATGCCATGGTAGCGACTCGCCCAAAATGCACTGCCGCTTGGCCGTATTTTTTTTGTGACACGGCGTCGTAACCAAGTCTGTTCGAGGCGAGGGCTACGTATCGGCCCTTGCGATAACGGTTGACCACACTGTGTAGGACGCGTTTTCCATCGTCTAGCGCGCCGGAATGATAATAACACTCACCTAGATAATAGGTGGCTGCGGCTGTATTGGCGTGTTTTGGAAACCGCTGCAGGTATGCATTCAGCCGAGGAATGGCCCGCTTGTAGGCGTTGGCTCGTAGAGAAGGGTCTTGCTCGCCATTTGCCTGTCGATAGAGCTGTTTGCAAAACTCAAACTGATCCTGCCCGGGGTCAGCCACTAATGGCGCATTCTGGGCCGCAGCTTCAGGCACAAGTAGGGTCAGCCAAACAGAAGGCCCGACAGCGAGGGCAAGTATCAGGGGAAATAGGCGCATAGAGGAAAAGAGGTATCTATTAAGTGGACAGACCGACACTCTAAGAAGTCACAGCAGAAAAGCAATCAAAGCCAACAGAATATGCGATAATATCGGTTATGGCGCCGCAGGTTTAGAAGCAAAACTCACATTGGTGAGGCCGGAGCTCTTGCTAAGCTTAACGGCATTAACCACCATTTGATAAGGAGTCAGTGCGTCGGCCTTGATCACAATCCTGCGCTGTGGGGTTACCGCAGCCACAGCCTTGAGTTCTTTCACTAACGCAGGTCCGGTGAGTTTTTTACCCACCAATTGATAAGATCCATCGGAATTCACCATGATTTCCAGAGGCTGAACGCCTTTGGCTGGTTTCACGGGAACTGCAGGAATCGGCTGGGCTGGCACCAGCATCGGTTTTGCGGGTACCGGCGCTGCCCCAATAGCACGGGCTTCAACCCTATGATCGACCTTTACCCCTGCGTAAAAAAAGCCACCGACAACGATCAAAACAATCTTCACTGGGGCTGGCAGAGCAATAAATAGAGTGAGAAAAAAGGATGATTCCATGGTGTTTTTTGGAGGAGGATTGGGTTTGATGGCACCCAACATACGTTGGCATAGAGGCTAGATTAATTTTGCTTGCGCTGAACCTGTGTGGCAAATGAAATATTTGGAATGCCGGCTTTTTGGCAGATATCGATCACCTCGACAATCTTCTGATACTCCACTTTACCATCACCTCGAATCCGGATTGCCTGATTCTTGTGCACGGCGGCAATACGGGTCAGTTTGGCAAAAAGCTGGTCCTGAGTCATTTCAGCATTATCCACGATCACGCTGCCGTCCTCACGCACGTTGACGATAATTTCGCCCACCGTTTGCTTCGCGTCTGCACCTTCCTCAGCAACAGGGACAGAAACATTCAGTTCCCTCTCACTTTGAGAGAACTGCATGGTGGCGATAAAGAAAATCAGTAACAGAAAGACAACATCGATCATCGGCGCCAAGGGAAAGACGGCGATATCGGGCTCGCTGGTATGGAATTTCATCGGGGGGAAATAAGCTGTTCAATTACATCCCGTGGATCTCTGGGCTGTCATTTGAGGGGCGTGATACTGGAACGGGCATGACTCGAGAGTCTCTTTCTTCGCGACGTTGGCTCTCGTGTCTACCCTGATCGTAGCCCTGATCGTAGCCCTGACTCTGACTCTGTCCATGTCCATGACCGTGAACTTCACCGGAATAGACCGGCTGGGGAGTCGCACCACCTCGGCGGTTATATTGGGCCGACAGTAATGCCATCAGATGAGTTGCGGCAGCTTCGAGCTCAGCGATGTATTTCTGAACACGTCCACGGAAAATTGAGTAGAAAATGACTGCAGTGATACCAATGACCAAGCCACTCGCAGTGGTGACCAGTGCCTGATAAACACCCTCGGCCAGCTTATTGGCATGCACACCCTCGTAATTACCACTGGCGATTTCCATGAATGCACGGATCATACCGATCACAGTTCCCAAAAGACCCGCCATGGGTGCGATGGTTCCAACATCGTTGAGGTAACTGATTCGGTGCGTCAGGATACCCGCTTGGCGGGACCCCTCTGCCTGAGCCACCTCACGAACCTCTTTAAAGGTAGTGCCGGTGTTCTTGGTCATAAAATCGAGCGTTTTCTCGGTGATGCGAGCGACACTTTGGTTCTGTCGGTTACAATGTGCCACCAGCCCAAGATAATCACGTTTCCGGATCAAGGCCTCCGCAGCGTTCATAAACTTATCACTCACCACAGCATTGCGGCGGATGGTAAGGAAATAGAGTAAGATCAGCACCAGACAGATCACCGAGAGCAGAGCCAGCGGATACATCATAAATCCTCCCATCGAGAGAATCTCAAGGATGTCCTTATTGACTGCCGCTTCGGGGGCCGCTGGAGGATCGGCAGCAAGTGCGCTCTGTGCCGTGGCCAACATCACAACGGAAGAAAGGCCAAAAGTTAAAATAGAAGATTTCATAGAAATTGTTTCGCGGTTATTGTAGTCCGATTTCCCTTGGTTGCAAGCGTGAGAAATCCCACTGCTGTATGCCTAAACAAGGCCATATGACAGATCAACCCCCCAGTTAAGGCTGTTTTACGTGATTCTAAGCCCAAGTCTTCCTCTCGGATCTCGTCTCATCTGCCATTAAGTGAGCACAGCTTAGGTGCTTTACCGACTGCGCCTCGGAAGAAAAGCCAGCCCAGTGAACCGTCGAGGTATGAGATGCCAAAACCCATCGGTGATCGTATATCATAAATAATTCTATTTACTATTTAGTTCAGCCATTGCCTCGGCGAATCCTTTGCCGATTTGAGCCATGATTTTGCCTGAGCCTAGGTAGTGGTAGCCAGCATTGGACACCCCGATTTCGAGTGATTTCAACTCTCGCTTAGAGAACTCCTTTTTCCTAAGTTCAATACGCAAGGCCTGCGCCTCTTTACCATTGAGCTTCTTCGAAGATTGAGCCTTTTTCACCTCACCTTTGATCTTGGAATCGCGTTTAATCAACCCCTCCAGTTCCATATCCCAGTAGTTTTCGGTTAGCACCGCCGCAACGTTACCTTTAAATTCCGGTAAACTGGCTGGTGCAGCCATGGCCATACGAAAGTTCTGATGGGTCGATTTGTAACGTTGCTGATCCGGACCATACTTGTCGACGGGACCGCCAACCCCAAACACACCAATGACGATAGGAAGCTTTGGAGTAGAAAGACCCTTGCGTATGTCGCGAATAAAATGCCCCATCACTTCGCTGTAGTCATCATATCCTCCTGGGCGACTTCGATCCGGATAGGTTCCGCTAGCAACCATATCATTCCAGCCCTGAAACCAGACAAGACCACTCAACTCATGGCCTTGTTTGGGATCATACTCAGGATACACCTTCTCGATATTCGACAAAACCGATTTCACATGAGCTAGAGTCAGCCGATAGTAATGACCTGTCGCTTTCTCTTTATCAGCCTTGATCGCTTTAAGATCCTGGCCCCTTTTCTTAAAATTTTCGAGGTCCGCTTCACTAAACTTATAGGGCCCGGCACTCGGCGTCCGAAAATCTGTGTGCAAACTTTTGCCACCCCAGGCCGCCTTAATGATCAGGATTGGCTCTCCTAATTGTTTTTGCATCGTGATGCCAAATGTGAGTTCAGGACCAATTTTATTATCATCCGCCCCAAAGCCAGCTGTCAGGGCCCCTTCCTTCATAACTTTGGTCGAAAGATATGAGATCCAGACATCCTTACAAACTCGCGGAGTGCCATCGGCATTCTGCATTTCGCGAAGTAGTGGAGCCATTTTAGGGTCCATGCCAATATGCTCAAACGTCGTTATCTTGGCATGCCCCTGCATGTTGGACTGCCCGACCAATACAAATACCTTGAGCGGCTTTTTATCCGCTGCCATACATCGACTAGCAGGCAACAGCATACCGACTGTCAATATTAGTGTTGGCAAACTCCGAAGGCTGAAGAGGTAGTGAATGCGCATATCTCTTGCTTTACTGTACATTCGCCCCGATTCTTTCTTCAATCGCCCGATGAGCAATCCCGAGATCCAACAGAAACTCAGAGAAACCCCGCACAAGCCGGGAGTTTATCTGATGAAGGACCGACTCGGCGGCATCATCTACGTGGGCAAGGCTCGCGATTTACGCAAGCGGGTCGGTAACTACTTCATGCCCTCTCGTAAAATGCGCGCCGATATCAAAACCCGCGCGCTCATCGATAGCATCCACGATTTCGACATCCAGATCGTTCGCAACGAGCAGGAAGCTCTCATTCTCGAGAGTAAGCTCATCAAGGAATACCGACCTCGCTATAATATCAGTCTGCGCGATGACAAACGCTTCTACATGGTCAAGGTGCAGCTCGATGCCCCGCTTCCTCGTTTCATGCTGACCCGACTGAAAAAGGACGACGGAGCACGCTACTTCGGCCCTTTCGTCCATTCCACAGCTCTCAAAGCAACACTTGAGTGGATCAACCGTGAGTTCGGTCTGCGTACCTGTCGGCCTAAATCCCCCGGCGAAAAAGAATACCGTCACTGCCACGCCGATATCATCAGAAAGTGCAGTGCACCCTGCATCGGCAAAATTTCAGAGGTCGACTACCGTGCTCGGATCGATGAAGTTGTTAGTCTTCTAGAAGGGAAAGGAAAACGTGACCGCCTCCAAGGACTACGCGATCAGATGGCGAAGGCTGCCGAGAAACTTCAGTTTGAAAAAGCAGGACGACTCCGCGATATCATCGCCAACTTGGAAAAAACTCTCAGCCCAGCACGAAGTTTTTCTAGGGGGCGAGGAGGTGTGCCCAGCACAGTCAAACCGACCGAAGATTTGATAGAGCTACAGGATGCTCTTGGTTTACCGGACCCGCTCCACATCATGGAGTGTTTTGATATTTCAAACGTGTCGAGCAACCACATCGTGGCATCGATGGTTAGATTTGTAGATGGCGTGCCGGATAACCAAGGCTACCGGCGCTATCGAATTAAAACGGTGAAAGGCCAAGACGATTTCGCCAGCATGGCTGAAGTTGTTAGGCGACGCTACTCTCGCATCCTATCCGAGAACAATGTGACAGGTTCCGAGGAGACTCAGGAATCCCCTCTCGAAGCTCTACGTCGACTCGCCCGTGAAGGGAAATCACCGCTCCACCTTCCCAACCTCGTTATTGTTGATGGCGGCAAAGGCCAGCTCAGCATGGCTGTAAAAGAACTCCAGAGACTTGGACTGCACGACCTACCCGTCGTGGGCCTCGCTAAACAGCGTGAAGAAATTTTCCGCCCCAGCATCAGTGAGCCACTCCTACTTCCGCACGATACCGGAGCTCTCAAACTGATGCAGCGTATCCGTGACGAGGCCCACCGTTTTGCCAACAACTACAACGAGCTACTTCTAAGACGCCGAATCACAGAAAGCTTGTTAGACGATTGCCCAGGTATGTCGCCCAAACGCAAAGAAGTCCTGCTTCGCAGATTTGGCTCAATCAAACGCATCCGTAAGGCTAGCACCAAAGAACTCGAGTCCGTTCCTGGTATCGGCAAAAAAACCGCGGAGGATATTTTCCAGTGGTTGCAACCTAAGAAATAAACTGCACCCGTAAACACCAGATACTTAAGATAATGAACAAATACCTTTTTACTCTATTCATCTTAATCTCCAGCCCTCTAACATATTCAGGGCAGTTCAACTGGGAACCGGTTTAAATCAATGGTAAGCCTTATCTGTCAGTTGATCAGCTCAAGACATTTTATAACCTCAATAAAAATCACCTTCGCTGTAGCCAAATTGGCTAAAAATCAATTGGAACAAAAGGGGTTCAAAGACATACTGACACGAGAGCAAGAGATCACCGTTCCTTTGGCGGATCGAGTTAAACTATTCAACGGAATTAAAGATGCGTTTGTCATTTCGTTGCACTTCAACTCCGGAAAAAAAGAGGCTCCTGGTTATGAAACTTATGTCATGAGCGCACGCCAGCTTCATCCAGCAAACAATGCGAGTCTGGCGTTAGCCACGGCCGTGCATGGTCGCAGTCTGATGTTTCTCAACAACGCCAAATACGGAAATGATTTTAAAATCAATGACCGAGGTATCCGACGAGCTAGGTTCAGGCTTCTCAAGGATAGCAAGCATCCGGCAATCCTCATCGAGGCTGGGTTTCTATCTAATAAAGCGAGGCTGCTATAATTAGCACCGAAGCTCACCAAAAAGCATTGGCTGACTCAATAACACGAGGAATCGACGTCTACCAAGCATCTCTGAAAGTTAAAAATTGATTTTAGCTTGGACCGGAAACCAGACTAAGGTTGCCGGCAAGTTGGAAACTCACCCTACTTTACCCAGCCGCGTGCTCAAGTGCGCGCTGTTTCATCTGGGTGGCCATCAGGTTGAGGGCATTGGCACGCGTGGGTGCAAGATGCTCCTTGAGGCCGGTTTTATCGATAAAGCCCATATCGGCTTGCAGCACGACGTCGGGAGTCTCCCCATCAAGAACTCGCACAAATAGGGCAATCATGCCCTTAGTGATGAGGGAATCTGAATCGGCTTGAAAGTGCATCACGCCATCCTCGAAGCTGGCGTCGAGCCAGACTTGCGATTGGCAACCTTTGATCAGTCGGTCCGCCGTCTGCTGTTCCGCAGGCATCGGCTTGAGGTTCTTACCGAGACCGATGACATATTCGTAGCGCTCAGTCCAGTCCTGGAAAAATTCCAGTTCTTCGAGAAGCTCTTGTTTTTTTGCCTCGATGCTCATTAAAAATTTACCCTTGCTGGATGAGAGGGAGAATACGGGCGACTCTTTCCTTCATTTCCTTACCTGGTTTGAACTTCACCACAGCACGCGGTGGAATTTTCATGTCTTGGCTTGGGTTCTTCGGGTTACGCCCAACCTTGCCTTTCATCTCACGCACTTGGAACGATCCAAAATTGCGGATCACCACGGCATTTCCTTTGGCAAGTTCACCTGTCACGGTGTCCAGCATAGTCTCCAGCACATTAAGAACATCTGCCTGTCCGAGGCCGGTTTTATTACTAAGCTTGGTGACTAGATCGCGTTTCGTTATCGTTTCCATATTTGTGAGAGAATCAGTGGTTCAGCCTGAAGAAAAACAGCGGCTTTGCGTGTTTTGGAAAACCATAGTACGATGGAATTGTCCCGTACAAAATGTGCCTAATTATTCCGGTCATCCAGTCTCACCTCAATTTGGGACAACAATTGCTCGATTTCGGGCACTTCCACCCCCAAAGAACGAGCACGAAGTAGAGGTTGCCGCCAGATTGCATCTACCTCGACATCTAAGCCTTCGGCGTAATCGATCATGCTGGATGGCCGATACGCCTTCATGGGTCGCGTCAGGGCGATCTGCTTTTCGATAAAGTCATCTGCAATCTCGTGAGCCAAAGCCTTCGCCACAGCCTGTATCTCCCCCATAATCCTCCTAATGCGATCCTCCATGCCCGGCATCGCTAACAACACACCTGTATCCACCCCACCCTCGGCGATGGCTAATCCGTTGAATGGAATATTCCAAACGAGCTTCATCCACTGGGCCTTTTCTAAATGGGGCACCGCTTGACAGTTGATGCCACCATCCTTGAGCCAATCAACCAAATCCGACAGCCTATTAGAAACTCCCTTTTCCGACGATACATACTCACCCACACGGATCAGGCCCGAAGCGCTGTGATACAGTCTGCCCGCCCCCAACCGATTAATGCATACAAAACAAAGTCCACCAAAAATACGCTCTCCCCCAAAAAGCCTCGCGAGTTCTTCAACATTACCTAAGCCGTTTTGCAAGGTGAGGATCATTGTTTGATGGTTTAACAAAGGTCGAACCACTTCTTCGTAGTTTGAGTTTGAGGTTGTTTTCCAAGCGATAATTACAAGATCCACTGGGCCGATTTCTGCGCTGCTTCGAGTACACTGTACCGATGATAATCGGATATCACCTGCCACGCTGTCCACCGTCAGTCCGTGTTCCTTAATCTGATCAAAATCGCTCCTCAGCAGAAAGGTTACGTCCTTTTTCGCTTCTACTAGTCGGGCCCCATAATAGCCTCCTACAGCTCCGGAACCCACAATTGCCACTCTATTTACCTGCTTCATTATAGAATATAATCACTTGAAATTGCCATTAATTATATAAAATATACGTTAAAACAATGTTTTTACAGAATTTAAACTTTACTGAACCTGTTATTCTGTTAATTTCTGTCCGTGCGCAAGGGGGATCGGGATGCGCGCGACACACACACACATATCCTCCCCCAGATCTGCCCTCCCCCATTGGAGGGCAGATCGCTTTTAAGCCTACTGCTTAGATAGGCATGGATAAAGTAAGTGTTCACCATCTTGTTAAGATCCGTTGAGTTTAAAGTGCATCCAGCTTGGCAGGAGCTTTGTTGTTAAAAAAATCGTCGATGGCACTGGCGAGGCCCGCACACATGAGATGGATTTCTTCCTGCGAAATACTCAAAGGAGGCATCAACACCAAAGTGTCTAGAATAGGCCTAGTAAGAAGCTGGTGGTTGCGGGCGAGCAGTGCAACTTTTTCACCCACTCTTTCGGCAGTCTCAAATTTGCCACCATCTTCTTGCCTCAACTCGACACCAGCCACCAGACCGCACTGGCGCACTTCGTGAACGTTTGAACGCCCGGATGATATTTCAGCCAGCAAGCCGCCTAATAACTCTATTTTAGCTGGCAGCCTCGCCAATGTTTGTTCCTGGTCGAATACATCCAAACTAGCCAGAGCTGCTGCACAGCCCAGCTGATTTGCGGTGTAGCTATGGCCGTAATAAAACACCCTCTCCGCCCCTTCTAAAAATGCATCATAGATCTCGCCACGCACCATGGTGGCAGCCATCGGGAGATACCCACCTGTTAGTCCTTTTGCAAGGCAGAGGAAATCTGGAATCACCTGCTCACGTTGACAGGCAAACATCGTGCCCGTTTTACCAAAGCCAGTCATTACCTCATCCAGAATTAAATGAATCTTATGTTGATCACACCATTTCCTAAGTTGATCCAGCATCCCCTCAGGCCATGGGTTAATCTGGTTCACTCCCTGCACTAGAGGCTCGATGATCACTGCGGCGGTGCGGTTGATCACATCCTGATCGAGGGCATGAAGGTTGTCCATGCTGCTGACATGATTCACCGGGAAGCCAAATTTTCTAAATCGATCGAAAAATGCTCCCACTCCACCGAGCGATGCGGCACCCATGGTATCACCATGGTAGGCTTGATCGAATGCGATAAATTCAGTTCGTTCCTCCTGCCCCGTCTGAAGACGGTATTGAATCGCCATCTTGATGGCACACTCGACTGCCGTTGATCCATCATCGGAAAAAAAGACCCGTTCTAGAGTATGGGCAGGAAAGAAACCACAAAGGCGCTCAGCAAGTTCACTGGCACGTGGGTTGGCAAATCCGAGATAACTGGTGTGGGCTACCTTTTCTAATTGGGCCGTAATCGCAGCATTGATCACCGGATGTTTGTGTCCGTGCACGTTGGTCCAGATCGAGGCATTACCATCGATGTAGCGCCGGCCTTCTGAATCAGTCAGCCAGACACCCTCGCCATCGACCAACACCAATGGCTCGGCCGGCTCCCCTGCCACCCACTCATCCTGTCGGGTAAACGGGTGCCAGCAATGTGCTTTATCCGCCGCTATCCATTGCTCCGTGTTCACGCCACTATCTGGCCATACTCAACCGGCGATGACAAGCCCGGTCCTATTCAAGTGGATGAAAATTATATTTGCATTCGACCGCGTTTCGACCGTCAATAAAGTGTCATGAAAGTTATTATCCCTATTATTTCGCTCTCAGCACTGACAATGATGCTGATGCCAGCCTGCGCACCAGCAGTGATTGGCCCACCCATCCCCCGCCCTCCAGGTGTGGGACTCTCCGTATTGCCTTACGGATATCGTACCGTGCATGTTGGCGGTGTCCCATATTATTACAATGGAAGCCGTTGGTATCGGCGCAGCCATGGACGCTACATCGGTTGTTCACGACCACGTGGCTACGTTCCGAGTCGACACATTCCAAGGCCGCCCAGACTTCATGGCTTACCAAGACCCCCTCACATCAGATTGTGATTCTAAATGTATCATCCACCTCGGAATTCAATGCGATTCCGGGGTGTTTTTCTTTCTACCTAATAAAAGCCAAAAGAATAAAAGCGAAAAGAAATATGAAGTTTTACCCCCGACTCGCGTCTATCTAGTTATGAAAGCATCATTCCTCCTTGGAGCATTAAGCCTCCTCACTCTTCTGTTTCTCCCTTCTTGTGTGGATCCCAGTTACTATGCTGGCTCGTCATCTTACGGCAGTTCCAGCTACACAACGATGCCACACGGCTACAATACCGTCCAAGTCAGCGGCGTCCCTTATTACTATTATGGAAACAGCTGGTATCGTAGAAGTAGTGGCCGCTACATCAGCTGTGTCCGTCCTCATGGATACAGCGGTTCTATCGGGTATTCATCATACTCCTCTCAATATGGTCGCGGAATCACACGCCTCCCCTCCGGACACCGGAGTGTCTCCGTTGGCAGCAGCAATTACTACAACCATGGTAGCGCCTGGTATCGCAGAAGCGGTAGTAGTTATGTGACCTGCGCACGTCCAAGCGGATACAGTGGATACTCTGGAAGCTCTTACCGCAGTAGTAACAGCCGCGGAAACTACGGCCACAACTACAACACTCCTAGTTCAAGGCATCAGTCTAATAGCAACTATCGATCAAATGGATCGAGTCGTAACCACTCCAACAGGGGATCACATTCCGGATCGAGTCGCTCTTCAAGCTCGCCTCGTATCTCCCCACCACGTCCCCCAAGCTTACCCCGCCTACCTAAAACATTCTAAGAACCGTTCTAAGAGATTACATTCTCTCGGGCACATCGATGCCTAAGAGACCGAGTCCTTTTTTCAACACCTGACTTGTTAGCTCACAGAGCACGAGTCGGGTGTTTTGCGTTTCACCTTCCGATTTCAGCACAGGGCAGGCTTCGAAAAACGAGTGAAATGCCTTCGCCAGCTCCAGGAGGTAATTGGCGAGTAAGTTCGGGCGAAAATCGTCAAGTAGAGATGGTAAAGTCTCACCAAAACGGGTCAGCATACGGGCAAGATGCACTTCGGCGTCAGCGTCGATCTGAAGGTTGGCTCCATCAAGCTGCACACCATCATCAAGTTTGCGGAAAATGGACCGCACACGGACATAGCTGTATTGAAGATAGGGAGCAGTGTCGCCGGTCAGCGCCAGCATCCGGTCCCAGCTGAACACGTAATCGGTCATGCGGTGCTGAGAAAGTTCAGCAAATTTTACGGATCCAATACCAACGATAGCAGCAACCTGCTTCTTCTCGTCAGCACCCATCGTTGGATTTTTCTCCTCAATAGCCTTCGCAGCACGCTCAACGGCTTCATCAAGCACATCAACAAGCTGCACATTATCACCACTGCGGGTTTTCATCAGTTTGCGATCCTCACCGAGAATCGACCCGAAGGAAACATGATGCATACTGGGTGCCAACCCACGTTTGCGAGTGGCTTCGAAAATTTGTTGAAAGTGAAGTTGTTGGGGCGCTCCCACCACATACCAGATCTGATCTGCTGCCCACTCTTCTACCCGAAAATCAATTGTTGCTAGATCAGTAGTCGCGTAGAGGAATCCACCGTCGGCCTTTCGCACGACAGTTGGTTTATCTTCCAGCTTTTTATCTCCATCAAAAAAGACACACACAGCTCCTTCACTGATACGGGCGACACCCGACTCGAGCATATCATCAACGAGTGGAGCCAAGCGATCGTTGTAAAAACTTTCACCATACCAGTAGTCGAAATCAACATCCAGGCGATCATAAATCCCCTGGAGTCCTTGTTTGGAAAGCTCAACACATTTTTCCCAGATTACGAGATTTTCAGCGTCACCACCCTGGAGTTTTACAAGCTCTTGTTTGCAGATATCTCGGATCGATTCATCCTCACCACAGAGGGAATTCACCGTGCGGTAGACACGGAGTAATTCGGTCACAGGATCGGTTTGCAGATCGGCTTCGTTGAGTACGGTTTTCCAACCATGGATGATCATACCAAATTGAGTCCCCCAGTCGCCGATGTGGTTATCGGTGATAACTTTGTGACCGAGAAAACGGGCGATACGGGAAAGGCTGTCACCGATAATCGTCGAGCGAATGTGTCCGACGTGCATGGGCTTGGCGACGTTGGGAGCCGAGAAATCGACCACGATCGTCTGAGCAGGTTGCGCAAGAGGTACCCCGAGACGAGCATCGTTCATGAGGTCTGACACACGCAGGCTCCATGCCTCTTTTTTAATCCGGAAATTAATAAATCCAGGACCTGCGATATCGGCTTCCGCCAGCTCCTCAAGTTCGAGCGCTTCGATTACCTTGGCGGCAAGCTCACGTGGATTGGTGCGAGCTACTTTTGCGAGAATCATCGCGGCATTGCTTTGGTAATCTCCAAAACGCAAATCAGCAGAGGATTCCACGTTCACTTGAAAGCCTTCCGGCAGTTCAACACCTGCAGTATCTAATGCTGCAGCCAATGCCTTTTCCAGTTTTTGAATTATCATTGTTAGAAAATAGTATAATAGAATGCGTGTAGCTTTTAGTCTACGCGCTTTTAAATCCGCCCTTACTTTTCAGTGTGGATACGGGACGGGCATGAAGCAAAAATATCGAGAACACTCTCAACCGTTTCCGCCTCTTGAAGACCCTGACGAACCGCGCAGTTGTTAAACATTCTAGCAATCGCAGCGAGTGTCTGCAAGTGCATGTTATAATCCTTTTTAGGAACGATAAAGAGAATGACAAAGTTCACAGGCGCATTATCAAGAGCTTCAAAATCCACCCCTTCTTTGGAGCGAGCGAATGCTGCCACTACTTGATCGATCTTATCAGAAAATGCGTGTGGAATGGCAACGCCAGATCCTATTCCAGTACTGATTTGGCGCTCACGCTCTTTAAGCGACTCAAGAATTTCCTCACGCAGGTTGTTCTTGAGAAGTTTCTGAGTGATTAGATGTTCAACAATGTTGCCAATCGCCTCGGAACACACCTCGCCCTTCAAATCGAGAATGACTTGTTTGGGAGTCAGTAAGCTGGCCAGTTTCATGCTAGTATCTATAAGACTTCTCGCAGCTCATTCCAGAGGAAATCGCGCAAGCGGGGGTGGCAATTACCCCGAAGTCTCCGAGACTGCAAGCCTATTTGGCGGTATTGGACTCAGACTATGTATACGGCATGAGGCTCATTAGAGCAGCTATTCATTCGGTAGCGGCGGAGGTGGCCCTATAGGAATATCCTTATAGAACTTGAGCTGGGGCTGTCGTGTTGCGGGATTGACATAACTAACCACCAGTAATCGTTTACGATTGGTGAACCGTGTCCTCGACTCACTGATCGTGCGCCACTGTCCGTCTTTGGTTTTCATTTTACAGACGACTAGAGCCATGTTGAAATCGTTGCGTTTTGTGACTTCGGCCACATGTGCCGACTTCCCCGAGGACAAACGTTTTACGTGTTCACCAAGCTGAAATACGACCTCGGAATCGCTCAGGTTAAGCAAACGCGTATGACCAAGAGGAAAGCGCTTCAAGCCGTCTTCCATAGCGATAACTTGGTAGAGACGCTTGGTCCCTTCTTTATTGGGCACAAAGTAGAACAACACCTTGCTCATTGATCCGTTGACCTTGGTCTGCGCCACGATTTTACGTCGTGGAGTTCCATCAGGTTTGACACCATCTTCTTTGTAAAAAATGGCCTTACCCTGATCAAGAGCACATTTAAAGGTCATGCTAAATCCTTCCACTGGCATCAGGATTTTGTAAGGCTCCTTGGGCCCGGAAATAAAGATATCTGGAGTTTCAGCAGTCCGCTCAAAACAAATGGCACGAGCCTTAACAACTCTCTTTTCCTTAGCGTTGGCTGGGAGAGCCAGAATACCGATGGATGCCATTATAAGAACGGCTGATGTAATATTGTGTTTGATCATGGTCTGATATGATTAGATCTCTTCAGAACCAAGCCAACGGAATGATATGACCCGGATGCGTCGACCAAAATTCTTGTTGGCCTCACTGCCAAGATCAACCGTGTTTATATGTGGTTCATCCGCCTTGTCGAGGTACTCGGGAATCCTCTGCACAACGGCCTCACACCAGGCACGAGCTTGAACTCGGCCCTTATTATCAACCGATTCACCGTAGGACCGGATCGTGAAGGTGTTTGATCTCACAGTCGCAGCATTTCCTAAGGCATTCATGATATGCCCCTGAGTTACACTCCCCGGAGCACCTTGAGAGGAGTGACCGATAGCGGCATCAACATTTTGATACTTATAAGTTGCCACCTCTGCTCTGGTAATGACCCGCCCGTCGGCCGCGAGCACATCGTTGATCTTGGTGCGATTAATCGCCGCTTGAAGCGCTCCGACGAGGGTCATATCCGAGTTACCTGACAGCCTCCGGTTTACAAACTCTGTCAGTGACAAGAATGGCCCACGCGTGCGGACTTCCTCGACAATAAACTCGGCCAACTCGTCAAGCTCATCATCCTCAAGCTCACGGTATCCTGTCCAACGATTACGACGAGCCTCTGCTGGATTACTTGATGAGCCGTTCTGTGCGACACCATTTGGCAATCTATACCGGCTCATGGGATTCTCTGCATAGGTCCTCGTGGAAATCGTATTTGCCAGAGCATCATACAACGGGAAATCCGTGCTGTGTAGTCCGCCAAGAACAGCCTTCCATGCTTCTTTCGAGACTGAGTTCACATTCCATTCTCCACGGAGCATTTGGTAGGCAGCCACCTTACGATAACCTTCTTTTCCTGCTCCGGTTCCCACGACTTCAGTAAGTATCTGAGCCGTAGTTTTCCCAGATGGCTTCCATGATGTGAAACGGTGATCGAGCAGTGGCTTGGTTCCATTGAGAAATCCCTCTAACACGGTCTGTGTTGAGCGGGTTTTGGGTCCAAACATAGCCCCAGTGTATGCACTAACGGTCGAACAGTAGAATCGATCATAGAGATAATGGTTCAGCAAGTAGGAGTGATCCAGCTTATCACCATCTCGAACCACCCCCGGAGGCATCAGTGGGTGAGCGAAGGAGTTGGCCACTGGATAATCGAACTTCGGCAAGTATCCTGATGAGCATAGGTTGGCGTTCTGCAGGCTGGCCAGCGATTGAATAGGCGCGATGGGAACCTCATTGTGGGTGCCGAACTTTAAACCGTTAAGTGCTGTATGTCCGGTGATATAGTTGCCCCTATCATCAGCATCGACCTGGACCTGATTTTCTGCGTGCCCAGGCATTGTTTCAAAGTTCAACTCATGGGAGTGATGGGAACCATGTTCATTTTTTAAATCAGATGAACTGACACTGCTAACAGGATTGGAAAAACTCCACGCTTTAGTCGCGTGACGTCCGTCCGCATTTCCAGCAGTTCCTCCAAACGCGGTCTTTCCATAGGCACTGAACATACAGAAGGATTTCACCTTTTCATAATCTCGGATGAGCCTTCCATCGGGCTCGTAAATCTGGCCACAGCTAATAGCGGCCTCTCCTGCTTGAGGGTAGGTGTAACGCTTTCCGGAGGGAGCGGGTAACATTTTTTGCAAATCAGCTGTGCTACCATAATCCATTTCAATCACTCCAGAACGCACGAGGCTACTGCCTCTGTAGAGCGTTGATATAATAGCCATCCGGTTCTTAGCCGCAGTGGGGGCATACGGCGCATAGTCCACCTTCACGGTATCGGCCCAGCGGAGGGAAAGAACACCCATTCGATCATCAAATGAGGTTAAGCTGCCTGTGGGGGTCAACCAGTCGATATCAAAACCAACCCCCTCACCCTGCCATCCAGGGATAGCTGTGATGTTGCGGGTTTTATCATTACGCCAGTCAAAATAGGTGTTTCCGTCACCAGGCCGGTCAGTAGCCCAGCTATGATTTGGAGGCAAATAGGGAGAAAACACACGAACCTCACCAGGCCTTAATGTAACCGCCCCCCCTGGACTTCCACTTGCACCCTTACCCTGAAGGGTCATGGTAAAAGCCTTGCTGGCATTTGAGTTGTTTTGAGTCCAAACATAAAGTTGGCTCAACGGCATCAACCGGGTTGTTTGCGGCTGATTGTTTCTGTAGAATTTAAACGCGACCGGAACGTTCTGAAACTCAAGTCGCATCTTATCGAATTTCATCGCCACATTGTAGGGGTTATGCAGCGTCACCACCGGAGAGTAGATCATGTGCAGCATGAAGGCACGCTGGCTGTCGCCAGTAGTATTGCGAATATTACCTCCCCAACCACCGTGGGCGCGTCGTGCTACAAGACTGAAAACCACCTGGACCTTCGCGACTACTGGCATAAGAATCTGTCCCTTGGGTGGATCCTTAACCGCCGTGTACCCACCCTTCGATGTATCCCATTTCACAGGAGCATACCCGGCTGGAACTGTAGCATCAATTTGAGGCACACCACCAACATTGGTGACGCGTTTGTATGAGGAGGCATAATCAAAAACTTGCTGCCAGTGTGGGTCTGCCCCAGCAATCCCATTTACTCCTCCTGAATAGACACGTTTCCCTGCAAACTCAGCGGGCAAGGTAGCTCCGTCGGTCATCAAGTTAAGATCCTCGCGTAGTCCGCCATCCACAACATTGGTCATGGGTCCCTGTGACCATACAGTAAGATCATGGGCGTATTTCCCCATATCCGTGTCCATACCGAGCTCGGATTCAGCCAGAGTGATAAACTTTTCCTCTCCCCCAGTGTCAGGGTTAAATTTAGGTTCCACCTTTTCCAAGGCCGCCCGACTAGCCGCCCCTAGGTTGCTACTACTCTCAGCAAGCGATCCTGAGTTTTTTACTAACGGAAGATTCACCCTCGCCTTGACACCTTCGTCCATAATCACCCAAGCCATGTTACCACCTCTGGTAGGCCTTGTAGGAGTGAGGGGTATCTTTCCTGCTGTCACAAAATCACGGGAGTTTGCTGTGGGTCCCAGTGTTCCATCACCAAGCATTTCTACAGGATTTGAAAAACTCCCATTGTCAGCAAATGAGGTTTGCCCGATGGCGTCGCGATCAAGATGGGAAACAAGCCAGTTTTCAAACTGCGCTTCCTTAATCGAATCGTAACTTGAAGGAGATGAAAACGGATCAGGTCGCCAGGATTTCCAAACTCCCGCTACGTGTTTGTGATTAGCATCCTCATCAATAATCCCGCCTGTCGCGGTTACCCTCTGGTCAGGCCCCACCTGTTTCTGTAATTCTCCCAGCGCAAACATCATTGCCAACCTTGCGTTAGCCTTAGCTAACTCTTGGGCATCACCATTACGAGCTGCCCGCATTTCAATCGAACTCAAGCTCAACATAGCCAGCGCAACCATCACCAATAGGACCATCACTGAAATCGTGGCGATCAGGGCAAAGCCACGCTCCTGTCTCGTTCGCTCCCCCCTTTGAGGGTGAGAATCTATCGACTGAAGCATATTAGAAACAATAGATTTATGCATGTAGTTTTTGTGTGTTAACGTACAGCTTAGCCAAACCTCACCCGGAAACAAGGCTTAAGTATTTACTTTAAACATACAAAATTAATCGCAGGGTCTGGCAAGCTTACTTATACAGTAGATGTCCTGCGAAAGGGTAAAGTTAACATCAAACTTGGTTTTTCTTTACGAAACTGGATAGGATTAGCGTGTATTCTGTATTTCTTAAATATTCCGAAACTCCCTCTATCCCTTACAATAAAAGGATGATGATTGACGAAATTGCCTCCTCACCGATAATTAGCGCATCATGAAAATCGGTCCCCTGCTTCCCTGCTTCTTTTTTCTGGCATATGGCTCATCTACTCCTGTGTATGCCGAAACGACGGGAAATCCATCCGTGGCCGAAACGAGTAAAAAAACCTCTACTCACGATCTCATCCGCCACCTACTTGACCAAGATCTGGGAACACGGAAGTTTTCATTCCCCGACGTCGTAATGGCCAGCAGCGGAAAAAAGGTCACCCCATCTGACTCCACGAATCTCGTTCACCAGCTTATTCTCGACTCCATATCGAAAGGCGCCAATGAAGCAATTGCTGCACTGAGTGCCATCGATTCGCCTGTACGGAAGCTCAGACGTATCAATGAAGCCTCACGCTTTTTCGAAGATTGGCTCCGCCAAAGCATCAACAAACATCCATCCTTGGTTTGCTCGGTGCCTAAAAACACCCAAGGCAAGGAGCAGCGCTCAGGCTACCCAGACCTCCTGATCACTTACACAGCGACGGATGGAGCCACCACGCGAGCCTACCTTGACCCTAAGCTCTTCGAGAAAAAATCTCAGGCATCCTCGTTTCGAACCTTTTATTTCGAGCCACGCGCACGCACCAACAAAATCCAACACGAGGCTATGCATCTCCTTCTCGGTATCAGCCACGATGGAAATGATGGAGCCTGGACGTTCACCAGTTGGAAAATCTGTGACCTCTCCCTGTTTCAGGTTCGACTCAAAGCCGAGTTTCAAGCATCGAACCGCGATCTCTACCGTCCCAACATCATCATCAAGTCATCAAGCAAGTAGCCGTAACTCGCTCTTAATTCTTGATTCTTGGACATTAATTCTTAACTCTCCCCCATGCCTGTTTCCCACCGGACCAGCGGTTCCACCGCTCGTGATGATTACCTCGAGCAAATTCTCCACCTGATCGAGGAAAAGGGATACGCACGCCCCATTGACATTTCAAAAAAGCTCGAGATCTCACAGGCCAGCGTCACCAACATGCTCCAACGGCTAGATACCGAAGGTCTTGTTACTCACGTCAAATACCGTGGCACCACCCTTACCGAGGAAGGCCTACGCATTGCCCGCGCCATCATCGACCGACATGAAACACTGACCCGATTTCTGAAGCTCTTCGACATCGATGAGGACACCATCTACCGCGATGTTGAGGGTATGGAGCATCACGTCTCACAGGCCACGCTAGAAGCGATTCGATCGGTCACCGACCACCTCCAAGAGAACCCAGATACTCTTTCCGCCATCAAGAAGGCGTAATTGCGTGTAATCCCGCGCCTAATCCCTTGCCATAGGCCCCGTGCAAGTGTATGGAACCCCCGCGCGAGTAACAATCCCGCGCAATTTTTACAATGCTCAAGTGGACTCTTCAAAAAATCGTCGGTAATAAGAACCAACGCGAGGTCAAACGACTCGGACCTGTCGTCGCAAAAATCAACGAAATCGAGGAAGCATACCAGCGCGAGTCTGAGGAGCAAATCCGCGAAAAAGTCGTCGCATGGCAAAAGCACCTGCACCGCTACCTTCCGCTGGAAACAGCCACTATCCGCGAGCACGAGCTTATGGACGCAGACCAGCTTAGCGCAGCCGCTGGAGACTTAAACATCCGCCTCGAAACCCTCCGCGAGGAGTTCCCATCACTCCCCAAGGTAGAGGCCAACGTTGACTCTATCGAGGAAGCCAAAGCAGAGTTCCGGGAAATCGCTGAAAACCATTTCGATGGAGTGCGTGCCAAGTATCTCGACCAAATCATGCCCGAGGCATTCGCCGCGGTCAAAAACGCATCTCGCCGCCTCTGTGGTCAAACGATTCAAGTCTGCGACCAACCCATCCCCTGGGAAATGGTTCACTTTGACGTCCAGCTCGTCGGAGGAATTGCTCTCCACCGTGGAATGATTGCAGAAATGCAGACCGGTGAAGGAAAAACCCTCGTCGCAACACTCCCCGTCTTCCTTAACGGCCTCACTGGAATGGGCGTACACGTCGTCACCGTTAACGACTACCTCGCCCGCCGTGACTCCGAGTGGATGGGAGCTGTCTTTAAATACCTCGGCCTCACCATCGGTTGTATTCAAAACCAGCAGCAGTCACAACTCCGCCGTGAGCAGTATGAGTGTGACATCACCTACGGCACCAACGCTGAATTCGGCTTTGATTACCTCCGCGACAATGGCATGTCATCCTCAAAAGAGGAACAGGTGCAACGCGGGCACTACTTCGCCATTATTGACGAGGTCGACTCCATCCTCATCGATGAAGCTCGGACACCTCTCATCATTTCCGGACCGTCCACTATTTCTAACACTGAGCAATACGGTCGCTACCGCCCACTCATCGAGCAACTGGTCAAACGCCAGAATACACTCTGTAACGAGCTTGCTGATGAAGCTAAAGCAGCGCAAGAGTCTAAAGACGAAATCGCCGCTGGCCGTGCCATGTTTAAGATTAAACTTGGTAACCCACGCAACCGTCAACTCATGCGCTTCATGGAGGATCCAGACAGTCGGCGCCTCATTGAAAAAACTGAACTGTCCATGTATCAGGATGCTCAGAAGCGTGACCTCTTCGAAATCAAAGAAGAGCTTTACTACACCATCGATGAAAAAGCTCACGATGCCGACCTCATGGACATGGGTCGCGAATTCCTCTCACC
>Ga0302134_10000227_pt1 | contig 22481 bp, 16 predicted proteins | sample CB9_SCM_MG_FD_203123 | JGI IMG/M metagenome (GOLD analysis project Ga0302134, IMG submission 203123) | Marine microbial communities from Western Arctic Ocean, Canada - CB9_SCM | ecosystem: Environmental > Aquatic > Marine > Oceanic | place: Canada: Western Arctic Ocean | collected 2017-09-19
CCGATAGGATCCCGCCGGGGGGAAATAGCAGGTACGTTACGGAATCAGCCTACTTCGGCGATTCCAAATAGAAAATCTAAATATCATAGAACGAGGTAAACATGATCTACCGTAGCCTTCTCGTCACACCCTTTCTTTTGTTGTCAATTCTCGCGAGTGCGGCTGATGGCTCCGCAAACAAGGGTGTTCATAAGCACGACCACCCCCAGGAGCTGCAATTCGCGATTCGTTCGGTGGCCAGCGGTAACTGGTCGGAAGCGAAAACGTGGCAACCACCACGGGTGCCACGGAGCGGTGATCGCGTGTTAGTTAGTCGTGGGACGCGAGTCGTCTACGATGCCAAGACAACGGACGTGATCCGGCTGGTGCAAGTCATGGGCATTCTCAGTTTCGCCCGTGACTGTGACACGGAACTCAACGTCGGAATCCTCAAGGTGCTAAACAGTGACAAGTGCAGGGAAGACGGATTCGCCTGTGACTTTCTCCACATCGACAAAGCGGGGTCGCCGGCAGGAGAGGAACAGCACGACTTGCCGACGCTGGACATCGGCACGCCAGAAAACCCGATTCCGCCGCAGTTTACTGCCCGCGTGCGATTGCACTATTTCGCTGGCATGAATCGTGACAATGCTCCGGCCATCGCTTGTTGCTCGGCACGAATGGAGATACATGGTAGCCCGTTGAGTCGCAGTTGGGTCAAATTGGGGGCAAACGTTGAGGCGGGCGATCAACAGGTCATGCTGTCTGAAACGGTAGAAGGGTGGAGCGTCGGAGATGAAGTGATCGTCACGGCTTCGCAACGCGATTATACATCCGGTTCGTTTCGCGATGGCGACACGCAAACCGAACACCGAACAATAGCCGCCATCAACGGCCAAAAACTCACGTTAGACAAACCACTCGCCTACGTACATTTCGGCACGGGATCTTTTCGTAGTGAAGTGGCCAATCTATCTCGCAATGTCATCATCGAAAGCGCCGATCCCGATGGCGTTCGCGGACACACCGTTTACCATCGATTCAGCAAGGGCGGGATCAGCTACGCACGTTTGGCGCACCTGGGGAAAGAGAATGTGCTCGGTCGCTATGCGATTCACTTTCACCTGGTGGGGCGCACCATGCGCGGCAGCAGTGTGGTTGGGGCGGCCATTGTCGATTCGCATAACCGCTGGGTCACGATTCACGGAACGCAGTATATGATCGTTCGAGATTGCGTTGGTTACCGCAGCGTTGGTCACGGCTTTTTCTTGGAGGATGGCACGGAGGTTTACAACCTGCTACATCGCAATCTTGGCGTCAACGCATTTGATGGACAACGCTTGCCTCGACAGGCTCTGCCCTTCGACCCAAACGACGGTGCCGCGTTTTGGTGGGCTAACGGACGCAATACGCTGACCGAAAACGTTGCTTGCGAAAACGACCAGTACGGTTTTCGCTATGACAGCCAGAAACGAAGCAATTTCGACTCGAACCTCCCTGTGCTAATGCCTGACGGTAAGGAGAAGACCGTTGATATTCGCAGTGTTGCCATCTCCCGCTTCTCGAACAACGAATCACACTCGGAAGGACTCTATTCTGTTGCCATGTCGGGTACAGATGGAGTCGGTCCGGATACCCATGACCCCCATCGAATCAATGGCCTCAAGATTTGGCAAACCCACTATGCATTACGTGTCCAACTGCCAACCATGCTCATTGAGAACGTGACGATCGATCACGCTAATTACGGCATCTATCGCCCCTGGTTCGAGAATCACGTCTACAGAAACATAGCCATCGCTTCAACCAATACCGAACCGTTCAACCGTGGACTGGACGACCGTAGCCTGCAACATGGTTCACTAACCGTCGATGGGCTCACCTTCTCTGAAATCCGCGGCGGCGGCAATATGCCATTGATTCAAATCAGCGCCAACAATGTTAGCGGCAAGGCGGAATCCCATTTCCAGAACGTCAAGGTTGTCAGTAGTGCGGAAGGACGTCAAAAGACGCTTTTGAATCTTGGTGGCGGCCCACGCCTGACGCCAAAGACGCCAACAGGAGTGCCGGTGTTTGTCCACAACTATTTTGGTCCCGGGAGACACGCCAAGGTCGTCAGCGCGCGAGCCAAGGACTTGCTTGGCGATGGTAACCGCTATCGGAAAGAGCCCCCGCTTACCGGGGATGAATCGCTGGTAGCAGAGGTTAGGGATGTGGAATTCCCGGAACTCCTTAAAGTCGTGGATGGTCTGCCGCCCGCGACGGTGATCACGTCGGTTCGCCGTCGTGGTACAAAGGTCATTGTTTCTGGCACGACGCACGACGACGGTGAGATCGTATCCGTGCAAGTAAATGGCCAGGACGCCACCCTCGTTGCCGTGACAGACGGTGTGGTTGATTGGAGAACCGAAATTACCGCCAAGACAGGGGCTGTCATTACCGCCATGGCGCGCGACGCAGCTGGAAACCAGGAGAAAACACCGCATCGCGTGATTTTGTCGAAATAGCGTGATCGTGCCAACCATACGGAGATTCATCGGATGAACATTCCTGTTAGTCGACGGAGTCTGGCTCTGATTGCTTTGATGCTAGCCATTGGTGCAGTCACGTATAACAGGTACGGCGCGAGTGCAGAGCTTGCAACCACATTGCATGTTCTGGATGTAGGCGTCTTTTCAGAGTCGGATCGAGAAGTTTGCATCAATGATTACCCAAATGTTAACTCGTTGTGTCCTTACTGAACCAACAAAGATTGAAAAAAAGACGACCTTAAGGTAGTCTGAGTGACTTAGCGAGTTATTGTTAGCTTGCCGTATCGTTTGTACCAAAGTTTGAGGATATTCAATTGAATTCGATTAATTTGACCCGCCGTGAATTGATGATGGCTGGCGGTGGAATCGTTGTTGCAAAATTAGGTTTAACTTCCCCTTTGGTAGGTGAGGATACGCAATCTACGGCGAAAGACTTGATCTTCCACACGACGGAGCCTCGCAATGGAGAACCGAATCTGACGCAATTGGTACAATCGTGGATAACTCCGGTCAAGCACTTTTATGTCCGCTCGCATGCTCCCAATCCAACAATCGATATTAACCAATTTGTACTGACCGTCGAGGGGAAAGTCAAAAAGCCTTTGACGATGAGTCTTGCACAGCTAAATCGCCTGACACGTCGAACGATCACGGCAACGTTGACCTGTGCGGGTAATCGCCGAACAGAATTCAATCAGGAAGGTAAGGTCGGTGGAGTGCAATGGGAGGCCGGCGCTATAGGCAATGCCCAATGGTCTGGATTTTCACTGGCCGATGTCCTGAAAATGGCGGAAGTTCTGGAAGGTGCGAAACACGTTTGGTTTGAGGGCCTCGATAAAATACAACGCAAAGAGTCGATAATTCCGTTTGGCGGGTCAATACCGATCGAAAAAGCAATGCTGGGCGGTGATCTTCCGGGAGCGCTATTAGTGGATCGGATGAACGGGCAAGCTCTTACTCCGGATCACGGTTATCCCTTACGGACCATCGTGCCTGGATACGTTGGCGCCCGGAGTGTGAAATGGCTAGGGAAAATAGTCGTTAGTGACATGCCGTCTCCAAATCACTATTTGGCTCATGCTTATAAAGTTGTAAAAAGCACAGATCCGATCGATTGGACTGAGACAGGTCCGATTTATCGTTATCCGATCAATGGCGCGATTGCCTCTCCGGAACCTGCGGCGACAATTCGCCCGGGATGGTTAAATGTATCGGGTTACGTGCTGCCGACCGGACGTCCTGAGTCAAAGATCCGGCGAGTCGAAATCTCAACTGACGACGGCTTGACGTGGCAACCGGCCAAAACGATTGGTCAATCAAGTACGTTTTGCTGGCAATTATGGAAAGCTCGTATTAGGGTAACGCGTGACACCCAATCTCTTTCTCTGAGAGCATTGGACAGCTCAGGTGGATTTATGCCGCAAAGTGTTCCTTGGAATGCCAAGGGGTATCTTCAGAATTCATGGTACCGTTTACCGGTAAAGGTGACTCGCCGCTAAGTGGACATCCTCCAACTCCTGCTGATGTGTTGGTAACTCCGTGCTGCCACCACTGGCGCCGCCGGGTAGGGAAACCTCGAAAAAGATGTAGCTCAGGATATTTGACGCTTTATAAAGTATACTCCTGTTATGTTTTGTTAACGAGTTAACATTGCTCAAATGCTAATATAATAGGCTGACACGAGCATTGTACTGTTAAATACTCCCACCGATATAAAGCGTCTTCCCCGTCCGGTTGCAATGGGCGAGGAAGGACTCGAGACTACATGTATTTGAGTCGATGAAAACAGTTGTTGAACACGTTCTTGAAAACACAGTAGGTCCAAAAGTAGGTCCAAACCTAACCCTCAGTCAAATCGTGGCCAGTTTGGTTGAACGTTGGAACTCAATGAGCGATGAGGAAAAGCTGGCTGTGCAACTTTGCATCGACGGGGAGGCTGTGGTGGAGAGCATCGTTGCCGTCGCTCCAGACCCGGCTTAACTCGCCCCCTGCCCCGTACCCTTACTTCTTATGGGTGTGGCCACATGTATGAGCCACTGCCTAACCAAGCACTTCGTGTTGTGATTTGGTAACCTGGTGTCGACGTATTGTTCCTTGCCCGGTGGTGCCTTCGGTTGTTAAAAATACAATAGGGACGGGAATACCAACTGCCCAAGGGACCGTCAGAACAACTGTCTTCATTGACAAAGTTAACAACCTGCGTGTCGTTGTGGACACCGCTACAGGTAGAGTTGTTAACGTCATTCGGGGCGGATAAATATAATGAGTGATCTTTACGAAATCGTCCGCAGAGCCGTGCATTCTGATTGGGATCCAATCGGTGTCGCTGTCCTCACTGATGAGATGGGTGAATACGATTCGTATATTCCCGGACTTTGTGAGTTACTCTGAAGGGACGCTTCTGAGAAAGAAGTGTTTGACTATCTTTGGACGGTCGAAAAAGAGTCAATCGGGTTAAAAGGCAATCGGAAAGCCACTGAGAGATTTGCGGCGGTTGCTGAAATCGTTAAACGTGAAATGCCTGACGACGAAGCGATTCAAAAAAAATTCACAAACAGGAAAACCCCTACAACCACGCGCCTTACGAAGTGCACCTGAAGAACTTACGCAAGGACCTTAGGAAATCCTAGATTGCGTTACTAGTCCACCAATAACGGTTTTTACTTCCGCGCAAAATCCGGATGGGACACGATGGCTTCAATGGCAGCACGCAGCGAGTAGTCGCGGGACTTGGAGGTCTGGTAAACGGCATCAATATAGGGCCGATCCGCGTGGGTGACGTCGCGGCCAAGGGCGTAGCTGATGAGTTTGCCGATGATCCCCTTGAGAATACGTTCCTTATCGGCCATTAGGGCGGCCTTGAGCGTCGGCAGATCGCGTACCTCACGACCATTGGGCAGTTTCATGGCGGACTCAATCGGGGCCTTGGTGAACTCGATCTTTTGTTTGCTGATCACTTCGACGTGGCGGTATTGGGACCGCTTGCGGCCAACGGGGTCATAGTATTCTAGGGCGAAACCCAAGGGATCGATCTTGGAATGGCAACGGGCGCAGCTCTCGAGTTCCTGATGCTTGAGGATTGCCTCACGAATGGTGGTGGTTCCACGGATGTCCGGTTCGTTGATTGCTAGATCGGCCGGCGGGTCAATGTGTTCGTTGTAAAGGGTTTTTAGAATCCACGCCCCGCGGTGAATGGGTGAAGTAGTGAAGTCGGTGGAGGTGAGCTTGAGGAAACCAGCCTGCGCAACGAGCCCTCCCCGTTCGCTTTCCTTGGGCAGTTTCACCGGTACGAACGTATCGTTCTCCACTGCCGGCAAACCGTAGAACCGCGCAAGACGATCATTAACCATGACGAAATATGAATCAATGAAATGCTCCATGCTCAAGTCGTTCTGCAGTAAATGCCGAAACAATTCCCGGCCTTCGCGAGCCATCGAATCGACTGTCATGCGACGAACGTCTTTGAAGACGCGAACGTCCGGTCCAAAGTCGTCCACTTTATCCAGTTGAAGCCACTGCCGAGTGAAGTCTTCGACGAACCGCTCAGCCTTCGCGTTGGCTAACATCCGTTCTACCTGCAGTGAAGAATCCTTACCCAAAGCACCAGACGCGGCGGCGTCGAGCAACTGAACGTCTGGCACTGAATTCCAGAGAAAATAGGACAGGCGATGTGCCAGTTCAACATTGGTAAGTTGTGGCGACTCAGCCTTATAAATAAAATGCGGCGAGGTCAGTAGCGCGATCAACACGCTGCGGGTGGTCTCTAACGGGGAAGCCCCAGCCTTCCGCTGGAGAGAAGCGATATCGACAAAGCCTGCACGATCGGAGACCCGTAGCGGGCGGTGTGTAAGCAACGAAGCCAGATGATCAACTAGTTTGGATGGTTTCGTATGCGATTTGGGTAGGATCAATTGCATGGCGGCCGTGGGCCATTGCTCAATGATCGGACCAGTAACGTTTACACCAGTAAAACGCATCTTGGTACCTTGGTATTGTTCCGGTTTAGCATTGGTGGACTGCACGCGACCACTATCAAAAGTGAACGACACCTCATCGCCCTCCCTCAGCGTGAGTTCCACGGTAAAGCCCTGCGAGCCCTGTGGCATCGGTACATGTCGGATGCCCCGGAAGTTGACTGGATACCGCCCGTCACCAAGATTAATGCCAATAATCTCACCTTCTTTGGAGTTGACCGAGTGGGCGCTCACCTCAAATCGGTAGCGACCAAACGCCGGAATTTTAAAGCGTTCGTAGGCATCAGGATCGGTTGAGAAATGTACATTGCTGCGCCAGGGACGAAAAGCCGTAAGCAGGAATCCATCCTCCTCAAGGTAATCACCGCGACCGCTGCCGTGAAAGTGCCGCGCATCAAACTCCCAATTGCTCGTCACAGGTTTGGCGGCCGGCAATAACCGATCGGCCACAAAACGGGCGGTCTCTAGGTAGGCCATTACCTGATGAGGCGACATGAGGTGGGCCTCGCCAAATTTGTCGAAACCCCGCTCCACATGATCGGGTGGTAATAGACCGGTAAGATCAAACTCCACCCCAAAAAGGTCGGTGAGCGTGTTGGTGTACTCCGAGCGGGTGAGTCGCTTGAGCACAGTGACCGGTCGGTTAGCGAGTAATCCCTGCTGCAGCATCTCAATGGCACTCGCCCTGGCGTCGGCCTGTGGTTGAGGCGCCGTTTCCGGTGGCATCTCGCCTGCTTCGAGGACAGAGACCACGGTCTCGAGCAGGTCCGCATCTGAGAAGAGCGCGTCTAATGACCGGTCCAAACGTACCTTGCCCATCTGCTTCTTGGGTCCGTGGCATTTGACGCAGTGCTGGGTGAAGAATTGTTCCAACGGCGACTGGGCAAGCAGGGAACTATACGAGACAAAAACCAACAGTGTAGCTATCCAACGCCAGCACATCATGACAATAAATCCAACGCTGTGGAGCTTTCACCGAAGCGGTCGTCATGGGCACCGAATTGCTGTAGCAAGCCGAGGTAGAGGTTGGACATCGGCGTATCTGGTAGTGGCCAGTGACCGGAGGTTTTCATGCGGCTATCAAACACCAGCGCGGGGAGGTCATCGAAGTTGTGAGCGTTGGCGCTACCCATCGAGGCTGTGAGCAGTGTGGTAGTCTGGTCAAACAACGATTGATTACCAGCCTGGCGTTGCTTCATTGTGGTGAGCGCGGAACTGATACGATTGAGGATTGCGTGTTCCATAACTAGCAATTTCTTGATTTTTTCGGGCTTCTGGCCATGGTGGGAGAAGTCGTGGTAGTTGCCCACGATGTCCGGCTCCTTAAAGCCTTCCCAGAAGGGAATTTGCAGTGTCACGGATCTTGTGGAATCGGTTTCCAATGCCAGTACGGCCAGATCCAACAGGGTGCCCACGTAGTCGTCCACCGATTTGGGGTCGAATTCTTCGAGGTCGTAGTTGACTTGCGGTTTGGAGCGGTCAGCCCAGTAGGCCTGCCGTTTCACGGTCTGCTCTACTTCGCGCACGGAGTTGAGGTATTCATCGATCTTTTCGCGGTCAGTGGCATTGAGCCGTTTCTCCATCGACTTGGCCTGGCGGAACACGGCGTCAAGAATACTACGATTCTCGGCGAGGATCTGCTGCTGCGCCTGTGCATTTTCGTCTACCTGAAAAAGCAGATTAAAAATCTTGCGTGGTGAATCAATCTGATGCACCGGCAGTCCATGCTTGTCCCAAGCGATCTGGGAGAAATTCAAGTTTTCGCCCGCCTGAAACACCATCGAACGAAAGCGTGTCTCGTTGCCCACCAGATCGGCAACCGCCTGGTCGATGGAGATGCGGTTCTTGCGGCGCAGCTTGTTGAAGTAACCGGACAAAATACCGACGCAAGGCGTGTGTCCGAATCCGTGTTGCACGGCGGGATTGTTCAGTCCACTGAACACCTTTAGCTGGTCCAAGTGATCAGTGAACTCACCGAGCAGCGGTGGTGGTTGGTCGAATGCTCCCCTCTTTTTCGGAATCAGCTCGGGTTGATAAAAGCTGAGGTGGTTGACGATTGTGAGTAACCGTCGTGGCGATGGCTCGTCGTCGACTTGGCCGAGGCTCTCCAGTCGAGGTAGCAGTAAGGCTACTCCTGCGCCCTGCAGGAGCGTACGGCGTTTCATAATGTCGTTTGATATGTCCATCAGTAACGATGATAGCAAAGCCGCAATAGCCTGTAAAGCGAACAAGGATAGCGCAGAAACGCTGGGATAGACCTGATTTAGATAGCACGCTTTATGCATACTGGATTTTGTTGGGCGCGTACTTTTTAGTGATTATTGCGGGATTCAGCTGAGCCTGCTCACAGTTCTATTTCGTATCCTTTGCGAAAATCCCTTGTCAACATGGCGTTGGCGATAGCATCGTCCTTGATAGTCTGTGTTGCGGAATCCCACTGGATTTGACGATTTAAACGGATGGCAATGTTGCTTAAATGACATGTATTGATAGAAGCAACGTGAGTCAAAACGTCCGACGCCGGTTTCTTGCGACTGGCGATGCAGTCAAAGAAATTGTTGACGTGTTCCACGACTGGCCCGCCGTACATGTCTTCCAGCCATCCGCCTGGCAGCGGATTGTTCTGGAGTTCCTCGATCGGTTTACCGGCGATCGTCCCTCGATTGACGAAGATCCTTCCTTGGGTACCCTCGACCAGAATGCCATTGCGTCCCTCGCTGGTGATCTCCATGAGTACGTCATTAGGATAGTTTACCTGTACCGTAAAGCGGTGCGGCGTGTTGTAGCGATCGTCGAGTGTCGGGTTCCCGTTGTCATCGAAAGGAACCCTAGCTTCGACCATGACCGGCTTAATGGTCGTGGGGCCCTGCCCCGGTCCACATTGGTCGATGATCCATTGGGCTATATCTACATGGTGAGCGCCCCAGTCTGTCATTTTTCCGCCGCTGTACTGTAGCCACCAACGAAATTCCTTGTGACAGTTCGATGCGTCAATGCTGCCATCACCGAGCGTCCGCACCAGCGTCTGTCCATCTTTGCCGTTTTTGAGGAATCGATAGGGCACATCTTCGGTGGGGCCTTTCCAGCGTTCCCAGTTCAACGTCTTCGGAGGAGCGACCGCCGGAAGCGGTTTACTGAAGGGATTGTGATTAAGACCGACTGTGACCTTTTTTATTTTTCCGAGCCGCCCCGATTGCGCCACAGCGACAGCCTGCAGAAACCGTGGGTCGGAACGTTGTTGTGTACCGACCTGAAGAATTCGATCTGTCTCTTGGGTGACCTTGGAAATGATTCGCCCTTCGTCGACAGTCAGTGTGAGGGGCTTTTCGCAATAGACGTCTTTCCCAGATTTGAGGGCTTCGGCCGAGATCTTGACGTGCCAGTGGTCTACCGTGCCGCAGATGATGGCGTCGATGTCAGCGCGATCGATGATCGCCCGATAGTCATCGTAAATGTCAATCTTCACGTCTCTTCCCGGCGTCGCCATCCGTCTGGTGTAAGCTGCCTTGGCGTAGGCTGAGTGCGAGGTGTCGACATCACAGACCGCAACGATGTCGCCGTAGTTGGTGGCGCGTCGGCCATCACCAGTGCCCTGCCCGCCGCAACCGATCACAGCGACCTTGGGTCGCTCATTGGGCGTATCGGCGCGAACGACGGAACCACTAGAAAAAACCCCCATCGAACCGGCGGCCGCCAGAGTAGAGGTCGATTGCAAAAAATGTCGTCGATTGATTTGGGCCATGGGTGATTCCGCTTAAGAGTAGTATCAATGAGTAAATAACAATGAGCCGTTCGCTAGCTAAACTACTAGTTTAAATGCTATTTATCAAGGTGCTCGAAAGTCCCCTGCGCTCATGTCCGACATCGTCTTAGTTGCTGATGCCGTAGTGAGGTTGGTTTATTCTCGTGCTGGACATCGGACTTAATCCCTACCACCATGATTATCAATTAATACTAGGAACACAGGTGGTATTTCCAAATGCTTCTCACGCACCCCAAGAAACGGCCCAGCGTTATGTCAAAACCCTCAATCATCTCCCTATTCGTTCTGCTAGTTTCACTCGCGTCACTTCCCGCCTTACAAGCCCAGACGCGGTCCCATGACAAAGGGGGCGAAGCCGCGGGACTGAATGTTGATTCGCTCAACACCATGGATGCGGCGATGCAAAAGCAAATCGATGACAAACATGTGGCTGGCGTTATCGGACTGATTGGGCGCAACGGCAAAATCGGCTATTTTGAAGCCTTTGGTCATCGCAATATCAAAGCGGATAAATCGATGACTCGCGACGCACTCTTTCGGATCTACTCGATGACCAAGCCGATGGTAGCTGTCACCGCCATGTCGCTCTGGGATGAAGGTAAGTTCAAACTAGACGATTCGATCTCCAATTTCTGTCCGGAATGGAAAAATGTAACGGTGACTGCGGATGGTAAAAAGGTGCCAGTCAATACACCCATAATTGCGCGTCATTTGATGACACACTCTTCGGGCCTTTCTTACGATAGAGCCAACGTTGATGTAGGACCCACCACGTCGTTAAAAAACTTTTCTGAGTCACTCGCCAAACGACCGCTTAAATTTCAACGTGGCCCAGATTACCAATACGGTTACTCGATTGATATTCTGGGTCGCTATATTGAAGCAATCGAAGGTAAATCGCTTGACGTCGTCTGAGGCAGGATACGTGGAATTGGAAAACTTCATTAGATGACGCTGGCAGGTTGTCGATTAGTCGTCTCGCGGTCTCTTTTCTAAAGAACAATGACTGTTTAACGCGTTACTGTGTTAACAGGAAGCGTGAGTTTCTAGCTAGTCGTTTCTATAGTTACGCAATCAGATTCTTGGCCGTCAACGAGCATTGTTATTTAGCTTAGTGTTACTTCAGAGGCCAAAACATTTTCGGTTTCAGGTACAATCCAACTACAACGTAGTCTTTGTCGTACAATGGCCAACGGGAAAAAAACATGTTCCACTCATTAGAGTTCGGAAGATGGTTCTTTTATGATTCAATCTACCTTTGAGAGGCAACTAAATTGAAGATGCATATATTCCATTTGTCGCACACACGCCGCCGGTCATATACGGGATGGCTATTGGTGACATGCTTAGGGCTCTCGGGTGTCGGGTTGACAGTCTCGTCGGCTTGGGGATACCAGCAAGAATCAAAAGCACGTAGTTCGACTTCGGTTAATACATCTCAGACCCAGCACACTGCAGTACCCAACGGGGAGATTCATATGGGGCCCGCTTGTGTTGTCGATCGATTTTTTTTGGATGAAGTCTGGAGCAAAGTAGGTGAACGCGTTTGCCTAAAATGTCATCAAGACGAAGGTGATGCCTCAGCGAGTGATTTCATCTTGCACGACCCGTCACACGACCGAACAAAAAGGCTTGAGGTCTTGGGTCAAAATTATATAGCTTTTCAGCGGATGGCAGCCGCTAAACACAAAGGTCAGTCCAGATTACTATTAAAGGCCACTGGTCATCTTGAACACGAAGGCGGAGAAATATTCAAGACGGACTCGACGGGGTATCAGATATTGAAAGACTTTGCTCGTCGTATAAATCACCCCCAGCAAAAAGACCAAGAACGAGACACGCAAATCGCATCCAATATGCATCGATTTTTCGATTCAATTGAAATGCTGCCGCCTAGGCGTTTACTCCGGCGGGTAACATTATCATTGGCGGGTCGATTACCGACAGACACAGAACTTGCGTTGGTTCAACGCGAGGGGCTCAGCGCAATCCGTCGAATTCTCGACGACGTAATGCAAGAAGATGCATTTTACGAACGTTTGCAGGAAGCTTTTAACGACATACTACTTACGCGAGGATACGACGGTTCTGGTGAATTGGCGCTTTCTTACGAACACTTCAAGAATAGATTGTGGTATCAGGAACGCGATCCACGCAAAGGTTTAAGCCCAGAAGAGGCAAAGAAGCTTCCCTATTCTCACCCGAAAATGATCACTTATACCAAGCTCATAGGAGATTATCGCGAGGGCATGCGTCGCGAGCCTCTTGAATTGGTCGAGTATATCGTGCGCAATGACCTTCCATTTACTCAGATCGTAACAGCTGACTACATAATGGTCTCGCCTTATACTGCCCGAGGCTACGGGATCTATGAGGGCTTGAAGGACAAGTTTGTTGATCCTGACGATCCGTTTGAATTCATCACGGCTAAAATAGAGTCGCTAAAATTGCGTAATGGAAAGCCCGCTCAAGAATCTCCTACGGGATTCTATCCGCACGCGGGCCTCTTGAGTTCCTTCCAGTACTTAAAGCGATATCCGACGACCGAAACGAACCGCAATCGATTACGAATCAGAATGTACTTTGAACACTTTTTGGGCGTTGATTTATTGTCTTTGGCTCCGCGAGTGAATGATGCGGCGGCGATAACGGCCGAATATGAGATTCCCACTATGCAGGCATCCGACTGTGCCGTTTGCCACAAAGTGATGGACCCAATTGCCGGTCTTTACCAGGAGTTTTACGTACTCGATGGGAAAGGCATTTATGGTCCTCGAAAAGAGGGCTGGTACGAGGACATGTTTTCTCCGGGTTTTGATGGCGAATCGTTGCCTCAAACCGAGCAATGGAGATCTTTACAGTGGTTAGGCGAACGTACCGCTCGTGATCCCCGCTTCCCCGTCGCTATGGTGAAACATGTTTGGTACATTCTCATAGGGCGCAAACCTATGTTGGTCCCCGAGGATATCGATGATCCTCTTTTTACGGCCCATCGTCGGGCATATCGAGCGCAGCAAGGTGAAATAGAGCGAGTAGCTGATGAGTTCATTCACAGCGGGTTTAATTTAAAGGTGGTATTTCAAGAACTCATTCAGTCGAATTTCTATCGTGCCGAAGGACTAGCCGTTGCTGTCAAAGATCCAAAGCGGATAGCCGAGATTGATGATATTGGTCTTGCGAGATTACTGACTCCCGAGCAACTTGAGCGAAAGCTGACAGCTATTTTTGGCAGGAAGTGGGGCCGTCTGACCGATCCGGAGAGTAAATTCCAGATACTCTACGGCGGCATTGACTCGAAGGAGGTTACCCAACGACTGTCGGATCCCAGCGGTGCTATGGGGGCCATTCAACGAATCTTGGCTAACGAGATCGCCTGTAAAAACGTTGCGGCGGACTTCGCGTTGCGCCCTAGCGAACGCCGACTTTTTCCTGAAATTGAAATCGATATCATTCCGGGTTTGAATCGTACTGCGGATGAGCAGATACGGAGAGCGATCGTGCATTTACACGAACTGATACTCGGTCGTTTTGATTCGATTAATAACTCCGAAGTAACGCGGACGTTCGACTTATTTTCCGGCATCATTTCTGACTCTAAATTGAAGACCGGCATTTCTAAAGTGGAAAGTTATAGCTGTCAAACGTTGGCTGATAAGACTCCCCGTGACGCCGACCCCGATTATTCAATTCGGGCATGGCGAGGTGTCGTAACCTACTTACTGCGGCAACATGAGTTTCTGTACGAGTAGCGGGCCGGGGATCAGACAAAAACGGACCCTTCCGTTAAGGCAGCGATGTAGGAAGGAAATTCAGCTCACCTGTGGCGTTATCAACTTTGGCAAATGGTATTGCCAGTGCTTATGTATCAAGAGCGGCATTGTCCGTTGTTTAATGGAATTCCTAGCCCACTAGGCGAGTTCGATATAAAAACCACCTAGTCCTGAAACTGGTGAAAGTACATGGTATAATTCGAATCATCAGGTTCACCGGTGACTGCCGGAACCAGGTAGCGATGGAGAGTTGGGTATGTTGGGAGAATAGGAATTGATATGCAACGTCGCGATATATTGAAACTATGCGGAGCTGCTGGATTAGGCCTGTCCACTCCAATCGGAAGGTCACTGCTTGGAAACGACGACCTGATACAAGGGGAACTCCCATTCTATGGTGGCCCCTACTATGTTGTGTTCAATGCGGCTGGTGGGTGGGACACCACATACTTGATGGACCCAAAAGGCACGGCTGAGTCGAACCGTCTTTATGTTAAAGGTGAAATTCTTAGCGAAGGCAATCATCGCCTAGCCCCCAATGCGAGTCACATTGAGTCAGGCATGAGTAACGAGGACTTTTTCAAAAACTATGGCGACAGCCTGCTGGTACTCAATGGGCTAGACTATTCGGTCAACAACCATTCTCCCTGCTCAAGGTACATGGCAACCGGCAAATTGGACAGTCTATCTTATCCCACTTTTGCCGCGTTGGTAGCTGCCTGTAATGGCGACGAAGTCCCCTTGGCTTTCCTCACATTCGGTAACTACTCGTCCACCGGTAATCTTGTAGCGTTGGCGCGTGTCCCATACCTGAATTCACTGAATCACCTTGCCAATGCCGACGGTGTTCAGGGAAACGCCCAAAATCCCTATCATGATGATTTCGTCAGTCAACGAATAGAACGGGCACTGCAATCACAACTGCAGTCGCGTCTGGTAAAGCGGCGTCTGCCCCGCGTGGAGCGGTCTCACAACATGCTTTACGCAGCACAACTCAATTCAAAAGCACTTCAACGGGTGGCTCCTTTTGTGCCGAAGTCATCGCCCAAGGAAAGGCTTTCACGCCAAGCTGATATTGCACTTGCTTCGTTTAAAGCCGGTGTTTGTGTCTCCGCAAATCTCACGATCGGTCAATTTGACAGCCACTCCAACAACGATCGCGATCAAATGAAATTGATCCCAGAACTACTAGCCGGCGTGGACTATCTTTTGAAGAAATCTGAAGAACTACAGATTCGAGACAAATTGGTCGTAGTCATTCAAAGTGAAATGGCCCGTACGCCAACCTACAATGATAGTCAAGGCAAGGATCATTGGTCGATTGGTTCTGCAATGTTCATTGGTGCCGGCATCAAAGGTAACCGCGTTGTGGGTGCTACTGATGAAAAACAGTTTGCCGTTACAGTTGATCCACAATCGCTAGCAATTGATGAACAAAAAGGTACGCGAATACGGCCCGAACATGTCCATGAATCCTTGCGTGAATTTGCCGGGATTAGTAAACACGTCTTTTCTAAGAGCTTTCCTTTAAAGCTGCCGGCCGAACAGAAACTGCTAGGATTGTTCATTAACGATCGTTAATGACAAGGTGTTTGCGTAAGCATAACACGGTTATATATAATATGACGTCGTGATTCAATAAAAGCGGTGTGTACGGTTTTGGGGGCTTGAGTTTCTCAGGAGTTGACTGTGCGAACGCTTCCTGATCAGTGAATAGAGTAACCCCAGTTAGCAGAGTAGTCATCGAGCCGCAGAGTGCGAGCGTTTTAATTTTTAAAATCCACGCGGAGCAGGTCCGCCCCACTTGTTTTTTGTTATTGATCATGCGATCAGATCCTCGATCATGTTGCCGCCGAATTGACTCAGTTGTGTGCAATGTCCGGCGTGGTAGTAGGCCAGTTGGTTGTCGTTGGGCCCGAGTAGTTGCAGACGTGTGATGCGAAAAATGCGGGATAACGTTTTGGCTAGTTTCCATCCTCTTCGAGTGGCCTGCTCCCTTCGAATGGTCCCCATAGAACACGTTTGGCGGACCCATCTGACTTTTGATAGACCTCTTGGTCATAGTCTGGATTAATTGTTGGGATGCGAGCGTTGTAAACAACAAACCAAACGGTAGTGCGCAGCCCTGCACAAAGCCCGGCAGGCCGTGCGCAGCCTCGGTTTTCCTTGCCCGGCGGCCCGGTGGTGGGCTAGGATGAGGACGGAGGTGCAAGGCCTCGGTGCAGCAGTCTAAGTGTAAGACGGGAAAGAGACTATTCGAGAGATTAAAGGGCATAAAAGGACTACAACTATGCCGGATATTACCTTGTTGGAGAGGACATTCCCGCTGGTGCATACCACCTCACGAGCGTTAATGAGGCATATTACTCCGTCTTGACTGGTCCAATAGGTAAATTGGAAATAGTCAGGAACGGTATTTTTAGCGGTTCGGTTGTCGTAAGGGTCGAAAGGAGCCAATATCGCACAGTCGCCAAAGCAACGTTCGAGAAACGGTAGGCTGAGGCAACAAATCCCTTTTTATTCGAAGATGTGCCAATAGAGCTTAAGATGATTTGCGATTCGGTCACGCCAGTTGCGTTGTAGCCGTAAAATTTAGTGTTGTTTTTATTAAATAATTTTGAAATTGCATTATTTCCCGAGTTTTGCCTAGGGTACTATCAACTAAGTCAGTTCTTTAGATTCACGGTCCTATAATTCAACTCAAACAGGAATGAACGCGTGCCTGACAGATTCCAATTAAATTGCTTAATTGCCGTGCTCATTCTTGGTGCAGGAACGGCGGAGGGACAAACCTCGATACCAAAGCAATTGACGTCATTTCTAAAACAGAACTGCGTCGATTGTCACTCTGGTGATACTCCCGAAGGTGGCCTCAATCTTCAGGCGAATTTTGGTGACCTTTCCGATGGCGAAGTAAGGCGTCGTTGGGTCTATCTTCACGATCGTGTTGCGGTCGGTGAAATGCCGCCTAAGTCAAAAGCCAGGCCAAGTGCCGAGTCTATATCGCAGTTTTTGGAAACGCTTGGAAATACTCTCACTCGGGCGGATATCTCTGCACGCGAGATCGTGCTGCGGCGTTTGAATCGCAACGAGTATGAGAATACCGCTCGCGACTTATTCGGTATCTACGTTGACGTGAAACGGGTTCTGCCTGACGACTCCACTGAACAGGGCTTTGATACAACGGCCTCGGCTTTGTCGTTGTCGGCGGAGCAAATGGTGCGTTACGTTGAGGCTGCCGACCTCGTGCTCGATCGAGTGTTTGGTCCGCCGAAGAAACCAATCACCATCAGCAAAACCGTTAACTTTGCCACAACCGGCCGTGGAACTGACAGTTCGGAACGGAAACTGTCAGACGGCGTCGTGTTATTTAGCGGTGCCAAGTACCTACCAATGTACGACACGAGCCTACCGGCGCCGGGGCTTTATCGAGTTCGCATGAAAATCCGCGCCGAACAAACCGACGAACCGGTGGTGATGCAGGTGATGGGGGGGAATACGGGGGCGATTGCGGCTCACACAGCAGGATTCTTTGAAGCGCTTCCGGGTAAAGTCACAAGCGTGGAATTCATTGACCGAAGTCCGGAACGATCCGATTGTTTTTCTTTCGGCCTGGTCGGCGGATTCCCCTGGTGGAAGGTCGACGAGAAGGAATATAAGGGGCCTGGTCTGTTCATCGGCGACATTCAGATTGAAGGACCGATCGATCAATGGCCTCCGACAAGCCGCGGGGAATTACTCGGCGGTGTCGATCCGGCAACGGGGACGCTTGACGACATCCGAGCGATCCTCACGCGAAAACTTCCACAAGCGTTTCGTCGATCCACTGAAGCGGGAGAAGTCGAACCGTTCGTCTCGCTCGCGAAGCAGGCGTTCGACGACGGCTTGCCATTCGAGATGGCGCTCCGACGTGGGCTCAAAGGCGTCATCTGCGCTCCGGATCTTTTGTTTCTAGAAGAAAGGACGCTTGACTCTGAACACCGCGGGACGATCGACGACTATTCATTGGCATCGCGTCTATCGTATTTTCTGTGGAGTTCGATGCCCGACGGACAGCTTCTTTCACTTGCTGATCGAGGTGAATTGCATAAGCCGAAAGTGCTTCGAGCTCAGACCGAACGCATGCTTTCCGATCCTAAGTCCGCCCGGTTTGTCGAGAGCTTTACCGGACAATGGTTGCGGCTATATGATCTAGATTTTACCGTGCCTGACCGCAATCTTTATCCAGAATACGGGCAATTGTTGCGTCAATCGATGCTAGACGAAACGCATGCGTTCTTCCGTGAAGTTCTCAACCGCGATCACAGTGTCAACGAGTTTATTGATTCGGACTTTGCGATGCTCAACAAACCGTTGGCGGATTTCTATGGCATCGATGGGGTTAAAGGATTGAAAGTTTACCGCATTGAACTGCCTGACGAGAGCGTTCGCGGCGGTGTGTTGACTCAAGCCAGCGTGCTCAAAATTTCGGCCGACGGCACGAAAACCTCTCCCGTATTACGAGGCGCGTGGATTTTGAAATATCTGTACGGCATGCCGTCGCCGCCGCCACCGTCAAATATTAAGGCGATTGAACCGGACATCCGCGGGGCGACCACCATTCGTGAACAACTCGCGAAACACCGCGAACACGAAAGTTGCAATCGTTGCCACCAGAAGATAGACCCACCGGGATTTGCACTGGAAAGTTTCGACGTCATCGGTGCGCATCGGAATTGGTATCGAACACGGGGAAGCGGTAAAGACGTTAAGGTGCCGCGTCATCCACAGGCGCCATTTCACTATGTCCAGTACAGGCAGGGCGCGGATGTTGACGCATCGGGTACGATGCCCGACGGTCGAACGTTTGCGGACATTCGCGAATACAAGCGTCTGTTGCTCTCGGATACGATCGCTCTGCCGCGATCGCTTGCGCGCCTATTGCTAACGTATTCGCTGGGTCGGCAACTGAGTTTCTCGGACAGGCCGGAAGTTGAACGGATCGTCGAGAGCGTGAAGACGAATGACTATGGTCTACGTTCGATGGTTCACGAAATAGTGCAAAGCAATATGTTTCGGCAACGATAGCGACTCTCGCGCGAGCGCGGAATTATTAAAAAAGACAACGATATAAAGGAATCAAAATGAGTAATTCACGAAACATTTCCCGACGGACAATGTTGCGAGGTGCTGGTGTCGCCATCGCCCTTCCGGCTTTAGATTGCATGAAGCCCTCAGTTGCGGCCGCGTTTCCGTCCGCGCAACGCGAACCGCGTCGCATGGTCGCTATCAATTTCGAGCTCTCTTTCCATCCACCGAATTTGATGCCAGTGAAAGCCGGCCGCGATTACGAAACTACTCCTTATTTAGAACCCCTGACCGATCTCCGCAACGACTTCACGGTCGTGTCAGGAATGTCTCATCCGGAAGTTGACGGCGGCCATGCCGCATCAATGTCCTGGCTCACCGGCGCTGTACATCCAGGTGCCGCAAACTTCCGAAATTCAATTTCCATCGATCAACTCGCCGCCAGACAGATTGGCTTACAAACTAGGTTCTCTTATATGGCACTCGGTAGTGGGGGAATTTCGGTGTCGCCAAACGGGGTCAAAATTCCTGGAATCCCCTTCCCTGAACACCTATTCAACAAGATGTTTCTATACGGTCGCCCAGGTGAAAAGGAAGCTAGAATCGCTAGCCTGCGCGAAGGACGGAGTGTCCTCGACACCGTACTGGAGAGTGCAAATCGCATGCGCCGCCGAGTTGGTGTTCTGGACAATCAAAAGTTGGATCAGTACTTTTCCGCAGTTCGTGAGGCGGAGCAGCAGTTGCAAAAAGCGGAACAGTGGCAACACAAGCCGAAACCGATGGTTGATGCCAAGCCGCCCATAAATATTCTAGACCAGACCCGCGCGATCGAACGCGCGCGGTTACTCTACGACATTATGTATCTAGCAATTCAATCTGACTCTACCAGACTTATGACTTACACAGTTGGTGATTCGAGCCACGTACCGTCGCTGCCCGGCGTCTCAATGAATTACCACGATCTGTCGCATCATGGCCAGGATCCTGAAAAACTCAAGCAGCTCAGCATTGTTGAAGGCGCGCATGTGAAAGCTTTTGGCGACTTCGTCCGTCGCCTGAAAGAAACCGCGGAAGGCGAATCGAATCTTCTTGAACGCACGACCGTATTGCTGGGATCGCACATGCACAGCGGTGGTCATAACAACCGCAACCTTCCGGTCGTTTTGGCCGGAGGCGGCTTTCGCCACGGTCAGCACATTGCACGTGACCAGAATGACAACGACCCACTCGCAAATCTCTATGTAACGATTCTCCAACGACTAGGTATAGAGATCGACCGTTTCGCGTCAAGCACCGGAACAATGACCGATCTTGAACTTAAAGGTTGAAGTTGATCAGTTCAAGTCTTCGTAAAGCCTATGCTCTACAGTCGGATTTTAAGGCGAGTTAACGTGTCTGGTGAAGCATGCTGATCCTGTTCCCATCACAGCCATTCCTTGTTCATAGGGCCAGATGGGATGAGTAATGAAATCCTCTGCGCCGGACGTGGCAAAGTCTTACTGTTATTACAGTTAATTGAAAGCGAACCAATTAATTGTAGCGTCTGTGGTATTTAGGTTTAACAACGCTGCGTTTAACAACACGTTCGAACAGAACCGACCAACCATTTTCTATGGAACGTCACGTGCCTGTAACGTCACGTGCCTGTAACGGCACTAACAGCGAACCCAGAATAGTGGCGGGTCGGTGGTAGCAAGTCGTATGAATAATTGTACAGCGAATCCAACAGGCGGTGTTTACGAAACCGGTTATCGGCTCTGATCAACTAGCGGGTCAAGGAATTTGAACAGCTCTTTCGTAGCCGGATCGTCAGGTTTACCAAGGTCGGCGTTGAGTTTACCATGCGTCGTTTCCTTCGCACCAAAGACGGTGACCGGAAGGTCGGCTGCCTGCAGAACTCCACCAAGACGTCGGGCCTGGGCGGCGGTGTTGGGGTGCCCGGCAACGTGAAGAATTAGAAACGGAGGGATGTCCTTGCCCTGTGCTATATGGGTAACGGCTGAAAAATTAATGTGCTTCGCAGGATCGTTGCCGAACTTCACGCGGTGACCGAATTTGGGGAGCGGCAGTCCATGCACTGTCTGCCGGAATTCGGCAGTCATAATTATGGCCGGCAGGTCGTAGGTGTCTCCATCCACGGGGACGCATCCCTTCAAGGATGAGAACGACACACCTTCCGCTTTCGCGTAGCGATCGTCAGTGCAGATCAGTGCCGCGAGCTGCGCGCCTGCGGAATGCCCCATAACGAAAATTTGGTTTGGATCACCACCGTAGTCGGCGATGTTTTTGTGAACCCAACCCAGCGATTTAGCGACATCGCGAATGAGGATCTCCATCTGAACGTGAGGCAGGAGGCGGTAATTAGTCGACACGAAAACGAAGCCTCGCTCGGAAAATACGCGAGGTTTGATCTGAATGTCACTCTTGTCTCCCTGTTGCCAGCCGCCGCCATGAATCCAGAAGATCACAGGTAGGTCTTTCGCGCCTTCCGGCGCGAATACATCAAGGACTTGACGTTCTTGTGCCGGGTCCCCGTACGGAATATTACTGTTGAAATTCTGTGCCTGTATAACGGACAGCAGGCAGAAATAGACAAGGATAGTTCTCATGGCTTCACCTCAATAAATTGAAATCAAACGGCGGGCTTACTCAGCACTTCTCCATCCTCGATAAACAGCAGGTTGACCGTGAGGCGAATGACTTCTCCCGGCGTAAAGTGGACTTAGCGATCGATTGCATTTGAGTATAGCATGTTGTGGGCGGGCGAAAGCTCTAAATCGTTTGTTGTCGGTATATTCAACTGAGACTATACCAACTCGAAACGAGATTTGAAGAAAGTCGGGAATGTCTAAAAAACACAGAGGCACCGCCTAACCAAGTACTTCGTGTTGTGATTTGGTAAGCTGGTCGAAGGTGGCTCCCCTATTGTTCTTGCCCGTCGGCCCGGTGGTGGTCGGGTAGGATCGTAGAGTTCTCAATCGCTTTGATGAGGCGTTGTCGATTTAGTTCGTTATTTGGATTCATGGGGATACCGTATGTCAATAAGTAATTACCGTGATTGTTGTTCCGAAGTGTCTGCGAGTGCGTTTAAATATCCGAGTTGCTGTTGTTAGAATCCAAGCCCAGAAGCGTTGGGTGATTACAAAGTAGTACTTGGGATCAATTTTCTTATTTGTTTAGCTGTTATGTTGTTGAAATGGATGTTTCCGGCGGGTTGAAATCCGGTTAAAAACTAGATCGTTGGGCAATTTACCAATCACAATTACTCAGGTTTTTTTCCGTTTATATTGTCTCTGGGATCTGGGTACCATGCAGCCGCCTTCTTTCAATTAATGACGTTCGTGCGGTCGGTTCTTTTGGCATAATGGGCTGGGTGTTAAATTAATAGAGACTCATA
>Ga0302134_10000230_pt1 | contig 22361 bp, 21 predicted proteins | sample CB9_SCM_MG_FD_203123 | JGI IMG/M metagenome (GOLD analysis project Ga0302134, IMG submission 203123) | Marine microbial communities from Western Arctic Ocean, Canada - CB9_SCM | ecosystem: Environmental > Aquatic > Marine > Oceanic | place: Canada: Western Arctic Ocean | collected 2017-09-19
AAATCAAATGAGGATACTTCTGGCGCACAAGCTCTTCCATCACCGCAAACATATCCACCTGGCCTTCGTCGACCCACACCTCGGAATAATCGAGATTAGGCACCCTAGTCACAACGTTACGGAAGTGCATATGGTTGATCTGATCACGCTCGCCAAAATACCGACACACTTCGACAGGATCATGCCCCAGCTCTCGGGTCACACCACAGTCGAAAGTTATTCCGTTGTACGGACTCGGCACGATATCTGTGTATCGCTTCCAACCCTCGACAGTGCTCATGATCTGGCCTGAGCCACGACTAATCGGTGCTGGCGGATCATTCGGGTGCAAAGCAAGTCGTACATTCGCCTCTTCAGCAGCCGGAATTACAGCCTTAAGGAAGTAAGTAGCGTTGTCCCACATTTCATCCAGTGAATGGGCTTCCTGTCCCTCCAACGGTGGCAAATCCTTGATCCGATCGTAGTTAAATTCGTGGTATCCGGAACCACCACGACCCGGAGCATTTGAGTACCCCTCAACGATCCGGTGAGCGTAAAAGTTGTATTCGATTACCGGTAAACCTTGGCGACCCGCTACCTGAATTGCATTGATGAATTGTGCGATATCTTCATCACGCCCCGGCTGCCCGAATCGTATTCGATCCGAAGGGTTGACCATAATGTTCTGAAGCTCGAGATCAGCCTCGGCAACACGATCTAAATGTTCCTTCAGAATTTTGTCAGTCCAGGTCTCATACCCACCCGACGATAGACCAGTCATGGAAACGGCCTTCACGCCCAGCTGCAAAATCCGCCTGAGAGAACGATCATCGAGATTACTCGCAAACAAGGTAATCGTCGGTGTCTCGTCACTCTCTGGCCACCGAGACTGACCTTTTACCGATTCGTGAATTCCAGCAGCATCGTAAACCATTATTGTTTTCTCTCTCCAGCAATTTGAAACAGCCACCGACTCAGCCCAACTCGTCGACGCCAAGACCGTGACCCGAAATTTCTTTTATACCCAGACCAACCAAGTACGGCCCAAATTGTACTAGCCCAATTCGGAAAGTCTCAGCACATTAATATATTAATTCCGACCCCAAAATAAGTAACCCACAGCAATCAATAGCGAAACAACCAAAGCCTTTTTTCAAGCAAATCACAACCAACTATTTCGCTCACTTCGGAATCACCTCTTCGCAGTTCCAGTCGACTAGTGCTTCCAGCCGCTCGCCCAACCCCCTGAATCTATCTTCACCGATGTGGTCGAGATTCGCAGGCACCATGACAACGGCTAGCACTATTAGCCGCATCAACATACCGAGCTTTATGTCGGTCAATAGTTCCTTATACGAAAGATCAGTAACCCCTCCCACAGCCAAGCCCTCGTAGTAAATGCTCAGCAGTTGAGTTTCGAAACTGCGCCTGTCGGCCAATTTCAAGTTACCCATCAGGAAATCCGCTAGATCTGTACCCGCTCTGCCTCGTTTTACCATCTGCCAATCAACCGGAACAATTACATCCGCATTTCCGATGTAGAAGCGCTAAAGGATTCCGAAAATTCACAAGTCGCCCGTGAAGTAAGCCTAGTGAACGCCGGCGTAATGACACCAAACGAAGTGCGAGCAAGGCACGGACTCAACGCCGAGGAATGGGGCGCTGTCGCTAAGGGTGGGTGATTCGAATTATGCGACGACTTGAGTTTAGAGAGGAGGCGAATTGAGCTACTCTGGCGGAAATGAAGCCAGCATCTCGCCGATATCTTGCAGAATCATCAGGAGGTCTAATCTGTCCGTGGAGGTTGACTGGGAGCCTGAACATGCAGCGACGGTTCCACTTCCCCGAGCATCTGGCCCAGTTCTTCCATTTCCTCGTCCGTCAGTTCCCGTTCGGCGGCGGCTGCGTTCTGCTGGATTTGAGCCGGGCTGCTGGCTCCAGCAATTACTGATCCCACCGATTTGTGAGCAAGTATCCATGCGAATGCCAGTTCGACCAGAGAGTGTCCACGTTGTTCAACCCAAACTTCTAGCTGTTCAACGATGTCAAAGTTATCATCGGTAAGTCGAATGGATTGCGCATGCGGTGTGATGGCAAGCCGGGTGTTGTCGGGTACTCCTGCCCCCCCGCTTGTACTTCCCCGTGAGGAATCCCTGTGCGAGTGGGAAGTAAGGAATCGTGCCGATTCCGAAGTTTTCACACACCGGCAGCACGTCCCGTTCGATCCTGCGTTCAAGCATCGAATACTCGGGCTGCGACGAGATGAATGGCACGTAGCCGTTCAGCCGGGAGGTCCACATGGCATCGGCGATTTGCCAAGCTTCGAAGTTCGACAGGCCGATGTAGCGAACTTTGCCTGCTCGCACGAGATCATCGAGCGCACGCAATGTTTCCTCGATCGGTGTGCCGCTGTCCTGCGTATGGATCTGGTAAAGGTCTATGTAGTCGGTCTGAAGCCTGCGCAGCGATCCTTCAATCGCGGCGTTGATGTGTTTGCGAGAACCACCTTTTCCGTTGGGTACATCTTCCATCGGGAGCCCAAACTTGGTGGCGATGACCGCTTCTTCTCGTCGATCGATGAGTGCTTGACCGATATATTCTTCGGATATTCCGTGCGAATAAAAATTTGCGGTGTCGAAGAGGTTCATACCTTGATCAAGTGCAGTGAAGATGACCTCACGGGCGGCTTCGAAATCCATGCTGCGTCCGAAGTTGCTTGTGCCTAGCCCAATAACGCTGACTTCGAGTCCTGAGTTACCCAGATGTCGATATTTCATATTATTTTCTCATTTTGGAACGGGTTTTCGACGAAATCGTGACCAGACTCCATTTTGATTTTTTGCGTGGCACGAGCATGACCTTGTATCGTCTCTGTCGGTTCTCGCAGAACTCAGCGTTGAGAATTTAAGGAATTTAACTCGAATTCGAAGCACGAATGATATTCCCTTTACATTCCCCAACCCTCTCCCTGTAAGGGATATGGGACAACGACAACCAAATCACTCGTAACCCGTTCTCAGGATCGGCGAAATTTGTTGGGCGAATTTTCTAGTATGAAAATGTGCACTCAGGAGATTTCGTAAGGGATTTTGCGTTAATCATGGTTGCTGCAGCCGCAGCCCTGATTTTATTCCGACTCATTAGGCAACCACCGATTCTCGGATACCTCCTCGCGGGCGTGCTCGTGGGCCCGTTCGCGTTGCAAGGTCGCTTCGTATCCGACGCCGAAACCGTTTCGCTTGTCGCCGAAGTCGGGCTAGTCGTACTGCTGTTCGCCATTGGCGTTGAGTTCGGCTGGGAGCGCATTCGCAAAGTAGGCTTCCGCGTTGTGCTGATCGGCGCAGTCGAAATCGCAACGATGATATCGCTCGGATATTACCTGGGACGTGCGCTTGGCTGGACTCCCACTACGTCGGTTTATTTAGGCGCAGCACTAGCGTTTTCAAGCTCGGCAGTTCTCGTTCAAATATTGCGAGAAAACGGCCAGCTAATGTCACTTCGTGGACAGCTAGTAGTCGGCATATTAGTTGTTGAAGACTTCGTGGCCGTCGTATTGCTCGCCGTGTTTGCGGGCTACGCCAATCAGGAATCGGGCGGATCGGTGGAGGTCTGGCCAATCGTTATAAAGATGGCAATATTCGCCGTTGGAGCGCTCGTGTTTGGCACGCTGCTTGCGCCACGACTGATGGACCTACTGGACCATTTGAAATCTCGCGAAACGCTACTTATTGGTAGTTTAGGAATATGCTTCGGCGTGGGGCTTTTGGCACGTGAGATGGGACTTTCAGCTGGAGCCGGTGCGTTCTTGATAGGCACCGTGCTGGGCGACACCAAGCATCGAGATCAGATCGCACGTTTGATTGCGCCTGTTCGTGACGTATTCACAGCTTTGTTCTTCGTTTCCATAGGCATGTTGGTGAACATGGGCGACATTCCTGAATATTTCGGAACGGCGCTTATCGTTACTGGCGTGCTGATCGCTGGAAAGCTAGTGGCGGCGACCGTTGGAACTTTCCTGACAGGACACGACGGCGAGACGTCGGTCAAAGTCGGAACAACGATGCCGCAACTCGGTGAGTTTTCGCTTGCCATAGCTCGCTCAGGTAGCGAGCATGCCGCGGTTGGTGCGCAGCTTTACCCGGTGGTAACGATCAGCACGCTGATATCGTCGTTTATCTATCCGCTTCTATTCAATTCACCCGGCGTTATCGGTTCTGTATTCAGTTGGTTATTGCCAACTCGAGTGAAGACCGAGGTCGCGTTATTTTCTTCTGCAATTGATCGAGCAAGACGGGCGATTGCTCCGGCAAAACCTGCACCTCATTCGTTCGTTAGAGCTGTGAGATCTACAGCCGTTAGCTTCGGAATTATCGGTTTGGTGATAGTCGTTGGCGTACTAATTTCGAATGCCGGAGTGAGCATTGCTGGCGATCTGGGTATTTCGACCGACTTGGTTGGAGTAGCGGTTCTGGCTGCGGTGGTTACGATGGCTGTGCCTGCCGGACTCGTAATTTGGCGGGTACTTTCTGATCTTGGAATCGTGATTGCCAGACGTGCGTTTATTCGATTCAAAATGACCGCCAGAATTCATGCTGCCGATGTGATGAGCATTGGGTTTGTGAGCGTATTTATGCTTGCTGCCGGAGTGTGGTTGGTTACCCAGCTGTTGCAGATGATGCCGGTGGAGGATTTGACTTCACCCGCTCCTGCACTAGTGATGGCGCTTAGTGTTGCTTCGACTGCGACACTTGCGATGAAGATTCATTCGCAGATGGATAATACGTTCAGACGAACGCTGCTTGGTGATGGTCCGAGTTCTTCTGTTGACGCTGGTACGCCAGACGGATCGGCTTCTGCGGGCGATTAGGTTTGGGGTGTGGCAGTAGTACGTTTGCGGGTTACACGGTTAACCGCATCACACATCGTTGATATTAATTAGTCACTACTTTCACGCAATATTCGAACAGGGCTGCTGTGGCGGCTCCAATGCAAGAGGATTCACAATGGCGGACGATCGTGCAGCGGTTTTGGAATCGGAAGAGCGGTACGCCGCGGCTATTAATGCTTCAGACGTTGATGAAATCGACGAGCTGTTTGCCGAAGATGCCATGCTGATGTTGCCAGATCGACCTGCCGTGACTGGTCGTACTGCAATCGTTGCTCACCAGCGTGAATTTTTCCGATCGATCAAGGCGAGTATTAAATCGGTGGTCTCTGAAATCGAGATGCTCGAAGATATCGTCTACGTTCGTGGTGCTTTCAATTACGCCATGGCCCCCAAGATGGGCGGCGAAGCTATCGTCATGCGGGGCAAGTACATCAACTTGTACAAGCGTGATGAGATGAAGCAGTGGCGCATTTGGCGCAGCATCAACAACATCGATCACCCGCACGACGACTAGGTGCCTAGGCACTGTTAGATTTTCGGCAGCAATCCCAAGAGATTGTCGGCCATGATTCCGTAGCCTTCGTTGTTTGGGTGAAGGTCGTCTGGTAGCAGATGGGCATTGTCGGAATCGAAGACGTCGAGTCCATTGATGTAGCTGATGTTTTCATCGCCGTGCGCTTTTAGCGTTTCGTACGCACGCTTTACTTCGTCTCGCATATGTCTTAGCGAGAAACCAACTGCATTGAGTTCGGTTTCTCTTTCGGGTGAGTAGATTGGCGAGATGAGCACTATTGGCGTGGTTGGGTGCTTTTCTCGGACGATTTGCACAAACCCCAAAATGCCCGGGTAGAACGTTCGTTCATTGAGAGATCCGGAGCCGTAGATGTTGATCCCGAGGCACATCGAAATGAGATCGGCTTCACGATCGCGAATCATTCGAGCGATCATTGGATCGAGGTGGCACTGTCCACCAAACCCGAGGCACGTTAAATCGTAGCCACGTGTGCGAGCCACGATTGCTGGCCACGTCTTGGTTGGTGAATCGGCGGCGCTGCATTGGCTGATCGAGCTGCCGTAGGTGATCCACTTTTTAGCGGTCGATTCAGGTGTTGCAAATATATCTGCTTCAACGTCGATCCCAAGTCCGCTGAGTCGGGTCTGCCCTAGCTGCGGAAGCCACAGCTCGATGTTCTTGTTTCCAACCACGAGATTTTCGAATTGGAACGACGACTGGTTTGCAAGATTGACTGACGCCACCAATTTGTCATCAACCACTAGGTCGATTTGACCTCGTTCCTCGAACAAATTGCACGTGCCTTCGATAGCGGTCGTGTTGCTCTGGAACGTAACACGTACGCCAGCAGCCATCGCTCCTCGAAGAGCAAGCTCACTGTCGTACAGATCTCTTTCTTCGTGCTCGATGCGCCATGGCATGAACCATTCGTTGGATACTTCTGTCGAGATAGTGCCCGACCATGTGAGGCGTGGGTCGTTGGCTGCGATGTGTTGGGGCATGTCGGACTTTCGAGAGTGACTACATAAATTGAGACCGGCGAATCGTAGCAGGGTTCCGATGTTTGCAGCCTGTGCAGCGAGGGCACGCGTATACTTCTGCTTCGCTAAGCCAAACATTTCCAACAACCGGACAACCAACAACAATGCCAACGCATGTATCTGACGAAATACTGGATCGATTCAGGAAGGTTACTTCCGCTACCGCCTACAGCGGTGTGTGGCGGTTGGCTCCGCCGGATGGTCAGGAGTGGTTCGCTTCCGCTAACTACCAGCTGTGCTTGATGCGGGGCGTGAAGGCGTACACGCCGGGCAAGACGTTGGTGGGCCGTGCGCAGACGTTGCGGTTTGTTCCGGCGCGTCCTGATTTGCTGAAGCAGACTCGCAAGGGCGGAAATTCGCCTGAGTATTTGGCGATGGGTAAGTGCGGTCCTAACGACGTTCTCGTAGCGGAGGCTCACACGTTCGATGAGTATTCGTGCATTCTCGGAAATATGAAAACTCGAATGCTGTGGCACAAAAAGGCTCAAGGGTTGGTTACTGACGGGGCTATCAGGGATCTTCAGATGGTTTCTGATGAGTACGACTTGGCGGTGTTTGCAAAGAACCGGTCGCCAGCCGGGAACCTGCCGTTCTTGGAGTCGTTCGAAGAAGGCCAGCCAATAAACGTTGGCGGCGTACTTGTGATGCCGGGCGATGTGATTGTTGGCGACGACGACGGCGTTGTCGTAGTACCGTCTGATCGAGCTGAGGAAGTGATCAACTGGATCGAAGAGCAGGAAGAGGCTGAGGAATTTGTCATCGGCTTGATCGATGAAGAGCAGGTTTCACCAGGAACCTACTACCCAATCTCAGGCGAAACAAAAGAACGGTTCCGGAAGTGGAAAGCCGATAAGGGCGAGTAGGGGTGGTGTGGCGAGTATTTCACTCAGAAATTGTTTATTCGATACTGTTCGACTTGCAGTAGCCAACTGGTAATTGACCGGAAGCAGCGAGCACGAAGCTGCTGAAGTTGTGCATGCCCACATTTCCGAGGAGTCGAGGCGTTTTTTGCCCGACTTGTTGGCGTCGATCAAGACTGTCGATGATGCTGCTGCCTGGCTCAAACAACAACAGGTCGACCAGACCATAGTGCTGATCGCCAAGCAGATATCTGGTGGAGCTGCGGTAGGCATGTTGGTCGCTTCTGAGCAAGTGAGTTCAGGTGTTACGAATCTCTACATCGGCTACTTGGTTTCACCGACTCATCAAGGCAAAGGCATCGCGACAGAGCTTGTTCAGGGGTTCGCCAAATGGGCGGGTTCACTGAGGACGGCAAAGTCGATCATCGCTGGTGTGGACTCAACAAATATTGCATCGGTAGCAGTGTTGAAAAAATCCGGATTTGTGCCTGCAATGACTGAGTCCAACTCAGCGAACTACTTGATGTACGAGCACCTGCTAAACCCTTAAATCAAAAAGCTCGGTGCTGTTGCATCGAGCTTTTTTTCTCTATGTCGCCAGAATCGGATCCGAACGTTTACTGACTAGTTGGTATCCGACTCCGGGCACACGTTTCGGTGCTACTCAGCAGCACCGCTTGGGGCGGCTAGAGGCGTTGTAGGAATAGCTGCTGCCATTCGTTCAATTGTCTGTTCTTCAGCTTCTACTTTGCGAGCCACCTGGAATCCGCCAAGAGTGACGAATAGCCCTGCGGTTGCGAACATGAAGCCTAGTCCCATGAAGATGGACCAAGACATGAAGTGCGCCATGCCTGCCATGTAGTCAGAGTTCATACCGTTCAGCAATGTGCTGGTGAGACCGAACGCCAATGGGCTCCAAGCCTGTGTGCGTACCGGACCCTCAAGCGGGTGACTGCGGTCGAGTTCTGAGAAGTATCGTCCGTCCACTGGTACAGCGTGTGTACCTGCTTCGTAGAGAACTCCTTTTTACTCAACGTCTTCAGCAAGAACTACGTTCTGCGTTCCATGCAGGGTGTGGTAGTTGATGATTCCGTACTGAACCATCAGCTCATCTGGTGTGTTTACCAGAGGGTCTGCAGGGTCAAGATTTGCCCTATTTAGACTGAAGTTCCAGTCGTTTTCGATCAGAGAGAGGATTGCTGCTCCGCCTTCTGCTGATCCACGATCGGTGAAGTTACCTTCATCGTCGTAAGGCATCATCCTGCCATTAGTTGCGTACACGGTGTCCAGTGAGTCTAATCCGGCAGTTGCTGTTAGCCAGAGATACCCACAAAGACCTATTCCGATTATTCCACCGGCTAGAAGTACTAGCCCGGCCATCGAAATGAAATTGATGTGTGTTAATCGTGCCATGATTGTCCTCACAATATGTTGCCTTTCGGCCATGAACACTTTCAATGCCGGGTTGTGCCTGCGGTAATCCCGCTTTAGTCCGGTAAGGCTGAAGTAGTTGGTGTATCTACTCAGCAGTGATCATGTAAGTCAGCATATCGCTCGGTTGTGAGGCACTTGTGAAAACCGCCGAAGTTCAGATGGAATGTTCTAATTTCGGCGGTTTAATAAGGCTTTGTGGAAACCGGTTAGTGGCGAGCGCCGTCTTTAGCTTTTGCCTGAAGTCGATCAAGCTCAACAAGCATGGTCGCTTGAACCTTTACGTAATCGCCTGAGCCGTAAACGTTGTTCACTTCACGAGGATCTTGTTCGAGGTCATAGAGTTCCCACTCTGCCTCGATCGTAATGCTCGGGTCACGCGTGTCTTCAGGCGTTACACCGTAGTAGTGAATCAGCTTGTAGCGTTCGTTTCGAACACCGTAGTTCGGAATTACTCTGTGCCCAATTGTGTGCATCCAGTAACGGTAGTACATGCTGGTTTGCCAGTCGTCTGGCGCTTCATTGCTGAGCACTTTACGTCCGGACGTGCCTTGAACTTCATCGGGTACATCGACACCGGCGTAGTCCATGAAGGTTGGTGCGAAATCTACGTTGAGCAGCATGTCGGTTGAAACCGAACCTGCTTCGATTTCTCCTGGTAGGCGTGCGAGGAACGGCATCCGAAGTGATTCTTCGTACATGTATCGCTTGTCGTGCCAACCGTGATCGCCCAAAAACATTCCTTGGTCAGATGTGTAAACGACTAACGTGTTCTCGGCGAGTCCGTTTTCGTCGAGGTAGTCGAGCAGAGTGCCTACGCTCTCGTCGACAGCTGCGATGGTGCGTGTGTAGTCGGTGATGTACCGCTGGTACGCCCATTTTCGTTTTTCGTCTTTGGTGATTCCCTCTGGCGGGTCGAGCTTGAGATTAGGCTTTCGGGTGTCTTCGATTTTGATCGAAGTCATTTTTACCGCTTCTGAACGGGTTGCGTAGTCGTCCATAAGGGTTTCAGGCTCTGGGAATTCGCCTTCAACGCCGAGGTTTTCGTGGCGCTTTGCAGGAATCCACGAAGAGTGCGGAGCCTTGTGGTGGACCATCAGGAAGAATGGATCTTCGGTGTCTTTGGCACGAGAATCGAGCCAGTCGACAGCGATATCGGTGATGAGATCGGTTACATAGCCAGTGAGCTGCTTCTCGACGCCGTTCTCGATCATCATCGGGTCGTAGTAGTCGCCCTGACCCGGCAGAATGTTCCAGTAATCGAATCCCTGCGGATTGCTGGCTTCGTCGTTGCCTAAGTGCCATTTGCCGATGATGGCAGTTTCGTATCCAGATTTCTTGAGCAGCTTTTGCGACTGAATAGGTCGTGAGCTATCGATCTTGTCATCGAGGGTTTTGACCTCGTTCACATGACTGTATTGGCCAGTGAGAATTGACGCCCGACTTGGTGTGCAGAGTGCGTTGGTGCAAAAAGCGTTATCGAGTCGGACACCCTCTTCCGCGATGCGGTCGATGTTTGGGGTGTGGTTAATCTTGCTGCCGTACGCCGAGATAGCGTGTGCAGCGTGATCGTCCGACATGATGTACAAAATATTGGGGCGAGAACTCAATGACGACTCCGGTGTGCGATTTGTGTGACGGTGAGTATAACGATGTGGGTATTCGTTTTTCCTGCTTGTCAATGAGATCGAGATGTGACACGGGCTTATTGACCAATATTTTAGTTGCGTGTAACTTACTTATCAGAACAAATGTTCTGATAAGTTGATTGTACTTACGACCTACACAGTTGAGTTTTACTTGAATTGACTTTGTAGCCGACGATCGATCATTCAGAACACAGGGACTGACCCGGTGATGTTCGCGATTTATTTCGCGTACTCCCGGGTCTTTTTTTATCCAAAACGTAGGCGCAATTGCTGCGTAGCTCCAACGTGAATTGGCAACAAATTCGCCTCGTACGCGCATACACTTCGCCACCGTAACTATGTAACGGTTGGTGGCGATTTTCATTAACACCAGAACAACAACAGGAGTCGAATTCGGATGCGTATTGGGATCATGGGCGCTGGTGGTATTGGGAGCGTTGTGGGCGGACTGCTATCGAAGGCAGGTCACGACATTACTTTGATCGACCAATGGTGGGAGCACGTCGAGAAGATCAAGGCTGACGGCCTGATCGTCGAGACTCAAGATGGTGAATACCTCACCCACCCGAAGGCGATTCATATTCACGAACTCCAGCACGAAACAGTTCCGTTCGATGCGGCGTTCATCGCTGTGAAGTCGTACGACACCGAATGGGCGACAACGCTCATGCTTCGGTATGTCGACCCCGATCACGGCGTGTTCGTCGACTTCCAAAACGGAATCAATGACGAACGCATGGCGGCTATTGCCGGCTTGGAACGTTCGCTCGGCTGCATCATCACTATCGGCGCTGCTGCGTGGGAACCGGGACGTGGTATTCGAACTGACAACTACCCTCTAGGTTTCAAGATCGCAGAACATGATGGATCTGACACGCCCAGGGCTCGTGAACTCGTTGAAGCTTTGAGTGTGATCGCAGACGCCGAATTCTCAAGCGATCTGTGGGGCGCACGCTGGTCGAAACTCATGGTCAACTGCATGGCAAACGCTCTCTCGGGTGTAAGCGGATACGGCACGACCGAAGTGCGTACGGTACTTGAACCCTTGCGAATTGGAATTCAGTTGGGAGCCGAAGTAGCGCGGGTTGCTAAGGCAAAAGGCATCAATTTATACAAGGTGCTAGAACTTCCAGCTGAGTCGATCATCGACGCTGCCGAAGGGCGCAACGTTGAAGAGGTCGAAGCGGCGTTCATGGAGGCCGGTAAGCGCGGTGGTGTAGGTGGCGTTCCGTCGTTCGGTCAAGACGTTCGAAAAGGCCGACGTAACGAGATCGATTACTTGAATGGTCTCGTATCGGACTTTGGTAAAGAGCTAGGTGTGCCAACGCCGTTCAACGACAAGATCGTAGAGATCGTTCACGATATGGGAATAGATTTTAAAGGCGAACCCAAAAACATTCAGCCGCTTGTCGACATGCTTCCGTAAGCGGTCGTTCGATAATTTCAACTAATTACGAAAAAGAAAAAATGACTTTCAAGATTGCACTGGTTGGCTGTGGTGGCATGGGGCGTAGGCACGCCCACGGTTACATCGAGCTTCGAAAATATTTCGACACTGTAGAGATGTCGGCAGTCTGTGATGTGCACGCCGATGTGGCAGCCACGGTTGCAGACGAAATTGGTGACGCCACTGGTTCACGACCTGCAATTTACACCGACTTCGACGTGATGCTGGCCGATGCTGATCTCGACGGAGTAGCGATTGTTACTAGCACGCCAATGCACCATCTTTTCGCAATCAAAGCGATGGAAGCCGGGCTGCACGTTATTACCGAAAAGCCAATGGGTCTCACCCTGAAAGCTTGTCGAATGATGCGTGACGTTTCGAAGGCAACCGGCAAGGTGATGGCGGTTGCTGAAAACTACCGTCGTGACCCAATGAATCGCCTTACGCGAGCACTAATCGATGCCGGTGCGATTGGCACTCCTTACTTCGCGCTTGATATCGGAGTTGGCAGTTCCAACGGCGCAGTAATGCACAGCACTGTTTGGCGTGCGAAGAAGGTTCAGGCTGGCGGCGCTCCGCTGGATGCCGGAGTTCACAACGCCGATATGCTCCTCTATCTTCTCGGTGGTGCGAACAGCGTGTACGCCGAAACTGCGATCAATGAATCACAGCGAACGCTTCGACCGATGGACGAGGTCGCCCCGGTATTGGCTCAGATGTACAACCACCGAAAAGAAGATGGCTACTCGACAGGAGATACTGTTGAGCAAACAGCGGTCGATACTGCGTTTGGCGTCATTCGATTCAAATCGGGAGCTATTGGACAGCTGCTGATGACTGATACTTCGCATGGTCAGTCGCTCGGGGTTTCGACTATTTCTGGCAGTACTGGAACGATGTTTAGACCAGCGAGCCGATCTGGGCAGTCGCCACGAATTGTTCGCAACGATGGAACAGAAATTACTGGCGATGCGTTGCTAGATTTGGTTCCAGATTTCGAGCTTGATGACACGATTTCTATTCTGTGGAACGGTGCTCGTAGGATCAGTTCGTACGATATGGAATTCCGAGAAATCGATTCGAAGATCTTGGCGTACGAGTACCTCGATATGATTCAGGCTGCTGAATCGGGTGGTCAGCCGGAAGTGGGCCCGCAAGAAGGCATGGACGCACTGGCTCTTGCTTACGCTTTGATGGAATCGGGAGCGACAGGCGCACCGGTCACTGTCGAAGATGTGGCTGAAGGTCGTGCATCGGCGTTCCAAGATGAGATCGACGTTGAGATGGGTATATAGTCGAAAAATAAGGGCTGGCTGGAGTAATTCATTTGGTCAAGCGAGTAGTTAAGTACGGGCTGCTGAGTGCGCTAATAGTGTTTCTTGCTATTCAGATCGTGCCGTACGGTCGAACTGCGAGTAATCCGCCCGTCGTAAGCGAACCTGACTGGGACATCAAAGGCACACGAGATCTCGCTGTTCGTGCATGTTTTGATTGCCACTCAAACGAAACTCACTATCCTTGGTACTCGCGAGTCGCACCGATTTCTTGGTGGACACAGAACCAGGTTGAAGAAGGGCGAGATGATCTCAACTTCTCAGAGTGGTCTTGGTCATACGACGAGATTGACGAAATCGCTGAATCGGTGATGGAAGGCGAGATGCCTCCGAACTATTACAAGCTAGTTCCTGGTTCCAGAAACCTGACCGAGTGGGAGCGGGAGAATCTTATTCATGGGCTTATCTCGACGTTCAATTACAGCGATAAGGCACTGCCAAGTTCTGATAGGCATCGTGACGACGACGATGACGACTAGCTCACCCAGTCGCACCTGACATTGCGAGCAGCCTGCCACGTCGTTCGTTCCTCACTCCTCGCAATGACAATTTGTGCCGAGGAGTGAATTAACAAAAAACTCCCTCTCGAAACCGAGAGGGAGTATACGACTGGCTAAGCCGCTTCGGGCGGGATGACCAGCACAGGTCGGTGTGCAGATCGAACCGCTTTGTCAGTCACACTGCCAACAACCCATCGTTTGATTCCGCCAGCACCGTGGGTCGCCATCACTACGATGCTTCCCTCTGCTGCTGCTTCATCCACGATCTGGACTGATGGATTTCCAACTCGAACTTGAGCATGAGCCTTGAGTCCGGCAGATTCAGCGTCTTCAACGAATGTCTGCAAATACCTAGCTGCAGCTTGTTCCTGCAATTTGGTATCGAGTTCTTCGGCGTAGTGAACTGAACCGTACCCGAGCCCACCCATATCCATTCCGTACACCGGAAGTTTTACAACTTCGGTGAACACGAGTTCCGCACCGGTTGCACGAGCGAGTTCGGTTGCAGGTGCAACAGCCGATTCAGAAACCGTTGAGCCATCGAGCGGAACCACGATGTGCTGCACAAATCCTGAACCGAGACTTTCGTCGGTGAGATATTCAGGTTGAAGAATGAGCAAAGGTGTTGAAGTTGAGTGCAAAACTCGGTCAGTCACACTGCCGAGGATTCCACGTGCAAGCGCAGACTCTCGACGAGTCGACATTGCGATTAGGTCAACGCCTATAACTTTGGCCTGAGCAACGATCGCTTCTGCAGGCGGACCTGCCACGACTTTGACATCGATTGCTACGCCGGTGCGCCGTAGCTCAGCTGCTTCAGCTTCGAGACCCGCTGTTACCTTTTCGACAATTTGCGTGATCACTCCCGTAGGTGCAGTAGGTAGTTCTTCACCGCGTGCTCCGGCTTCGACAATCTGAATATCTTCAGTGTCGATGACCGAGAGGAGTGTGAGGTCCGACTTGGTTGCTTTCGCAAGTCCGACTGCCCATCGCAAAATTGTTCGGGATTCTTCCGAACTGTCGATTGGAACGAGGATATTTCTAAACATTACGTACCTCCTTATTTGCGAGTGGAGACACCCGCCAGCCCTTATTGATGATTCCATTATCTGGATCAACCGTGAGGGGCAAGCGTGGAATGTATTAGCCGATATGAGAAGTTCGTGAATAATTGCACAATAGGTGCATTATCACTAATTCACGGAACGGTGATTGGGCCATTTAGTCGGGCGACGCTGAATCGCCGTATGCAGATTTTAGCTTTGCGAACTCTTCGTCAGTGAGTGTTCCGTCGAGCGCTGCTACGTTAGCTTCGAGGTGAGCAATGCTCGATGTGCCAGAGATTACCGTTGTGACTTCTGGCGGCTCTGCAGCAAACAAGTAGCCCTTGCGGATAAGTTCTGCCGGATCACCGTTGGAAAGCCAGTCGAGGGCGTTGCCACCTTCGTCTTCACCCCATTCGTTCATGCGTTCCTTAAGCTTTTCAGGTCGGGTCAACGTGAGTCGAACCGGAGCCATGTTCAGGATGCCTGTCGTCGTCTTAGCTGCCAATGGCACCGCATTTTTTGCTGCCCACTGGTTCATGATTCCGTACTTGAGCATCACGGAATCCCAAACGTCGGGATGCTTCTCCATAGCGAACGACATGCCCTCGTGCTTAGGGTCCTGCGTCAGCATCTCGGTGATTCCGAGAAACCTAGTCCTCCCCTGTTCCTGGAGCTTTTGCATTGCGGGAATGTAGACATCGGCTACGAGGTCGTAGTGTTCTTCTCCGACGCCGTGAATCTGAAAAATATCGACATAGTCGGTATGCATTCGCTGAAGACTTTGTTCGAGTGAGCGAACGATTTCGGCAGGATCCGTTACCGAGCCTTCGGCTAAACGGTGCGACCATTTGGTGGCGATTAGATACGAATCTCTGGCGTGTCCACGTAACGCCTTTTCAAGCAGTACCTCGGAACCTTTGTACGCTTCGGCGGTGTCGAACAAGTTCACGCCTAGTTCGAGTGCGCGACTCACCAGGGCCGCCCGACCCGCGTCATCAACGCCTGTTTTTTGGCCGAATTGGGATGGACCACCAGTTCCGTAGCTCAGGAGTGAAACGTCTACGCCGGTGTTACCTAATTTTCTATACTGCAATTTTTATTGGGTTCTCTTAGAACTCGAGGATGGCGCGACCAAGAATTTTGCCGCTTTGTAAGTCGTCGCACGCTTCGTTAATGTCGTCGAGCTTGTATCGCTTCGTCACCATCTGATCGAGCGGGAACTTGCCCTCTTTGTAGAGGCGCACCGAGCGATCCACGGTACTGACGTTGGTGCATCATGAAGTGCCCCGGCCATAGGGTCATCTCAGGGCCGGGCATTCCGATCATTACCGCCATGCCGCCAACGTTGTCGGCACCTGAACCACCACTTCTGGTAACTGGCAAAATCTGCTCGTTGGTAATGCGTAGACCGACTGCGTCGAAGGCGTAATCGACTCCACCATTGGTCATTTCGATGATCGTTGCAATCGGATCGACTTTGCTGGAGTTCACAGTGTGTGTTGCACCGAACTTCTTTGCGAACTCGAGCTTCTCGTCGTCGATATCAACAGCGATAATCGGGTATGCACTGATTACGGAAGCCATCTGGATAGCCGATAGTCCAACTCCGCCAACACCGAATACTGCCACCGATTCTTCAGGACGAACCTTGGCGGTGTGCGTTACGGCTCCTGCTCCGGTGAGAATCGCACAACCTACGATCGACGAAAGATCCTTGGGTGAATCGTCATCGACTTTCACGGCGTATCCGCCCCACACGATGGCGTCTTCGCCCCACGTGTATGTCGAACCTTCTAGTGTCTCTTCTTGCCAAGTTACACCGCCAGCAGGTGCTCGCCAGCGACCCTGAACTGGTTCACGAGGAACCCAGGTCACAATTGCTGCATCGCCTTCTTTGAGATGAGTGATGTCAGAGCCAACCTGCGTTACGACGCCGAATCCTTCGTGGCCAAGTAGGCCAGGGGTTGGCGTGTCAGGATTGTGCATCTGATGCAGCTGAGAGGCGCAAACTCCGCTTGAATAGAGCTTCACAACAACCTGATCGGGCTGAGGATCTGGAATGTTGACCTCATCGACTACAAGTTCTTTGCCGTGCCCGACATGAATAGCGGCTCTGCTTTTCATAGTTGTCTGTTCCTCTGCCAGGGCATGTTTGCCCGGCTACCTTGCTATTTGAACTGGCTGTACGCCATTCAGAAGAGATTCCCGAATAGGCGGCAAGTTTAGCAGTGGTGGAAGCGGGCTCGGGATGCGTACATATTCATTTCGCAAAAGAACTCCAGTAAAAAACTACAGTTATTGAGGCAGAACTCAAAGCGATGCCGTCGATACACTTGGATCTTTCCTCTTCCGATTAACCTTTTAACGTTGATTCGCAACGTCCTTTCTACTCGCCTTTTAAATGATCGATCTTTTTCCGCTTGATGCCTCGCTTTGGCAACTGGTTTTCCTTGGCGCCTTCACCTTAGTCTTGAGCATCTTTGCCGGCATGGTCGGCGTGGCGCTTGGTGCCGTTCGGCTACCTGTGATGCTCGCTTTGGGATTCAATCCGGTGATCGCAGCTGGCACGAATCTTGGCGTAACGATTCTTGGTGGATCCGCAGCGGCATGGCCGCACTGGCGTGATGGAAGAGTCGTACTACGAGTCGTACTAGTTCTTGGAGTACCAGCGATCATCGGTTCGCTGCTAGGCGGATTTTTCGCTGATGAAATAGAAGCCTGGATGTTGCTTGCGTTGATCGCAGGACTAACCGCTGTTTCATCGGTAATGACGTTTGTGCAGTGGTGGGTGGCACGTCGTAAATCTCAACTGCCAGATGCTGCTCAGCAGGCTTCAGCTGCCGGCCTGTCGAAGCAGGGAATCGAGCTTAGTTCCCGAGGGAGAATGCTGTACGGCTCGATAGGAATGGTGATAGGCGTTGTCGGCGGTGCGTCGGGAATGGTGCTTGCGGTGCTGAGATTTCCGATTCTGATCAACGTGCTTCGGATGGACCCGCGTAGTGCTGCCGGAACGAACAATATCATCGGTATTCTTGCCGGTATTTTCGGATTCATGGGGCACGCGTTCAACATGAACTTCGACATCGGTGTGCTCGCCGTCATGGGCGTCACCGGCATGATCGGAAGTTTTATTGGTGCGAAACAAACCGGAAGAATTAGCGCAGTGACAATGCGCCTGATAATTGCGATTCTTTTGGGCGCATCTACTCCGCTGACACTAATTCGAATGTTCGAAGAATACCCGAGTTAGGCGAGTTCGTTCCCAAGCTGCATTCCATCTCATCGAGATTGAACCCTGGGCGTAGCGTTGGATCGGTGCTTGTTGGTTCTGGTGTACCAGCTACATCGGGCATTTGGCTTGCGGTGATTATTAGCTTCAACTCTGCCTTCGGTATGCCGAGGAAATCTGCCACATCGCCGAGCGGTAACGACAAGATCGTTTGCACGCTTAGGCAATCGACAAGCGACGAGATTTCCGCATTTGTCACAGGCTTCGCCAAATCGCTTTTCTGACTCAGTAGAATCGCACGCTCTTCGCCGCCGATCGCATCGACCAGGCAATTGAGTTCCGATGGTGGAAGCGTCGAAAGATATTCTACCGACGAAAGTTCTGCAACAGAAATGTTTGGCGAGTTGGTACTTGGCTGCGGAGTCGAAGTCGGCACAGGCACAAGCGTTGGTGCCGGAGTTGAAGTCAACGTAGGTACTGGCGTGGGCGTGCTAGGGGGCTGAATCGAAGTTGGGGCCATTGGAATCGTCGTGGGGTCGACAGATTCGCTTGAGCACCCTAAGACTCCGATGAGTACAACAACCGCTATAGCTAGCAAGACAATATTTTTTCGAAGCACCCTACAGTCCTCCACCTACAGCCCAACTTCAACGACCGTTAAATGCTATGACTCGGTGGCGATTGCTTCTGCCGTTTATTAGGATTATTTCGTGAGGGAATAAGCGTTAAATAAAAGAGTTCAGGCTCCGAAGAACCTGAACTCTTTTTGTAATTTCGATTTGCTTGAAGCGAACTAGCCGCCGAGCAACGTTGCGAGGCCTACTTCACACGTGGTCAGCGCTCCGAACAGACTGAGGTCGGGAGCTCCACCCGCAAGCAGGTTGGCGATTTGATCTTTACCCATCTCGTTTGTTAGGCAGATGATCTGCTCTTCCGAGAAAGGAAGTTCAAGATCTTTAATGTCTTCAGGAAGTTCAATCTCGATTTCCACCGTAGGTAGAATTACAGGATCTAACAATGCATCTGTATTGATATCGATTGGTAGTTCGCCACCGAGTAGATCTTCAAGTTCGATTCCGCAGGTTGCAAGTACACCGAAAATTGCGCTGATGTCAGAAATGTCTGGTTCAGCCGCAGTTGGGTCGAACAGCGCCATGCCATCCTCGCCAAGCTCGCCGATAATACAGCCGATTTCATCAGCTGAAACGCCGAGTTCATCGAACTGCTCATCTTCGATAGCGCCACATTCGATCATTAGCGGGAATAGATCGCCAAGTGCTGCGAAATCAAGTGCTTCGGCAGTTGCGATACCCATGAGATCTTCGAGGCCGGTAGGACCGACTCCGTTTACGACACATTCGATAGCGTCGATGCCACCGAGTTCGCCGAACCCGTAGGTGTTATCGCTCGCCGATACAGCCTCACGTTCGTCGTGACTGAGGCAGAAAATACCCTTTAGTGAGCTGATTACAACGTCGGTCGCTGGCTCTTCAAGGAAAAGCCCTGCTGCCGACATGCCACCGATTTGTTCGCCGATACAAACGATAGTGTCATCGCTCAGCGTTCCTGCTTCTCTCACAAGCTGCCCAACGAACACTGCCTGAACAGTTTCGTCGCTTAGGCAGTTGTCTAGAGCATTAGCTTCTGCAACGGTAAGTCGTTCGCTTCCAAGATTAGATTCGAGCATCGCTAGAACGCGTTCGCTTCCTCCAAGTGCATCGGCTGCACATGATGCTTCGTCAGCTGGAAGCGCAGCGAGGAAACCAATCGGGTTAGCGATCGGATCGATTTCGATTGGTGCTACTGGAACGGGAGTAGCAGTGGGGACGGGCGTCGCTGTTGACGGAACTATTGTTGCCGTCGGCTCTGCTGCGGTACCACCACATGCAATTGTCACAGCCATGATGGCTGCGAGTGCTAGAAAAATTACTGACTTTTGGCGAAACATCTCGGACTTATCCACCCTAATTAGGGTTTTAAACAGGCGTGTAAGTAGGCGTTGTCGTGCCGCCATTGGTAATTAGTTTAAATCCGAATTGTTACCGCTGTATTCATCGGACAACGTTCTTTCTACCTATGTTTCCTTACAGTTCGCTGTGAGTTTGGCGATAGAACGCTGTGCTTACTCTGGAAGTCCGAGTAATTCTCGCCTGAATAAGCTGAGTGCACCCATCGCCGCTCGCTGACGATCTGGGCCGCCTCTGCCTGCCGAACGAACGTGTTTGGTTCGTTCGCCGTTTGGTCCCGATACAACCATGTAGGTTTCGCCTCGACCGAGGTTTTCAGTTCGCTGATCGCCCTCTTCAGTGCCGTGGACGGCGATTCCGTATGTTGCGCCAGTCGTTTTCTTGATTGCACGTGCGAGAGCCGCTGCACGTTCGGCTCCATCGGCAAACGGCGGAGATTCTCCTCCGTCTCGGGCGATTTTTTCCAGCGATTCGTTCGAGTTCACTATCGCACTTTGTAAGAACGCTGAATCCGCTGATTTTTGAATAGCAGAAGCCACCGATCCGCCGCTTAGATCTTCGCAAGTAGCGACGGTCGCGTTGTTTTTGGCTACAAGATCGCCAACTACCGATTCGATCGTTTCATCGTCGATTGCAAATATGTTGTCGCCAAGAAGTTTTCGAACTTCTACATCGACAGGATCGATCAGAGCGTTCGCATCATCGACGCTTTCGGCTAGGGCAGCGATTCGGACGTCGACCTGACCGGGGTGCGCGAGCACTCCTACGGTTGGGTTCTTTGATTCGGCGATCAAGTGACCAATACGATCATCGACCGCGCTTTCTCCTATGTCGGCGACCTTTAATACGCGGTAGTGGATCATCTGGGTGAGGCCGTACTTTTCGCGCAAGTAAGGAATTACTTCGTTATCGACGAGCCACTTCATTTCGAACGGCACGCCGGGGAGGCTGATAGTTACGCCTCTTTCGGTTTCAACGATGAACGCAGGTGCGGTGCCGTTCGGGTTTTTCACAACGATTGCGCCGCTTGGGATTTGAGCCTGGCGTTCGTTGTTCTTGGTAAGGATGAATCCACGTTTTTGGAATCGTTCTCGCAGCTCCTCAAGTGATTCAGGATCAGTTACGACTTCACGCCCGGTTACTTTGGCGATTGCTTCACGGGTTAGATCGTCCTGGGTAGGACCGATTCCGCCTCCTGTGATCACAACGTCGGAGCGGTCTAGGGCTCGATCCAGAATGTCGACCATGCGGTCTAGGTTGTCGCCGACGGTGGTTTTGTAGAACAGGTTCACTCCGCTTGCCGCCAAACGTTGGGCTATCCACGATGCGTTTGTGTCGACGATTTGGCCGAGCAGCAGTTCCGATCCTATAGAGACGATTTCTGCGTTCATGTTTTGGGGAGATTCCTGCGTTTATGTCTGGTTGGTGAACTGGTAGTTCGGTGTTGGAACCAACGTAGTGCGGAATGCCGTTGGGGTCAATAATGACGTTTGGCAATTTTCGTATACCAAATCGAACGGTCCTCCCTCCCAGAGTGGGAGGGAGTTGAGTCGCGTGAAGGGAGTTCCGATAGTACTTCAGATAGCGTTTTGATTCGCCCGTTCAGTGACTCTGGACGGGGAGTTCAACTCTCCTCCATCTCCACGAAGAACACAAAAAAGGCTCTGAACGCTCGAATTGTTTGAGCGGTCAGAGCCTTATTCATTCAATATCGATATTCGATATTGGCTCATTATTTTCTCTTGTTTGAATTTTCGAGTTCAACGTAAGAAATTGCGGCACCGATCATAAGGATCAGTACAACAAAAAACATGGCCAAAATGATCGTTGTAGTAGTCACTAGGAATTTCTTTCGAGACTGTTACCCAGGCTTAGGATCGAAGGCACCCACAATCCGACAAATATGGCTTCGAGTTGTGCATCTTCACCGAAGAACCAGAGTCCTACGGACAGCAAAAAGGATATGAAGGCAGCAATCAAATACAGCCATGTGAATGTTTTGAGTTTGGGCATTATTTACACCTGCTTGGTTGAAATTAAATCTGTAGTTATCACGTCTCGCCAGTTTCTCACTTCAATAAATAACCACCACCGTCTTTTCTAAATATACGTATTTCTTTTTGATACTTCGATATGACATAACCCTCACTTTTGTTGATTCTTCGAAAGCGTAGTCACTGTTTATCAATTTGAATCTGCGTTAGAAATTCGGAGCGAAGCAAGCTGTCAGACCTGAGCGAACCGGTCATGGAATTTGTGGTCATAAGTGAATGCTGCTTACGCACCCCTCGAATGGTTGAACACATATGCGATCCTGTAAGAATCACCCCAACACCAAGCGGTTCGACAAGCGTAGATACAGTTTCAGCGATCTGCTTGGTCATTCGTTCTTGAATTTGCAGTCGCCGGGCGTACATGTCTACGATTCTAGGAATTTTTGACAAGCCGACCACTTTGTTGTCAGGAACGTAGGCAAC
>Ga0302134_10000232_pt1 | contig 22323 bp, 12 predicted proteins | sample CB9_SCM_MG_FD_203123 | JGI IMG/M metagenome (GOLD analysis project Ga0302134, IMG submission 203123) | Marine microbial communities from Western Arctic Ocean, Canada - CB9_SCM | ecosystem: Environmental > Aquatic > Marine > Oceanic | place: Canada: Western Arctic Ocean | collected 2017-09-19
CCACGATAATGGGCGGGATGTTCCGGATCGGCGGCAATAACACTGGAAATCCCCGCCCGCTGTTGGTAACGACCGGTCATTAAAGCAGCTCGTGTTGGACTACAACTTGATCCATTCGAATGGTAGTCGGTAAAAAGAATACCCTGCTTAGCAATCGCATCGATATGGGGTGTCTGAATCCAACCTCCATAACAACTTAAATCCCCGTAGCCTAAATCATCCGCCATAATTAACACAACATTTGGGTTAATCGCGTTGACGTAATTAACGAAACACGCTGGTAGGCAAACCTGCGTTATAAGAACTATCCAGAGTGAGCAATATAGTCTAATTTTCATAATCTGGATTTAGTTCCTTCGGCACGGGAGCATTTACAACATCACGCCAAATTCGCAGCTTTTGTAACAACAATGCTGTTCGATCTGGATTGGACAAAGCTACATTGTTCGTCTCAGAAATATCGTCAACGAGATTGTACAATTCAACTCGGCCTGTTTCAAAGAACTCAATTAGCTTCCAATCGCCCAAGCGGACTGCACCAGCAGGTCTCGTGCGGAAGGGATCGGCGGACCCAGCCACTCCAGATCCCTGGAGATAGGACGGGAAATGCCAAAACAACGGACGCTCAACTATTTCTTCAGATGAACCATCGAGTAGGCTAACCAATGATATGCCATCGCGGGGTGCTTCGGTTGAATTGCCTACTATCTTAGCATTTGCCATTTCGAGTATCGTTGGCATCAGATCCACCCCGATTACCGGAAGGTCACTTCGTGTTCCTGCAGTTGTCTTTCCGGGCCAGTCTACTATCATTGGAACCCGTATTCCTCCTTCATATAACATTCCCTTGGCACCTCGCAACGGACGATTCGTAGTTACTCCCCCATGCCCGCCATTGTCTGAGACAAAAATCACTACTGTGTTTTCAGTTAGATTTTGATCAGCCAGCGTTTTGATAACTCGCGCCATTGATTCGTCTAGACTCTGAATCATTGCCGCGTATCCGGAATTATTATGACCGCGATCGAACGTTTTACTCTTAAAGTGATCGACATATTTTTTTTTCGGCTGAATGGGCGTGTGCACACTGTAATGGGACAGATAAACGAAAAATGGCTGGTCCTTCGAATCTCGTATGAAATCGCAAGCCGCTTCACTAATCCGATCGGTCAAATACACGCCGGGTTCATCCACCTTAAGATTTGGAAACGAAAACGGACTGCGATAGCCACCACCACTAGGACTACCCCATTCTCGACCAGCAATGTTTACGTCCATCCCTTGTGTCGTCGGATCTGCACCTAAATGCCACTTTCCAAAATGCCCTGTTCGATACCCCAGCGCCCCCAGTTGTTCTGGAAGAGTATCAATGTCGTCACGGAGTATCGTAGTATTTTCAATCGGTATCAATCTCCGATTTTTACTTTTTCCCCGAGCCGATGACGCTACTGTATATATTCCGTGACGTGGCGTATACATGCCGGAAATCAGACTAGCACGTGACGGCGCACAATTGGGCCCATTGGAATAGGCGTTCGTGAAAACCATTCCTCGCTTGGATAACGCATCGATGTTGGGCGACTCGTAAAACGATGATCCTGAATACCCCAAATCACTCCAACCTAAATCATCAGCAACGAACAATACTATATTGGGCCGCATAGCATTAGTCGCCATTACTTCGCAACAAACATTAAGCATGACGCCGACCAAAGACAGCGAAACACTTATTGATAGGGTGGCTCTATTCCGTATATTCTGCATGTTATTTACTCGCTTTGTCTTTATTGATCTTTGATCTAGTCTGTCTCGGGTTTAATGGAAACACGTTTGCTCGAGTAGCATATGATGTCCATTGCTGTCGTAAATCTTTAACAATTGCGGGATGATTAACCGTCAAGTCGTTGGTTTCTTCTCTATCATTCGCAATATTATAGAGCTCCCAACGCCCCTTGGCGCCCTTCGAAACCAATTTCCAATCATCGACGCGAATGGCCCGATTACCTTCGTGTTCCCAAAATATAGCTCCTCTGTCATACGTCCCACCCTCAAAAGCCGTGATCAAACTTTCACCCTCCATTGGTCTAATCGCTACTCCTTGGTGAATCTCAGGATAGGACGCTCCGGTAGCCTCGACGACGGTTGCCATGATATCGACCAAATGACCTGGTTCGGATTCAAGTCGGGCGATACCCAAGATCCCCTGGGGCCAATGGGCAATAAGAGGTGTCGAAATGCCGCCTTCGTGTACCCAATGTTTATATTCGCGGAACGGTGTATTAGACGCGTTAGCCCAACCTTTACCGTACGCAATGTAAGTTCCATCTGGTCCTGCTAAAATACCGGGACCCATTACGGTGGGAAAACCACTGCGAGTTTGGTCGGGGATCATCTTGCGTTGTAAATCCGTGGGCAGCATAGCCTTTAGCGTCGCTACTTCGGGGCGTTTTGTTATTCCGTTTCGGGACTGCCTTCCGAAGCCTTCTGCACACCCACCATTGTCCTGCATATAGAGAATTAGGGTGTTGTCCAACTGTCGGTGTTTATTCAGAGATGCAACGATGCGACCGATACCTTGGTCCATGCAGTCGACCATCGCGGCGTACACTTCCATGTTGCGTTCCTCCCATTTCTTGTTAACTTGCTTACTCCACTCAACCGCTGGTGGACCAAGCTTCGATTTATTTGAAATGACTCCAAGCGATTTCATTTTGTTGAATCGTTTTTCACGCAGTACTTGATACCCAGCAGCATATTGACCTTTGTATTTTACGATCTCCGACTCAGGAGCGTGCATAGGCCAGTGTGCTGCGGTGTATGCGACATATAAGAAAAACGGTTGTTCCGCGGTATTTTCATAATGTGAATCAATAAAACTAACTGCGTGGTCACTGATGGCATTCGTATAGTAGTACTCTTTAGGGCGGTACTGGTCGTCCGCAAACGCTGAGATTGGTGTGTTCTGACGCACAAGCGACCAAGGATCCCAAAAACTTCCGGCTCCGGAAATCGTTCCGTAAAATTTGTCAAAACCACGTTGCACCGGCCAATTATGTTTCGAACTTGTCGCGGTATCGTCGAGTGTTACGTGCCATTTACCCGACATGTAGGTACGATAGCCCGCCGGACGCAATACCTCGCCGAAAGTCATACATTTCTGATTTAGATTACCTCGATAACCTTCAAACCCGTAGTCATTAGTCATGTGTCCCACACCGGTTTGATGAGGGTACAAGCCTGTAAGTAACGAAGCTCGAGTTGGACAACATCTAGCCGTGTTATAAAACTGAGTGAACCGCAAACCGTTAGCTGCAAGACCATCCAAGTGTGGCGTGTCGATCTCGCTGCCATAACAGCCGATATCTGAATATCCCATGTCATCCGCTAGGATAACAATAACATTGGGGCGTTCCGCACCGGATACTGTACTCATCGTTGCAATGAGCAGCGCGAACAACAAAGATTTGGAAGCATTCACATTCATACTTGTAGTAGTCAAAGTCTATTTTCTTTTATATTTAAAGCGATAATTAGGATGAAATTCTTGCAGTGACGGCCATGGTACCACGCTAGATGCATCCGCCCAATCATCCCATTTCAAGGTTAGCTTGCTAAGAAGCGCCGGACGATTTTTCGCTAAATCAATAGTTTCTCCACGGTCGTTGCGCATGTCGTACAACTGCCAAGGTTGTTCGTATTCCAAAACGGCTTTCCAGTAGCCATGTCGAATCGCCCTGTTTCCCAAATGCTCCCAAAAGAGCATTCTCCCGCGAGTATTCCCTGACCGAATCGTGCCTAACAAGGATTCTCCAGGATAATTCGTCGTCGAGGGTAATCTTTTTTTAACAATATCCATAATCGTTGGAACGAGATCAATAACATGGCCAACTTGTTTGTTAATTGTTCCATTTGCAATCCTTCCATTAGGCCAATGAACGATTAGCGGAGTAGAGATACCTCCTTCATGGGTCCACATCTTATGCTGCCGGAACGGAGTATTGCAGGCATTCGACCATCCTACCTCTAAGCACTCATACGACGCAGCGCTTCCGGGGGGGGCTGTTACGTCATCCCCATCGCCGCGGATCAGTACTTCCGCACTTGCCCCGTTGTCACTTAAAAAGAAGATTACCGTATCCTCGAAGATTCCGCGTTTCTTCAGCAAGGACACGAGCCTACCAACTTCTTGATCAACTACATCGATCATCGCCGAGTGCACCGCCATGCGACTATCCCATTCAATCTGCTCTTCACGACTTAGAGAATTCCAAGCAACAGCCTCTTCGTCCCGCTCAGACAACTTCGTTTTGACTATTCCTTTTTGCCGTAGCGCGGACTGTCGACGCTTTCTTTCTTCGTCCCAGCCCTGCATGTACTTTCCAAGATATTTAGCGATGACATCCGCCGGCGCGTGCAATGGAAAGTGCGGGGCAGTATGCGCAACATACAGAAAAAACGGTTTGTCGGGCGAGTCACGTAGATGACTATCTAAATAATCACGTGATCGTTGGCCAATAGCCGTAGTCATGTAATAGTCCTGTGGCCATTGCCGCGGATCTTTTGGACGAACAATAATTTGACTTTCATCCCGCATTCGCCACGGCGCGAAGAAATTATTTTGACTAACAATACAGTAACTATTATCAAATCCTCGGCCAAGAGGCCATGATTGTTCGACGGCAGAGGTTCGGTTATTTAAATGCCACTTTCCTACGTGATACGTTGAGTAGCCTCGAGTCTGCAGCAATTCGGATATGAATTTCGTGTCTCGTGGGATATCACCCTGGTAACCAAACGGCGCTTTACTACCAAACGACATCGCTTTGTTGGATTGATGAGGGTAGAGGCCCGTCATTAACGACGCACGCGTACTCCAACATCTCGCCGTGTTATAAAAATTGTTAAATGTGACTCCCCCGGATGCCAAGCTATCAATTGCCGGAGTCTCTATTGCGGAACCGAAGCAACCCAAATCACTGTAGCCCATATCGTCAACCATCACGACAATGACGTTGGGGGTATCGTAGGCTGCCAACGAACTTTCTGCCATACATATTGACACGAGTAACGTTGGGCATAGTCGAAATATTAGCTCCGATTTTAACACGACAAGCACCCCGAGTAAAAGATTCACTTAGCAATAACGTCCCTTCCATTTAGTGTGGCACACTGAATACTTACCTGCAAGTAAGTTGACTTATCCGCTATGCTTTAATCAACATGTCATGTAATTGCGATGTTTTATACCGTGATGAGGTCTTCATGCTATCGTGACCCTAACGCTATAATAAAGCTATCGAAGACAATCATTATGAGAATTTTTTGGAAGTAGGACTGATGAAAACCCACTCGCTTTTTTTCTTTCTCGCATTAACCATATTCAGTTTAGCCTGCGTACTCCCTCCGACTCAGGGAGCGGAAAAGAACGTTATCTTCTTTATCACTGATGACGAGAGTCCTACTTTGGGTTGTTACGGGGATGAAATCGCGAAAACTCCTAACATTGATGCATTGTCCGCAGATGGACTTAGATTCACCCACGCATTTGCGACCACAGCCAGTTGCAGTGCGAGTCGGAGCGTCGTCCTCAGCGGATTACACAATCATTACAACGGCCAATATGGCCATACGCACCATTTCCACAAATTTACCTCATTCCCTGCTGTTATTGGATTAGCGTTACCCCGCTCCATGACCCGAGCAGGCTACCGTACGGCGCAGATTGGAAAGTATCACGTCGCGCCTGAGGATGTTTTTCATTTTGAGAAATACCTTGCCGGTAACGGTCGCAACGCAGTGTCTATGGCCAACAACGCGAAAGACTTTATCATCAACACTGAGGACGAACGTCCGTTCTTTCTCTATTTTGCGACGACTGATCCTCATCGCGGAGGTGGCGTCGATCAAACTTCTGAAATGGCTCTGAAACCTAACCTATTCGGAAACAAACCAAACCGACAGTCCTGGGAAGGCATCGACGAAGTGTTCTACGATCCGGCGAAAGTTCCAATACCTCACTTTTTGAGCGACACAACTGAAACCCGCGAGGAATTGGTTCAATACTATCAGAGTGTGTCTCGAATCGACCAAGGCTTAGGGCGTTTGGTGGAGATTCTCAAGGCAGCCAATCTATACGAAAAGACCCTAATCATATTTACTTCGGACCATGGAATGGCGTTCTCGGGAGGTAAAACGACCACCTACGAAGGCGGTCTGCAAGTCCCGTTTGTCGTCAGGAATCCGTATGCGAACAATCGAGGCAAGACCACTTCCGCGATGATTAGTCATATCGACATCACACCTTCAATTTTGGATTTCGCCGGTGGCCTCGACGTTGAGCGAAATGCTCCAAAGAAGACAATGGACTGGATCGCCTACTACAAGGACAAAGGAATTAATCGATTAGATAATCTTAACGGGGGCCACAAGTTTGACCGTTATCACGGAAAGAGTTGGATGCCAGTTGTAGCGGATCCCAGTAAACCTCACTGGAATACAATTTTCGCCTCTCATACGTTTCACGAAATACAGATGTACTATCCCATGCGTGTTGTCCGCGATCGTGAATTTAAGTTAATTTGGAATATTGCCGCAGGACTACCTTACCCTTTTGCGTCAGACCTGTGGGCAGCATCAAGTTGGCAGGCGCAGTTCAAAAAAGGAATGAATGCATCCTATGGACAGAAGACCGTTGGTGAATATATCAACCGCCCTAAATTTGAATTGTTTAATATTTCCAAAGACCCGTTCGAAAAACACAATTTAGCGTCAAATCCGAAGTACGCTGACATACTCATCAAATACAAAGCCAAACTCAAAGCTCATCAAAAATTGATGAACGACCCCTGGATCATGAAATGGGAGTACGAATGATCGGGGTTGCCAGCGAGCTCTCGACCCTACTGCAGGTGTCCACGAATCACCTCCGCGACCTTTTTACCTAAAAACGAGGAGCCTTCGCTAGTGAAATGTACATCTTTAGGTCTTTGAATCTGTGATAGCTTTGCCAAACTATAGCAATACATGTCATCGATTTCGATATCATGGCGTTTCATCACTTCTCGCGCCACCGCATTGTATTTCACTGAATCTCCCACCACGCGGCCACGAGCTCCCTTGGGAACAGGGGTAGTATTACGCCAGATGAGTACGGCTCCGGTTTTCTTTAATCGCTTAACAATTGATTCGAGATTTATTTCGTATGCCGCTAACGAAACCTGTTGTTTATTTCCAGCCTTATTGGGTTCCGCGAGATTCTCACCATTAGGCCCCAGCCATTTCAGGTCATGCAGACCAAAGTTAAAGTGAATAACGTCCCACTTACCTTCGCCCAGCCAACTGGACAGTTGCGCGACGCCCTTTGTTGTCGGTCCGCAATTGGCCCGTGGCCGATGAACGTTTGCGTCGTCTTTTAGAGCTCGCCGCACGTCAAGCGTATACCCAATCGAGATGGAGTCGCCGATGAGTAAAACTCGAGGCAATCCTGGGACATCTTCAATCGAGGTCAGAGGTCCAGGCGTGGGCGCACTTGCTTTTGGCGTTAATTTCCGAACCCTCGTGGCAATCGCAACGTCGCTAGTCTGCGCCAATTGTTCTGCCTCTGCAAGTGGTTTTCCAGCTGCCATCCCCGGTCGTTTATGACCGACGCTGGAAAGCCAGGCATTGTGAAGCACCTTAGTCTTAGCTTCCGTCAATTTGAATAACGTTTCATCAATAGTAGACCACGTAATCCCGCAAGCCTTTACAACGCTCCGTGCCATCACTAGGTGTCCGGCGACGTCAATATGAACGCCGTCTCCAGACATCGTGTAGTTCGGATTGGATTTTCGCTTAATCACCAGCGCATCCGTAATATCCTTAAATACATCTGCCGTCCGGTCGACACCTTTGAGATTACCCCGAATATATTTCGCGTACTGAGCGATAACTTTGTCGTAATCTTCGTATATGGCGAACCACGCAAAATTCTTTTTCGTATCAAGCGGCAACATCTTTCCGGTGCCTTTAAGCGGTACCGGGTCAAAGGGAATCGGTGTGCAGAGCACTAAGAGAATATCTCTGTGCTTAACTTCCGCAATAAGTTTTGAAATCCCATTCTTGTACGCGGTAAATCGCTCGCTACTGAATGGATGATAGATTCCATCATTAACTCCATAACAAGCAATAACGACGTCTGGCTTGAATTGGTCCAACGCTCGAGTTAGTCGTTCGTGGACGTTTGGTCGCGGAAAGGGGTGGTCTGGTTCCGATAGACCCGTAACGCCCTCACTAGATAGCCCGAGATTGACAACCGTGGGCGCGTCATTGGGGTATTGAACTTGTAATTGCATATCGAGGTAGCTGACGTAATGACCCGCAGCGGTTATTGAATCACCTATACACAACACGCGATCACCTGGCTCAATAAGTGGATTGGCGTGCACGACGGAGGGTAAATTAGTAAAAACAATGAAAATCGCAACACATGCGAACTTAGGCATAGTAATCATCTCCAAAAGGGGGCGTTGTGTATCGCAGTGGGTTATACTACCGCTATTGCACACCCATTTATAGTCTCTAATCATCAGGAACAACAACTAATGCGGATACTCATCCTATTTTTCCTGGCCTCGATTCATTCGTTGACAACAACCTCTGAAACTCTCGCTGCGGAACAACCAAATATTTTATTCATCGCCATCGATGATCAGAATGACTGGATCGGTTGCCTCGACGGGCATCCATTGGCGCATACGCCCAATATCGACAGCTTGGCCGCAGGCGGTACATTGTTTACAAACGCTCACTGCCAGAGTCCCCTTTGCAATCCTTCTCGGACAAGCTTAATGATAGGAATGCGACCTAGTAGTACGGGAATCTACGGACTAGCCCCGTGGTTTCGTAATGTCCCTCAATTATCAACTTCCGTCACTCTCCCTCAACATTTAGCCAATCATGGATACAACACCTACTCAACCGGAAAAATCTATCATGGTCGGTACGGACGACAATCTAATTCGAAAGAATTCCATCATTTGGGTCCACCCGGCGGAGTAGGAATTCGACCAGAGAAACCGCTCGTTAATACACCCAGTGGGCATCCCCTCGTTGACTGGGGTGTTTTTCCTCACAAGGACGAACAGAAACAGGACTATAAGGTAGCGCAATATGCAATCGACACCCTGAAATCTAAACCACCGGAACCTTTTTTTCTGTCGGTTGGTTTCTTTCTGCCTCACGTCCCCTGTTACACGACTCAGAAATGGTACGATCTGTTTCCCGACGACGATAGCGTCCTTCCTAAAGTATTTCCAAATGATCGAGATGATACGCCCCGTTTCTCATGGTACTTACATTGGAAATTACCCGAATGCCGTTTAAAGTTCCTGCAGGATGAAAACCAATGGCGTAACCTAGCTCGTAGCTACCTCGCCTGCACAGCATTCATCGACAGCCAAGTGGGCCGAGTTATCAAACAACTTGAGGACAGTGGTTACCAAGACAATACAATCATCGTTTTATGGTCAGACCACGGTTGGCACATTGGTGAAAAGGCGATTACCGGAAAAAACACCCTGTGGGCCGATGGGACGCGCGTGCCGTTGATATTCGCTGGTCCGGGAATTACACCTGGTCAGGTCTCTGCTCAACCGGCCGAATTATTGGACATCTACCCAACTCTATCAGAACTTATTCATACCAAGGTCGGTGAACAGCTTGAAGGGCACAGCCTACTTCCACAATTAATAGATGTTACCGCAAAACGAAACCATCCCGCGATCACGACCCACAATCACGACAACCACGCGATTAGAACACAACGCTGGCGATATATTACCTACGCTGACGGCACAGCGGAGCTCTACGATACGATCGCAGATCCACACGAATGGCACAATCTAGCGGACAAAGCAATGTACCAAGGAGTTATTGCCGACTTACGGCAATGGATCCCCAAAATGAACAAGAAACCGGTAAAGAATAGTAGTCATCGTATTTTGTTATACCGCGATGGTAAGGTAAACTGGGAAGGGGAAGATATCGCCAAGGACGCTCCCATACCTGAAATTTAAACACGAGAACAATCGACAACATCCAATTCTATACCATCTATAACTTCTCATAATGATTGGACCATTAATGACAAATACGCATCTAAACCGTCGCCAAATTTTACAAGCGACCGCCGCAATTTCCGCAACAGCAGCTCTTCCACTGCACGCCGACGATTCCCCTGTCACCAGTCTTAAAGGTCGCCTTTACAAGACACTAAAAATAAATATGGTGACACTAAAAGGCGGAACACTTACGGATAAATTCAAATTAGCAAAAGCCGCCGGATTCGGAGCGATTGAAGTCAATTGTCCCGGAATAGATGTCGCTGACGTTAAAAAAGCAGTCTCCGACAGTGGCTTACCTGTTGATGGGAGTGTCGGTGCCACTCATTGGCAAGTTCGTCACACCCATGAAGACGCAGCCGTTCGTGCAAAAGCGTTAGAGAATCTCAAACGTTCATTGATTGAAACAGAAGCGGTTGGTGGTAAGACATGTTTACTTGTAGTTGGCCATGGCAATGACGGTTCGGAGGTGGATGTTTGGCAGCGTAGCGTCGACAACATCTCACTCGCATTACCACTTGCCGGAAAACTTGGTGTGTCAATCGTTGTCGAGAATGTTTGGAATCAGTTTTGCTATGACCATGCCGGGGACCATAAGCAAACCGCTGACAAATTTGTTAAATATATCGACGATTTCAATTCACCTCTCGTTGGATTGCAATTCGACATCGGAAATCATTGGAAATACGGCAGTATGGGCGATTGGATTCGACAGTTGAACAAACGAATTATCAAACTTGATGTGAAAGGTTTTTCACGCGCCAAGGGCGGATTCACAAAAATCGGCGAGGGCGACCTTGATTTCGCGGACGTGAATGATGCACTAGCCGAAATCAATTTCCACGGTTGGTGCGCCGCAGAAGTGGGTGGTGGCGGCGCCGAGCGACTTAAGGAAATTTCGAACAATATGGATCGCGTATTCAACCTAGTTTAGGCTATGCATTGTTCGGCACTTTTCAGTTTCACGTCCATATTCACTTTTGATCAGTTGCTTGAAGGGCAGCTTTGATCCTCAGTGAACACTTGACGCTAGATTTTCAATGCCATCGTTATAATATTGTTTGGCCGTATCGATTTAGCGAGCGCCAACAAGTTGTTTAAGCTAGAAATTGATCGATCGCCCCAGTCTGATACATTTTCTTTCGGGACATCTCCAAATCTTTATCACCGTAGTGTTCTATCGGGTTGCCGTAGGCATTAAGGAGCGTCGTGTACCAGTTGCTTAAGGTTTTATGACCCGCAGTTGCATGGAACGGAAGGCGGATATAACGTCCCGCAATATCAAGTTTCGAATTTCTACCGGTCATAATTACCATTGGCGCTTCAGTGTCTGGGCCATGATGACCCGCACCGGTCTCCGGCATATAGACGATTGTTGTGTTGTCGAACATTGTACCACTACCTTCCGGAATCGATTTCAAGCGGTCGACTATTTTCGCGATCTGAGTCATATGACTTGCTTTAACAAGATCCCTAAGTTGTGTATCCCGACTGTGCCCTAAACGGTGAAGATCAACTCGGCTCGTATTACCTGGTAGCGTGGTAATTGGCGTTGAAAGTTCATCAATAGTGAAAGTCACCACATTCGTCAGACCTGAGATTAACGCTGAGATCAAGACATCCGAAAATGCATGCTGTTTATCCAAAAGGGTTGCATTAGGACCTCCATTTGCATGAATTTTATCGATCACCGGCAGGTTTTTTGAGATCGCCTCGGAAAGTGTAGCCACCTTATCATTCCGTTCTCTGATCGACTGTATTGAACCAACGTGATTCATGATTTTCAATCGCTCTTTGCCGGCCAGTCCCTTGAGCCTTTGGCCTTCCTGACGATAGAGATAATCCAACAGCATATTGTCTGATCCTACCGCCTCAGGATTAGTTACTGATTTGAAGAGCTCGTCATAGGCGGTTTGAGGATCGGCGTAACAGTAATTTCTTTGATACTTTGCGGGAGCTGAATAACCGGGTACGATGCCGGACCTAAAAGCACGATAGTCCCCGGTTAAAGAAAGTTCAACGTGGTTAAAGGGAGACGGAACAAGTTTAGCGAGTTCAAAATCGACCGTTCTTCTTTTGATGCCGCTGATGACATTTCGTCCGGCTTTATAAGCTCCCATGCAACCCGAAAACGAATAGTGACCGCCACCACTTACTGTCATCGATACGCCATGTAAGATCGTCAAGCTGTCCTTATGATCGTTTAACCCCCTTAACCAGACGGGCAGTTCATGATTATTAAGATCGGTTTCAAAGGCCTCCTTGTTTTTGTCTTTCTCTTTTTCTTCAGTTGAAAACGTAGGTAACGAAAAAAGCGAAGGCAAATTACCATTCGACTTCCTCATGAAAATAAAACGATGAGGATACTTGTTCGTTACGGTAGCCCCCAATACGTAGTCAAATGAAGGCGATAATGCTAGCGCACCAGCGCCCAACACTGGTGTTCCAAGAAACGTTCTTCTATCGATGGCCATAATTATTTCCTGGTTGCCTTGCGGTAAATAAATGAATCGGAGGTCAACAGTGAGACAATCACTGCATCAAAACTTCCTCCACTGTCAACGTAAGCTAGATCTGCGTCAATCAAGGTTTTTGAGTCGGATAGCAATTCGTTCCGTCCCATAAAATAACGAAATGCATGGCGAATGATGGACTGCCGCACTCGGGTGGATTTAGAAAGGCGTTCGGTCATGTCAATAATATCGACTACTTCTCCGTCCAACGATTCATCACCGGTGCCGTCTAGAACGCCCTTAGAATTAACCGGCAACGTTTTATAAACGGGTCTACCATCAATGTGAAGTCCACGTTCGCGAGGCATTTCCTTAACGAGGTTGTCCGGATGTTCGAGACGTTCCTGTGTCCGATATCGTCCAAAATCATCATAAATCTCAAACGCCATGCCTAACGGATTCATTTTTTGGTGACAATTCCAACAATAGCTTTCGTTGGTCTTCTTTTCTAGTCGCTGACGCAATGTGCTGTGATGATCTTCAGGAACAGCCGCATCCACGGTGATCGGCACATCAGGAATCGTGCCCGCGAGGAGTTTTTCTCGCACCCATTTTCCACGACGGACTGGATCCGTCTCCAGATTTAACGAATGGGCAATAAGCCAGGCAGGATGTGTGAGCATTCCCTTTCGGTGATCAATCTTTGCCGGTTGTGTGGTAGGATAGTCCCAATTTTCAAAATCAATATTAAAGAATCTGCCCACGTCGGGGCCTCGCATCTGCTGGCCCGTACGAGTAGAGGAATCACTCTTATTCCAGTAAGCCATTCCCGTCGCGTCATAGGGAGCGGCCGCTTTTTGTCCGTTCGCGAGTCGAAATGTGTAACTGGTCATTTGGCTCTTAAAAGTTCTAACCCAATTCGAGCGGCGTTTGGCATTCGTCTCGAAATCCGGGAACACGGTGCCCATCATCTTCATTTCGTCAATGAAGTCCCAGTGTTTATAAAGTTGTTCCTCGGTGAAGTTTACCCAGTCATGAACACGAAAGTAGTCGTATATTTTTCGTATTCGCTCCGATGCTGCCTTCATCGAGTCATTATTGCCCGAGTGATACACATAAAATAGATCAGTCGTTAAAAGATTTTCAAAGACTCGCCGATCGGCCTGAAGAATGTGATCGACTAGCATATCGGCCTCATCGACTAAGCGACCCTTTACACCATCATAGCTCGCGCCATTACTGAATCGCGCATCATCCTTAAAAATTGTCATGGCTTTGACGTACCCAAAGAACTCTCTAAAGAAACGCAATTTCCTGATTGGCGTGTTCGTGATACTAGAATTAAAACCGGCCTTCTGGACCGTTTCGTCAATCACGTAATACTGGTCCCTCTTGCTGAGCATGCGAACCACTTCGCGGCGATAATCTTCTCTGGTCCGGAGATCACCACGGCGTACGGCGGACACCAACTCATCGTCAGGACTACTATCGGTGATCGCATACGATAACGCATAACTGGCGTCACGGGGTAACATCATTTGTCTTCCAAACTCGTCGACAGGCCCTTGGCCAAATTCATACCGATAAACGAATTCCGTACTTAAAACCAACGTTTCAATAATTTTGGCGATTGCTTGTTGTTTACCCAATGCTTTTATGTAAGCACTGGTCAACGCTATGGTATCTTGCGTCTCCTGCGATGATGGATGGCGTTCTAGAATTTTGACATACATTTCATCCACTAGATCGCCGACTTGCCCTTTATCATCCTTCCCCGCCAAGAGTCGCTCTCTCTTAAACTCTTGTTCCCACTCATCCATACATTTATCTATCACTTGACGATAACGATCGCCTTTGACCCTGTGTTTCAAAACTGACGCCTCAATAATCTCCATTTCGGTATTCGATAGTGGATTGTATGTTGCTATCCGTATATTCCTCTGTTTAACGTCGTCGTAAATAAGGTTCATCTCCCACTGTTTCCTCAAAACCATCATGAGGGTTACACGCGCTCGAAGCCGCTTCTCGTGCAATCCAAAAGTGAACCATTGCCTCTCGCATTTTTCAATTATCTGCTCAAACGTAATGCCATTCCCGGTGTGCTCTGCGATACCGCGATAGACGGCTTGTAAATCATCTCCATATCGCGTCCGCAAAAGTTCTATATTGGATCTCTTTATCACGTTTCCATCAGGATCAGTCCCATAAACAGGTATTTCATCTACTCTTATTCTGACGAACTTAGGCAACAGTGTTTCGTCCCTCTCTCCATAGATGTCTTGTGTGACTCTTTTCATGTGAACGTTTAGAAAGTTTTTCCGTAATCGTAGTGTTTCTCGATGGTCCAATTCCATCTTCATGATTCGATACATAGCGGGATAGTGCGCCTTCATCGTCTCCGCTGTCGCCATATACGCCGCGATTTTTTTAGCATTTGAAATCATCGTCAGGAGGTGACCACCCGCTAGCGATGTATTGTCGTAATAGCGAACGCCAATATTTGTGGGAAGCAAGAAGGGATTGGTGATGCTTTGCCGAAGACTACCGCCACCGAATCTGGTCCCAATATTGACGCCGCTGTCTCCAATAACGGGCATTTGTCGACCGTCAATAGTTCTAGTAGGTATATAATCAAGCAAATGATTAATCTTGCCATTAAAAATAAATTCGCTAATCAACCAGCGGCGGTCAACCGTAAAAGCCTTTTCCCCAATATGATCGCCAGAGAACAGTTTCTCGTGATTGACATAATTCCCAAACGCCGGTAACCGCAACTTATCCTCAAGCTTCGATGCGTTGAATTTATCAAGTTCTGTTGACAACCAAACCGCCAGTTCTTCGCGGCTCAACAAGGCAAGTTGTTCCCCATCTTTAGGCGGCATTGATTCTAAAAAGATCTGTGACTGAACTTTGTTTAGAATATCCAACCGAGATTCATTGGATAGGGACGCAAGATTGTCTAAGCGGATGTTACCCTCTTGAATCTCGTCATTGTGGCAATTAACGCAGCGGCTTTTCAGGATTGCCTCAATGTGAGTTGGAATCAAGAAAGATCTTTTACCATCCACCCCCTTTTCCGCCGAAATCCATTGTACTCCGGTCGCAGTAACGACAAGACAAACGAATCCGAGGATGACGGTGGTAGACCTACTCATGTACAACTTTCAAAAGCTTGAGATAAAAACAACTACCGTATTCAACGGCCAAAAACGATCTTGGTAGACGATTATACGTGAACGCTAGATTTTACGGAACGCCGTATTACACCAAGAAAACGCCGGTGCAACCTCCGACATCCTGAAATAGACAATTAATTTAATCCCCGCTCGAGATCCTGGTTTACTTTAGCGTATCGTCTAGGGGTTTTAAATATGGTATAAATTCACTAACCCGTTTTTTGATTTTCCCTGAACACTTCCCCATATTGGAAAGTCAATTCACGGACGATGACTTAGCCGAAAACTGCAGACTTAAACGGTCATTTAACGGCTAGAAAGTCGTCTTGGAACCCAACACCAACTCTTAGCACAAAATTGGCCGAAACGAGGATTTCGGTAGCGATTTGAAATAAGCCCCTAAATCGTCATTTCCTGAGATGTGTTTCATTCGAGGATGACTCCCAAATAAACTTAACCTTCCGCCCAGAGATCCGGACATCAATAACATCATGACTAAACAACTTCGACGTGTAACGCGAGTAAAACCCACTAAGTCCATCATGCTTTTTGTGTATGCTTGTTTCCTTTGTTTGTCTCCGTTGGTTGCTCAAGACAAGACTGGGCAGAACAAAGCTACCCCCGTTAGCCATATCAAAGTAGCACCGGGTTTCAAAGTCGAACTACTATATTCCGTTCCCAGCAAGGATCAGGGATCGTGGGTAAATCTGTGTGTCGACAACAAGGGCCGAATCATCGTCAGCGATCAATTTGGTGGCCTATACCGTATGCAACCACCAGCGCTCGGAACTCCATTGAATCCCACAAGTATTGAGAGTGTCCCAGCACCGATTCGGGCCGTCAATGGTATGGTTTGGGCGTTCGGAGCACTTTATGCCGGTGTAAATGATTATGAACAAAAAATATCAAGTGGCCTCTATCGCATTACGGACAGCACTGGAGATGATCAGCTCGACAAGGTTGAACTCTTACGGGAAGTAAAATCTCGAGGAGACCACGGCGTCCATGCGGTCGTACCCACTCCGGACGGAAAATCGCTCTTCCTGATTACCGGGAACAATTCAAAACCTCCCGCTATCGAATCCACTTCCCCCGTGACTCAGGTCTGGGGTGAAGACCACTTACTACCCAGCATGCCGGATGGTCGAGGGCATAATCGAGGCGTCCTGGCGCCTGGCGGAATCATCTATAAAGTCTCTCCCGACGGAAAACAATTTGAGGCTTATGCGTCTGGGTTTCGTAATATTTTTGGCGGAGCGGTTAATCGTGATGGCGAACTTTTTACGTACGATGCCGACATGGAATACGATTTCAATACACCGTGGTACCGACCAACACGAATCTGCCTGGTTACCAGCGGCGCCGAATTCGGATGGAGAAACGGTGCGGGGAAACGTCCAGTTTTCTATCCCGATAACCTCCCGGGCATTTTGGATATCGGGCCCGGTTCACCTACCGGAATGACGTTCGGCTATGGCGCGAAATTTCCAGCCAAATATCAAAACGCGCTTTTTGCTCTAGATTGGAGTTGGGGAAAACTCTATGCCGTTCACTTAGAAGCAGATGGATCCGGTTACACCGCCACAAAAGAAGAATTCGTTACCGGAGCACCGTTACCAATAACCGATGCAATGATTCATCCCGGTGACGGTGCGATGTACTTTACGATTGGCGGCCGACGCGTTCAATCTGGTCTATATCGAGTCACCTACGTGGGAAGCGAGTCGACAATCGCGGCATCTGCGAAGCCCTCAACCACTCCGGCTCGCGAAACGAGGCATATGCTGGAATCATTTCACGGGGAACCAAACCCCATTGCTTTAGACGCCGCGTGGCCATTTTTAGCCCATCATGATCGATTGATTCGATGGGCCGCGCGCATGGCTGTCGAACACCAACCAACAGAACAATGGGCCGACCGGGCGTTGCTGGACAACAACCCAAACACCCAGGTTGAGGCTTTGCTCGCCTTGTGTCGCACGACCGGAATTTGTCCCCAACACCGAACCGATCAGTCCCCCCCAGTAGATGAATCCATGGGGCGAAAGTTAATCAACGCACTGTTGTCAGTAAATACAGCAAAACTACAACCGGCCCAACAATTAACCCTGATACGAACCTTACAGATTGCGCTCGTTAGATTTGGGCGTCCTGACAATGCAATTGTTGCCAAGTTAAACCAAAAACTGGACCCCCTGTTCCCCGCCGACACGTTTGAGGAGAACTGGCTTCTGTCTGAAACGTTGGCATGGCTTGAATCTCCCACCGTGGCCGCTAAAACTATCACGCTCATTAACAATGCGGCGACGCAGGAAGAACAACTGCAATATGCCCGCTCGCTGCGTATGCTACGTACAGGTTGGAATACCGAGTTACGTACTGAGTACTTCAAATGGTTTCTCAAAGCTGACAGTTATCGAGGAGGAGCTAGTTTTGATATTTTTCTGAAGTTCATCCGCGATGATGCCGTTGCATCGCTAGATGCCGATTCTAAAACCTCTCTCGCGACTCTCCTAGCTACGAAACCCGTTAGGAAATCCGTCATCGACAATTTGGGATCCATATTTGAAGGACGAAAAACCAAGGACTGGAGTCTTGACACATTAGCGACCGCCGCAAATACGGAATTGAAAAACCGTAACTATGAAAACGGAAAACGCATGTTCGCCGCCGCCGCTTGTTACGCCTGTCACCGGTTTAATAACCAGGGTGGGATCACCGGACCAGACTTGACGTCCGCTGGTCGACGTTACTCGCCACATGACTTACTTGATCAAATTATCAACCCAAGTAAAGTAATCAATGAGCAATTCTCTGCTGTCGTTGTCATCACCGACGGAGGGGTCATTCATACAGGAGTCGTGGTCAATCTCAATGGCGATAGTCTCATGCTCAACACTGACCTTACCAATCCCAACCAGCAAGTTCGTCTGAACCGCAATGAAATTGATGAGATCACTATTTCCAAGGTATCCCCGATGCCAAAAGGTCTCCTTGCCAAATTGACCCGAGAAGAAATTCTAGATCTCGTGGCCTATGTGATCAGTGCGGGGGATTCGAAACATCAACTTTTCAAATAACGAGATGTAATTTATGGTGCGTGTATTCTTTTTTGTATTTCTGATACTCGGTCTAAGTGGAACACACTCAAGACTATCGGCAAAACCAAATATTATCCTAATCTTTATCGATGACCTCGGTTGGACGGATATCGGCTGTTACGGTAACGATTTCGTTGATACTCCGCGGATCGATCAGCTAGCGAAAGAAGGTCTGAGGTTTACAAATTTTTACGCGGCGGGCGCCGTTTGTTCCCCCACTCGGTGCGCGGTTCAGTCAGGTCAGAATCAAGCACGCATTGGAATTACCGCACACATACCAGGCCATTGGCGACCCTTTGAACACGTCATTACCCCCCAAACAACCATGGCGTTACCGTTGAATACCGTAACGATCGCTGAAACGTTGGCCGTAGCGGGGTATGAATCCGGATACGTTGGAAAATGGCATCTCGGAAATAACCCTTCTTTTCAACCCGACAGCCAAGGGTATGGACTATCTGCAGTTATCGCCGGCCCTCATCTACCAGGAAAGTTTCGCGTATTGGGTGATTCAGAGTACCAACCCATGCCAAATCAATATCGAACGGATTTTGAGGCGGACATATGTATTGACTTTATTCATGCCAATAAGGATAGGCCATTTTTTCTGATGCTCTCGCCGTACGCGGTCCACATCCCATTGGGTGCCATGTCCGCGAAGGTCGACAAGTACCGTGCCAGGCAAGCCAAACTTGAACGCAAGTTACCTCACCCAGTCTATGCTGCCATGGTCGAACATTGCGATGATATGGTTGGGCGAATCGTCGACGCTGTTGACGCCTCTGGATTAACGGATAATACAATGATCCTGTTCACGTCGGATAATGGTGGACTTTATAGCCGCTACGATTACCGCAAAGAAGCGGACGACATAGTGACCAGCATGGCTCCCCTCAAGGGTGAAAAAGGATCCTTGCATGAGGGTGGGGTTCGCGTCCCTTTAATTATTAAATACCCACCTTTGACTCGTGCTAATACCGTTTGCGCTGAACCCACAATCAGTTATGACTTTTATCCAACGTTTGCTAAATTGGCCAACGTCCCTTTACCGGCCAATCAACCGATAGATGGATTAAGCTTGGTACCGCTCTTAAAGACTCCCAACACGCAGTTGCCCCGCAACTCGTTGCATTGGCACTACCCCCATTACCACCATGACCGTCCCGCGAGTAGTATCCGTGAACGTGACTGGAAACTCATCGAATATTTGGATGGAACGGGCGACTTGGAATTATACAAACTAAGTGACGACGTGGGAGAATCTCTCAATCTCAAAGATACGTTTCCGAGCCGCGCTGCCGACCTCAAGAAAAAGCTATCACAATGGCGAGTTTCCATTAGTGCTCGTATGCCTATCACGAATCCAGCTTACGATGAAGATCGTGCTCACCAATGGTGGAGTATGCGAACCGGTAAACCCGTGAACAGCGACAGTCGCAAACGTTTTCCACCTACCGAATTGGCACCATAATCTCTCTTCATTATTTACCTAGATTCTTAATATGGGTAATCATGTCTCGGGATTGACCCGCTACCATTTATGTTAACCTTGCGATATCATTACATTTCACTATTAAATAATCGATCCCAACTATAACAGTTATCAACAAAGGAGAATCTAATGAGTCTTGTTGGCCAACCCGCTCCGGCATGGACCGCACCGGCTTACCTCAAAGGTGAGCAAGTTGATCTAAACAGCGCAGATTTAAACAGCAAGTGGTACGTTTTGTATTTCTATCCACTCGATTTTACCTTCATCTGACCGACGGAAATTAACGGTTTCCAGCAGTTGTTGGAAGAATTTGAAGGTAATAATGTTTCCGTCATCGGTGTCAGCACGGATTCATTCTTTAGTCACAATGCCTGGTTTGCAGATCGCGAGATCTTTCCAAATGATATCACTCATGCGGTGATCGCCGACACAAGTCACGCTCTGAGTAAAGCGTTTGGCGTGCTTAAAGACGACCTAGGAGTCTCTTACCGTGGAACCATTATTGTGGACGACCAAGGTACTGTCCGCTCAACTACGATAACGGATCTAAGTGCCGGTCGCAGTCCCCAAGAAGTGTTACGAACAGTCAAAGCCCTCCAAAGCGGCGGATTATGCGGCGTGAACTGGAATAGTGGCGACGATTTCGTAGCATAGCGAATACTCGTATCCGTTAGGTATTCGTTTCATGCTCTAGAATTGGGTTCCGCAAGCTACTACATAGATTGCTATATAGTAGCTTGCGAAACGGATACAAGGTTTGTCTGGACTAGTTTCACGCGTCACACACAGTAAAAAAAACTACTGCCAATCAAGTTTTTAACTTACGCCAGCAGATCATGAATTACTTCACCGGCGACATCCGTCAGTCTAAAATCTCGACCATTGAACCGATAGGTGAGTTTCATATGGTCGATTCCCAACAAGTGCAAGATCGTCGCGTGGAGGTCATTAACACCGAGTCGGTTTTCGACAGCCTTATACCCAAATTCGTCGGTTGCGCCGTATCGTATGCCACCTTTAATCCCGCCGCCGGCCATCCACATTGTGAAGGCATGCGGGTTATGATCGCGTCCAAATGAGGCCTGCGAATCAGAGGTTCGACCAAACTCACCCCCCCAAACCACCAGCGTCTCATCAAGTAAACCTCGTGATTTTAAATCAGCCAGTAGCGCACCGATCGGCTGATCGACACTCTTTGCCGCGATTCGATGGTTAACATCAATATTGTTGTGACCATCCCACGGTACATCGGCCACTCCACCGCCACCACCATTGGTTCCGGCATAGAGTTGAACAAACCGGACTCCACGCTCAATTAATCGACGAGCTGAAATACACTGCTTAGCTACCAATTCAGTTTCTTTTTGATTGACACCGTAAGACTCATGAGTTGCCGCGGTTTCACTACTAATATCTAATGCCTCAGGTGCAGATTCCTGCATTCGATATGCCAATTCAAAAGATTCCAGCCTCGCAGCCAAGTCAGATTCATGTGGGCGAAGTTCTCGATGCTTTTGATTCATCAACTTTAGCATGTTAAGTTGCGAACGCTGCTGTTGTTTTGACATGCCGCCTATTCTTGCAAGATTATCAATAGGCGTGGCACTGCGGCCATCAATCGATGTCGGTTGAAATACTTTTGGTAAAAATCCAGGTGACCAAATTGGTTTTCCGCCACGGGGCATGGCGCCCCGCATGACAACAAATCCAGGCAAGTTCTGATTTTGGGACCCTAGACCGTAGGTCACCCAAGAACCCATACATGGGCGACCTTGCAGGAACATGCCAGAGTTCATTTCTAACATGGCAGGAGTATGGTTATTCGATTGCGAGAAACAAGAATGCATAATCGCCATTTCATCAACATGCCGGGCAACATTGGGAAATACTTCCGACACCCAAGCACCAGATTGGCCATGCTGTTTAAATTTGAACGGAGATCTTAACAGTTTTCCACTCGTCGTAAAAAAACCGGTTTTTGGATCCGCACCTTCTAACGTTTGA
>Ga0302134_10000234_pt1 | contig 22302 bp, 21 predicted proteins | sample CB9_SCM_MG_FD_203123 | JGI IMG/M metagenome (GOLD analysis project Ga0302134, IMG submission 203123) | Marine microbial communities from Western Arctic Ocean, Canada - CB9_SCM | ecosystem: Environmental > Aquatic > Marine > Oceanic | place: Canada: Western Arctic Ocean | collected 2017-09-19
TATGCGCTTTTAAAGCCTGCTAATAACTATATAAATCAACACTTTATGGTACTTTAAAGCCCCTTGCGGGGCTGCTGTTTGGTGGAGGCGGCGGGAATTGAACCCGCGTCCGCTAATCCGCTGCCCACGGCTCTACATGCTTAGTTCAGTCTTTAGTTTTAGTCCGTTGCAACCCGACTGACAGGGCGTTTCAGCCATGTTAGCCAACCTAATGACGCTCTAAGCAAACTCCTAGCTTTCAATACGTAATCCTCTAATAACAGAGAATGTGTGCCACATTGTGTGACAGTCAAAAGCCATATTCAAGTGTAAAAACTTAGGATTCCTACCCGCGAAAAATACCCCCATAGGGTCAAGTGTTTTGAGACTTTAAAAAGACAGGTAAAGGCTCGGTTTTTGTTGTTATTTTTATTTGTTACTACTATGGGAATAATATGGAACAGCGAATGATCAGTCTAATGCAGAGGAACGCGGGCGACAAATTAAACTGGCCTGGTGGCCGCAAAGCTGCAGAAGTCTACCCAAATAACAGCAGTCGAGCCGGCGCCATAGATTGCTAGTTGCATAGAACTACCTTATTGAAAACGCCTAACTTAAACACTCCACTAAATGATATCTTTTCCCTTCAGGTTCAGACTCAGGAAGTGGTAATTGATATTGTTATAGCGGAATGATCAACCACCATTAAAGAGAGTGTCAGATAAAGGAATTATTAATCAATTACATTTTATGGTTGCTGTAATGTCCCCACCTACCTTAAGCCAAGGCAAAGACTGGCTCCGAGACCTGCACTTGGATTACCACAGTTGCCACCTGGCGCAGCTGTCAGCAAGCAAGAAATAGACTGAATCTTATGAATTATGCCACTCCATAATATAAAAAAACTCAACCTGCAGCCCTATCGACAGTGCTGTCCTTACTTAGTAAGCAGGTCTAAAACCAGATTATAAATCAGTTTTTTACAGGCCTTTTCAGTTAAGTCCTGATGCATTTGAAGGCGTTCAAAAAACTCGAAGGATGTCACCGCATCCACCGTTTCACGAGTTTCTGCTTTAGTCTTTTTAAGCTCGGGTAACATTTTAACCAGGTTGCGACGCGAACCATGCTGAAGTCCCTGGTATGTCTCAGCGATAAGTTTCGAGCGCCACAACAGGGCATGGGTCGCCTTTTCCATCGCATAAGTTTCAACATAACAGCTAATACGTGCTTCAACCACCAGACGTATACGCTGCTCTAAAGCGCCGGTAGAATCCTGGCCGACAAAATGGCGGTTATAGTTAGGCCTCAGAATCTGGTCAATTTCATAATAAAGCTTATCCATATCAGAGAAATGACGAAACACCGTACGGATATTGACTTCCGCCTTATCAGCCACCTGCTTTGCGGTAGGGATATAGATCCCTACTTCCACCAGTTTTCTCATCGCATCAATAATTTGCTCGCGACTGCGCTCGCTCCGCTGTTGACGACCGTCTATTTTTGAAATACTCACACTGATTCCTACCAACGCTATTAAAGCCAAATTTGTTCGATGCATTTTGCCACAGGTGATCCGCCTTTTGTATCGAATAAAAGACATACTACCCAATATAAAAACCGCCCGACTTAGATCAAGATACTGCATTGCCTTTAATTATATTGTCATATATCATGACAATATATTGACTTTTATCATCACAGGCACTTCCGACATGGCACAACTGACCGAACTCTGGACCAATCGCAAAGACTTCCGCATCACCCAAATCGTCAATGATAGCCTCCCCACCGCCGGTGAAGGCGAAGTGTTAGTGGCTATAGATAAATTTGGTCTGACTGCAAACAATGTGAGCTATGCCCTGTCCGGTGATGCTATTGGCTATTGGAACTACTACCCCACACCCTTGGAAGCAGCACAAGATCATTGGGGTAAAGTGCCGGTTTGGGCCTGCGCCAATGTGATCGCTTCCGAGTGCGACGGGATTGCAGTTGGCGAGCGTTTATGGGGGTTTTTCCCCATGGCCAGCCATACAGTGCTGAAACCCGGGAATATTGAAGCCGAACAATTTATCGACGTTACTGAATATCGAAAAAAACTACCCGGCCTCTACAACACCCTTCGCCGCACTCAAGCCGAGCCCGAAATTATGCAGCAGTATGAGAACGAACGCTGCCTGCTAGTCCCTCTCTTTGGCACCTCTTTTGTACTGTATGACTATTTGCTGATGAATAATTTATTCGATGCCAAACAAATATTAATCGGCTCAGTTTCTTCAAAAACGGGTTTTGGCCTTGCAAAAATGCTGCATGACGACCCGGCCGTTACCGCCAAAATAGTAGGTATTACTTCCGCTGGCAATCGCAACTTTGTCAACAACCTTGGCTGCTGTGATCAAGTGGTGATCTATGGCGAAGAAGATCAGATTGATCGCAGTTTGGCCAGCGCCTATATCGATATGTCAGGGAATATCGGCCTAACCACAACCCTGCACAATGGCCTTGGTGACAATATGGTAGAAAGCGCCATGGTCGGGGCCAGCCACTGGGAAGCTGGCGGTAAGATAGACAGACTACCCGGTGCCAGACCTACTTTTTTCTTTGCGCCAGGGCATATTGCCAAACGTGATGTAGAATGGGGGGCCGGTGCCACTATGTTAAAAGGTATGCAGCATAGTCTGAAAGTGGCAGCTGAATTAAAAGATTTGATCAATATAGAGTGGGTTAATGGCGCCCAGCAGCTACAAACCATTTGGGGCGAGCTACTCGACAATAATGTGGCCGCGAGTCGAGGCTTGATGGTCTCATTGCTGGATGATTAAACGGTAAACGACTAATGAGCTCGATCATTATTATTTTAAGCACCCTCGCGATCTACAGCCTGTTCTGGTGCTGGTATGTTGGCTTAGGCCGCAAAGTCAGCCCGGAGCTGATTGAACAAGTGATGGTAAATTGCACTAAAGCCGGTGGAGCTTGGTCTTCAGAAACCCACCAAAGCAATATCCGCAAACTGCTGGAAAACGACGACGGCAAAGAGTTTGTCATGGTCAATTTACTGGCCATCAAATCACCGAAACGCGAGTCGTTAAAAGTATTAAAACAATACACCGATATATTTTTACGCAACCTGTTAAAACGCGGCGGCCACCCTATCGCGCAAGCTAGGGCGCTGTCCGGTAAAATCGAATTTCTTAATGTCCCCGCCGAGGAAGAATGGCATAGCGCCTTTCTTGTGCGCTATAGAAGCCGCCGAGACTTTGCCTTAATGGCACTGGAAACGGCAGGCTCAGAACACCATGATTTGAAAATGGCAGGCCTTGATCGCACCATTGCCTTCCCCGCTGCACCCTGGTTTGCCATGGGCGGCCCTAAACTTATGGTCGCACTGATACTCGCTCTGGCGACTGCGTTATTGCATCTATTGTTAATGTAACTATTGGGTTGATTTCTATGAAGAAATTTTTAATTTCGATCTTAGTGATTTTAGTGGTTGCTGTAACACTCTGGCAAAACCGACTCAATCTATTACTCTTCGCCGCGCCGACACTTAAAGCACTGACCGGAAATATCGAAGCCAATAAACCGGTGGTATGGCCCCAAGGCCCGGCAAGTGCAGAAACAACACCTGCGGAAAGACCACCCAATATTATTCTTATCCTGACCGATGATATGGGCTTTAATGATATTTCTCTCTACAACGGCGGCGCCGCTGACGGCAGTTTGCAAACACCCAATATCGACCGTATTGCCGAACAGGGCATCCACTTTAATAATGGCTATGCCGCGAATGCTGTTTGCACCAGCTCTCGAGCCTCCTTATTAACCGGGCGTTACTCCACACGCTTTGGTGTTGAATATACGCCGATATATAAGACTGGCGTGCGAATTTTTAACTGGATGGAAGAAATCAATCCGAGTACGCCACCGGTACTGGTTGATATGGATCTGGCTGCATCATTGCCCCCTATAAACGCGCTGGGTATGCCTGCAGCTGAAATAACCATCGGCGAGGTACTGCAGCAGCAGGATTATTACACCGCCCATATTGGCAAATGGCATCTTGGCTCGAACGGTGATATGCGCCCTGAGCAACAGGGCTTTGATGATAGCCTCTATATGAAAGGGATATTTTATCTACCCCCCGACCACCCGGATGTTGTCAATGCTAAAATCCCAGGCGACTCCATCGACAGTATGGTCTGGGCAGTGGGCAGTTATGAAGTACAATGGAATGGCGGCCCCCCCTTTGAACCCAAAGGCTATTTAACCGATTATTTTACCGATGCGGCGGTTGATGTGATTGAAGCAAATCGTCATCGCCCTTTCTTTTTATATTTAGCGCACTGGGGCCCTCACAATCCTGTGCAAGCTGGCCGAGAAGATTACGATGCCCTGTCTCATATCAAAGATCACCGCTTAAGAACCTATGCGGCCATGCTTCGCGCACTGGATAGAAGTGTCGAAAAAATCGAAGTCAGCCTGCAAGAAAATGGCTTGAGTGATAACACACTTATCATCTTTACCAGTGACAATGGCGGCGCCGGTTACTTAGGTCTGACTGATCTCAATAAACCTTATCGTGGCTGGAAACTCACCCACTTTGAAGGCGGCACCCATGTACCCTATATGGCGAAATGGCCAGCACAGATCGAAGCGGGCCAAAGCTCTGATGAGGCGATTCACCATATCGATATGTTTCATACTATCGCAGCGGCAGCTGGCGCCAGTGTTCCTACTGACCGACAATTAGACGGCGTGAACTTACTCCCCTTTATGCAAGGTGAACAAACTGGACCACCGCACAAAACCTTGTTCTGGCATGCCGGCCACCAACAGACTGTTTGGCATCAAGGTTGGAAAATGATCCGGGCTGAACAGTCTGACAAACCCGGCGCAGACCCCATAGTATTTTTATTTGATTTAAATAATGACCCAACGGAACAAAACAATTTGATAGCACAGCAGCCCGAAAAAGCTGCTGAACTTACCGCCTTACTCGACGCCCATCACGCACAACAAGCCACACCTCTTTGGGACAGTGCCTTGAACGCACCACAGCTGATCGATAAACCGACCAACCATCCTTATGAGGCAGGTGACACCTACCTTTATTGGCCTAATTAAATGTAAACACTAATCACCAGAGAGTTTTATCTGACGACTGCCGCTACTCTATGGGCGATATCCTAACCCATAACACTTATTATTAACTCAACAGAGGGCTTTATCATGGCCATCACCATCAAAAAAGCAGCCATAGTACTCGTAGGCTTAGTTATCATTGTCGCCATTGCTATACCGACTATTTTACATAAGGCAGGTGTGCATCCCGAGTATAAAGGCCCTACTACAGAGCTACCGGGCAAACGCGCACTCATCATCACTACTAGCCATGCTGTGCTTAACGCCCCCGGAGAAACCACCGGTGATGCCACAGGCGTGTTCGGATCGGAATTAACCCATCCCTATTACACCTTTACCGATGGCGGTATGTCCGTAGACGTGGCCAGTATCAAAGGCGCCGAAATCCCCATAGACCCGAGTTCGTTTAATCGCCCCATTATCACGACGGAAGACAAGCGCTATCTGAAAGACTCCGTATTTCAGGCAAAAGTTAAAAACTCTATCCCTATCGCGGATATCGACGTCAGCCAATATGACATTATTTTCCTTTCAGGGGGCTGGGGTGCCGCCTACGATCTCGGGCAGTCTGAGCTGCTGGGCGAAAAAATTAGCCAGGCCTACTATTCCAGCCTATCGCCAGTCATCGGCGGTGTTTGTCATGGTGTATTGGGTTTAATTAATGCCAAAGATAACAGTGGTCAATTATTAATTGCCGGCCGCAAAATGACGGGAGTAACGGATAAGCAAATCAAAGAACTGGGGATCGCTGTTACGCCGCTTCACCCGGAAACAGAATTGCGCAAAGCAGGCGTGGCCTTTGAAAGTAACACCGCTTTTATCGATTTTTTTGCTACCCATGTTGTGGTTGATCATGAAAAACGTTTTGTCACCGGGCAGAATCAGAATTCCGGACTGGAGACATCCCACAAGATGATGGCGGTTATTGCTGAGAGATAATGACTGCTGTCATTGACCATAACAACACTTATTTTGAAGAGTTTCTATGCACAGTATTATGCGCAGCCTAAAGCTTAATTCACACAGGACTATTTTTTTAGGCCTTAGCACATTGCTGCTCTCATCATGGGTAACAGCCTCTGCTGCAAAACCCAATATCATCGTTATCCTCGCCGATGATTTAGGCTATTCAGATATCGCGCCCTATGGCAGTGAAATCAGCACCCCCAATCTCGATCAACTAGCACAGCAAGGTTTGCGCTTTAGTCGCTACTATACTTCCGCTAGCTGCGCCCCTACCCGTGCCATGTTACTCACCGGCGTCGACAGTCACCGCGCAGGAGTTGCCAATATCGCCGAGGCACTCACACCAGCACAGTCTCACTCCCCGTTTTATCGCGGCACGCTGAATCATAATGTGGTCACCATTGCGAGATTATTAAAAGACGCTGGTTACCACACCAATATGACCGGTAAGTGGCATCTGGGTTATGAAGACCCCTCCCTAATGCCTAGCAACCGAGGCTTTGAGCAAACTGTGACAATGCCTTTTTCTGGCGGTGATAACTGGACGCAGCAATCCTATATACCCCACTACCAGAAAACCTTATGGTTTGAAAACGGCAATGAGATCACCTTGCCAGAGGATTTTTATTCCTCTGAATTTATCGTCGATAAAGCTATTCAGCAGATTGAAAAGCATCGCGGTGATCAGCAGCCCTTTTTTTCCTATGTAGCTTTTCAAGCGGTGCATATACCGGTGCAAGCACCAAGAGAATATACCGAAAAATATATCAATACCTATCAGTCTGGCTGGAGCGTGCTGCGCGCCAAACGCGAGAAAGCCGTGAAAGATTTGGGGCTGATCGTTAAAGATGCACCGGTAAAAACCATGAACACCACGCTGGACTGGAACGGTTTAAGCGCCGAGGAAAAACGTTTTAACAGTAAGCGAATGGCCGTCTATGCCGGTATGGTCGATGCCATGGATTTTCATATCGGCCGTTTAGTGGCCTATTTAAAAGCCATTGGTGAATATGACAACACGGTCATTATTTTTACCTCCGATAACGGGCCAGAACCCTCAGACCCTACCGCTATGAGCGCACTATTCCCCCTTATCCGCGAGCATATTCTGGGCTACAACAATGATATTGAAACACTGGGAGAGCGGTACAGTTACAACACCATTGGGACTAGCTTTGCCAGTGCCGCCGCCTCCCCTTTAGGACATTATAAATTTCATTCCGGCGAAGGGGGCATGCGTGTGCCGATGATGATCAGCGGGCCTATACTCGCCGAGCAACTGCAAGGCCAGATCAGTCACAGCAAAGCCTTTGTTAAAGATCTAGGCCCAACGATTTTGACCATCGCAGGTACTCAACATCCCGGCACCGATTACCAAGGTAAAACCATTGAACCGCAAACCGGTAAAGATTTAGTGCCCTTAATCACCGGTGATCAAACAACCGTTTATAGCGACAAGGATATTATTGCCTATGAAGTTGGCGGAAATGCCGGTTTAATTAAGGGGGATTATAAGATCTCCTATAACCGAGGAGGCCAAAACGATAACCGTTGGCATTTATACAACCTTAAAAAAGACCCCGGCGAAACCCAAGCGATTGAGCACCAATACCCCGCTATTTTTTCTGAGCTGCTCAGTGACTATGAATTCTATTCACAAGAGAATGGCGTTATACCGGTGCCTGACAATTACGACCAAATCAAGCAGGCAAGCATTAACGGAGTGAGTCAACGTTTAAAAGCAACTATAGCTAATAACAAGGCTGCGCTTTTCCTATTACTATCGGTTCCACTGCTGCTACTTGTTATCAGCGTTAAGCGGAAAAAATCTTAGGCCATATCAAATTTCTCCTTGGCTAGACGCTATTTATGATCAACTGAGAAACTGATTAATCAGTCATAACAGTGCCAACCTTTAGCCTTCTATTAACGGCAGTAACCCCGCAGTCACCAGAATATCCTGGACGACTGTCTGATCGTTTCCTGTGAGCTTATTGTATCTCTCCCTAATCCATAACAGGCATTTACCCTGATAAGGGAAGCTGGGCTGTGTCCAGGGTAAGCCATCAATTTCAGTTTCAAAATTTTTCTCTCCAGCCTGTAACGCTTTTGCATTGGCTAGTAGCTGTGGCATATGGGTGCGCGCCACTTCTTTTAATAAGGCCATCAAGGTATCTGGTAATTCATGGGGATTTAACCAATCCCCCTCTTCCACTTCATAACCACAGAGATCCTCAACCCTCTCCGTCCACCCATAGGTACGCGGACCATGCTTAACGGCCAATGCCATTGGCGTAGGGTCAAAATGGGTCAGGCAGGTTAGCTGGCCAAAGGCTGCAAAATCACAGGAGCCTGGGCGTGCCCCCATCAGAAATGAATGGCGTGCAAGATGCGCATCCATCAGTTGCAAAAATCTGATATAGCTCGCCTCAATAACGGGTGCAGTGACGCTATTAGAACCGACAAAAGAAAGCCTACCTATTTGCCGCTTCACGAATTCACCCTTAAAGGCTTTAGCCATGGCCTCTGGTATTGAGGGTGATGTTAAATAGGGTATCAATGTCCCTGCTTTATCAATATCGGCATCAAAAGCCCAGCGAAAGTGGAACATGCAGCGGGTTAGCCATTCATCAGCATAGTCTTCCAACAGATAGTTAATAAAGTTTAAGGCCGGCGATGATGGGTGAACGCTACGCTCGGAAAACTGCCTATCGAGTTGTTCCAGTATCGGCGTGCTATCGGTGACAGCCTGATCGTTACCGACTTCATCTTGTGTATAAAAAGTGGGTAATAATGGAGGTTTAGCAATGGGTAATGATTCAGTATCCACATGACCGCTGTCGGCTAGTAAACCCGGCTGACCAAGAATAAATCGATAAGGAATTCGTCGATAACGTAATGCGCCAACAGCTTTTCTGGTGTAGGGGCTTGCGTGTATGCCCTGCAGTCGTACCGGTAGAGAAAATTCGCTCATTGTTAGTCCATCCTATTGTTGACGACTCAAAATATAAATACACAGCTTACATACACAGTGCGCCCCGAGACGCACTAGGGCTATGCATAACGAGAACAAAACCACTGATATTAATCGGGAGATAAACGCTATAACCACCACAACCCGCGAGTAGATTTGTGAGGTATTAATATAAACCGATTGCGTTCCACCGCTAAGGCAACCCTAGCCACCGGCCGCCCCGGTAATTGCCATGCGCTTTAGTGATATATAACACATCGCAACACTCTCCGATTGTTATGACATACTATATGGCATATTATAACTCATAACCACTTTTGAGATCACACCATGTCAGCGCGCAGTAAACTCTGGATGATAAGCAGCCTTCTCTATATTGCATTTTTTTGCTGGTATACCGACTTTCGTGGGCCACTGACAGAACAGGAAATTTCTAGCTATGAAAGTCAGAGCCTCGCTGTCGGTAAAGATCCTGACGATATTGCGATGATGGCCAACTTTATGCGCAAGGACACAGGCCGTCAATTCCTGATGATTAACGCTATCGACTATAACGAGAACCCCGGTGATGTAGAGGGTGCCGAAGCTGGCGAAAGTGCAGAAGAATTAATGGCACGATATATGACGCATATGCTACCCGCCATGCTGTCACGGGGCAGCCACCCGGTCATTATGGGTGAAGCGGCTTCTATAGCAGTAGACATAGTGGGTATTGAAGGAGCGGAACAATGGGATGCCGGCGCTGTATTTCGCTACCGCAGCCGCCGTACCTTTTTTGATATTGTGACTAACCCTGACTTTAGGGGAGAGCACCATTTCAAGCACGCAGCACTCACCAAAACCATTGCTTACCCGATTGAAACCCAAATGTATCTGGGCGACTTACGCTGGATGTTAGGCTTGTTGATGCTGGCTGTCACCGCCTTGTTGGATACCTTGCTTGTTTCCAGGCGACAGTCATAACGGCCCGGGAATAATCTAAAAGGGCTTGACTGATATCATTTATCAAGCAGTGCCCTCTTTCTTGAGTGGATTGTTAAAACCTGCCATCTGTTTCAACATGTAGCCGAAGCCCTCCTCTCCCTTTTTTTCGAATGTCTTATCCAGAAAATACTTACCTAGCAGAGGTATAGCAATAGTGCCCCTGGAGATCCAGGTCACTTTAGTACCGCCATCCACTTGCTTTAAGTTAATAGACCCCAACTCGTGTTTAAACGGCAGCGGGCTGGACTTTTCAATCTTATAATCCAAGCGGTAGGGACGTTCAAAACAGGTAATTCGTTCCTCAAATTTTACGCCACCCAGATCAACATAGCGCAAGGCACCCAGCCCATTCCTTTCCGCCTCACCGGTTTCCAGCAGCTTGACGTCAACCTTGAATCGCGAATAGCCTTCGTGGTCAGCAAGCAGGTTAAAAACCTCCTCGATATCTTTTTCTATCACGCGCTCAACATGGATATTAAACATATTTTTCTCAACTTACCGGTTAATAAAATTTATTGTTTCGCTGCTGACTCAGCCTCTTTTTGTTGCGCTTCTTTCTCTTTCAGGCGCTTGATGCGATTATCGGGAATACCATCCTTAATAAAGGGCGGTGTAAAACCATCAAACAAGCCATTATGTAAAATACCGTCTGCCATCATGGCTGGCATAATCTGTGAGCGGGTCAGAACCTTATCGAGATCACGCTGGTCAGAATCAGACAGCGCCTCATAGCGCAACTGCAATTGCTCAAAGCTCCAACCGCGATACTGATGGGCAGCACACTCTGCGATGACACCATAGACCTCAGCCTCATAAACCTTCTCCCGCTTGATGCAGGCTTTAGCACAGGGCTTGGCAAATGGAATATAGGTGTTAGCAATAAAACCCAGCAACGCTTCTATGCTATCAGGTATGCCATCATTAACATTCACCCAATCACCAAAATCCGTTTGACCGGCACAACCGCGGGTATCGCCCAAATCGTTCATCGTGTGAATCCAGTTGCAGGTACGTGGCGCTTTGGTTTCCATAATTTCGTTGGACTGGGGATCTTCATACAGATGCACTTTAAGTCCACCGTATAAGGCAAAATCTGCGACAGAGGGCTTAAAGCCCAGCAGAAATTGATAATGCCGAAAATGCTCTTCAAGAATGGCGAGCAAGTCAGTTATTTGCTGATCCAAACTGGCGCGAACATCCTCACCCAGCATACCCAGGTGCTGGTCAAAACCCGTTTGGCGCTGAACCAGCACCGGTGCCAAATCTTTGCTTTCCATATCGGCACTACCATAGGTTAAACCTCTGGCAATGCGGTGACTGAGGGTATGGCGATTCTGTTCATTACCCCAGCGAGTATGCATCCATAAACGCGGCATATATTCATCGACAAACTCTTCGATTAGCCACATGATAAAGGCCAGCCTACGGTCATCCGGAACGGTTTTCACCGCTGAATATTTTTCTTCAAAGTGCATGATGATCGGCGTTGAATCCTGCATGATCTGCTCGTCGGGTGTCAGTATAACCGGCACGATGGACTGCCCGGCGTTCTGCTTGGCCCAATCCAGTTCCGCCATACTGGCATTCACCTTTTTGTAGGGGATACCTTTGTAATTCATAAAGCTCATCACTTTATAGGAGTATGGGGAACCCTGCGCTTGCCAGATACGGTAGTGATTCTCTTCACCCGGCTTTAACAGCTTGCTATCGGCATGATGCTTTTGCTCTAGAGCGATATTGGCTGGAATATTGTTATGCTCAGACATTGTTCACCTATTGTTTGATGCTAAAACTGGTTTTAGCTAATTCTTCGTACTGACCAAGTATTTCATGCATCCACAGGGGCTCGCCGCTTAAGTCAATATGATCAGTGCCCTGGAGGACACAAGCATGCAACACTGGCGAGCCATATTTAGCATAGGGCCCGGCGGCATTCAGCACTACCTTAAAGGCGCTGGCCATCGCATCCAGCGAAGCCTCATCTTCGCTATCCGCAATAAATTTCGGCAGCTCACTCAATGGGATATGGTAAGTATTCACAGATTAATTGACCGGTAAGCCGGTAGCGCCAAAGACAATAATGTCCAGTGGCTGTTCTGCCAAATTTGTATCAGACATCGCCTGACCTCTAAAAATAGTTTCAGCTCTATTAATTAATGTTTCTACACCAGAAGCAGTATGGCACTAATGAGAATCACTCCGAGAGTTCCCAGCATAGAAATAGGTCGCAGAATAATCGACAATGATCTTGAAACGATCATCACATAATGAAGCAGCCTTGCTGCCAGGAAAACGGAACCCAGTGCGAGCAAAGCATCCTGCCCCAAGCCATTGAGTTCGTTGAGCAGTAACAGCAATAAACCCATGGGCGCATTTTCTATGAAATTACCATGTGCGCGAGTTCTATTTCGCAGCTCCTTGTCACCACCATCTCCCAGGCTAATCTTGGAAGAAAACCGGTAGGCACCTACCCTGAGACTAAAAACAACATGGAGGATTCCGAAAATAGCGGCAAAGATGAGTGTTGTGTCTATTGATAGTAGATTTGGCATAATCGCCTCACAAACTTAAATCGCAAGTTTCACTGGCCCATGAAAAGAGTGCCCACTGGAGAAAAAACAGACCCGTGCGGGAAAAGGGACATCAACAAACAAATCCTCTGCCAGGGTAACTTCACGGATATACCAGCCCTCTAGCAAGACCCGCTCTGCACCAGCTTTTATTCCCGGGAGACCGGAAGCATCGGTTATTTGCGGTACATAATCCCGGCCATCCCCCATGGATAAGATTTCCAGAGTGCGGCCTTTGGCAAACATCACACTGTGGTGCTTATGCACCTTTAACAACAATAAGCCGTTATTTTCAATAATAAAATCGGGCTCGACCTCACCTGGCACTGCCACCTGAGAAAAAACTCTGCCATCAACATCCAGGGTTTCCAGCGGAGCATCTTGCTCTGCATTGGGTGGCCGGCGAAAAAATGCGGCATCGTGACTTGCGTATCCAGAGCCACTTTTAATAAAACCATCGGGCAGCTGTAAAGCATCATACTGTTCAGGCGTGAATGATTGCTGACACAGCCAGATCTTCTGTGTGCTTAACTCCATAATTTCGCCATAGAGTTGTAAGCCATCAAGGGTCCAGTTTTGTTGCCACTCTGGATTGCCCATCCCTGCTTGAGCGCGCTCATTAATCGTAGTCATCAGTATTTTCCCGCTCAATTAAAATAATGTAATGCGTTGACCGCGTTTTTTTGGCACTTTATGGGCCGGCGGTAGCTGGCAAATTCTATTCATCAACGTGGTGGTGCCGTCAACGTAATCCCACACCATTTGCTCTCCCTCTTCGCCTTGTTGCATATAGCGCCTAACAACGACCGGCCCCCAACCAAAGGCATTAAATTCCAGCACCTTATTTCTCCAGGTCATACTGGCTGAAGTCCGATTGCAGTATTCCTTGCCTCCGGCAATAAATAGTACCGAACCTTCGGTATCATTAGAATTAAGCCCAATGGTATCGGCATTAAGATTCGGCCCAGCGTCGTGAATGATACCTGCCGCCGTAATGGCGACGCGACTGCCGCACTGCTCAATGCGCTCCAGGTGCCACACCTTGCCAGTCACCGCCTGCCATAGGCCGCGTATATCATCGGCGCCTTCTGCCAAAGGCTCGGTACACTCTGCCAGAATCGGCAATGGAAAATGCTCATAGCCGCAACCGGGCGTGTTGCCTTTGGGAATTTGCGCGGCTGTTTTTCCACTGCCGTCGAGCTCTGGCAACTCACAATAATTAATGGTGCTGCCATCGCCAGCCAGTGTCGCGGGGTCTGTCATTAACGGCGGCCGCGCAGAGAAATAAAATTGCCAAATAGCCAGCAGAAAAAGCACTAGCAGAGTAGCGGGAATGCCTATTAACCATTTTTTCAACATGTCACTATCTCTTATTTAACATCAAGGAAGGGAAGAATCTCGGCAACCAGCTCGTCGGGTTTATCCTCTTGGATGAAGTGCCCACCACCATCAATGAGTTTGTGGTTCTGACCTTTAGTGCCCGGTATATCGCGCTTGAATAACTTGTGCACACCTCTTGTAACAGGGTCTTTATTCCCAAACAGGGTTAATACCGGCTTCTCGAATGATTTTAACTTCTCCCAGGCGGCCAGGTTTTGAGGCAAGCCCGGATTATCTGGGTAGACCGTAATCAATTGCGGAAACTGCAGAATACCCGCTTGATATTTACGTCGTGGAAACGGGGCTTTGCTGTAGGCATCAAACTCACTATTACTAAATTCCGGGTTTCGAATAACGCGTTTAAAAGCCAACTCAAAAGGAAAAAGCGGCATCCATTTCATAATTTTTAGCCACCAGAATGTAAATCGGTTGCCACCATCCCCCAAGGGAATACCCGAATTTGCCGCAACCAATCTATCGAATCGTTCCGGATTATCCGCCACCACATTAAGCCCGATCGTGCCACCCCAATCCTGACACACCAGCGTGATATTTTTCAGGTCATTAGCGAGCAGCCATTTTTCTATCCAGTCGATATGACGCGCCAATGTGTAATCACTTTTTTTGGCCGGTTTATCGCTGCGCCCACAACCGACCAGGTCAACCGTAATCACCCGCCGTCCGGATTCCAACAAGCCAGGAATCATGTGACGCCAGATATAACTCCAGCTTGGGTTGCCATGCATTAACAAAATGGGTTCGGCATCGCGAGGGCCTTCATCGATGCTATGGATTCGAATCTCAGTACCATCGTCGTCTTTGATGGTCGTATAGTGAGGTTCAAAGTTATAGCCCGGTAGGTTTTCAAAACAGCTATCGGGCGTGCGTAATACTTTCATCATAATCAATCTCTGTTGGTTAGGCGGTTTCCAGTCCCCAGACTTCTATCAAACCGGGGCGTTCAACCCGACGCTTTGCTTTCAGGTTTATCAGGCTCTGTAAATCAATCCCTGAGTAAAAATCGTTGACGGCTGTTTGCTGCTCACTATCACACTGATTGAAATAATCACTGATACGCTGCAACATATAAAGCTGGTAGGGAATCACCATGCCGGTAATCGTAGTATCACGAAAGGGATAGTCCATGGGCTTCAGTGATTTAACCCGCGGTTTTTCAGTAACACACTGCCCCTCCTCAACCCTATTCGTCGCCAGCCAGCCATCTATTTCACTGACCATACTTTTCACTTCCGGCAAAAAGTCTTTAGCGATTAAGCGCAGTATCGATTGAAGGGATTGCGGTATTTCATCATCGGTAAAATACTGTTGTGGATAACCCGGGTACTCCGGCATATCGGCGTTTTCCGCATTCATACGTTCCACCCAGCGATACACACGCTGCGCCTTGCTTTTCATAATCATGCCGGGGTAAGGGTCGCGGGATAAGTGAGCGTATAAGGGGGCCATCAAACTATAATCCGCCACACAAGGCAGACCACCGAATAAATACGGGTGCTGTTCAAAATGTTGATTCAGTAAGGCCAACAATTCCAGATATTGGGCTTCAATCGCCGGAATGGTCTTTTCATTAACACCTAATAAAGGTAAGTAGGCCTGCATCGGCTTCATCACTTTTTCGGCAACTTTGCGAACCACATCCTGGCCGGCACCGGGTGCGATATGATCACCAAACTCCAGTTCTATAAACGCTTTGTTATGTTGCAAAAAATTCCAGCGATAATGCATGGCGACTTTTAATAGGCCTTCACTACCGAACATGTCGATGATCAAAGCTGCAATATGTTGTTTTGGTGTTTCAGGATAGACGGAAAATTTAGCCTGCCCCGACTGCTCAAAGTGATCAATAATATCCACGCTATCCTGAATGACCGTGCCATCGGCTAACTCAACCACAGGCAGGATACCGCGTTTGGTCTTGGGAATTATTTTTTCGCCATAGCTGGGGTGACCCGGCATCACTTCGTTAAAAGCAATGCCTTGCTTGCGCAGATAGGAACGCACTTTGCCCGAGTACATGGACATAGGTGCAGCATATAAGGTAACGGCTTCAGCCATAGACAGCCTAATCGACCAGCTTGATGATTAATTTGTCGTGGTTTTTTCCCTGATAAACTATCTGTACGGCTTCAGGAAAAATATCAATCACTTCAGCTACACCAATGCCCCGCATAACCTCACCCAGCTCAACCGGTTCTATATAACTTTTGTTTTTCGAGATCCAGCCCTTCATCGCAGGGCCAACCGACATATAGTGCATTTTGACCGATATTTCGCTTTCCTGCGGTGGTATTAGAGCATCATGGGCAAACTGCCATGTATCGGCAGTTGGCAGACCTATGGCCTCTTTAGCAAAACGAACTTGGGTCATTAGATTTCCTTAAACAGCCCTGACTTTATAATCGGAGTAATGAGTGGAATTTCGAGCATAGCTGATTATCATCTTTTGCCATCATTAATGTCAATAGTTTTAACGCCAAGTTTTACTAGCTATGCAAATAGCACTTTTGAACTTTTACTCTGCCAAACACATAAATTATTCTAAAACAATCAAACTCTTTTTATTCAAGGCGTTTTTTTGAAAAGGCATGCACCTACTGCCTATAGGTGACAGCTTGACAGCACTACCCTCAAGCCACTGGTCATGATCTAGCTTGTATGGTGCAGACGTTTTAGGCTGAGCGTAAATCACCCCAGAGCTCAAGATGGTTGACACGCCTAACTGGACGATCAGTTTTTAATGTCAGAATAGAAGTTAGGCGGACTTAGTAAAATAGCGCACGAATCGTTTTCTGCTAAGACTCACAGACCTGCTCGACACAGTCTTAGATGCGTTGTAGTAAATAAAAACGACAGGCTAAAATGCCGTACGCAAAACAACGTCTCGCCACTCAAACTCCATTTTCCCTATGACTCTAATAGCTGGATCATGCATACCATTAGTCCCAGCTTCTAACCCACTGTGCTGCTGTAACCAATCATTGGCGAATCCAACATGAGCTTCCAGCTCCGATAAATACTCAGCAGTAATAAAACCCATTAGCGCTTTTAATGTCTCTAGTATAACTTTACCGCTGATTAGCGCTTCACTACAATCATCGTATTAAACTCGTATTGGCCCAGGCGCATGCTTACGTTCGACCCAGCGACCGGCTGCTTGCGCTTGTTGCGGGGTCACCATACTGTGCACAGGATCATGGCTAAGGTGGGCATACATTGGGCCGAGCAATCCATAGTCCCCAATACAAGGCCTGCCGCCTAATAAGTAGGGCTGGGATTTTAAGTGGGTCGAAAATAAGTTGAGAAATTTTTTATAGGAGGCTTCGATTTAAGTGCCGGTACCTTTATTGACACCAAAGGGCTTAGCTGCAGAACGCATGCTTTTGCTAACGGATCAAACATCGCGTCATGACCGGCTTGATCAATATCGGGGGCTGTAAGTACGTCACAAAAATCATCCTTGATAAAATCGGATTACTGTTCATCAAAACTGCAACGATAGAGCATCTTCGGACGCACCAAACCCTCGCCACCGAACAATTCAAACAAATAGGCGATAGACGCCGATAGCGATGACTCGGGCACCCCGGGTAACCGAGACCTTGTATTGCGTTCAAAGAAATCAATAATATCCGCATTGTCTTGCGACAGGATTCCGTTAGGTGTTTCCACCACAGGCATAATCATCCGCCCCACGGCCGGTATAATATGCCGCTGAAAAAGGGAGTCACAAGCTCCGAAGTCGATAAAGGGTATATGCTGTTTTAACAGGTAGCTTCTCACCTTTCCGCTATACAGGGATGCGGGCATGCCATAAATTTTATAAGTCGTTTGATTATCTATCGTGCCAGCAGATTTATCGCACGGAGAAACAATGCCACAACTTATGTCATATTGTAAGGCCAGGATTACGAAAGGACCGCTCAGTGAGTTAGCACCAAAAATCACCTGCAACTAGTACTGTCAGCACCTACATCAGTTTTTATCAAGCTGACACTTCGCCATCAATGCCAATAAACCACTTAGCCATATAAGTATTGTTGAGATAAATATTCTCTAGCATAGCGCTGTCCATCTCGCCAGATAAGCCAAGGCATCTTATCGGACTTTTCTTGACCGGAAGTTCCTCCGCGCCTTTCGCAGGCAACAGGAATAAATTTATGACACCACATGTATATTAACATTGTAATAGTGCATAACTATCTATATATTGTCATACAAGATGGCATATTATTGGAAAAGAAATACAAATAAATATAACCTATTGCCATTTTGATAGTGATGACCAAGTATTTTTTAAAGCAGAAATCATTTAGCAATAATATATGCGCTAATGTATAGACCTCAGTGGTCGCTTGAATACACTAATACAAAAACAACTCAATAATAACATCCGACAACGCATGAATTTTATAGGGGAAGAAAAATGAAAAAACGCAATCCCAGTTTGTACACTGCAGCAGCGGTACTGGCTCTCACAGCCATCACTCCTGCACTCTCGCAGAATTTAACTCTTGAGGAGATCATCGTCACCGCAACTAAGCGTGCCGAGGTGCTACAAGAAGTTCCCATCGCTATGTCAGTGATGAGCGGACAAGAGATCAGCGCCAAAGGGCTGACTAAAATGGAAGATCTTTCGGCATATATGCCCAATGTGCATGTGGCTGAAGCTAGCGGCGGCACCAACCTCTTTATCCGTGGCATCGGATCAGGCGTAAACTATGGCTTTGAACAGTCGGTCGGTACATTTGTCGATGGCACCTACTTTGGCCGTGGTCGCAGCGCCCGCGGCAAATTTCTTGATCTGGAGCGCGTTGAGGTGCTTAAGGGTCCACAGTCGACCCTATTCGGTAAAAATACTATTGCCGGTGCAATCAATATTACGACAGCTCAACCGACCGAGGAATTCGAAGGCTATATCAGTGCTGGATATACCAGTGAACTAGAAGCCAAGATAGTGACTGGTGTAGTTTCCGGCCCACTGAGCGATTCAGTACGCGCACGTTTGGCTGTTCGTAGTTATGAGGACAAGGGCTATGTTCGCAACCAGGCAGCCTCAGGAGTAGATGGCCCGCAAAACGACAGCGTCTATGTTCGTGGAAGCCTTGCGATTGATCTTTCGGAGGATTGGACTGCTACGATTAAAGCAGAACATGGTACTCATGATGTATTAGGTCGACAGGAAGTAATTTCAGATATTAATCCCACTCTTGGGCCTGCGGTCGGGCTTTACGCATCGCCTTTCGGATCACCTAATTTTGAAGCGGGTTTTGGTTACACCAACTACCAGCAAAATATTGATGACCTTCCACTATTTGATGACACCGAATCCTCCATTATGCAGGTGAATATCGATGGTGCCATCGGGGAACACGGTATTAAAGCCGTTGTGGCTTACACCGAATATGAATTTACTAATAGCTTGGATACTGACTATGGTCCGCTCAGACTAATCAACCGAGGACGCAACGAACAGCACGAGCAAATGAGTGCTGAGTTCATCCTAAGTTCGCCAAGTGATAGAGCCTTTGAATATATGGCTGGCGCCTACTATCAGACTGAAGAACTTTCTCACGATCGTTATTCTCTGGTTAATTGGTCAGCCGCGCCCTCCCTTCAAAGTGGTATCTTTGGGCTTTTAAATCAACCCAATCCAAGACTAGGCGGCCTAAGTTTTGCTCAGGCAGTTCTGGGCGGCAATCTGTCGCCACTTACTGATAATGGCATTTTTGATGGATCAGCTACCAACAACCTTGAACAAGATGCCGATAGCTGGTCAGTCTTTTTCGAAGGGACTTACAATATCAGCGATACTTTTCGCATTACCACCGGCTTACGCTATTCGGAAGACGATAAAGAAATGTCCAAGAGCGCGAACTTAGGCTACATAGATCCAACCGCCCCCAACGCTAGATTATCACCTGCTCAGTTAAGTATCGTATTTAGTCAGGGACTTAATCTAGCCAAAATACATGCCTACACCCGTAAGCGCAGCGAGGACCATGTTACAGGTCACGTTAACTTTCAGTGGGACATGAGCGACGAGGCCATGGTCTATCTTGAATTGGGTAATGGCTATAAAGCGGGCGGATTTGACGAAGACAATGGTTTGGGCCGGGAACTAGTAACAGTCAATGGCGTTACTGACGATCTAGCCGACTTTGAAGACGAGACAGTAGAGACCATCGAAATTGGTGCCAAGATCAATCTGGCTGATGGTCGTGGTCGTTTAAATATTGCTGCATTTTCCAGCACCTACGAAGATGTTCAGGTCTCAACCTTTGACGGCACTGCCGGCTTTGTTGTCGGCAACGCAGCCGAATCAGAGGTGCAGGGTATTGAAGCAGACGTTCTCTACCGCGCAACTGAACAGATTACCATCAATGGTGCATTTGCATATATGGATGCGACTTACAAATCCTACCCTGGTGCCGGCTGTAACCTCGCGCAAGTAATAGCTAACGGCGGTCCCAAGGGATGTACACAGGATTTGACTGGCAAGCAATTGCAGTTTGCTCCAGAGTACACTGCCAATGTAGGTATTACCTATGCCACTGAGCTATCCTCGGGTCTGTCACTGACTGCTGGATTGGACTATAACTGGACGGACGATGTGATCGTAGCGGCAGACATGGATAAAAACTTAATTCAAGAGAGCTATGGCAAACTTAATGCACGCATCTCATTCGCCAGTGGCGATCAGTGGCAACTATCCCTGATTGGCAAGAACCTCACCAGCGAAGATACTTTTATGTGGGGCAATGACATACCACTCGGAAGTCTGGGATTCAATGGCAGCTACTTCAAGATGATAGATCCACCGCGTACTGTTGAGCTCACCGCTCGCATAAACTTCTAAGGAAAAACTTAGATTTCATAAAAAACCGTGGCCTTGGCCGCGGTTTTTTATGCCTAATCATTGACAATATCCAAATTCAACTCTTTCCACTCGAGCCGATTGTAATTGAATAAATCTATTTAGGTAAATGAGTCTTCTGTTGGAAATATCGACACTGGAAAGCGCCTGATCATTGATAGGGATAATACGCTGAAGAGAATGTTGGTGCCCAGTGAAAAAGTCACTGAGAAATGATCATGCATGCGGGCCTAAAAGGTAAAAAGATCGCACTATTTGGTCTGGGTGAAGCAGGTTCTCTAGTGGCAATTGATATGCAAAAGGCGGGTCTCAATATCACCGCATACGACCCGAAACATGTAGCGACCCCTGCTGGCGTCGATCGAGTACAAACACCAAGCGAGGCCGTAACTGACGCCGACGTCGTGGTAGCGCTGACTGCAGGTGATGATGCTCTCGATGCATTAGAACAGGTGATAACTGATATTCCAAATACTGCGCTCTACGCAGACTTTTCGACTAATTCTGCGACGGCAAAGTTAGCTATGGCAGATAAAGCCGCGAGCTTTGGTTTTGATTTTGTTGATGTAGCTCTAATGACCGTTGTTCCCGGAAAAGGTTTGCGCACTCCAGTAACCGTTGCAGGCACTGGTGCATTGCGCTTCGAAGAAATTTTTACTTCTCTAGGAATGCCGGTTAATCGCCTTGATGGCAATGCAGGAGATGCGGCTACCCGAAAATTGCTGCGCAGTGTCATGATGAAAGGTCTGGCCGCAGTCATTATTGAATCAATGCGCGCTGGAGAAGCTGCTGGCTGTAGTGAATGGTTATGGGAGAACCTCTCAGCGGAAATCGCTCAGGCAGATCAGGCCTTCATTACCCGTTTGGTGACTGGTACCCAGCCTCATGCCCATAGACGCCTCCATGAGATGGAGTGTTCTGCTGCGTTAGTTAAAGATCTTGGTATAGAGCCTACAATGACGCTGGCAATAGTCAAGAGTCTCACATCGGTTATTCGAAGTGGAATTCCTGAAATCCCCGCCAGTATTAAACGATAGAATAATTTTGAATAGCTGCAACACGCAACGCAAGACCGAGGCCATCAGCTAAGTTGTATTCTTTAGCCTTGCCACGTGCGTTGTTTATTTCTGTATTGGTAAGTGGCCTAGTGATTTTTGGCATGTAACAAAAAGGCAGCGCTCTCCTCTTATTTGTTACATCAATTGTTACATAAAACCTGAATTTTTACAATATCTAATGAATCTTTATGCGCCCTTAAACCCTACTAATAACTATATAAATCAATACTTTATGGTGCTTTAAAGCCCCTTGCGGGGCTGCTGTTTGGTGGAGGCGGCGGGAATTGAACCCGCGTCCGCTAATCCGCTGCCCACGGCTCTACATGCTTAGTTCAGTCTTTAGTTTTAGTCCGTTGC
>Ga0302134_10000237_pt1 | contig 22270 bp, 17 predicted proteins | sample CB9_SCM_MG_FD_203123 | JGI IMG/M metagenome (GOLD analysis project Ga0302134, IMG submission 203123) | Marine microbial communities from Western Arctic Ocean, Canada - CB9_SCM | ecosystem: Environmental > Aquatic > Marine > Oceanic | place: Canada: Western Arctic Ocean | collected 2017-09-19
TCAAAGGGTTTTCCAGCGCTCCGGTCCCATCGTACATAAAGTGAAACTCTATCATCTGCCCGCAGGTTGCAGGTGTGTTCAGCTAAATCCGACGCCAGTAAAAGCGGCACGCCCGCATGGGTCGTTGCGGTCAACACCAGGGAGGCATAGGGCCAACCATCTGTGCGATGTGTGGCTAAAACGGCACGGTCGCAGGAACGGATCAATCGCCGCGCTGCGGCACCTGACACAGACGGGGCGGGCGTATTGTCTATATTGTTCATGATTGCTGTAACAATAGACACGTTACCGTAACTTTGTCGCGCTTATTGACGGTGTCATCTCCGTCGTTCGCGTCGTGGGTTCGGTCACCATATACCGCCACGTCGCATACGCCGTTAATGCGATCAGCGCTAAAGCCGCCATCATTACAAGAATCAGGCGATAAGAAGGATCAGGGGTGTTCGTCTCGCGGGGCATGGTCTCCACAATAAACTGCTCCAACAGGGGTAACGCCAATTAGTTTTAAACCGTCCCGATGTGTTTCGGTTATGATCTTTTATCCATATATAATAGAGGGAAATACGCGCGATTGGACAAATCGCCGCAGGAATGCTCCTGCAATGCTTGGCACGCCTTCACAATGCCTCGGGATTGCCTTATTCCGGCCATGACGCAGGTCGATTGTGGATATCGGTGAAACCTTGTTAAGATCGGGTGGGGGATAGGGATATGAACGATACAATCGCGTTGGTGGATGACGACCGGAATATTTTGACGTCGGTGTCCATGGCGCTGGAGGCCGAAGGGTACAAGGTCCGTACTTTTGCCGATGGGGAAGAAGCGTATCGCGGACTCAAGAAAAACCCTGTTGATTTAGCAGTTTTAGACATAAAAATGCCACGCATGGATGGCATAGAATTGTTGCAGGAATTACGAAAAAGCAGCACCGTGCCAGTAATATTTTTGACGTCAAAGGATGACGAGGTCGACGAGGTTCTTGGTTTTCGTATGGGTGCGGATGACTACATCAAGAAACCGTTTTCCCAACGACTACTGATCGAACGAATTCGCGCCTTGCTTCGCCGTACGGAAATCGACCGCAATCCGTCCACTGGAAAATCCGAGGGCGTATTGTCGCGGGGTGATCTGATTCTCGATTCAGAACGTCATGTCTGCACCTGGAAAGGAGAACCCGTACAATTGACGGTGACCGAGTTTCTGTTGTTAAAGGCGTTGGCGCAGTTTCCGGGACATGTAAAAAATCGAGATCAGCTTATGGACCTGGCGTATGGGGAAAGCATTTATGTCGATGACCGCACCATCGATAGCCATATTAAGCGGGTGCGTCGAAAGTTCCGTACGCTCGACAAAGAATTCCATGAAATCGAAACGCTCTACGGCATTGGATACAGGTATCGCGAATCGTGAGTTTTCGGCATCTGAACCCAGGTTGAGCAATGACTGAACCGGGAGAGAGTCCACCGAAGTCTGCGCGATCGCGCGCCTCTCAGCGTCGTATTTCGCCGCTGACGCTGCGTATTCTTGCAGTAAATGTTTTAGCGCTGGCGATCCCGGTTGTTGGCTTGTTGTTTCTGGGGCCCTATCAAGACGGATTATTGGACGCGGAACTGGACGGGTTGCGGCGGCAGGCCGGTATTTTTGCTGGCGCGCTGGGGGAAGGCGCAATTCGAACCCACCCTAATGGCGCACAGGTCTTGGACATTCTGCACGCGCGCAACATGGTCCGACGACTGACCGCGGCGACGCCTGTTCGGGCGCGTTTATTCCTGATAAATGGGGAGTTGGCTGCGGACAGCCGTAGTGTTGGCGGTCGGGACCGCATGGTGCAAATATTTGAGTTGTCGCCGATTCAAAACGGTTCGCCGTCGGTCGAACATCTGATGGTTATGCTCGATTGGATGTTTGACGCCTTTCAGGGCGTCCGGGATCTGGATTATTATCAAGAAGCGCAACGTCAAAGTATTCGGGATTACCCGGAAGCGATGTCTGCGCTGTCGGGGGAGGTCACAGGCGTGGTGCGGGCCGATCGAAAGGGTGGTTTTGTGTTGTCCGTGGCGATGCCGGTGCAACGCTTTCATCAAGTGATCGGCGTGTTGATGGTATCTAAGGGCGGCGGTGAAGTCCGCCAGACGATCCGAGATGTTCGTCTGGTCGTCGTCGAATTATTCGCGATTGCTCTGGTGATTACGATTTTGCTGTCGCTTTACCTGGCGAGCGCGATCGCCCGTCCGGTGCGGCGGTTGGCGGCAGCGGCGCAGGTTCACGGCGGACGGGAGGTCCAGGAAATTCCCGATTTGACCCATCGAGGTGATGAAATCGGCGATTTGTCCGGCGCCTTACGGGACATGACGGGCGCTTTGTATTTGCGGATCAACGCCATTGAACGCTTCGCCGCCGATGTCAGTCATGAAATCAAAAATCCCTTAACGTCGTTGCGCAGCGCGGTAGAGACCGCTGCGCGGATCACCGACCCAGCGCAGCAACAACAATTGATGACGATCATCCAGGAGGACGTGCAACGGCTGGATCGGTTAATCACCGACATATCCGACTATTCCCGGCTGGACGCGGAATTAAGCCGCGAATCGATGAGCCCCATCGACCTTGGCGGGTTACTGAAAATGCTAGTCGAAATTCAAATGGCGTCCCGTGAGGAAGGAGAGGGCGCGCCTCCCCGAATGCGTGTGCATACCGCCGCCGGCGCTCAGGATCCCATGATCGCGTTGACCGTGCCGGGCTGGGAGAGCCGTTTGGTCCAGGTATTTCAAAATTTAATCGCGAATGCGGATAGCTTCGCCTTTCCTGGCACAACTATAGATATCGAAGTGGCCCGATGCGGCGGGTTCGTGGAAATCGTAGTTTTGGACACGGGGCCTGGATTGCCGGATGGCAAATTGGATGCGGTCTTTGATCGCTTTTACAGCGAACGGCCAGCCAGCGAAAAATTTGGTATGCATTCCGGGCTTGGGCTTTCGATTTCCCGGCAAATTGTCGAAGCGCATGGCGGTACGATAGGCGCGCTGAATCGGCGGGACGCCAATGGCGTGGTCATGGGCGCGCAATTTACGGTGCGATTGCCCGTATAAGCGGTTCCAAAGATTGGTGTTCAAATTGTCTGATCGAAACGCTTGGTTCCCAAGTCTTTTGATCAGACCGCCAATTTTTTGATCTGGTAGGGCAATTGATCAAAATGGATGAGAACCATCTGTTTCGGTTGCGCCACTAGCAGATAGTTTGATAATTAGGGGTCAACGTCTAGTCTAGGCGAACCCCGATGGATGAGGCCACATGTCTGATACTCGCTCCGTTGCACAGGCCACGAAGCCTGATAGGGGAATGCCGGTCCGCCATCGTACCGGCATTCTGCCCTCTCAAGCGATCCGGGCGTTGATCAATTCCGCTGAAATCGTGGCCGATTCCGAAATCCTCGACGATCAAATTCAGCCGGCCAGTCTTGATCTGCGTCTGGGGCGTACCGCGCACCGGGTCCAGGCAAGTTTTCTGCCGGGAAGCTCTGAAACAGTTTCGGACAAGCTGTCGAAGCTGGGTCTGCACCAGTTGGACTTGTCCGACGGCGCGGTGTTGGAAAAAGGATGCGTTTATGTCGTTCCACTGATGGAGCGGTTGGCGCTGGGCGCCGGCCTTTCTGGTATAGCGAATCCTAAAAGCTCTACCGGCCGGCTGGATATATTTACGCGCTTAATCACCGATCATGGCGTTGAGTTTGACCGTGTGCGCGGTGAATATTCCGGACCGCTTTATGCTGAAATTTCACCGCGAACGTTCAGTGTCATCGTGCGCACCGGATCACGTTTGAGCCAACTTCGTCTAAAACGGGGAAATTTCACATATAGCGATCGCGCGTTGCACCAATTGAACCAAAAAGTTCAACTGGTCGATTCCGAACCCAATTCGGCAATCATCAAAGAAGGCATCCCCTTCACGGTCGACCTTCAGGGGGACCCCGTGACGGGCCTGGTTGGTTTTCGCGCTCGAAAACATGCGGGTCTGATCGATATAGACCTGAAAAATCATTATGACCCGCGTGATTTTTGGGAACCGATCTTTCGACACCGTACGCCGGAATTGATCTTGAACCCGGATGATTTTTATATTCTGGCTTCGCGTGAAGCCGTGACCGTGCCACCAGATCACGCCGCTGAAATGGTCGCGTATGACACGTTAGTCGGTGAATTTAGGGTTCATTATGCTGGTTTCTTTGACCCAGGGTTCGGCGATGAGGGCACCGGTGGCGAAGGAAGCCGGGCGGTTCTTGAAGTCCGCTCCCACGACGTGCCGTTCCTTATTTCTGACAGTCAAATTCTCGGAAGACTTGTCTATGAACGTTTAACGCAAATTCCAGACCGCATTTACGGTCGCGACATCGGCTCCACCTATCAACAACAAGGCCTGAAGCTCGGCAAACAGTTCATGCCATGGATACAGTCCACGCAACCACCGTCGTCATAAATGATATTGGGGTGTTGCTTCGGGGGCGCTCCGGTAGTGGCAAATCCGATTTAGCGCTGCGGCTCATTGAGGGCGGCGCACGCCTGGTTTCTGATGACCAAACTATTTTGGAATACAGCGATGGCCGAGTAGAAGCGCGCGCGCCGGACAATCTCCGAAATAAAATTGAAGTCCGAAACCTGGGTGTCGTAACGTTGCCGGATGATTCTATGGCGCGGGTCGGCATTCTGGGTTTAATCGTTGATTTGGTTGAATCCCAGGATCAGCTCGACCGGATGCCTGTACCGGAAACCATAGAATTAGGCGGCGTCACCGTGCGTCGTTTGCGGTTGTGGCCGTTTGAAACGTCTGCTGCGGCGAAAGTCCGGCTTGCGATTCGCGTCGGACCGGACAATATAATGTCATAAGGGACCGAAGTAATTTGGAAACCAATTTGGCGCTAGCGGAGGAGTACCTATGCTTTGACGGGCGATATTAAAATTTCCAGACCCGTTGTCTTGGTGACCGGCCTGTCCGGCGCCGGGCGCACGACAGCGCTCAAAATGCTGGAAGACCTTAGCTATGAGGCGGTTGATAATCTGCCGCTTTCGTTGCTGACGGCGTTGCTAAACGCTGAAGCGTCAAATAGTGACTGGCAACCGTTGGCCATAGGTGTTGATATACGGACTCGGGATTTTGGCGTGGACGTGTTTTCAACGGAACTGGACCGGTTGACGGCGGATCACGATATTGACGTTCAGATGCTGTTTCTGGATTGCGAAGACGCCACCTTGTTGCGGCGCTATACTGAAACCCGGCGCCGTCATCCTTTGGCCCTGGATCGACCCGTTCCTGACGGAATTCGCTTGGAGCGCGCCATGTTGGCACCGCTGCGGGCCCGCGCGGATACGGTGATTGATACGTCGCAAAAAACATTGTGGACGTTGAAGGAACGAATTACCGAACAGTTCGGTTTGGATCAGGAGCCGGGATTAGGTGTGAATGTCACGTCGTTTTCGTACCGGCGCGGCGTTCCCCGAGAAGCCGATTTAGTCTTTGACGTTCGGTTTCTCACCAATCCGCATTATGAAGAGACGCTTCGTCCATTAACCGGACAGGACAGCCGGGTCAGCGTCTATATTGCGGCGGATCCGGATTTTGACGTCTTTTTGGAATCTTTGACGGGAATGCTTGGTATTTTGCTGCCGCGCTACGAAGCGGAAGGTAAAAGCTATCTAACCATTGCGGTTGGATGTACAGGTGGTCGCCATCGCTCGGTCTACACGGCGGAACGGCTGGCGGAGTGGCTTGAAAATCAAGGGCGCCAGTATTTTTTACGCCATCGCGACATGGATGGCTGGGGAGGTCAAGATGGCCGGGATATGCTGTAGATGGGCTGGAACTGAAGAACAATCGATGTTGAGGATTAAATCATGATCGGCGTAGTGCTGGTTACACATGGCGGTCTCGCCAGGGAATTCGTTGCTGTGCTGGAACACATTGTGGGCGCGCAAGACTGCACGGAGACGGTGTTGATCGGACCGGATGACGATATGGATCAACGCCGCCAGGAAATAATACAAAAGGTCGAGAATGTGGATGGTGGCGACGGCGTCGTCGTACTGACGGATCTGTTTGGCGGCACGCCGTCCAATTTGGCGATTTCGATCATGGAAAGTCATAACGTGGAGGTCATCGCGGGGGTAAATTTGCCGATGTTGATTAAATTGGCGAGCGTCCGTGGATCGATGGCGCTCGCCGATGCTGCGGAGGCGGCGCAAAAGTCAGGACAGAAATATATCAATTTAGCCTCCCAAATTTTATCAAGTCAGCCAAGCTGAAGTGTCTGTCGTCCTCGATATGGAGATCCTCAACGAACGCGGTTTACATGCGCGAGCCGCCGCGAAATTCGTCAAGGTCGCGGCTGAATTTCAAGCGGACATTACAGTAGCCAAAGACGGGTCGGACGTATCAGGTGAATCGATTATGGGCTTGATGCTGCTGGCGGCTTCGAAAGGCACCTTCATTCGCGTTACCGCGGATGGCGCGGACGCGGCGCTGGCGATTGCGACGCTGGCTGAATTAGTGAGCAGAAAATTCTATGAACGCTAAAAAAACAAAAAAAGAACAGGTTATGGACGGTCTTGGCGTCTCGCCAGGTATTGCAATTGGTCCGCCGCATATCACCGAATACGGCGCGCCTACCGTCCCGGAATATGCAATCGACGACGGCCAAATTGAATCTGAACAAGCCCGGTTCCAATCGGCGGTGAGGCGATCTGCCCGGCAAATACGGCGCTTAAAAAATCGCGCGCAAACGATGCATGGCGAAGCGGGAGAAGAGCTGGGGTATTTGCTTGACGCGTATCAGCATATGTTGACCGGGTCGAGGTTGACCCAAGGTGTTGAGCACCGGATCCAAACCAAGCTTATTAACGCTGAAGCCGCCGTCCAGGCGGAAATTTCGATAATTGCGCGTGGTTTTGCCGACTTACCCGATTCCTATATGGCGGCGCGCGCCAATGACATCCGTGAAGCTGGCGCCCGATTGATCCGAAATCTCACCAAGGAGCCTTTTCGCGCCTTTTCTATGATTGCGCCTGGCAGTGTCGTGTTTACGGATGAATTAAGTCCCGCTGACACCGCGTTGATGGATCCACAGCGGGTTGCCGGATTTGCGACCGCGTCGGGCGGCGCCGAGGGCCATACCGCCATTGTGGCGCGCTCGTTGGGCATTCCCGCCGTTGTTGGCGTTTCTGGATTGCTGGATAATTTGGAATCTGCTGATTTAGTGATCATTGATGGTGGCGGGGGTCGGGTGATTATTGATCCCAGCACGAAAACCATGACGGATTACGAACGTCGCCGCACCGGGTTTCTGCGCGAACGGCAGAAATTTGCGGGGCTGCGCAAAATGCCCGCCATCACACGCGACGATACGCATATCGATTTGTCGGCGAATATCGAATTGCCATTGGAGGTTAAATCCGCCCTGGAAAACGGTGCGCAAGGCATTGGCTTGTTGCGGACCGAGTTCATGTTTATGAACCGTGCAACTGCGCCAAATGAGACCGAACAATACGAAATTCTACGCGACATGGTGAAGGGCATGTCGGGTAAACCGGTGACGATCCGGACACTTGATGTTGGCGGCGAGAAGCAGGCGCATTCCTTATCCGAGTATCTGAGCACATCGGAAAACCCGGCACTTGGTCTGCGCGGAATCCGGTTGTCCTTGAAACATCGAAAATTACTGGAAACCCAATTGGCGGCGACCCTGCGAGCGGGCGCACATGGGCCGGTCCGAATCTTATTACCGATGATTTCGAACGTTGGTGAAGTGCGTCAAGTCCGCGATTGTTTGAAATCCGTTGCGCGTCGGTTGAAGCGCCGCAAGGTCAAGATTGCCGATCCGTTGCCGCCGCTGGGTGTTATGATTGAAGTGCCAGGTGCCGCGCTTGCGGCTGATGCGCTGGCGACCGTTAGTGATTTTTTTGCCATTGGTACTAATGACTTGACGATGTACACGCTGGCCATAGACCGCGCAGATGAACAGGTGGCACATCTTTTCAATCCATTACACCCCGCAATTTTGCGTTTGATTCAGTTCACGACACAGGCGGCGCTTCGGGCGCGTATTCCGGTGAGTGTTTGCGGTGAAATGGCGGGAGACCCTCGCTATGCAGCGCTGTTGTTGGGGTTGGGCGTAAGGGATCTATCCATGACGGCTCTCAACCTGCCGCAGGTCAAGCAACGGATCCGCAATATAGATCTGACATCTGCGACGATGCGGGCGCAAATCATCATGGAACAAATCGATTCTGGACGCATCGCCACCCTGTTGGACGATTTCAACACGTTGGCTTGACGGAACCTCTCCAATGAGGCCCGCTTCATAAATACATAAACATTTCTTTATATAATGCTTGCGGTAGCCGGCAGGGCTTGATATATCGCGCATACTTTAACACTGAAAACCCACCGACTCATTTCATGGAGACATCACATGACAGCCACCACCACGGGCGACTTTAAGGTCGCTGATACCGACCTTGCCGAATGGGGCCGGAAAGAAATTAACATCGCTGAAACCGAAATGCCGGGATTAATGGCGTTGCGCCAGGAATATGGCGCGGCGCAAGTGTTGAAGGGCGCTCGTATCGCGGGATGTCTACATATGACCATCCAAACAGCCGTGCTGATCGAAACTTTGACCGCATTGGGCGCTGAAGTGCGCTGGTCATCGTGCAATATTTTCTCGACGCAAGACCAGGCGGCGGCGGCCATTGCGGTGACCGGCGTTCCGGTGTTCGCTTGGAAGGGTGAAACTGAAGAGGAGGCCACGTGGTGTATCAAGGAAACTATTAAGGGACCGGAGGGTTGGACGCCAAACATGATCCTCGACGATGGCGGGGATCTTACGCAGATCATGCATGACGACTATCCGGAGCTTTTGACCGATGTCCGTGGTCTGTCGGAAGAAACTACGACAGGTGTTCACCGGTTGTATGAAATGGCCAAGGCCGAGACCTTGAAAGTGCCTGCGATCAACGTGAATGATTCGGTTACAAAATCGAAATTTGATAATTTGTATGGCTGCCGCGAAAGTCTGGTCGACGGTATTAAACGCGCGACCGACGTGATGATTGCGGGAAAAATTGGCGTCGTCGCCGGATTTGGCGATGTTGGCAAAGGGTCGGCGGCCAGCCTGCGCAACCAGGGCGCGCGTGTTCTGGTGACGGAAATTGACCCGATTTGTGCGCTGCAGGCGTCGATGGAAGGCTATGAAGTCACGACCATGGAAGAAGCCGCGTCCATTGGCGACATATTTGTCACGACGACCGGCAATATCGACGTCATCACGCTCGAGCACATGCGTGAGATGAAAGACCGGGCGATCGTGTGCAACATTGGGCATTTCGATTCCGAAATTCAGATCGAATCACTGAAGAATTACAATTGGGAAAACGTTAAGCCCCAGGTCGATGAAGTCGTGTTCCCCGATGGCAAACGATTGATTGTGCTGGCGGAAGGACGGTTGGTGAATTTGGGCTGCGCCACGGGTCACCCCAGTTTCGTCATGTCTGCGTCCTTCACCAATCAGGTGTTGGCGCAAATTGAATTGTGGGAAAACGCTGCGGATTACGATAATCAGGTCTACGTTTTGCCTAAACACTTGGATGAAAAAGTGGCGTCCCTCCATTTGGCGCGACTTGGCGTCAAGCTAACAGCGTTGACTGGCGCCCAAGCGTCCTACCTTGGATTGGATCAGGCCGGCCCCTTCAAACCTGATTATTATCGCTATTAGGTTTAAATAAGACCTCCCTGGCAAATACCTGCAGCCTAAACGCGGGTCGCGGGCATATGGTTAACATACGAGAGTCTTTGAGGGATAAGAACGCTCGCCGCAAAATTTAGGATCTCCTGAATTTTAGCGGCGAGAACTCTTGCCTGTGGGTCAACGCGCGGTAACACAAAGATGGGGGTGTTGCACCCTGCAGTTGTCAGCACCCTGCTTGGGGTGATCTTGGCGATCTGCATCGCCGTCATTATATTTTAAGACAACGTATAGGTCCGGCTAAATTGTGGCTTACGTGACGCTGATGCTCGCGAATAAGCGATTGGAATTGGCGCTACTGGGGTATCTGGGCTGGCGTCCGGAAGACGAGTCGGAGTTGTAGGATTCTGTGTGCGGCTTTGCCTTTTTGGGCCTGGACGGCGAGAGCCGAGACGCCGACATCTCTGTTTTGCCCAATCAATTCAGTGCGAATAGTCGGCATGTGTTTGCGGGCGATCTCGCGGCGCTATGTCATGGCGGCACAGCCTTCGAAGGCTAATTTTATACCGTAGATTGCCATACCTTTTTGATTTCCGGAACGCCGAATGCTGCGCATTGTCTGCTTTGAATTTTGGATTCGACTGCAAATGCCCAATTTTAAAAAATTCAAACGTCCGAAACGCGATGGCCGTGACATCGGTGTTGGGTTAGGGCTTTCTTTGATTCGCGATCTCATTGACCTGCATGGCGGACATGTCAAAATTGTAACGGATAACCGGATTGGGACCGTGGTGGAATGTAGAGTTCCAGCGTCGCCTTCCACGGTGCCACCGTCTTGTTTTTCGATAAAGCCTGAAACTCCACCCTGGTTGACGCGGCGAATCCAGTGTCGTAACGCTTTTATCCGCACAAATCAGAGCACAGGGCCTCATGCGCCAAATCAATCTATCCACTTTGGACGCCACCAAAGATTTAGCGGTGCGTATTGCGAAATGTTTGCGCGTTGGCGATATAGTTGCGTTAAAGGGCCCGCTGGGAGCAGGAAAGACAACGTTAGCGCGTTATATCATCCAGGGTCTTGGGTGGACGGAATCCGAAATTCCAAGTCCGACCTTTACGCTCGCGCAGGAATACGATTTTTCAAACTTCACACTTTGGCATTTTGACATGTATCGGCTGGAGACGCCGGAAGATGCGTTTGAGCTCGGTGTTGAAGAAGCCTTCGCCACCGGTGTTTCCTTGATTGAATGGCCGGAACGGCTCGGCGGTTACCTGCCCCTGCAGCGTTTGGACGTTACCTTGTCGTTTAGGACCAATGCGGGCGCGCGGCGTGTCGAGCTCAGCGCTGGGGCCGCCTGGGGGGATAGAGTGGGGCAGTTGTGCAATGGATGACCGGTCCCGCCAAATTGAAACATTTTTGGATCGGAATGGTTGGCGCGGCGCGGCGCGAACCTTGTTAGCCGCCGACGCCTCGTTCCGGTCCTATGACCGGCTGCACCATGGCGACCGCCGCGCGGTCTTAATGAATGCGCCGCCACCGCGTGAAAACATACGTCCTTTTGTAAAAATAGGTGAACTACTTCATCGCCTTGAATTGAGCGCACCGACCATATTCGCCAAGGATGAGGTGATGGGGTTAATTCTGTTGGAGGATTTTGGTGATCAGACCTACACCAAAATTTTAAACGAATCCCCGGAACGCGAAGTGGAACTCTACAATCTGGCGGTGGATGTTTTAGTCGAATTACACCGCCGCTTCAGCAAACAAATTGACTCCAGCGCGCCTTGTTACAACGACGAAATGTTGCTCGAAGAAGCCGCGCTATTGTTCGATTGGTATCTTCCAGAAATAGGGCTGGACGTGACAGGGGCGTCCGAACGTTCGAAGTATCTCGATTTGTGGCGTGCGGCTGCACCGCTAGCGCGACACGCGCCTGACACCCTGGTGTTACGTGATTACCATGTTGATAATTTGATGGTGCTCGACGGCAGGGATGGCGTCTCCGCCTGCGGGTTGTTGGACTTCCAAGATGCGGTGATCGGGCCAGCGACTTATGACCTCGTCTCTTTGCTGGAAGATGCGCGGCGCGATGTGCCGGTTCTAATGGCGCGTGACTTGCGCGATCGGTATTTATCGGCGTTTCCCGAATTTGATAAAGACGCGTTCGACGCTTCCTATGCGATGCTTGGTGCCCAACGGAGCGCCAAGATTATCGGAATATTTACGCGCCTGGCGAAACGAGATGGTAAGTCGGGGTATTTACAGCATATTTCCCGAACATGGCGTTGGCTTGAAGGTGCCTTGCAGCATCCAGCCCTAGCGGACATTCGCCGCTGGTTTGATCGCGTCATTCCGTCTGAACAGCGTCGTGCTCCCCTTATTGGTAATATCGAATGAACACTTATATCAAAAAAGCCATGGTCCTGGCCGCAGGGTTGGGGACGCGGATGCAACCCTTGACTGATGATATTCCAAAGCCGCTCGTAGTCTTGAATGGCGTGACCTTGATTGACCGGGTACTGTCACATTTAACGGCCAACGGCGCGACTAAAATTGTCGTAAACACATTTTATAAAGCAGACCAAATCGACGCGCATTTGCAAGATCGGGACGATATTGTTTTATCGTGTGAAGCGGAGAGACTGGAAACAGGCGGTGGTGTTTTTAATGCACTGGCGCAATTTGGGGACGAGCCCTTTTTCGTCATCAACAGCGATGCGGTTTGGATCGATGGGCCGTCGCCCGCGCTACTGCGGTTAAGGAAGCTTTGGGATAATGAAAATATGGACGCCTTGTTGTTGATGCAACCCATGACGAATGTCGTAGGGGTCTCAGGTATGGGCGATTATTTTATGTCGTCGCCTGGCGTCGCACGGCGCCGAAGTGAAGGAGAGGTTGCGCCATATCTGTTCGCTGGCGTTCAAATTTTGCATCCAAGATTATTTGACTCCCTCACTCATGACGCGCGTTCGACGGGCGCGTTTTCGTTGAATGTATTATATGATCAAGCGCAAGCGGCGGGGCGCCTTTACGGAATGGTTCATGATGGAGAATGGTATCATGTTGGCACGCCGGAAGAACTCCGTATAGCTGGCGACGACATCGCGCATGGAAATGTGTCGGTGAATAGCCGCTAATGATCTCTCCGTCTACCGCTTCCGTTTTCACTATTCCACCGGGACAATCCTTTGTCGATTCATTGGCGGAAGGATTGTTGGCGGAATGTGGTGGCGACCCGTTTGGATTGACTGATTACATCATTCTGCTGCCAACGCGCCGCGCTTGTCGTGCGTTGCGCGCTGCGTTTCTACGCGCGGGCGGTGGTCGCGCCATGATGCTGCCCGCCATGCGACCACTGGGCGATGTAGATGAAGATGATTTGATGCTGGGGGGTGGGTTTGACGAGGAGGCGCCAGGTCGGGACGATGTCGACATTCCACCCGCCATGCCTCCCTTGCGACGGCGATTGCTTCTGGCGAGGCTGGTGCGCCAGTATTCCAGCGACATCACGGTGGATCAGGCGGTTCGGTTGGCGGCGGAGTTGGAGCGGTTTCTGGATCAGATACAAACCGAACGTTTGAGTTTCGACCAATTGTCGGATCTGGCGCCGGCAGAATTTGCGCAGCATTGGCAACGTACCTTAGAATTTTTGCGTATTCTGACTGAACATTGGCCCGCGCTTTTAACGGCGGAGGGTACCATTGATGGCGCTGACCGGCGTAACCGGATGTTGGCGGCCCAGGCGGATTTATGGCGCGTGGCACCGCCAAGTGGCCCTGTTGTGGCGGCGGGTTCCACCGGCAGTATTCCCGCTACTGCCGATCTGCTCGCGGTGGTGTCGACACTGCCGAATGGGCGGATTGTTCTACCGGGGCTGTTTCGGTCGGTGGAGGACGCAGACTGGAAGATAATCGCCCGCACGGAAACACATCCTCAATTCAATATTGCGCGGCTTCTGAACCATCTTGGATCGACTCCGGATGATGTCGCCGATTGGCCCACACCGTCAGGTGAAACGCGATATCGAAGCATGCAGGCGCGCGCGGCGTTGATGCGGGAAGTCATGCGCCCGGCGGAAAGCACCGACGGGTGGGCGGGGTTGAAGGAAACTGGCGGTCTCGGCGACCCTGGGGACGTTCCGGACGGGGCGTTGAACGGTGTGACGCGAATCGATTGCGTCGATTCCGCAGAAGAGGCAGGCGTCATTGCGCTATTATTGCGTCAAACCCTGGAGACAGATGGCAAAACTGCGGCTTTGGTCACGCCGGACCGGGCGTTGGCGCGCCGGGTTGCGGCGGCGTTGCGGCGCTGGGACATTGAAATTGATGATTCTGCGGGCGAACCGCTTTCCGCGTCGACGCCAGGTGGGTTTTTGCGCCTGTGTGCGCTGATGGTGATTTCTGAATTTGCGCCGGTGGCGTTGCTTTCCGCGATGAAACATCCCCTGGCAGCGTGCGGCCAGGCGCCAGGAAAATTTCGCGCCAATATCCGTTTGTTGGAGCGACGTTTGTTGCGTGGCCCACGTCCAGGCCCCGGTTTCGCGGGGTTGCTGGCGGTATTTGACGCGAAAGCGAAGGATCTTGACGCTAAGGATCGCGCAGAAATTTTGAACCTTCTTGAGAAAATTGAAATCTGCACGGCACCATTTACATCCCGACTGGAAGACCCTGCGGCGTCTTTTAGTGATCTCCTGGACGCCCATATCGAAATGGCTGAGGCCTTGGCAGGTACAGACAGCGACCCTGGTGCGGCGCGGCTATGGTCGGGCGATGACGGGGAAATATCGGCGGGTTTTATTACCCAACTTCGTGACGCCGCCGCTTTGATAAACGAGTCGCCGGGGCACCGTTACGAAGCGCTTCTGGAAGCACTTATGGTGGGGCTGATGGTACGCCCGCGCTTTGGTGGCCACCCCCGGTTGGCGATTTTAGGACTTCTCGAAGCGCGACTGCAACATGCGGATTTGATTGTGCTGGCGGGCTTGAATGAAGAAACCTGGCCGCCCGCCGCTAATCCGGACCCCTGGATGAGCCGCCCCATGCGCCGTCAATTTGGACTTCCAGCGCCGGAACGACGTATTGGTTTGACCGCACATGATTTTGTCCAGGCCTTTGGTGCGCCTGAAGTGTATCTGACGCGGGCGGATAAAGTGGATGGACAACCAACAGTGCCGTCGCGCTGGTTGTCTCGTCTGGACGCAGTGCTTCGGGGCTTGGATGAAGAAGACGCGTTAGGCGTGCCGCCGGGTCTCTGGCGGCGGCGGCGCTTGACGCTGGATTTGCCGCAAACCTTCGCCCGCGTTGCGCCGCCGGAACCGCGCCCGCCGGTGGCTGCGCGCCCGCGTCGCTTGTCGGTGACCCAGATTGAAACCTGGATGCGTGACCCGTATTCAATCTTCGCCCGTCATGTTTTAAGGCTCCGCCCGCTTGACCCCCTGGAAGCCGATCCCGGAGCTGCGGAACGCGGAACCTTTATCCATGACGCCTTGGATAAATTTATTAACGCTTACCCCGATACATTACCGCCGGATGCGTTGCCCCAACTTTTGCGCTTTGGACAGGAAGCTTTTGGTCCGGCACTAAGCCAGCCCGCGGTGTGGGCGTTCTGGTGGCCGCGTTTCGAACGAATCGCCGCGTGGGTGATTGACGCTGAACGTCGGCGTCGGCCCTCATTGAACGCTTCTTACAGCGAACGATCCGGGCGCTTGGTCATCGAAGGGCCGGAAGGATTATTTACATTGACCGCGAAGGCCGACCGGATAGACCGCTTGGCCGAGGGTGGTTATGAAATTATCGACTACAAGACCGGCGTGGCACCGAAACGGGAAGACGTTGGTTTGGGGTTCGCGCCCCAATTGCCATTGGAGGCGGCCCTTTTAGAAAACGGTGGATTTCAGGAAATTCCTGCCGACGTGGTGACGGCGCTGACCTATTGGGTTTTGAGCGGTGGCGCGACGCCGGGAAAGGAAAGCAAGGTCGCTGTTGAAGGGGCTGAACAATCACGCGCGGATGAGGCGCTGGACGGGCTTCGGCAGTTGGTGGCGTCTTTTGACGACCCTGCGACGCCTTATACGTCAATTCCGCGTCCTGCGCGGGCGCCGCGCTTCAACGACTACGCCCATCTGTCCAGGCGTCTGGAATGGGGTGTCGAATGACAGGCGCCTTAAAAATAACACCGGTATCAGCCGCGACAGCGGCCCAGCGTCACGCTTCTGACCCAGCGGCCAGCGCCTGGGTCGCAGCGTCGGCGGGTAGCGGTAAAACCAAGGTTCTGACGGATCGAGTGTTGTCGATCCTGCTCGACGGCGCACCACCGGAACGTATTCTATGCCTGACTTTTACTCGCGCGGCGGCGGCAGAAATGGCCAACCGCATAAATCGCCGTCTCGGGGAATGGTCAATTTTGCCAACAGCAGCGCTGGAAGTGGAAATTTCCTCGCTGCGCGCCCGACCGGTAGACGCTGCGGACGTCGCTGCGGCGCGCCGCTTGCTGGCCCGGGTTTTGGACGTCCCGGGCGGTTTAAAAATTCAAACGATACACAGTTTCTGCCAATCATTGTTGGGCCGATTCCCCATTGAAGCCGGATTGCCACCGCATTTTGAAGCCATGGATGAACGCAGTGCTGCGGAATTGATGGCGTCGGCGCGCAACAACTTGTTGCTCGCCGCGCGCGACGCGGGGCCGTTGGCGGATGCGTTGTCGATTATGACTGCACATATCGAAGAAACAGGATTCGCCGATTTGATGTCAATTGTCGCCAGAGAAAGATGGCGCATTCAGGAACTGTTTCGTCGCCATCGCGGGGTCGAAGGCGCCATTGCGGCCACCTACCTCTATTTGGAAACTGCGCCGGAAGATAGCGTTGAACGGGCGATCGCGGCGGCGAGCGCAGATGGTGCGTTTGATGCGGATAGTTTGAAACTTGCGGCTACGGCGCTTCTGGGCGGGACCGAGAAATCGGATCAGCCGAAAGGCGTTATCTTGTCCGAGTGGCTTGCCGCCAGCGACGCGGATCGCGAACGGCGGTTTGATGCATACAAAACTATATTTTTAACTGAAGCCGGCGATCTTCGCGCCCGCCTTGTTACCAAAAAGCCATCGGATGTGGAACCTCGCGCCAAACCGGCGATGGAAGCGGAAGGCGCACGGCTTCTAGCCGTCCTGGAAGCCCAGCGGCGGGTGGTCACGGCGCATTCGACGGCGGCGTTGCTACGATTGGCCGATGCGTTGCTGTCCGCCTACGACCGTGAAAAGGAAGTCCGGGCGCGGTTGGATTATGACGATTTGATCCTGAAGAGCCTGGATCTTTTGAGCGAAAGTGCCGGGGCGGCGTGGGTGTTGTTCAAACTGGACGGTGGGCTTGACCATATTCTTATCGATGAGGCGCAGGACACGAACCCCGAACAATGGCGGATCGTCGCCCAAATCGCTGAAGAATTTTTCGCCGGAGAAGGTGCGCGCGAGATGAATCGTACCGTGTTCGCGGTCGGCGATGCGAAACAGTCGATTTTTAGCTTTCAACGGGCAGACCCCGCCGCGTTCGCGCGAATGCGCGATCATTTCGACCAACGTATTTCGGAAGCGCGCGGTGCGCTGCGCAACGTTGATTTGATCTGGTCCTTCCGGTCGGCGCAGGCCGTCCTGCAGGCGGTCGATTTGGTATTTGAGGCACCCGGTGCGCGTGACGGTGTCGCAGATCAGGAAGTGCGCCATCAGGCGGTGCGGGAGGGTCATGCGGGCGTCGTCGAGCTGTGGCCGGTCGTCGCTCCGCGAGAACGCCGCGTCGCACTACCGTGGGAGCCTCCGGTCGCCAGGGAGGACGGCGACAACCCCGCCAGCCGGCTAGCGGGCTATTTGGCGCGCCGGATCAAATCTTGGGTGGGCCATGAAATTCTGGAGCCGCGCGGTCGTCCCGTGCGCGCCGGGGACATTATGGTTTTAGTGCGCCGCCGGGACGCGTTTGTTGAAGAATTAATTCGGTCCTTGAAAAGCCACGGCGTTCCGGTCGCCGGGATTGATCGTATGGCATTGACCCATCAATTATCGGTCATGGATTTGATGTCGCTGGGGCGGTTTCTATTGTTGCCAGAGGACGACTTAACCTTGGCGGAAGTGCTGAAGGGACCGTTCATTGGCTTGGATGACGATGACTTGTTTACCCTCGCCTATGAGCGGGGCGAGTCGAGTCTGTGGAGTCGATTAACAAGATTGTCGCGCGATAATTCGGGGTTCGCCACTGCACGCACCTGGCTGGGCTATCTTTTGTCCAAGATTGATTTCGTTCCGCCCTATGAACTGTTTGCGCAAATCTTGCAAACGCCCAACATCGCAGGCGAAACCGGATTGCAGCGTATTGTGGGGCGACTTGGCCCGGAAGCCGAAGACCCGGTGGGTGAATTCATGAATTTGGCGTTGCAGTACGACCATTTGAACCCACCTTCCATGCAGGGGTTCCTGCATTGGTTGGAGGCCGGGGACGCGACTGTCAAACGTGATATGGAGCAGGGCGAGCGCGATGAGGTTCGTGTGATTACCGTGCACGGCGCCAAGGGGCTTCAAGCGCCCATCGTTATTCTGCCGGACACGACGGTGAAACCCACACAGAGCCCGCGTATTTTATGGCCCGACGATATGTTGTTGTGGCCGCCGCGCCGCGTGTTTGAGGACCGCCGATGTAGGGTCGCTCGCGCCGAGGCTGATCAGTTGCGCGATCAGGAATACCGCCGCCTGTTATATGTCGCGATGACGCGCGCGGAAGACCGATTGTATATTTGCGGCTGGCGCGGCGACAGGAAAATACCGGATGATTGTTGGTATAATTTGGTCAAGAATGGGTTGGCGGGCGTCAGCAAACCCCTTCTTGAAGGCTTTGAAGAAATGCTTGCCGCTGAAGTGGCACCGGAAGACAATGAGCCAATAGGGTTGCATCTGTCCAACCCACAAACTGTTCCGGCGAAACTCGATGGCGCGGTGGAAGCCGCGTTGGAGCCGGAAGCGGATATCGAACCTTGGATGCGTGAAGCGCCGCCGCCTGAACCATCTCCGCCGCATCCAATTGTGCCCTCCCGGCCCAGTGGCGATCCACCGCCAGTGCATTCGCCCCTGCAATTGGATGACCAGATGCGGTTTCAGCGGGGTTTACAGGTCCATCGACTGTTGCAAATTCTGCCGGGTATTCCCGAATCAGATCGACATACGGCTTGTTTGCGGTTGCTGGAACGGTCCCCACTGGCTGAATCGGATCAACATTTGACGTCCGTAGAGGTGATGAAAATTCTGGAATCGGTGGAGTTTCAACCACTTTTCGGTCCCAACAGCCGTGCGGAAGTGCCTGTTATTGGTACGATAAATAGACCGGATGGCCCGGAAATTATTTCGGGACAGGTTGATCGGTTGGTAATTCGCGACAACGACATTCTCATCGTTGATTATAAGACAAATCGACCCCCGCCGACGCGACCTGATGATGTTTCTTCGGTCTACCTTCGACAAATGGCTGCGTATCGTGATATATTAAAACAAATATGGCCCGGTAAAGATATTGTGTGCGCCCTCTTGTGGACCGACGGTCCGCGCATTATGTCATTACCCGAATACCTGCTTGATTTGTAAAGTTGGTGTAAATAACGATAACACGGGGAAGGTTAGATAATATGACGACTGTAAAGGTTTCCGATGATGATTTTGAGACGTCTGTACTTCAGTCGAAAGAACCCGTCCTGGTGGATTTTTGGGCCGAATGGTGCGGTCCTTGCAAAATGATCGCGCCGGCCTTGGAAGAATTGGCCGGTGATTTGAGTGGGCGCTTAACCGTCGCCAAGCTGAACATCGACGATAACCCGCAAACGCCGGCGAAATATGGCGTTCGGGGCATTCCGACACTCATCCTGTTCAAGGACGGTCAGGTTGCCGCGACGAAAGTCGGTGCCTTACCGAAAAGCCAGCTCGCGCAATGGGTTGAATCTGTCGTATAGAGATAAAGAATGCCTACCCGTTTTGGGCGAGAACAACACCGGCGAGATATAGCGATCCACAAATGAGGACGCGCGCCGGACCGTTGATATCCTGAGATAAATTACGCGCGGCCGCTTCCAAATTAGGGGCGGCCGCCGCTTTTATGTAAAGGGCGCGCGCGCCTTTGGCGGCGTCTTCCGCGCTGATCGATGCGGCTTCGCCGGGAATGGCGACGGTTTGCATGGTGGTGATAAACGGCGCCAGCGGGCGCAAGAATCCCTTGTCGTCCTTCGAGTTCAACATGCCGAGGATCACATGAATCGGGCGGTCATCCCAGTCCCGAATCATGGCGGCGAGCGCTTCTCCCGCTGCGGCGTTATGGCCGCCATCGAGCCAGACCTCACAACCGACTGGCAATTGGGTCACCAGGGGGCCTCCGCGTAGCCGTTGTAGACGACCGGGCCATTCGACGCTCCGCACGCCCTCGGCAATGGCGGCGTTGGTAATCTTAAAACCTTTTAAAAATTCTGTGCAGGCGATGGCTAATCCGGCGTTGTGTATCTGATGTGCGCCCAAGAGCCCGGGCGGCGGGAATTCTCGTATTTTCGATCTGAACCTTACGCGTATACGGTCTTCTGCGCTCTGCGCGCTCCATTCAATGCCGTGCCGGACCAATGGCGCGCCGACGCTGTTCGCGTAGTCTGCGATGACCTGCGACGCTTCGGGGGATTGCGCCCCGACGACGGAAGGAACGCCGAGTTTTTGGATGGCCGCTTTTTCCGCGGCAATAGAGGCGAGGTCCGGGCCCAAAAATGCGGTGTGATCTATCGAAATTGGCGTGATGACGGTCAAGGCTGGGTGGTCCACCACATTTGTCGAATCAAAACGTCCTCCCAGCCCGGTTTCTAGAAGCAGAACATCGCCGGCGGTTTCGGCAAAAGCGTTAAAAGCCGCGGCCGTCGTGATCTCGAAATAGGTGATCGGACGGCCTTCATTGATTTTTTCGCAATACCCTAGATGCCGGGCCAACAAGGCCTCGTCTATAATGTTTCCCGCCAATCGAATGCGTTCGTTGAAACGGACCAAATGTGGTGACGTATAGGCGTGAACCCGATACCCGGCAGCTTCCATAATCGCCCGCAAAAAGGCGATGGTCGACCCTTTGCCATTGGTGCCTGCAACATGAATAACGGGCGGGAGACGGTTTTGGGGCCGGTCAAGCCGATCTAGCAGATCGAGCGTGCGGCCCAGGGATAGGTCAATCTTTTTAGGATGAAGCGATAGGAGGCGTGTCAGGATTAAGTCGCTCCCTTTTGGATTCTGCGTCGACGGTGTGGTCATGGATGTTGTGCCGAATCGGGCCTTTCTGGAATGGTGAGCGCGCCGCTGCTGCCTTTGGGCATGGGGCGGCAAAGCAAGTCGAATATATTACACAGTGTTTGCCGCAGTTCCCCCCGCGGTACGACCATGTCTATCATACCGTGTTCCAACAAATATTCGGCGCGTTGAAAGCCTTCCGGTAAAGTTTCGCGAACCGTTTGTTCGATGACCCGTTGTCCGGCGAATCCTATCATCGCGTCCGGTTCGGCGATTTGAATGTCACCCAGCATGGCGAAACTGGCGGTGACCCCACCGGTCGTCGGGTCAGTCAGCAACACGATATAGGGCAAACCTGCGTTCTTGACCTGTTGCACCGCAATGACGGTGCGCGGCATTTGCATCAGGGATAGAACACCTTCCTGCATTCGTGCGCCGCCGGAGGCTGGAACGGCGATCATAGGGGCATTTTTTTCGACCGCTAGTTGGGCGGCCAATAAAACGCCTTCACCAACCGCACGGCCCATCGATCCGCCCATGAAGGAAAAATTGAAAACCGCCACCACAATAGTTCGGCCATCCATCTTGCCAGAAGCGACGACGATTGCGTCGTCTTCGCCGGAACTGCGTTGGGCGTCGCGAAGCCGGTCGGTATATTTTCTTTGATCGCGAAATTTTAACGGATCGGTAGGGACATTGGGAAGTTTGGCGCGTTCAAAGATGCCGTCATCAAAAAACAGCCGAAGCCGCGCCTCTACCGTCATGCGCATGTGGTGACCGCAGTGTTGGCAGACATGCAAGTTTCGTTCGAGATCGCGGTGAAAAATTATCTGGTCGCATTTGGGACATTTGTGCCATAGCTTGTCGGGAACGTCCGCCCGTTTAACCAGCGCGCGCAGTTTTGGACGAACGAAGTTGGTCAGCCAGTTCACTAACCTCGAACCCCGCTCGCCAGTTCGCGCACAAATGATAGAACATGGTCTACAAGCCCGGGCTTGGCGCGGCTGTTATTGTCCAGATTGGCGGCGATGCAGTTGACGATGGCGGAACCCACGACGGCGGCGTCCGCGATGGTTCCGATGTCACGCACCGCGTCGGCCGAATTGATGCCAAACCCGACGGCGACGGGCAAATCGGTGTGGCGTTTGAGCCTTTCTACGGCGAACTGGATATCGTCGTTTCCTGCAGATTTGGTCCCCGTAATGCCCAGGATCGAAACATAATAAACGAACCCGCTGGTATTTTTAGTACAGCAGGCAGGCGAGCAT
>Ga0302134_10000238_pt1 | contig 22239 bp, 14 predicted proteins | sample CB9_SCM_MG_FD_203123 | JGI IMG/M metagenome (GOLD analysis project Ga0302134, IMG submission 203123) | Marine microbial communities from Western Arctic Ocean, Canada - CB9_SCM | ecosystem: Environmental > Aquatic > Marine > Oceanic | place: Canada: Western Arctic Ocean | collected 2017-09-19
TGCCGCTGATTTTGCACCACTGGCACTTGGGTCAGACACGGGTGGCTCCATTCGACAACCAGCTGCACTGTGTGGCATCGTCGGCCTTAAACCAAGTTATGGTCGTGTCAGTCGCTATGGACTCGTTGCATTTGCCAGTAGCCTCGACCAAATCGGCCCAATGACTGGCAACGTAGAAGATGCCGCTTTGTTGTTGCAAGTCCTCGCAGGCCACGATTCACATGACTCGACCTCCGCTGACGTTACGGTAGATGCCTATGTCGAAAATGTCACTCAACCACTATCCGGTTTGACGCTAGGTGTCGTGGATGAACATTATGGTGAGGGACTTGATACAGAAATTAAGTCCAGTGTTGAAGAGGCCATTCGAGTATATGAATCGCTCGGCGCTACCATTAAACATATTGAAATGCCCCACGCCAGCTACGGTATCGCCACGTACTATATTATCGCTCCCTGTGAAGCATCGAGTAATCTAGCCCGCTTCGACGGAGCGCATTACGGTCATCGTGCTGAGACTTCTACGTTCGACCAAACGTCGACTAACGAAGACGCATTGACTCGCATGTACCGTTCGAGCCGCGCTGCCGGTTTTGGCGATGAAGTAAAACGACGTATAATGCTTGGTACTTATGCCTTGAGCGAAGGTTATTACGATGCCTTCTATTTAAAAGCACTCAAAGTCCGCCGGTTAATCCGACAAGACTACGACAACGCGTTTAAGGATGTTGACCTGTTGATCGGACCCGTTACCGCGAAATCCGCCTTCAAACAGGGTGAAAAAACATCGGACCCGATGGCGATGTACATGGAGGATCTATTTACCGTCACGGCCAATTTAGCAGGTGTCGCCGGGATTTCAATTCCCTGTGGACTCACCGCCGCCGGCCTGCCCATTGGTGTGCAATTACAGTCAGCGCCATTTCAGGAAGACAAGCTTTTACGTGCCGCTTTCATGTTTCAAAATACCACGGACTGGCATCAGCGGAGGCCGGAATTTTAATGTCCTCACCTGCAACACAACCTACAGCCGGTACGCCTTACACAGTGGTCGTTGGACTCGAAGTTCACGTCCAACTAAAAACGAACACCAAACTATTCTGCCGCTGTCCCACCACATTTGGCCAACCACCCAACACACAAACTTGTCCTGTCTGCCTCGGTTTGCCAGGTTCGTTGCCCGTAATGAACCGCCATGCATTTGAACTCTCCATGAAAACAGCATTGGCGCTCAACTGCACGATCCCGCACTTCACCAAATGGGACCGCAAGAATTATTTTTACCCAGATTTGCCTAAGGGTTACCAAACCAGTCAATTCGATTTACCGATGAGTGAACAGGGGCACCTCGATATTTTCTCCGAAGATGATGAATTTTCCGACAAACAAATACGCATTCTGCGTGCTCACCTGGAAGAAGATGCTGGAAAGAGTATGCATGACGAAGCCGCCGGACTTGCCGATAGTCGTATCGACCTGAATCGCACTGGCACTCCATTGCTTGAAATCGTTAGCGAACCAGACATGCGCAGTGCGGCCGAAGCGAAAGCTTACTTACAAGAACTGCGGTTGATTCTGTTGTACCTCGGCGTTTCCGATTGCAACATGCAAGAAGGCTCCCTGCGGTGTGATGCCAATGTCAATTTACACATCGACACACCCGACGGAACCATCGCCACGCCAATCGTCGAAATCAAAAACATGAACAGCTTTCGAGCGGTCCAACGAGGCATCGATTTCGAAGTCGGACGACAATATAAGTTATGGCAAAAAGACAACCAAGTCTTGGGCGACATGCCCAAACAGACGCGGGGTTGGGACGAGGGGGCGCAAGTTACGCGAGCTCAACGCGAAAAGGAAGAATCGAGCGACTATCGATATTTCCCTTGCCCTGATTTAGTTCCGGTTGTTGTTACGGACGAAGAAATCCAAGCGATGCAACAACAAATTGGAACCTTGCCTGCCGACTTGCGTAAGCAACTACTCGGCGATCACCAGCTTACCGCCCACACGTCGGCCGTAATCGTCAACCAAGGCCTTGGCTTTGCTGACTATTTCCTCGCTCTCGCAACAGCGATTAATGACAGTCGTCTAGCCAGTAATTGGATGCAAGGCGAAGTCCTGCGTATTCTCAACGAACAAGAACAAACCATCGAACAGTTCAAGCTATCGGCCGCTGAGTTAGGCGAACTGCTGAAATTGATCCAAAGCGGCGACCTCGATAACTCCAAGGCCAAAGACGTTTTTGCTGTGATGATTGAATCGGGACAACCTGCCCTAGGCGTCATGGCTGCATTGGGAATTACAAAAGTAGATTCGTCACAACTTGAAGAATTGTGTCAACGCTTAGTTGACAATAATCCTAAAATCGTCGCAGATGTGCAGAGCGGCAACCAAAAAGCGGTTGGTGCGTTGATCGGCCAAGCACGTAATGAAAACTCTAATGTCGATCCTGGCCAAGTCCGTCAGATTTGTCTGGCCCTCATAGAAAAAATCTAAGCACTTCGCCAACAAGTAGAAAGGTGCTTACATCCCGATGACCGACAGTTCTATCGACCAACTAAAACAGTGGGACTGTGCACACGTGTGGCACGCTTTCACACAAATGGCCACCTATGAACCACTAGTTATCGATAGTGCAATAGGTTGTGTTCTCACGGACATTCAAGGCAACACATATATCGATGCCGTCAGTAGCTTGTGGTGTAACGTGCACGGTCATCAACACCCGGTTATCAACGCTGCTATCCGCAAACAACTCGACCAAGTCGCCCATGTAACTTCATTAGGCATGTCGAACCCAACTACGATTCAATTAGCCAAACGACTCGTCGATATTACACCAGAAAAACTTAACCACCTGTTTTTCTCCGGTGACGGCTCTAGTAGTGTTGAAGTAGCAATGAAGATGGCCTTTCAATATTGGCAACAAAAAAGTGACCCCCAACCAAATAAGACCAAATACATTGCCCTAGGCAACGCCTATCATGGTGATACCCTTGGCAGTGTCAGTGTTGGCGGTGTACAGCGATTCCACGAAATGTTTAAGCCGTTGCTGTTCGATGTCCTCCGTATCGACAGTCCGGATACATATCGTTTACCGGCAGACGTCGCGCTGCCGCAAGATGCGACTCAGTATTATCTAAACCAACTCGAATCCCTCCTGCAGCAACATCACTCGACTATCGCAGCGATGATTATCGAGCCTGTCGTGCAAGGTGCTGCGGGGATGATCATGCAGCCATCTGGATATTTGGCAGGAGTCCGGCAACTCACACAAAAACATGACGTGCTTTTGATCGCGGACGAAGTTGCGGTTGGCTTTGGGCGCACCGGTGCAATGTTTGCCTGTGATCATGAAAACATTCAACCCGATCTGATGTGCTTGGCAAAAGGACTCACCGGTGGATATATCACTATGGCGGCGACCTTAGCAACGACAGAAATCTGGAATGCGTTTCTAGGTGACCCAGCTCGCACGTTTTATCACGGCCATACCTACGGAGGGAACCCGCTAGCAGCCGCTGCCGCCATTGCTAATTTGGATATCTTCGAGTCCGAGCAAACGATGGTCAATGTGCATGAACGAAGCGCACAACTCGACAACCTGTTGAAACCTTTGGCAAACCATCCTCACGTCGGTGACATTCGACAACGCGGCCTGATCGTTGCCATCGAACTCGTGGCCGACAAGGACAACAAAACGCATTTTGAAAACCTTGGCGCGACGGGAACCGCTGTGTGTAAAGCGGCGTTAGAACAGGGCGTGTGGTTACGGCCACTACGAGATACAATCGTCATCATGCCACCGCTAAGCATATCAGAAACTGAGGTCACTAAGATCGTAGCAGCCGTCGAACGGGCAATTCATCAAGTCCTTGATATGAACTACGCGTAATTGGTTAAGCTCACCTACCCCAAGCATCGAATTCGTCTAATTTACGCAAATTCGTAGCCTAGATAACCTATTGGCTGACGGATCGCGTACCTTGTGGGGAGGCGGAAATTGGCATACCATCTGGTAGCGGTCGGCCGGCACAGGCATATCCCAGAGGCAACAGGTTATCTTTGATTTCGCGAAATTGTGAAAAACTATCGGGATACACCCAAATAGTCACCGTTGCCGTATCCGGTACTAGTCGTTGAACGTACTGCAAGAATCGCGAACCTGGTTTCAAAGCCGCAGTCACCGTTTCACCCCGAGCAGAATCAACCGGTAATACCTCCAATTTGATCAATTCAATACGCTCCTGCCTGCGTGGACCTGCATCGGTACGTACTATTTGGCTCACATAACCTAATTGATAACGCAATTGAAAACCTTCCACCGGCCCCAGCGTATTGGTAACGGTCTTTTGAATCCGCACGTTAGCAAGATGCTGAGCAGCATGTGATTTCATACGATCAATCAACTCGTTAAACGGTACGTAGGAAATTTGACCATTCTCCAAGCGGAAATGAATCTCATCTCCAAATACTGTTTCGGCCATCGGAGTTGGAATATGGTCAATGACATTGATCTGCTCTTGCATGTTGTCGAGCACTTGTCGACTACGGATTAAATCACCCATTTCTTTTTGTTTCGCTTCAAATTGAAACTGTTCGTCATTGGAAATCTGTTCAACATTCGATAATTCCTTTGAATCTTGCGTTAAGCGAGTCTCGACTGTGGTAACTAGTTGTTGCAACTTATCACGCTCTGCTCGTCGATACCTTATTTCAATTTGTTGCCGCGCACTCGCATCTTCGAGATCATGAATATCTTTTTCGATTGCCGTGGATTCGCGTCGTGCACCAATAACGGATTCCATGCTTGCTGCTTCATTCGATTTAATGACTTCCTCTTGGGCAGTTTGTGTTTGAGCTGAAACAATCGCTTCGCGCGTGCGCACCATCACAATAATAACCAAGATGATCAATACTCCGACCAAGTTGGCAACGATGTCTTGAAAGGAATCCAATCCACCTATTTCGCTACCTTGTTTTCGTTTTCTCTTCATATTTCACTTTATGGTTTTGCTTGAATGCGTTGCGTCACTTTAATACCACTACGTTTCAAATAGTTTTGCAATAAATAGAAATGCTGTTCACCACCACCAGCAACTTCAATGTGTAATTCGGGTTTCCAATAGCCACCCGCCAGGGCAAGCCCCCAGCGTTGAATGTGCTGATGAAGGGCAGCGACGAATGGATCAATCGATTGCTGCATCGTACCTTCTATGCGAACTACCATTGGAGCGCCTCGTTCACCCTGCGCGGGGATCAAGACAAGCTGGTCTACCGTACACAACACTCGGACGCCGCGTGTAACTGCTGGGCCGAGTGTCTGCGGTTTTTTGAGTGCCCAACCTGGTTTTCTGCCAGGCATTCCCATTGGCAAACCAGGGGCGGCTTGTACGCGAGAACTACCTTGAGAACTACCTTGAGAACTACCTTGAGAACCACCTTGAGAACCACCTTGAGAACTACTTTGACCGTCGGAGGACGTAGTTTCGTTTATAGTTGTGCCCAGCGGCATTGGTGACGTTACGTTCGACTGTTGACCAGAATCTTCTCTAGTTCTCTGAGGATTCAGGGCGTCTACCACGGACTGTTGCTTCCGCTGCGGCGACTCGCCGTCAAAGGGTTGATTGGTGTGGTGTGTGGTCGGGCTTAAACGATAGCGACTAGGCATCGTCGCGGCTAACGCTTGTTGTCGCGAACGAGCTGCTTTGATTGCCTGCTGTAGCTGCTGAGCCAGCGCAGGTTGTGGTCGTGGATAAGCCAATTTCAATTCATCACTGATTAACTCGTAACCAAATTCGTGTTGCCAGTTCTTCATTGCTTGCCGCGCTACGCCATAACTGCGTACACCACTGGATCGTACGATCAACAGCGGGTAGGGCGCGATGGATTCATCAACGGTATGCTCAAAATAAAACTCTCGCTCGGCACGCAAGCAAGCGTCTAGTGGATTCCCTGGCCCTGGTGGACCCGCCATTTCAATTTCGGTTATCAGAATGCCTTCGGGCTGAATAATAATCCCAGCTGCCACACACTCGATATATATAGGTCGGCGATTTGTTCCCTTGTCGCCCGCATAAGGGATAATCGCAAATGATTCCGTCGCAGATTCTCGATCTAGTCTTGCTTGAGCGAGTTTAGTTCTCGCAACATTTATATCCGCGTCTAGTTTTTTTAGTTCAGCCTGCCGATTTGTTCGTTGAGCCTGAATGCCGCTGTCTTCTTGTAGTTGATGTTGCAACGATTCATGACGGGAAACAAGGCGTTCCAGTTCTTCCTCCAGTTCGCGCGCGTGCTGCTCAAGGTGACTCAGCGTTAGCCGGTTACTTGAAATTTTCCCTTGTTGTTCTTCGCGTTGGGTCCGCAACACCAAACTGCGCCATTGATAATTCTCTAAATCTTTCTGGTTCCGCTGCGCGTCTATTTGTCGCTGGACATTGTCCACCTGAGTCGCTTCAATAATATCATGCGCATGCACTTGCGCTTGGCGAACGCCCATGACTAGCAAAGAAATTAATGCCCCCATCGTGCAAATCAATACCGCCAAAAAAGGAAACATCGATGGCGCTGCACCTTGGCGACGTTGCTTACGCTTACGTCTCATGCAGCTTTACCTTTTGTGTTACCGGTCTCTATTGACGCATCTAAGGCTTTGGAACGCACCGCCGGCGCGCCTAACCGAGTGGATAACAATTGAATTGCTGCGGAAAGGCTAACAACTACATCTTCAAATTGTCGCGTGTCTGCAAGATGTTGCAGATTATCATTGAGTGCTTTTTCTAGACTCACTACATCGCCTGTGGTCTCAACGACCTGTTGCATCATTTCCATCTGTCGACGCATTGAATCTTGATTGCTATTTAATAAATCAGCACTGCGATTCAGGGATTCTAACCAGCCTTCCCATTGTTGCTGACCAACTTTGCTGTGCTCCGCAAGCGACTGCGACATACTTCGTTCCAAAGCAGCGCCCATCGTGCTGCCTTGTTCCGCAGCCCAAGTTTGCCACTGTTGCTGCAGTCCGCTAATTGCGTCGCTCCAACATGCCTGCTGAAACTGCGTTAATTCTGTGATAACTGGCCGTAATGATTGTGCCACATCCGCAGGCGCACCTGCAACTTCCGAATCCATTGCCAATAGACCAGACAAAGCAGCTTCTGTTTTCACATCGACCGCGCCCAATAACTGAGTCTCGAATTGATCTGACATGAACTGAATAAACATCAGCATGATCGACAAAGTCAACGCTAGGGCGGTCGTATCAAATGCTACATAAAGCCCAGCGAACAATCCTTGCATAGCCGCATTGAGGTCATTGCCAAGTTGTTGAGTAGCTAGGTCACCTAGGGCTTGAGTGATTCCCATGACCGTACCGAGGAATCCCAGCATCGGAGTGGCCCAGATAATGATACGCACTAACGAGTACCCTTCGTACTGCGCGTCGGCGTCTTTTTCCGATTGGTATTTTAGCTCATCATTAAGATGACGAGTGCCGCAATTGGATACAATTGTCTCCAGCAATGTGGTTATCCGTTTACCCAGATAGCTACGTTGTACACGCGCCGACCATTGTGAAGCGCAGCTAAGCATTTTGGTCGCGCTGCTCAAGGAATCTTGTGAAATTTCAGAGGTTACTTTTGCTGGCAACTCGGCACGGTCTAATACCGTAAATTGCCCTAACAGATTGAGACCCCGCAAAATGAGTGCGGCAATCGCAATAAAAAACATCACGGTTGTAGCAATCGCCACGGGATGACCGAGGAAGTAACGCTGCGCCAAGTCGTTTTCCAGCGGCCCTTGAAGAAGTTCATAAAACGTAATGCTAGCGACCGCACCCCAGAGGATCGGCCAGCCAAGGTTACCAATTATGTTGATCAGCGATTTTGATTGTGCTCGTGCCACGGGGATCGAATTCCTTATCTATTACAACCGTTTTCCTGCTTTCGCAGTCAGAGTCGTGTAACGTCACGATACTCTATATAGTTGAAATCGGCATAATCGACACAATCGCTACATCTTATTGGCACTTTTTATTTAGCAAAACCTGTGTTTTAAATCGGAAGCGTATTACTTAACGAGACGGCTAAGTACGTTAGCAACACCCGCGGGGTATTATGTACTCGCTGATTTAGCGGATAGATCGCTGTAATCGTTGACGACTCCTGAGAAGTAACTCTCAAGTCACTCGCTATACGTAGCAAAGCAGTGTGGGGTTTCCCACAAATCCGCTTTAACAATCGAAAAACCGTGGCTTTTGGCAACTTGGTAAATAATCTTAGCGATATTTTCAGCCGTGGGGTTTTCATCGACTAGATAGAGTGGTTCCTGCATTTCTTGCAGTGTTTCCACAACTGGATCATCACGATGAAGAATCATACGATGGTCCAGGTTATCGTCAATCCACTTGGCTACAACCATCTTAACGTCCTTGAAATCAACGACCATTCCGCGTTGATCAAGTGCGTCCGCCGCGATGGTAATCACAGCCCGCCCGTTATGTCCGTGTAGGTGCTTACATTTACCATCATAATTCAATAAACGATGGCCATAACAAAAATCGATTTCACGAGTCACACAGAACATAATTCACCACTTCAAAAAAAGGCCTAGGATACAAGTATGTTCGTCCAAAAACCAAGCACTCATTGAACGTTTGCCTTAAAATAGCTTGAACTATGTGACAAGAGTCATAGAATGACGGAGAGAAACAAGGACGCTAGGACGCAATCAAATGTAATTATCAAAACTGAAAGCAGTGACTGTCAGTCTGAAAATCAGCTGGCAAGCATGCATTGGTGCCAGATTGTACACGTTAGTACACGGAGAAATTATGGAGAATAAAATGACATTAAATAGAAAATGGGTAATCTGTATCGGTTGTATCGTTTTGTTTTTAAGCGGTTATTTCGGATCTCAATTGACCACTACCTCGGCTCAAGCTAATCCGTTAGATGCCATAACTTCGACTACCAACAATAGCCAGTTACTGATGACATCTAGCGATTTAGAGACTGGAAAACAAATAACAATTATTGACGTAAAGTCCAAAGCCATAAGTGTTTATCTCATCGAACGAGGCACCGGTAAAATACAACTTCTTAGCACTCGAAATGCTCACTGGGACTTTCAACTAGACGAATATAATTCGGGAAATCCAACGCCTAGAGAGATTAAACAGCTCATCAGTCAATGATATCAGAAGGATTTTAGTGCTTTTCGCCTCAATTTTGCAACAAACAAAGGTCAAACAAAGGTCAAGCAAAGGGAGTTGGAATACCGAACAGGAGAACAGGTAACCTATGCGCACCAAGGCGCTAAAAGTCCCTATTCAATTTCGAAATCACCTTTAGTTCTCGATTTTGCTGGGGAAATGTCTTGTTTTCATAAAAGATGGTAACGACAAATGGCTGAAAAAATCAATTTAAACGAAGCTGCAAAGATCCTCAACATTGATGTCGAGCGACTTCAGTTTTTATCCCGTACGGGTGAAATTCACGGTATCAAAGATGCTGACCAAACTACATTTACATACCAAGAATTGCAGCGTTATGCCGATTTTAATGGAATCGACATACCAGAAACCCACGCCAGCGACTCAAACAGCCTATTTGACGATGATTCCGTGCTCATCGACGAAACTCCAATAGCCTCAACAGCCGGCGGCAGTGGTACAGTTATTGGCGACGAAGCAAGCGTCAATCCGCATGATAGTGACCTAAATCTTGGCGATTCACTCGAATTGGAATTAGACGATTACGACGATCTCTCACTAGACCTCGAAGAAGGTGATCTCGACCCCGAAGACAAAACAATGTTTGCTGGTGACGACAGCGAAGGTCTTTCAGCTTCAGATCTAGCAGCACTCTCTTTGGACTTAGACGACGAAGGCGCTATTGAATCTGATGATGAAACTCAATTTGGTGCTGGCGAAGAATCAAACCTAATGGGTGATGAAGTTTTGAATCTGGATCTAGGTGGATCGACTGACGATGAAACTCAATTCGCTATCGGGAATGACGGTTTTAAAGTTACCGAAGATGAATTGGTTCTCGGCGGCGAAGAAATGACGCTTGCCTCTTCCGCCGGCAGCGATATTGGCTTGGCGTCTGGAAACAGTGGCATCAATCTATCGAATCCTCACGACAGCGGGATTTTCCTAGAAGGCGACCTGTTAGATCTTTCTGCGGAAAGCGGTAGCTCACTGGAATTACCAGGTGTCGACGATGAGTTTATTCTCGGCGGCAAACCAGACGACGAAATGTCCGATAGTGGATCTCAAATAATCGCCTTGTCAGATTCTATTGCATTTGGGGAAGACACCGCAACAATTGTACAACCAGCGGAAGAGGCGATAGACCCATTCGCTTTACCGCCGGACTCTGCAAACGCTGATCCTTTCGGAGCTACCGCTGATCCTTTCGGAGCTACCGCTGATCCTTTCGCACTACCTCCGCAAAGCCCAGGCTCGGAACCACAAATGGTCGGCGGCGGTGATGTTCTAGCACCAGTCATGCAAGAAGCCAATTATGGATTCTTTAACGTAGTCAGTCTGTTCATGGTGTTCTTGATGCAACTTGCGATTTTCGTCATGTTAATTGACCTTGTCAAAAACTTATGGACGCACCATGCCGAAACACCATCAAGTATTTCAACCACGCTAATCGAAGCAGCGGTAGAAATCAAGAACGGACAAAATGCGTGGATGATTCTCAGTATCGCCGCCATCGTATTCTTTATTGCCATTATCGTCGGCTGGATTCTCGATCGAAGTCGAAATAAATAGGTGGACGAAAGGGTCATAATCCCAAGTGCTCGCATTTTTGCGGATTGACAATTATCGAAAGACGAAAAAATCTGACATTTGTGTTAATTTGCCAAATAATAGTCTCTGAAATATTCGTCGATAATTACGGCTGAACGGCCCTGCTACTGCTAGATCGCCCTTGCTTGGGCTATAATCAAACCATGCTTAGACAATCACATTAGACGGCATTTTGACACGAAATCGTGTCCGCAAAAAGGTGTCCAATCGCAGTTTGAATGTCTGCTAATTCCAGATGATCTGCCAAGCAGATTTTCCACCTCACGTTTGCCTCATTTTTTCAACAATCAACACTAAAGCTTTAGAATCTTATGGCCCCGCCGCAGCTTGTTACCGCCGATCAGCCAGCCCCCTTACGAGCACTTCTACGATGCTTTGAGTTTTTTGCATCACTCAAACTTGCCGTTGTGATGATCTTCTCCATGGCTTTTACCCTCGGTTACGCAACCTTTGTGGAAGCCGCCTATGGCACTCCGGTAGTTCAGTTTTTCGTATATCAAACATGGTGGTTCAACGCCCTAAATTTCACTTTGGGCGTCAATATTTTCAGCGCCGCAGCAATTCGCTATCCATGGAAACGATATCAAACCGGCTTTGTGATAACCCACATTGGCCTGTTGACTTTGCTAATCGGTGCCGCCATCGGACGTAAATACGGTATCGATGCTCAAATCCCAATATTCGAACACCAAATGGAAAACTTCGCCTTTGACCGAGGACGGATGTTTTTCGACCTTGAAATTGTTGATGACCACTCCGAATCGACCCAACATATCCACGATGAATTCGTCCACTCACAAATGCGAGTACCGTTTCTCGCTGGGCCATTTAACTGGGAGGATTATGACCATCAATTTGGCTACACGCTCGCGGGTGGAAAAAAGTTCACCGGCATTCAAGGTTTACTCAAAAATGGTTTGAGATGGTCGAGCGGCCATATATTCAAACTCGCACAACGACACGAACCTGACGATATCGTCGTTGACCAAACGGTTATTCACGAAGGTCAAAGTAATGGGCAACAAGTGAAGATTGAGGTCTTAGATTTCCAGGCAGATTCGCGGAAATCATCTCTACCGCGAGTAGAAATTGTGTTGAGCAATCCGCCAGAACAGTTTCTCGATGAGGATACCGGAAAGCAAGAAGAACGTGCGGGGACATTCGACGCCGAATCACCAAATGCCTTCCCAATTACCATCATGCCCTTGTCCGACTCTTTAGAAGCAATCTACGGTGACATCTATCCCTATGGATTCAGCCAACCGCAGCAGGCCGGCGGTGGGAAAGTTATGCTGTGGATAGCACCCGATGCGGAATACCGTGCTGCCTTTCTCGACGCCAAGCCCAACGGTGCTCTCGGCGAAAAGGGTCAGGTCGTGTTACGAATCGCTGGAACAACCCATCATCTGGACCTCAACAAACCAACCGCGGATGGCATCATCTCGTTGCCCAACTCCGATTACCAAGTACAAATTCTCGGTCTGTGGAATGACGCTGTCGAAGGACGCCCAGGCACGCCCGGCACGACCTACGGTTACTCCAATAACTCTCAACAGATCGAGCCAGAATCACCCACGGCTCATCTTCAAGTTCTCGATAACAAGGGAGAGCCTTGGGGTCGGGAAATTCTGTTATTCGCCAATAAGCCACATCACAATGTATTCGATTTTGATCAAAAGATTTACGGCACCTACTGGTTTGACTTTTCAAAGAAATCGATTCAGCCATTTAGCCGCGACCCCGCTGCTCAAGAACAAGTTTTTTCACGCATTGAGTTCCTCCAAGGTGATGATGGCAAGCTGTATTATCGCTATTGGAATCGCCGCACCAACGAATTAGTTTCCGTCGATAGCCTCGACGACGACGGGGGCGTCAATAGTGCTGTTGATGGCTTTCAAATGCCACAGTTTAAATCGCCGTTGCGGTTTTACGTAAAAGATTTCGAGACGAGCGATAAACCCCGGACTGCCAGCCAAACTTTGCCGTTTAACCGAGATCTGCAGATCGTACAGCGGCGAGTGATGGCGTTAGTGCGTGTCACCTTTGGAACGACAACTGAAGAACATTGGATACGAGCATTTGTCGGAGCACCGGGAGAGCGACGCGCTACGGACCAAGAAATTCGTGTTCACGATAAACCGAGCGGACAAACCCTTGTGGTCTCCATGCCAACGCAAGCCCTCGATATCGGATTCCGCATTCGCTTGAAAGACTTTGAACGTAAACTTGACCCGGGCACGCGGCAAGCCTCACATTTTTCCAGTTGGGTCGATTTCGTTGATTTGAATAACACTCGAGAAATCTGGAAAATTGGCATAGCTGAATCAACGGCACACCCACTTGAGGTGCCCTCGCGAACGGAAAGTGGCCAGCTTAGCGACGCTAACAATGCTCAGAGCGTTTCCGGTTTCGCAATGGTGCCAGCAAAACATGGGCATGATGTTTACTGGATAGATTCACAGCAACGCGAAATTAACATAACACAACTCGATTCTGGTGAAACAAAACCGTTCTTGAACAATCAAATATTACAGCAACGCAATCAAGGCCAAGGTAGTGGCGCGGGGCTCAATCAACCGCACAGTTTAGCGTTTGATGCAAAACACGATCGCATCTATTGGATAGATGCCATTGGCGGCAACACGATGATTCAATCGATGAGCATATTTGACAACGAACCTCCCAAACGAATCGCCCTCTCGGCCGGTGTTATTAGCAGCATCGCTCTTGACCCGTTGCATGACACAATCTATTGGATTGATGCACTCACCAACCAAATCATGCGCTGCCCACTCGACGGCGACTCACCTCCCACCATTGTCGTTACCCAGATCCCTAAACCAAACGGCTTGGCCATTGCGCAAAAAACTGGCACGTTATTCTGGGGCCAAACAAATATTACTGCCGACGGAACTTCGATCGTCGGCACCATCGTTTCTCGCGATATTGATTCGAGTCGGCCACCCACAGAAATTGCCCGACTTGAAGTCGACAATTACTGTGTTTCCCTCACGCTAGATCAACAACACGACACCTTGTATTTTATCGAAGCCCCTCAACCAACCAAAGAATATATTGGTCAACATAGTGCTCAATTACATTCGACCCACTTCTTGAAATCGATAAGTACCACGGGTGGTAATAAACACGTTTTCGACGTTCCCAATCTCGATTTGGCCGATCACGTATATGTCTTTGGAGAAACCGTTTATTGGGATCAATCTGCCACTTTCGGACATGACGTATTCATCACCATGAACGCCCCTACCGACATCAATAGCCCCACTAATGGACACAGTTACCGCTTGTTCCAAGAAAGTTTTACGGGACCATGGAAGCCCGGAGAAGATGAATATGAACGAGTCATTCCTGCTGATTCACTACAAACCGATTTATATTTATCCGTACTTACAGTAAACCGCGATCCCGGTCGATTTATTCGCCTTTTCGGCTGCGGATTTATTGTCTTAGGTATAGCACTTATGTTCTATATGAAAGCGTATTTCATTAAGGTAAATGTTTGATCCGTCTTCCAACAAACACGTCAACCCCACCAACACAACGAAACAATCAACGTACTGTAATGCAATTTAATTCATTCAACAAAAACACATTTCACGTGACATTTGGAAATTCTTTGCAATCGAAATAAATCTTTAACATGGCAATACAAAACATGGTTACCCTAAAAAACACTCGGTTGTGGATAACGATACTAACGGTGCTTGTGGCCAGCGTGGTATCCATCACACCGCTGACAACTGTGTCTGCTCAAGACATTCAGCTCCATGATTTACGGTACATACCAGTATTTCACAAAGGGCGAATTAAGCCGTTCGACTCCTATGCCAGTGAAATTCTTGAAGGCATTGCCAACACGACTCGTGGTGAGATTGAGCTCGACATGGCGGATTATTTCTCGGTTGACGAATTGGCATCCGATGAATTGCAGGATGTTAGAATTCTCTTTCCGGAAACTGATGAAAATGAATTTAAACGCATGTGGACAGCCACGGAACTAGTTTTAAGTTGGCTAGTCGAACCTGACAAATGGGAACATGTGCCGTTTATCTATGCCACCCATGTAGATGTCCGCAGAAAATTAGATGTAGAAATCGAAAATGGCGTTCGCAAGTACGTTTCGCCCGCTCAAATCAAAAGTTCATCATCGTTACAAGCTTGGTTAACTGAATCTGCCGAACAACAACGCTCAGGAACGGATCCTAATGACGCGTTTTTCAAACAAATTGAAAAAGTACTTGGACGACTTGATCTTTTTCGTAGTGTTTCGTTGCAGGCAACTGACCCACTAACCGGTAACATCCGCATCGCTGACATTGGTGATCGCAAACAATTTTGCTCATCCGTACAAAAAATTGTTCGCGTCCTCGACACCCCCAGTAAACGTGGTTCACTCTCAGAACGACTGCAAAACCTAGCCAACGTTTTTGGCAAAAACTCCGCGAATCCCGCTGGTCCGCTAGCAACGGGGCAACGCTTAGCAGCTGCCATCAACAATTCAATAACCTACGCCTACCACCTGCAACTAAAATCAGCTGTCATTCTCGGATTCGAAGTTCCAACGGATGAAGCCAGCCAAGCAGTCGTCGCAGCCGATGAAATGACAACGGAGAAGATTGCAGAGATTGTTTTCTTGTTTCACGCTAACATCCAATCGATGCAACTGAGCTTCCGACAAGTCCAAGACGAATTCTCCAAATCTCCTCAAGGCTTAAATGCAAAACAACTCGACGATTTTCAGTCGATGTTTCGCGAAATGCAGTCGCAGTCACTGAAGTTAAATGTCCTGTGCCTCGAATTACAATCGACGCTCTATACAGGGCGCGAAGCGGTGTTGGTGGTCCCCACATCCACTCCGTATGCCGTCGCTAAGAATCGTGACGAGGGAACAATCATCCAGCCTTGGATAAGCTTGCAAGCTGTTTTACACGGGCGGGGAGCAGACACACAACAACCCACTGGCGGAATTCTAGCGGGACTGTCATCGTCCAAGGAAATCCTTCAAGTCCGTCGAGATTGGGATGCGTTAGCAAGTATTTACCGCAACCGAGCAAATAGTAACCGGACCTCCAATTTACCAGTAGCGGAAACAGCGCTGTTGAATTCATTGAAAAAGTTAGGAGTACGGGCAACAAGTGCGCGCGACAAAGCAGTTCGAGCGAATCTGCAGACCTCACAACGAGATCCGGCCATGTTGTCTTATACAGCTTACCCCGTCGAGCAGGCTGCGGGAAGAATAGCTGCGGAGATCAAATACAACGATAGCAATCCCTTTCAAAACACTGCCATTTTCAATCTGCTGGCGTTGTTTGGCTTCGCACTCTCGTTTGGTAAAGCATCCACCAAAAAACTCGCCCTGTATTTTGGGATTACATTCTTGTTTATCGGCCTCGTCTGGACTATCTATGGGTTCTACCTGCGGATTGCCATTACGAACTGGGCTCCCGTTACAAACATGTACGAAACGATCGTGTTCGTGCCGTTTATTATTTCGCTACTAGCCATGTGGTTCTTGTTGCAACCGATTATTAACCAGGCCCTCAGGGATGCGTGGCGAGCAACGGCAGCACCGTTTTTGAAGAATATCCGGTTTTTAAATGAAGCTCGTGAGCTTACCAAAGTCCAATCCGAGCGTTTACAGGAAAACACCTGGCAGAAACTGGGGTATCTTAACACCGTGTTTCGTATCGCCTTAATTTTGGGGCTGTTTTACTTCCTGACGCAAACCACCTACGGCGACGGTGGAACGAGTTACTTTGCGTTGCGACCAGACGATTGGACTTCATTGAATCGGGTTGGAGTATGGGTTGCTAGCTTGGCGAGTCTCATCTTGATCTTATGGATCATCCCGCGGTTCCTGCTAGCAATTGTCATCAGTCCATTTTTTATCGTCAGTGACTTCCTTAAGCGTCGTGGTGATGCGGAAGCCTCTCAGGCAACGTTTAAGGAATTATACAAACGCCGGTTTTTCGGTATGGGCGGTACAATCATGGCCGGTGTTGGTGGACTCGTATTGCTCCTCGGAAATCTGCAACCAGCAGATGCTCAAATTATTAGCGATAACTTTTCACCACTCCAACCAGTACTACGTTCGAACTTCTGGCTAACGATTCATGTGCTGACAATCGTTGCCAGTTACGGAGCAGGGGGATTGGCATTGGGCCTCGGCAATATCGCCTTGTGTTATTACATCTTTGGGAAATACCGTCCCCCAGCAGTAGCCAACGTGCCCGCTGAAATTCTTGCGAGTGAAAAAAACGGCGAGACCAGTTCAAACTGCCGACCACCAGAACAATGTGCTGCCCTCGCCAACTACTGCTATCGGTGTATCCAGGTCGCCGTACTGTTATTAGCGGCAGGGACGATCCTTGGCGGACTGTGGGCTGATGTGTCATGGGGACGCTTCTGGGGTTGGGATCCCAAAGAAGTCTGGGCCCTGATCTCGCTGCTCATTTACTTGGCATTCTTGCATGCTCGTTTTGCAGGTTGGCTCAACAACTTTGGCATGGTCGCGGGTACTATTTTCGGATTTACCATGATCATGATGAGCTGGGTTGGCGTTAATTTCGGATTACCTCTGCTCTCGGATACCGGTTCAGTTGGATTGCACTCCTACGGATCCGGTGACAACGCCGTTAGTGCAATCGGTTACGTTGTATTAATCGTCGCCTTGAACTGGGTATTTATGTTCGTCGCTTGGATGCGTTACAAAGCAGGCATTGTCGCTTCATAATCATCAAACGAACCGCCGGTGCATTCCACGCGAGGCTGTCCGTTATTGTAGTTCCGTGTAAATACAGCAACGGATTTATGCGAAATTGAATATGTGGCAAGCCAATCCCATGACAATTTATTATTCAATCGATCGCGGTCTATTAAAATCCTTAGCGTACTAGCACTTCACGCAACAACGACGCTTGCAGGACTTGAGGGTTTTCGGCGAGGATAACTCCGTTTGCGTGCCGGAGCATGGCACCCGCTTGCTCACCCTCTGGTTCGCCCCGCAATGACAAACTGGACTGATTCCAACTGAATGCACAGTACATCGCTTGAAAGGGGATCTGGGGCTGTTGTAGGTCACCGAGCCAACGTAGTTTTAGTTGTCGAGCGACCGTTGGTAGCCATGCGCGTGACACTTGCCCATTGAGACCCTGCAGAGTGCCCTGGAGTTGCAGCCACTGATCATTTTGAAATATAGCACGGGAGATCTCAACGGTTGCGAGACCTCTCAATGGCGACTCATTCAATCCACCTACAAGCGATTGCAATTCAACATCGTGCAGCGTTCCTTGTAAATTAAATTGCATAAGTTGCGCATCAACAACAGTGTCTAAAGCAAGCATCCCCACGAACGTTGCCGCTTCACCAAAACTAAATTCCTTGAGCAGCAATTCACCTAACAGTTTGGTTGAAACAGGATGGCCATTAGTTTCTAACAAGATCTTTGTTTTGACGGGAAACTCATGAAACCGTTTCATTTCTATCGCGATTGGCTTATTTAAGTCATTACCAAAATTAAGCAAAGCATTCGAAAATTGGTTGCCGGGGGTAATCTGAGCAACAAAATTTACGATGGGTTGTTCAGTCGCTTTCGCAAACGTAAGTGATTGAATCTTGACCGTCGTTTTTCCCCCCTCACTAATCGACAGGACATGACCGTTCCACCACTGTAGCCAATTGTGGATATCATGATATTGCGTCTGCGCGAAATGTAGATTCAGTTCCCATTGGTCTTGTGCACGAATTATTCGCAGATGATCGCACTGTAGAATATTGCGACCTGTTTCACGGTCATTCAGCAATACGTCTTCTAACACATAGCAACCCGGACTGATGAAATAAACTCGCCCTATTTCCACCTTACTATCGGTCGCTATTTCCAACGAATCTGTCCACCACGACACCAGCAGTTGTTGACCCGCTTCGCTATGGCGCAACAGCATCGTCCCGCCGATCAGCAGTGTCGGGACGAACACACAACTGCAGAACAGGAGTCGATTCAACCAACGCTGGGTTTGATGCTTCATCCGTGAAACAATCCAAATTTAAAAGACAACTTTTATTGAGGTAAGATACCAGATTTAAACTCAACAACTCAATCGCAATGCAATTCGTGGTCATTCATGGCCTCCGGCGAAACCTAGATTTATTCAGGATTGTTCAACCACTGTTTCGACAATCGCCGGATCTCGGGGCTTTTTTGCCCTCAAATAATCGGCGAACAAAGTATCAACGATCAACTGGGAAACATGATAGAGCACAATGGGAATCACCAGCACTCCTAAGTCCAAGCAAATCAACAAGCCAATCATCAACGTTTTCTGACTGCCGGCGAATCCGACAGCCAAGGCATCTTCTCGCGAAAGCTTAATCCACCCACCGATTGCGATACCCAACCAAAAAACAACAATATGCACGAACAATACCACCGCCAAAGCGATCCCAATTAATTTAGTCCCATGTGCTGCTTGTGCTCCCACCATCTCTGGACCAACTTTTATTGCACCCAAAAACACCATCGTCAAAATACCGCACTGTGCGGCGATCCCCAATTTTGATTTTTTTTCTGTGGCCCAATTTGCCCATCGGCGATGCGTCCGAGTCAGCTGTGCCAACACCATGGGCAATACAACAAGTAGCCCCAGTTTTAGCATCACCACGCTAAAAGATGTTTTCAACCCAACATTCGTGCCAAAGAACAACAATAACCATAACGGCGCAATCACAAAACAAAGCAGGTTAGTGATAAGGGTAACCATAATAGCGATACTATCGTTCCCTCCCGCTCGCCGCGTCCAAACCGAAGCGGAAATTAAAGTGCAGGGGGTTACGGCAACCACCAGCAATCCACCTCTCAATCCCTCAAACTCAGTATCTCCAATCAAACATGTCACCGCCCACAGGATCAGTGGCAGCACGCCATAGTTCATGGCGACGGCCAACAGCGTCCCTTGGGGTCGGCGAATACCTGAACTGAGAGATTTTAGACTCAACGACACCGCCATCAAAAATAAAACGGTAAACACGACGGCATTTTGAAACGGTTTATAGTCAGCCCATGTTGCGCATTCTTTATGGATGATTAATCCCAGTGTAAACACCACAACTAAAGACAACAAAAACCAACGCTTTGCTAAAAACTTTTTCAATGAACTGTTACTTCCTCTTTCCAATCTTTGGGTCAAACTAACAAATGCCTAATATTTCACCTGCTCGCCTACTTTAAACGACCTATCCGGTTTTTACTACGCTAGTTAAACTGTATGGAAAGCTGCAAGTGCATTAATCGTATTGCACTTATGATACCCTTAGTTGATTCACTCAATACGCCATAGAAAAGAATAGAATAGCATGTTGCGTTACTGGACAGCCGGAGAATCTCACGGCAAGACATTACTAGCAGTCGTCGATGGGTTTCCTGCTGGAATTGAAATCGATACCGATGCAATCGATTACGATTTACGGATGCGGCAGGGTGGCTATGGACGCGGTGGGCGACAAAAAATTGAAACCGACAAGGTCGAATTACTCACGGGTGTCTGGAAGAATGTTTCGATGGGGAGTCCGGTGACACTACAAGTCATCAATCGCGACTACAAGCTTGAAAAGCTCAAAGAACTTGAACGACCTCGCCCAGGGCACGGCGATTTAACGGGAGCCGTCAAGTTTCTCGGATCCATTCGAAATGTCCTAGAACGGTCCAGTGCACGCGAAACGGCCGTTCGAGTGGCTGCTGGAGCACTTGCAAAGCAAATCTTAGCGGAGTTCCAAATCGAGTGCATTGGCTTTGTTGATGAGCTAGGAGGCCAACAGATTCACCGGCAAGAGGGTGATATTCAAAAGTGGCGAACACTCCGCGAACAAAGCGAAGTCTATTCGTTGAACCCCGCGCAAGACCCTGAAATCAAACAGTTGATCGACCAAGCCGAAGAGCAGGGCGATACGCTGGGTGGAATACTCGAAGTGCACATTGCAGGATTACCTTTTGGACTCGGAACGCATGCACAATGGGATCGCAAACTAGATGGCCGTATCGCTCAAGCGGTGATGGCCGTGCAGGCCATCAAAGGAGTAGAAATCGGACTCGGATTCGAAGCCGCTCGACGCCCCGGTTCCCAAGTCCACGACCCAATTACTTACGATGCCGATAAAAAAGATACGCCTAGCCTGGGCTTCCAGCGACCCACTAATAACGCTGGTGGCCTTGAAGCGGGTATGACCAATGGGCAAAGCTTGGTAGTGCGAGCGGCAAAGAAACCGATCAGTACATTGCGGCAGCCACTTGAGAGTATCAATCTAAACACTAAGCAAGCGGATACGGCGAGCTACGAACGGTCTGATGTGTGTGCCGTTGCAGCTGCGGCGATTATCATCGAAAACGTCGTGGCCTTTGAAATCGCTGTGGCCTTCTGTGAAAAGTTTGGCAATGACAGTATTAGCGAAATGAAAGCTCGTTACGAACTCTTTCAACAAATGGCCCAACAACGCTAGCCGTTTACTCGTCGAGCAGTGACGATTCTTGGATGACCGGCGAGATCCGATACTGTCGAAATCTCGTCAAACCCATTTTCAACAACCAGCATTTTCAGCTGCTCCATCAACATCGGACTGGTTTCCAGTACAAGCCAACCTCCGTCGTTGAGTCGCTCTGCCGCTTGTGGTACCAGTCGTTGATAACATTCCATTCCAGTCGGCCCAGATTCTAATGCCAATTGTGGCTCATACTCACGCACATTTCGACTTAACGTCTCGTATTCTTCGCTGGTAACATAAGGTGGATTACTGACAACAATGTCAAACTTGTTGTCGCTCGGCCCCGCTAACAAATCCTGTTCTACAAATTCAATTTGATCATTAACTTCATGGCAGTTAGCGTTTTTCCGCGCGACTTCTAATGCGGCTGTCGAGAGGTCAACGGCAGTCACTTGAATTTGTGACATTTCCGTGGCCAATGTAATAGCAATGGCTCCGCTACCAGTACCAACATCGACCACATGACATGGTATGGATTGCCTGTTGGAATCTGAGCTGAAATACTCCTTCACAATATCAAGTACAGCGATAACCGCGAATTCCGTTTCCGGTCTGGGAATCAAAACATGCTCTGACACATCAAATCGAAGCGAGTAAAACTCTTTGAAACCGACAAGGTATGCAACGGGGCATCCACTGGCTCGTTGTTTTACCAATTCTCGAAATTGCAAACGGTCGGTCTCGTTAACAATTTCATCGAAGCGAGTGTACAACATGATTCGCTCGCAATTCATGCTATGGGCGAGCAGTATTTCTGCGTCAAGCCGCGGCGATTCCGAGTCGTTTTTCTCGAGGTAGCCTTTAGTCCAATCGAGTAAAGCCAACACGGTCCATTGTGTTTCTTGGCCTCCTTGGCCCTC
>Ga0302134_10000242_pt1 | contig 22175 bp, 19 predicted proteins | sample CB9_SCM_MG_FD_203123 | JGI IMG/M metagenome (GOLD analysis project Ga0302134, IMG submission 203123) | Marine microbial communities from Western Arctic Ocean, Canada - CB9_SCM | ecosystem: Environmental > Aquatic > Marine > Oceanic | place: Canada: Western Arctic Ocean | collected 2017-09-19
GGAAGGCTTACAAATAGACTTTTTGTAGAACGAGACCTGATAAGAATCTTTCGGTATAGAAACGATGCGACTCAAAAAGCGCTGAGGTCAAATTCTTCCTGAAATGGCGCCGTTACATAGATCTGGTTCAGGTGGTTCTGTCAGAACTCACCGCTCGCTCGACGATTTGGCCGACCTAAATACATAGTCAATCCATGTATTTAAGCCGACAATTCGGTCATTGGAGTAGAACACTTGCCAGTGAAGAATTTTTTAATCTGTAGTGCTGTGTTCACGCGCAATCTCGACTCTCCCCCGTCTCCACCAAGAACACAATGCAGCAGGGTTCATTCGATCGGTTGAGGCCTGTTCGGGTCACCGATTGCGAGGATATACATCAACTCTGCAGACCTGAGAACTTCAGCGTGCGCAGAGAGTTCGACTTACTTGCACTGCCGAGAGTTTTTTTTAGTCTCGTATAAATCAGAAGCCATTCATCAAAGTGCGACTAATCCACATCATGAATGTGCTTCGTGCCAACCCGAGGGCTTGCCATGCCACCGGTTCCGACCGGCCACGGCAAGGCTCCTGTGCGAGCAGCCCATTCTTCGTAAACTGCAGTCATTTCAGCAACGCGAGCAGTTTCCGAATCTGAGAGATCGTTCAGCTCAGTTCGATCGTGAGCCATGTTGTAGAGCTCCCAACGAGTGTTGCCCTCGCTGACCAGTTTCCAATCGCCCATCCGTACTGCCCTGTTGCCTTCGTGCTCCCAGCAGATCGGTGCCTGTCGAGTAAATTCGGCTCCATCAAATACGTCGAGAAAACTTTCTCCTTCAAGCGGGGTGAGCGAGTTGCCATGAAGCTCGTCAGGATAAGCGGCACCAGCAACGTCGTAGATCGTCGCAGCAATATCCACGATATGAGCGGGCTTGTGCAGCAATCGGGACTCACTTGTATTTGAAGGCCAATTCATTATGAACGGTGTTGATATGCCTCCTTCGTGTGTCCACCGTTTGTGGAGACGGAAAGGCGTGTTCGAAGCGTTCGCCCAGGGCAAATCGTAGCTCTGGAACGTATCGCCAGGACCAGGGTTGATATCGGGCGTATTGCCCATGTTCATATGCTCACCGTTCCACATCGGAGTATCGAACTGCGCTGGATCTGGCCTATTCGAATCCTCCGCAAGGAACTCAGCACAACCTCCGTTATCAGATAGGAACATAACGAGAGTATTTTCACGAGCACCTGTCGATTCGAGTGCCGCCAGGATTCGGCCAACACCCTGATCGACCCTATCGATTTGAGCGGCATAAACCGACATCTTCAACGATTCCCACTCTTTGTTTTCGGCGTCTTCCCATGGTATTGAGTCACGGTCTCTCGGGGCGAGATCCCATGAATCGTCCACAATTCCTAGTTCTTTTTGTTTGGCGTATCGAGAGCAACGCAGCTCATCCCAACCACCGTCGTAGACACCCCGGTATTTCTCGATATCCTCTTCGAGAGCATGAAGTGGCCAGTGAGGAGCCGTGTATGCGACGTATGAGAAAAACGGATCGTCGCTAACAGCTGAGTCTTCGATCATGCTGACTGCATGCTTCGTGATCTCGTCCGTGTAGTAAAACCCGTCGTGATCCACTGTGACTGGCGTTTCACCGTCCATCAGTGTCGGCGGTGCGAAGAACGACCCGGCTCCCGTCAATGTTCCAAAGAAGTGATCGAACCCGCGCTGGGTTGGTGTTGGGTGCTTGGCATCGCCGGGCGACCAAGTTTCAGGCTGTTGCAACTGGTAATCGCTGCCTACGTGCCATTTGCCTGAAATCTGCGTGCGATAACCACTATCTTTTAGCACCTCTGCGATCGTTGCACAATTCTGGTTCAGGTAACCCTGATACTCGGGAATTCCGTAGTCCCCAACCATGTGGCCGACACCTGCCTGATGGGGATACAAGCCGGTCAGCATCGAAGCCCTTGTAGGACAGCATCGTGCCATGTTGTACATCTGACTAAATCGAATACCATCGTTCGCCATCGAGTCGATGTTTGGCGTGTTTATCTCTGAGCCGAAACAACCGAGGTCGGAGAATCCCAAGTCATCGACCAGGATTAGAACGACATTGGGTTGGTTATCCGAATTCTTCATATTCTTTATATTTCTACCGGAACAAGGTCTCACGTTAATAAGCAGACCTGCTTATTCCGGTTCGGAGTGTGGTGATTACAACTGTTGGTGGATTGCTTGACGACAATCTACCGCACTCGGTAGATTGCAACTCACCATTCGTACGACCCTACAGGTAGCTTTCGAGTGACTTTCATTCAGTAATAATGCCGATAATTCGTTTACTTGGGTCGACCACTTGGTTGTGAACACCTTCGCCCTGGCTTACGTTTTTGTTACCCTCCAGCCCTACCGACCCGTCTGTACAAAGAACACAAAGCGGCAGGCTTCATTCGTCTGTTCGAATGTCGCCGGTATGCGTATGCTTCCGGAATCATGAACCTATTGTTCGTTTGAAAGAAGTAGATTGAACTGAATTCGATAGATTCCAATCGACCACCGGCCGTCACTCGCCTACCGAATAATCCGATCATCTCGCCGCATATGGACAGCCGCATGGGCGACAACATTAACGGCCCGTCGCTAATCAAAGTGCCTGAATGGATAGAAAATCCACTTGGTAAGTACTACCTGTACTTTGGGCATCACGATGGCAAGTACATTCGGCTCGCGTATGCCAATGAAATTGGAGGGCCATGGGAAATACACTCATCTGGTGCTCTCGATCTAACAAATTCGCATTTCTGTGGGCACATTGCTTCGCCTGACGTACATGTCGATCACGATGAGCGGCAAATTCGGATGTATTTCCACGGCTCAGACACTTCGACTGGGCAAGGCGGAGAACAATCGACCAGAGTCGCCATTTCTGTCGACGGAATAGATTTCAAGGCAAACCCTGAGGTTCTTGGAAATCCTTACTGGCGAGTATTCGAGTGGGACGGCTTCCACTATGCGATCGGGATGCCCGGGCTGTTCTATCGGTCTCCAAACGGGGTTTCCGATTTCGAAAAGGGTCTTACCTTGTTTAACAGCAATATGCGTCATTCGGCTGTTCGAGTACAAGGCAGCCAACTTTCGATCTATTTCACAGTTGTTGGTGATATTCCCGAACGCATACGTCTTTCCATGATCGATCTCTCGAAAGACTGGTCGCTGTGGGAGGCGTCGGGGCCGGTAGATGTCTTATTACCCGAATACGACTGGGAGGGAGCTGACCGTCCGTTGGAGCCATCAAAGCGAGGGCTTATTGATGGACAAGTGAATCAGCTACGAGATCCAGCGTTGTTCATTGATGGCCCAAAGACATACCTTCTGTATTCAGTCGCTGGTGAAAGCGGAATCGCGATAGCGGAGTTATTTGGCTAATCATTCGGCACCACGGAGTAGTTGGCACTTATATCCGAGCTGCGATCACCTAGTGAGCTGCACATTGCCAAGGGGCGAGTTGTAACATCTCGCCTGCTACTAGTGTTAGCTCGACTCCCGCCATCAAACGATCATTCTGCAAGAGGCGACCCAATCTCTGAACCAACATCCGATGTTTCTGGCGATTCCGATATTCCGGCTCAGTCTCGCGGAATTTACCGCGGCTGGCACGTCATCGGTGTATCGGCCCTCTCCATCGGTGTGATTTTAGGGACAGTTCAATTTACTTTCGGGTTCTTTATCGAACCTCTTGAACAAGAATTTGGCTGGTCACGCACCCAGGTGAATTTTGCTCTGAGCATCGGGGTCGTCACCAGCTTTCTATCCCCCATTGTTGGAAACCTGATGGATCGAGTGGGGGCCAAATGGACTATGGCTGGCTCGATTCTACTGGTAGCGATTGCGTTCCTACTACGTTCGATAATGACCGAGCTATGGCAGTTTTATCTCTTTAGCGCAGTCATGTTCGCCGGTACACCCGGCGCGACGATGATGCCTGCAGGTCGGCTTGTACTAACTTGGTTCCCCAAGACTCGCGGTCGCATGATGGGAATCGTTACATCCGGTAACAATATCGGGAGTGGCTTAGCCGTTCCGATCATCGCCGTTCTCATTGGCGCTGTTGGCTGGCGATGGACATGGGCGCTAATGGGAATCGTACTAATCGGCCTTGCGATGCTTGTGGTGCTGGTGATTCGGGATAATTCCGAGGATGTAATCAAGGAACAACGAAAACGTTGGGCACCGCCTGAAGTATCGGAACAGGATAAATCAGTTCTTAAAGGCGGAATGACGGTATCAGCAGCAGTACGGACGTCGGCATTTTGGTTCCTTGTTATTGGTATGACCCTTCAACAGTTCGTACGTACTGGTGTGGTGAGCCAGATGGTCCCTCACCTTGAACAGGTTGGATTCACTCGAACGATCGCTGCCTCCATGATGATCGTGCTCGCCGTGTTCGCCGGCTCAAGCAAATTAATATTTGGCAGGTTGAGTGAGTCGATCACAGCACGCGTATCGTTCATTGTGATCATGATTCTTCAGGGAATCGGATTGTCAATTCTGCTTGTTTCTGGGGGGTCGATTGTTACTTGGGGGGCAATCGTGGTGTTCGGACTCGGAATGGGCGGAGTCGGAGCACTTACTCCATTAGTCATCTTTGACATGTTCGGGTTAAAGCAGTTCGGAAGCATCATGGGGCTGACTCGAATGGCGATAGCAGTCCCGATTTTCGTTGGCCCGATAATGGCAGGATTCATATTTGACGCCCGAGGCAAGTACGATCTGATGTTTCTAATAACCATCGGGCTGCTCATTCTGTCGATCGGCAGTTTTTTAATGGCAAAGGTGCCTGGCGGAAAAACGCTCAGCAAATAGCCCACCCAGCTCAGAGCTAGCGGTGAGTGTGTTCTTCGTCGACGCCATGAGCGTGGGATTCGTGAGCATGAGCGTGATCTTCGACAACCGCCAGATGTTCGTTGCGACCGCCAATTCGCTTCACGAACGCACCAATCTCAGCGAGCACGAGCAATGAAATAGCAGTCAATACAACGCTGCCACCGGGGGCGATATCTGCGTAGTACGCAATCGTCATTCCGAGCACAGACACGAAAACACCAATGGCTGATGAAGTGAATACAGTGCGTGTCAGACCTTTGGTAATTCGCAAGCTAATAAGCACGGGGATCACGATAAGTGCCCCAACCAGGAGAACACCAACGACTCTCATCGATACTGTGATCGTGGCACCTGTTAGTACGGCAAGTCCCAAATTCAACAAATGGACACGAACCCCATTGATGCGTGCCAGATCGGGATCAAACGTCACTTGTGCCAGTTCAGAACTGAACATGAGCATGAACAGTGTGATGATGACTGCAAGAACTGCCATCCACCACAGATCAGTTTGAGTCACCGTAAGAACACTGCCGAATAAATACGAAAATAACGTGCTGTTAAAACCATCGGCAATACTTATCAGAACTACGGCAATCGCCAATGCGCCGTAGAGGAACACTGCAAGTGCAGCATCGCCAGGCAATAGGCGCCGCATTCTCAATTCTTCAATCGACACCGCAGCACCGGTTGTTGCAGCCAATGCAATTACTGGTGCTGCGGTCTTGGTCAAAAGAGCGACAGCCACTCCTGCCAATGCCACGTGAGACAACGTATCGGCAATAAGCGAAAGTCGACGTAATACTAGGAACACTCCGAACGCTGGAGCCGTAGCACCAACAAGAACAGATGCAATTATCGCTCTGTTCATAAATTCGTATTGGAAAATCTCTGGCATCGTGTTACCTGTGGGTGTGTTCCGGATCGTGCATCAGCACATCCACTGGGAAGCCGTACAGGCCAGAAAGAGCTTGAGCATCGAGCTGATGGACGGGACCATGAAAAACGATGTCACGATTGATGCAGGCACAGGTTGTAGCCTCTCGCATCACTGCGCCGATGTCATGAGACACCATGACAATTGTTATGCCTAAATCCCTGTTGAGCCGTCGCACCATCGTGTGAAACTGCTCTTCACCGGCAGCATCGATTCCTGCCACAGGTTCGTCCAATACCAATAGGTCAGGCCGACGGACTAACGATCTGGCAATCAGCATTCGCTGCTGTTGCCCCACTGAGAGATCTGAGACTCGTCTCTCGGCAAGATGTTGAATCCCTGCCATCTCCATTGCTTCGTCGACACGCTCAACGCTCTTACGCTTGAATATGGCGAAAGGACTGAAGCCGGAGTAAGCGCCAAAATTCACTATTTCTCGAACGGATGCAGGGAATCTTGACTCGGTCGCCTGGGTTCGTTGCGGAACGTAACCGACTCGGTGCCAATCGGTGAAACTTTCCGCAGGTTGGCCAAATAGGAGCACTTGTCCTGACGTAGGTTTTAGAAGTCCAAGTGCGAGTTTCATAAGGGTGGTTTTGCCGGAACCGTTCGGTCCCAATATCGCGGCAAATTCACCAGGAGTTATTGAAAAATTTATATCCCTTACGACTGGTTCAGAATCGTAACTGAACCAAGTCTCATTAAACCGAACTGGTATCTGATAAGGTCTAAGCTGTTCGCCAGAGTGACCAGTTAGTTTGTGAGATTCAGTCTCAATTGAATCCGAGAAATTCAATGGTTGGGTTGCTTCGTTATCCGACACTGCCACCACCAGTATCGGATCCAGAAATACATTTGTTACAGGTGATAAATATTTCCATCCGGTGGCCAATAATATCGCCATCGATTTCTTTTTCAAGCGAGCGCATCACGCGTTCAACGGTTGAATGACGAAATTCACCGACTGCACCGCATTTTGAGCATATGGTGTGGTGGTGGTGTTCAACCCGCGCCACACTATATTTTGGAGCGCCATCGAGGATAGGCAGCTTACAAAGTGCGCCAGCATCAACCAAGTGCCGGATGGTTCTGTACACCGTGGCACGCCCTACTTCCGGTAGATCGCGACAAAGTTGTTCAGCAGTAAACGCATCGTAGGTATTCTCGATACGAGACGTCACCGCCGACCGTGCCGCCGTCTTACGGAGTCCTCGATCTTCGAGAGCTGTAATGAGTTTGATTTCGATAGGGTCGACAATTTGAGATGTCATTATTTCACCGGGCAGTAATTGATATTGAGTATCAATTAGAACTATACGTAGAATTATACATCGCATTCATACGTGGCCACCATTTTGGAGTTCTAAACTGGAACTTTTTGGCCGAAAATATTTGTGGAGTATGTTCCTGATTCGAACAGCGTGATTGCTACGGCAATTACGATAATCAGAACGATGGCGATCACAACCCTTGATCCTGGCTGGGGTCCTGTCTTAAGCGCCATTCGAGGTGTGCCAAGGTTGAATGGTGTCTCAACAGTGAATAGTCGTTCGCGTGGAGCAATCAAATAGGCAACAAGTCCGCCTGCAAGTAATCCGCCAAAATGGGCTGCGTTATCAATACCAGTAGTGGCCAACCCCATTACTACATTGATTGCGACGATCACTCCGATTGAAGTCAACTGCTGCCGCCCCATCTGACCCAACATGCGTCGATTCAGAAGGAGATATATACCGAATGCTCCGAGAATTCCGAACACTGAACCACTGGCGCCAACACCAGGATTTGGACCAGCAAGAAAACTAACGGCGTTCCCCATGACTCCTGCTGTCAGATATATAACAACGAAATTTCTTGATCCAAACGTACGCTCAACCATAGATCCGAAAATAACTAATCCGAACAAATTGGTCGCCATGTGAAAGAACCCAACGTGTAGGAACATTGGAAGTACCAATCGCCAATATTCACCGTCGGCAATGTAGGGACCATATTTTGCTCCCCAACTGAGCAAGTTTTTCGTCCCGGTACCACCCGTAAGCATCAAACCTACGAAAAACAGCACGTTGGTTGCAACGATTGCACTTGTCGCTGGAGAACCGCTGATGCTCGCTGAGAACGACTGTTGCTGACCCGGTTGTTGCCTCAATTTAAGGAACTTTCGTGTGAATTGTTGGTGTTAATTGAGATGATCGACTTGATATTGGCCTCGCCAACAACACGCTTACCCTCATACAGCGTTCAGTAAACGTATACTTTCGTCGATACGAAATATTGCGTCGTCTTATCTAGCGCAATACATCCAGATTATAGTGTTGATCAATTGATCGAACGGGCGAAAACACGGATTCTTGTGATCGATGACGAAGAGTCGATCAGATACGCCGTCGATGCAGGCCTCGATTTCATAGGAGATTTCGATGTGCACTTTGCAGAAGATGGAGTAAAAGGAATTGAAAGTCTAAAGACTCTTTCCCAAAACCTAGTTTTAGTAGATTTAGTACTGCCATCTGGAAGCGGAATGGAAGTACTCTAAGCAATTCGGAATGATCCAGACATCAAACGCCCTGATCGTGTCGTTCTAATGACAGGGCACGTCAATCCAATTGCTGATGATCAATTATCCGATATTGTAATCGACCAAATTCTTCCAAAGCCTTTCAAGCTGGAACAGTTGAAATCGGCATTATTCGATGTTTCTGACTAATTTTAAATTGTTAGACGCGATACGACACAAAATTAGTACTTATTCACATGACCAAACGTTGGGATTCATACATAATCCGTTTGAATATCGATCAGATCGTTCAACTGAACCCAATAGGTTTAATTGCATTCACGAGCAAAATTGGTGCTGATAGCTGAAGATGACGCAGCGACTCGTGACGCGGTTGTAGCCATGCTCGAAGAGTTAGGCATCACCGATGTCGTAACTGCGTTTAATGGTGAGCAAGCGCTGAAAGCTCTTGAAGAACGCCAGTTCGACACACTACTGCTAGACCTCATGATGCCAAAAATTGACGGCTATGAGGTTCTACGGGAGTTACGCAAAGGGAACTACAAACGCCCTGGACGAATAATCGTCATGAGCGGCCACGCTCAACCAGCTGAACTTGACGGCTTGATGTCGCTCGGTGCTGACGCATTCATGCCAAAGCCATTCACTCTCACCGATCTTGAGAAATTCTTAGAGGTCTAGGCTACTTCTGCGGTTCATTGGAGAACCGCACATTTCCCATCACTGGAATCATCATTCTTACTTAGCTTGAATGATGTCGAGCTCTGGCAACTCGTCCAGAACGCCTCTCTCAACAGCCATCGTAAACAGCTTCGTGAGAGCCTCACGTCCTTCTTGCCCCATATCGACAGTATCTTCGTTGACGTACATACGTACGAACTTCTTACCGTCTGCAGGATCGATACCCCGACCGAATCCGAGAGCATATTCAAGTGCAGCGTCTTCGTTCGCACGTGCGTAGTTGATACTGGCCAAGGAAGCGTCAGCAATGGTTTGGGCAAGCTCTTCACCGATGTGGCGGCTGACAAGATCGACTCCAAGCGGAATCGGAAGTCCGGTAGCCTCGTGCCACTTCTCGCCCAGACTCATGATTCCGTGGTATCCGAGCTTCTCGTAGAGGATTTGTCCCTCGTGGAGCAAAATTCCGACATCCGCCCGCCCCTCTTCAACAGCTGGTCCAACATCGTCGAAATCGACGAATACTGGAACACAGTTTTTAGGGCCAAAGATTTGGTACAACAACCACGAAGTTGTGAATCGTCCCGGCACAGCAACACGTTTGCCTTCAAGGTCGGCTTCCGTCATCGGATCGACCGACACGACCATAGGGCCGTAGTTACGCCCAATTGATGATCCACACGACATAATTCGGTAGTGTTTAGCAACGTCAGGGTATCTTGCGGCAGAAATGGCGGTTACAGGTAATTTACCGGTTTCGGCCAACACATTCAGAGACTCGATGTCTTCCATGTGATGAGACACAGAGTAGCCCGGAATTCCTACGATTTTCTTCTCCATTGCGAAGAACATGAAAGCGTCGTCAGCATCGGGACTATGGCCAAATATTATGTTGTTGTCGTTGATAGTCATAGTGATTCGATTGTTTCTGTGATCGTTATTTGGTCGACGCCAGCTCAGATTCTGAGCCTTCGACTATTTCGTAATTTGTGAGACGTTGAAGCGGAGAGTAACCAGCCTCTGAAATCATCTCTCGAACTTCATCTTGGGTCGTGCGGTTGTAGAAACCTGCTGCCAGCATTACGTTCTCATCGAACAAGGTTCCGCCGAAGTCGTCAGCACCGAATCGCAATGCGATCTGGCCAGTCTTTTTACCCTCTGAAAACCACGATGCCTGAACATGAGGTACGTTATCCAACATGATCCGTGAGATTGCGATGATCCTCAAATATTGATTTGGTCCAGCTTCTTCATCAACCAACTTCGCAAGTGCCGTGTTGTCTTTCTTGTATGACCATGGAATGAACGCTGTGAATCCACCATCGTTATCGTTCTTCAGTGCAAGATCTTGCACACGACGAATATGTTCGAGGGATTCAATGACGTGGTGATCCTTCTCAACGTGTCCGTACATCATGGTGGCAGTAGTCTTCATCCCGACTCTGTGAGCTGCCTCGTGAACCTCAGTCCACTGGTCAACGGTGTCTTTAGGCTTGAACCTCGACACAGTAGCCTTCACTTCGTTCGAAAGGATCTCAGAGCCACCACCCGGCATAGAACGCTGTCCAGCGTCCCAGAGAGCCGTAAACACTTGCTCGTAGTCCAACTCAGAAACCTCGCTCATACGAACGATCTCTGGAGCCGACCAGTAGTGGGGAGTTACATCAGGGAACCGTTTCTTAGTTTCGGAAACCATCTCAACGTAGTAATCGAGTTGCAGTTCGGAGTTAAGACCACCTTGCATCAGCACGGTTCTTACGCCGTTTTTACGGGCTCGCTCGATCTTGTCCATAATCTGTTCGACCGTGTAGGTGTACGCAGATGGATCGTTGGGATCGGTTCGGTAAAACGCACAGAATGAGCAGTACGCGTCACACAGGTTTGTGTAGTTCAAATTAGTGTCAACTACGTACGAAACGGAGTTGTTGGGATTGTGATGCTGACGCCAGTATTCGGCCAACGGAGCAAGATCAAGTAGCTCCGCTTCCTGCATCAACCACAAGCCTTCTTCGCTTGTGATTCTTTCGCCCGAGAACACTTTTTTGGTAATTTTCTGAAGCATTATTTCTTCAAATCGAACATCTACAGTGACGTCGATATAGCCTTTTTATCTAATGGTTCTGACAATTCCGGTGTGGACGGTCGCCATTCCGGTAATTTGCTCAGTCGTAGTTTGAATTCCTGTTGACCAGCTCGTTCGTAAGGGCCGAAAAAGTAATCAAAGTTACGAACATAATTTGCTACGTCAGATTCCGACATTGTTTCGTTGGTTCTGGCTTGGCTTATTTCTTCGACAGAGTTGATTCCTGCCCGAGTGGATTCGATCAATCGACGTTCAAAAAGTTCGGCAGCCTCGTTCGGTGTGTCCGTCCGAACAACCCATTCAGCAAACACAAACGGCATCCCTGTAAGAGATTTCCAAGCCGTGCCAAGATCGTAATGGTGAGGATAGTTACCTATGCTCAGTTGTTCGAGCGCGGGATCACCAATGATCAGGGCAGCATCGTGATCATCGCTCATCTCAACAAATCGGTGATCAGAAACATTCCACAGATCAGAAAACAGCACTCGTAAAAGTTGAATAGATGTCGCAGTGTGGGAAGTTACCGCTATGTTCGATCCTGAAAGCTCAGAAACGGGTTTTCGAGAAAACAAGAACACACTTAGCGCAGCTCCATCGCAGGCCACGCCAATATTTCCGAGCGAACGTACCCGATCGCCCAAACGAAGAACTTCTGCGATCGGCAGTGGTCCCGCTTGGAGATCGCCTTGCTCAACGGCGGCTGCCATTGCACGTGGTGGCATTGCTGCCAGATCACATGAATCAGTCGGTAGTTTCCTATAAAACACTTCTGAATTGAGATATGTCATGTGCCCTACTCGCAGGGCTTGAGACACAGGTTGATTAGTGGTCATAAACCTTGATTTCGTTGTACAAAGCATCTCGTTCGACAGGTATTCGCCGTGCGTCACGAATCGACGCTGCCATCGATTCACGAGCCTGACCAGCGGGAGATTCAGCCAGCGCAGCGTGAGCGATTCGTTCCTTGCCGATAGTTCCATCGAGATCGTTCGCACCGAAGTTCAAACCAATGCTCGCAGTCGCGGCTCCAATCATCACCCAATAGCTCTTGATGTACTTGATGTTGTCCAGCATCAGCCGGGCTGCAGCGATCATCTTAAGATCGTCCATAGCAGGAGTATGACGTGGTCGTAACTTAGTCATACCCACTTGGTACTCAAGAGGAATAAACGCTAGGAATCCGCCTGTTTCATCTTGAATATTTCGAAGGCGAATCAAGTGCTCAATGCGCTCTTCAAACGATTCGATGTGCCCGTAGAGCAACGTGCAATTCGTAGGAATATCCATTCGGTGGGCAGTTTTGTGTATCTCAGCCCATCGATCAGCATTTGCTTTACCAGGCAGAAGGATTTTGTGTACTCGAGACGAGAAAACTTCAGCTCCGCCACCGGGCATCGATTGCAGACCGGCTTCTTTCAAAATTGCGAGTGATTCTTCAGGAGAAACCTTCCAACGACGCTGGAAATAGTCGATTTCCGACGCCGTAAAACCCTTGATCTGAACATGCGGGGCTTTTTCGTGAATGGCCTTCACCATCTCAACGTAATATTCGAATGGCCAAGTCGGGTGATGCCCTCCAACGATGTGAATCTCGTGGATATCGTCATCGACGTGATCAAGGATTTCCTCAATCGACATTTCGTACGCATCTTTTTCGCCGGGCTTCTTCGCGAAGTCGCAGAATTTACAACTAAGAACGCAAATGTTGGTCGGGTTCACGTGGCGGTTTAGTACGAAATAAACCTTATCGCCAGTGACGCGCTTCTTTGCGAAATCTGCCATTCGGCCGACTCCTGCAAGATCATTTGTTTCGAGAAGCGTTACACCTTCTGAAGTCGAAAGCCGTTCACCGGCCTGGACCTTGTCCCAAATCGAGAACAGGCGTTTATCGGAAAGATTCAACTCGACCTGAAGATTGGGGTCGGCTACTTCCAGTATCGGGACCATTTTGAATCCACTTTCTTCACTATTTCAGGGTCCATAACCAATGGCTTTTGGTAACCCTGTTTCCAAGTTGCATCAATACCAAGTACACCTGAATAAACAGGGGCCAAGCCTCTGAATTCAGATCTTGAGAACATCACATCCATCACGGCGTCGAATCTTGTAAATATGCCCCATAACAAGTTTTCGTCATCGTCTATATCTACATCAGCAGACACTGCAACAACGATCTTGACGCTACCGAGGAGTGGGTTGTCGACAAGCTTTTGAACGACTTCCCTACCCTGCCCGGTAGTTTGAACAACAAGCATTGTTTTACCTACAAGACGGTGTTTTACGATTCCAGGAGCAATTGCGCCGATGTTGGCAGGCAACGCTACGGCGCTTGGGGCACCTTCACCCAACGGGCCGCCAGTCGCATCAAGAATCATTTTTGATCCCTTGTGCAAACCTTCACCAGTGAAATCGAGTGTGTCGGCGGCGGTTCGTGCGAGCAGATGAAAATCTTGCTCAGGATCGAAGTTCCTTCGGATCGCTTGCATCACCTGACTGTAATTCCGAGGGTTCACGTCTGGCCCAACAAGCACGAGATTCTTCGTTAGCGATAGCTGTCCGTCACCAAGTAAACCGAGTGCCGTTTTGATCGGTTCACGTTGGTACCGAGGATCAACGGACACCACCAATAGGTTGTGGAATCCTGCTTCGTAGTAGGCCCACATGTCTTTGACTTCACGACGAATGAGACTAACGAGTGGAGTCAGAGCCAACTGAGCCGCGTCACCGAGATAGCGATCCTCCTGAGGAGGACGCCCAACCACGGTTGCCGGATAAATCGCGTTCTTACGATGGGTCATCCGAGTTATTTCAAATACAGGATGATCTCCAGCATCCGAGTAGTGACCAAAATGATCCCCGAATGGCCCTTCAAGTCTTCGAACTCGAGGTCGTAATACGCCTTCGAACACGAATTCGGCGTGTGCAGGCACTTTCATATCTATCGTTTTAGCCTTGGTCAACGGAGTACGCTGGCCTCGCACGATTCCAGAGAATGCGACTTCATCGAGTCCCTCTGGCAGAGGCATAATCGCTGCCAAAATTAGAGATGGGTCACCACCGACGGCAACAGCCATTTCGAGTGGCTTGCCCATTTTTTCGGCTTTTTGATAGTGGAAACCGCCGCCCTTCTGGATCTGCATGTGCATTCCAGTAGTGCGCTCGTCGTACATCTGCATACGGTACATGCCCATGTTCCCGGCACCGGTTTCAGGATCTCGGCTCATGACCAGTGGAAGCGTGAAAAATCGCCCACCATCTTCTGGCCAGCATTTCAATATTGGAAGCTGATCAAGTCGAGGTTCTCCGACAACTTGCTGTGAAAGCGCACGACGGGTGTTTTTGGGTCGTATTTTCAGCAAACGCCAACCGGTTTTACGATTTCTCCAAAACGAACCCAAACTAGGAGGATTCACATCTTCCATGAACCGAACAATGTCTTCGCCCAAAGCTTCGGCTGGACGCCCTAAGGCAAGTTCAATTCGACGCATTGATGCCATCGAATTGATGACCAATGGATAACGCGAGCCTTTTACGTTCTCGAACAGAAGAGCTGGAAGGTTTTCCTTCACCGCCCTTGTGGCGATTTCAGTTACTTCGAGTTCAGCGTCTACCTCTTCGGTAACTCGGTGAAGTTCGCCTTCTTTTTCAAGAAGATGAAGGAACGATTGCAGATCAGTAAATGCCACTTATGAGTTTCCTTCTTCAGAATCAGAATAAGACGATGCTTCAGGCCCAAGCCACGGCTTCATTACATCGGATTCGATTCCCAACGATGCAAGAATCCGTCCAGCGACCATATCGATCAAATCGCTGATACTAGTCGGCTTGTGGTAAAAACCAGGCGAAGCAGGCAGAACTATCGCTCCGGCTTCCGTTACAGCGGTCATGTTTCGTAAATGTATGAGGCTCAACGGCATTTCACGCGGAACTAGCACCAGCTTTCGACGTTCTTTTATACAAACGTCGGCAGCACGCTCAAGCAAGCCGTTCGAAATGCCATGAGCAATTCGCCCCATTGTTCCGCCTGAACATGGCACTACGGCCATACCGTTAATAGCAAATGAACCTGATGCGATAGGTGAAGCTACATCCTTGTGGTGATACATCTCAAAGTTGCTCTCGAAAGAACTTGCTTGTGCCCAAGCGAGAACTGCCGGCGTATCGGCTTCAGTATTTCCGGTAAGGATCAGATCCTCTTCGACTTCAAGCACTTTGCGGCCAGCGTCGGTGATTACGGCTTTGACTTCGTGACCAGCCAACAACATCTGCTCGAGCACACGGCGAGCGTAGGGTGCGCCACTGGCACCAGCTATTCCGAGAACGTATATACCCACTAGATCACCTCGCCAATCACTACAAATGTTCCGAAAACGACAGCGATGACACCGTTCATCGTGAAAAACGCCATATTCAGCTTCGAAAGATCGTCAGACCTAACCAGCAATTGTTCATACGCCAGCAATACCGCGGCTGCCAGAACGCCTATCGAATAGAACTCACTTGCTTCTAAAATCACTCCAGCTAGTGCAAGCAGCAGAACGGCAGCAGCGTGAAGTAGTCGAGATATAACGAGGGCTGACGGGATGCCAAATCTTGCAGGAATTGAATGTAATCCCTGTTCACGGTCGACTTTGAAATCAGCGGTGGCGTAAAGGACATCGAATCCAGCGACCCAAGCCATTGAACCGATACCGATAACGATGAACCCAAATGGCATGGTTCCAGTTAGAGCAAGTGATACTGCTGGAGGGACGATTAGGTAAACCGCTCCCATTCCAAAGTGAGCGAGCCATGTAAATCGTTTCAGGTACGGATACCCGATCATCACTGCTAATGGAATTGGAGCAAGTGCCCAAGTAGCCGAATTTAATTGAGATGTAGCGCCAACGAAAACCAACCCAGCAATAGCCATGTAGCCGATCATCGATTTACGGCTAATCGTTCCGGCTGGAATCGCCCTAGTTGCCGTGCGTGGATTTCGGGCATCTATCTCAGCATCGATTAACCGATTCGCTGCCATACCAAATGTTCGCATTCCAACCATTGCAACCAATACCCACAGAAGTCCGGTCCAATCGGGAGTTCCATGGGCAGACATAAATGCTGCAAGAATCGCAAATGGTAAGGCGAAGACGGAGTGTTCGAACTTGATCGCTTCGAGAAATAGAGCAAACTTTCGCCAGCCTGGGAAACCTGATTTTGGCGTAGCGCTGGTCATAGCGAACCGCCCTTATCCGATTTCGCTGAAATATCCCCTTGAACAGAATTCAATAACAAGGCCTTGAGATCAGGAGCTGCATCCTGTGGATTTTGACCGCCAGAAAAGAGCCAGTGAACAACGATTTCGTTCACTGCGCCTAACCAAACAAGCGAAGCCAAATCAGTGTCGATTTTCTTGATTTGACCTGTCGTATGAGCCTCGTCTAGCTGTTCACGAATTACCTTGGCGAACCGGTCGAATACTTCAGCTCGTTTCGACTCGAAAGCATTGCCCATGCTGTAGCCCTGAGTGATCAACAATCGAGCGAGTCGTTTTTGTTTCGAAAGCGCAATCAGAACCGCTTCAAGAGCAGCTTCAGCGGCTTCGAGCGGGGAATCGGCTTTGCCTGCAGCTTTTTCAGATCGACTCACCAATTTGTTTGCCAATCGATCCATTACAGCGAAAAAGAGATCTTCTTTGCTTGGGAAATGAAAGTACAGCCCGCCCTTAGACATCGAAGTACGCTTGCCGATTTCGTCGACAAGCGCATCGTGATATCCGTTGTCAGCGAACACAGCTTCAGCAGCTTCGAGAATGCGTTCTCGAGTTTGAGTTCGTTGTAGGGTTGAAGATTCAGACAAGGTGGATTAAGGGGATTTCAAGGCATCTAAACCGACCGACCAGTCGGTTGGTATGTAAACATTCTAACGGTGTCGTATTGTTGCGGCAATGACAAGAATTGAAGCAAGTGTGTTCACACCGGTTGTACCGACACTGGGCGAGGACTAGTCTTCTTGAATACTCATGACTACTGATCTGACAAATATTCCACTTGATTTCAAAGTACTCGTCTCTGGAGTGCGCGGTCCCGAAGGTCCAGCGATCGACTCTGACGGGCAACTGCACGTCGTCAGCTCGGAGGACGCGGCTATTTTTCGTGTGTCCGTTGATGGAGACCTAACTGAAGTAGCCAGTACTGGTGGGCGACCGAACGGGCTAGTGTTCAATTCCGACGGCGATATGTTTGTCGCCGATGCAGAACTCAAAGCGATTTTGAAAATCGATACCAGCGGTAAGTCGGAAGCCTTCGTCGAAGAATATGAAGGTACAGCGCTCGGTGGCCCTAACGATCTTTGCTTCCTACCAAATGGCGATCTGCTGTTCACCGACCCCGTGCGTCGACCGTATCCAGATCCAGCCATTAGCCCTGTATATCGAGTGACTCCAGAAGGCAAAGTCAGCGCATTCGCAAATGAACTCGCCTATCCGAACGGCATAGCAGTTTCCACCGACGGAACTCGAGTGTATGTGTCAGAAAGCAGAGCACAACGTCTGGTTGCGTTTACGGTGGACGAATCAGGGCATTTGCTGGATCAGCAACTGGTTCGTCGTTTCCGTGAACCGGGCAATCCTGACGGGTTAGCGGTTGATGTTGATGGCAATATTCTTCAGTCACTGCCTGGCATTCGAGCAGTCGCCTACGTCAGCCGTGATGGCAAACTTCTCGATTTATACCACGTACCCGACTGGGCACCTGCGAACCTAGCGTTCGGTGGAGCTGACATGAAAACGGTTTACGTCTGCGGATCCGCCCAGAATTCGATCTACCAATTCCGTCACTCGGTGGCAGGCGCCCCGCTCTACTAGAGCGTGCACGGCGATCTCAACGATACTTACCGGCGCTTGAATTCTCGCTCTAGATCATTGATCGTAATTTGAACAATCGTTGGTCGGCCATGCGGACATGTGTTTGGTCGTTCAGTTTTTTCTAGTTGGCGAATCAGATCTTTGCATTCTTCTATAGAAAGAATTTGCCCAGCCCTTATCGAAGAGTGGCAGGCAATAGTGGCGAGCATACGATTACGCCATGTTTCGCCTGTCCCGCCTTCTCGTAGCTCGTCGAGCACTCTCACGAATACCTGACCAGCGCCGTCTCCACTTGCTCGTGTCGCAAGAGAAGCAGGCACGCTTCGGACAATCAAACTATTGGTACCGAATTCCTCAACGCCCCACCCAACTTGATTCAGGTCTTCTAGATGCTCCTGAACGGTAGTCATCGCCCCAGGAGCAAGATCGACAGTTGCGGGTTCAAGAAGAGGTTGTGACTCAGACGCGTTTTGATCAAATCGGTCTCTGACTCGTTCGAACATGACTCGTTCATGAGCGGCATGTTGATCGACCAGATAAACGCCATCGGGTCCTTCAGTCAGAATATACGTCTCGTGAGATTGCCCGATTACTCGTAAAACTGGAAGCGTTTCTTTCGGCGTGTTCGCTTGTGAAGTACCACCGATGTCGGTACTTGCCTCCTCAGGTAGCCGAGATTGCTCCGCAATAGCTGATGGATCAGGCCACCGTGATAATCCCGAGCTCTCGGTTGAAGAACCAGAAACCGAACCCGCGAATCCAGACGGTCTCGAACCGTCATTCGCTAATCCGGGAGCTCGCAATAGCCCAAGCGATCCAGAAGCTCGCCCTGCCCCAAGTTCGTGCACCGGTGCTGATGCCGAAAGAATGCCTCGAACGGCTCGTTGCACAACTGAGTAGACGAGATCTTCTCTGAGAAATCTAACTTCCGCTTTCGCAGGATGAACGTTCGCATCGACATCATCAAGAGGAGTACGAATCCTCGCCACTGCAATCGGGAATCTACGTTCAGGAAGGAATCCGTAATACGCCTGCTCTATTGCGTAGGAAAGACGTCGCGATTGAATCCAACGCCCATTCACTGAAATCGTCATATAAGTGCGATTTGAGCGGTTCAAAGATGGCGAACTGACAAGCCCATCGACTGAGAACGCAGCAGAATCATCCGATTCAATCTCAAGCATCTGGTCAGCAACTTTGGCGCCGTACACGCCCGACACGGCGTCCACTAATTTGCCTGATCCGATCGTTCGTAATCGCTCTCGGCCATCGGCATTCAGACTGAACGCAACATCCGGGTAAACGAGAGCGAGAGAAGCCAACACTGACTGAATTCGAGATAGTTCTCGCCCTGCTGATCCAAGAAATTTCAGACGAGCGGGAACGTTTTTTAACAACCCCGCCACTTCAATTCGAGTTCCTTGCGGAGCACCTGCAGGCTCTACCGGGCTAGTCTTGCCGAAATCGACTAGATATCTCGCACCAGCCTCAGAATCTTCATGGCGTGAAATCGCCTCAACTCTTGCCACCGATGATATCGACGGGAGTGCTTCGCCACGGAACCCGAGTGTGCCGATCGCTATCAGATCGGAAGTTTCGTCGATCTTCGATGTGGCAAATCGTTCAAAAGCCACAGAAAGTTCATCGGCAGGAATGCCAGACCCGTTGTCGACAACTGTTATCGACTGCGCACCACCACCTACGATGTGCACATCAACCCGAGTAGACCCCGCATCAAGTGAATTCTCTACCAGTTCCTTGACCACCGATGCGGGACGTTCAATCACTTCACCCGCAGCAATACGGGAAGCTAGATCATCGCTGAGTACCTGAATCGGCATAGGTAAATAAAAACTCGAAAAAATCTTACGCACACGGCGTAAATCGGTAGATCAAATGTGATGTACGAAGTTTACTTGCAGCCCGGTTAATAGAGGAAATCAATTTTTCGAACGCACGTTCAATTGATTTCTAAAGTCGTCGCACTTTATCTGTAAACACGGTGTAACCGATCGCTGCGGCCAACAAGCCACCACCCGCAATAGCGAACGCTATTCGCACATCGAACGACGCTGTGATGAAGCCGAGCGGAAGAGCTCCAAGTGGTATCAACCCGAAGTTCATCATGTACACCCCCATTACCCTGCCTCGGTGCTCATCATCGGTCTGCTCCATGATCAGCGAGGAGTTGAGTGCGCGCCGTCCAGAGTCGCCTAGTCCAAGAATAACCATGATTACGACTGCCACCGCATAGGAAGTCGTTGCAGCAGCCATCAAAATCGCAAAGCCCGACAACATGCTCGTGATCAGTAGAACCCAACCACGGTGATTGTTCTTCGAAAGACTCGCAATAATGAGTGATCCGATCAATGCTCCGACGCCGATCATACTCAGCAATAAGCCCAGAGCTTCAACTTCGAGCTTGAATACTTCTTCGATTTGAACTGGAAGAAGCGTTCTGAACGGCATTGCCAACAATGCGGTGCTCAGCGCTACAAGCAGCAACACAAGCACGGTACGGTTTTTCTTTGTGTAGACCAAGCCTTCTTTTATATCGCTCCACATTCGACGTTTCCCGTTCACAACTGGGACCACATTTGGGACCCAGTTCGTTAGGAAAAATGCGACAACCGTCAGACCTGCCATCACGTAGTAAGTCGCAGCCGAGCCTGCGAGACCGTATATAAGTCCACCGATTCCAGGTGCGGCTACTGTCATCAACGACATTCCCGACGCATTAAGAGCCACCGCATTTGTTAGGTGATCTTCATCTACAAGCTGACCAATAATCGCTTGGCGCGCTGGCATCAGGAACGCCCAAATCGTTCCTTGCGCAACCGACGCAGCCGTGAGGTGATAGACAGTAACTGTGCCCATTGATATCGAAATACCAACAAACAAAGTAATAACCAACATTCCGAGCTGGCCGTACTGAATTATTTTCTTACGCGATACACGATCAGCAACTGCGCCACCATAAAGTGACAGAAGAAGAATCGGTGGTGCGAAGCCGGCTCCAACCACTACTACTGCAATCGGTGATTTGGTCAGTTCCCAAGTTAGGTAGCCGCGTGCCAGCAATTGAATGTTTACTGCTGCCATCAGCAGCAGCATGCCGAACCAAAGATGCCTAAAGCCAGATTGACCTAATGATGAGAACGTTCTTGCTAATACCCGATTCCGCCGACTCGAGACACGTGAATCTCTAGGTTTAGATCGTTTTGGGGAATCGGATTGTGACAAATGTTGCGGCTATCTAGGTTTCGGTATCGGAGCGTGACGTAGTAAATGAACGGGTGAGGAATCTATCCAGTTCACCGACGATTATCCCGTACGCCGCAATCTAGGCATCAAGAAGACCGATGCAGATGCGAAAACAAATAATGCTGCAGCAGTCACACCGACTGCGGGGCGAGCACCGAATTCTTTTATAGCCCAGCCGAGCGGAAGCATTCCTAGAGGCATTAACCCGAAGGTCATCATTAGTACGCTCATGACACGCGCTCGATACTCGTCGGAAGTGTTTTCCATCATCAAGCTTTGTCCGAGTGCCCACCTCGCTTGCTCTGCGAGTCCCATTCCAACCATTCCAATTAATCCAGCCGTATAAACCGGAACGCTAACAATGAGCGCCAAAGAAGATGCGGCGACGAATGAACCGATTAATACTATCCAGCCACGTCGATGACCTTTACGTAAATTCGCAATCGTGACTGTCCCAATCAAGCCACCAAGTCCTAGTGCTGTCAGGAGCAAACCTACATCCGACGGCTCGGAGCCATATACGTCTTTTGCGTAAACCTGCACCAGCATTCGGAACGGCATGGAAAGCAGCGCAACTATCACGCTGTAGATCATCAAGTTCAGTACGAGTTTGTTGTTTCCGATGTACTTGAAGCCTCCGATGATGTTGCTCATCACCGAAGTTTTCTTCAAATCTTCCGGTGCGTACATTTTGGGTACGACTGACGTGAATACGACAGCACTAAGCATTATTATGGAGACCATCACATAAACATTTTCAGGCCCAATCACTTCGTAAAGTACGCCGGCCAATGCTGGTGCGATAAGAGTCATCATGCTCATCGCCATCGCGTTCAAGGCAAATGCGTTAGGAAGTTGATCTTTTCCTACTAGCGATGGAATTGCAGCCTGACGTGCCGGCATTTGAAGAGCAAACATCGCTCCCTGTGCAACCGAAACAGCGAACAAGTGCCCCCAAGCCAAAGAACCGCTAAACATCAAAAT
>Ga0302134_10000245_pt1 | contig 22137 bp, 17 predicted proteins | sample CB9_SCM_MG_FD_203123 | JGI IMG/M metagenome (GOLD analysis project Ga0302134, IMG submission 203123) | Marine microbial communities from Western Arctic Ocean, Canada - CB9_SCM | ecosystem: Environmental > Aquatic > Marine > Oceanic | place: Canada: Western Arctic Ocean | collected 2017-09-19
TGGGGGTGATCGGACGCGTCGCTCCGGGCACCAGGAGTTCCTGGCCCACATGGACGGTGTCCGGATCGGTGATGTTGTTGGCCTCGATGAGCGCCGCCATGGTGACCCCGTACTCGGCCGCGATGGCAGAAAGACTGTCGCCCCTCTGGACCACCACGACCATCGTGGGCAGGGTCGTGGGCGTGGCGTCGACCCCGGGGATCACCAGGCGTTGGCCCATGTAGACCCGGTCCGGATCTGTGATTCCGTTGGCGGCCATGAGGGCGCTGACCGTGGTCCCGTGTTTGACGGCGATCGCCGAGAGGCTGTCGCCCGCCTCGACGGTGACGACCGTCTGGGCACCGGCCGGCGATGCTGTGACCAGAAGCGTCGCCACGAGGGCCATCGTCAGAACCGCCGACCTGATGGCACCGGCGCGCAGCTGCAGCTGCGTCCGCCGGCGCGTTCCACTACTCGGTTGAGCGTCCAATTTGGTTCCGTCCACGGACTCGACTGACGTGCCGGAAGGCCCCGCTCCGCCCGTCGGTCAGTGTAGGAGTCCGGGCCGCCGGGCGAGGGGCACCGCCATGGCAACCATGGCGGTCACGACCGTGGCCAGCAGCGCCAACTCCACACGCAGGAAGAGGTCGCCACCGAAGGCCAGCACGATCGGGAATGCAGTGAGGCCGACAAGCCATGCGAGGGCCATCCGACCCTGGCAACGCTGCGCGATGAGCGCCTGGGCAAGGGACAGGACGATCATCAGGACAGCGCTGGAAGCCGACAGGAGGATCATGTCGCGGCGTCCCACGGCGAACTCGGCGCCAAAGGCCATCTCGACCACCAGGTGTCCGGCCACGGCACACGCCACTACAGCCGCCGCGCCCAGTGCCCCGACGAGGGCCAGGAGCCGGGCGAGGACGTGGCGGAACTCCTCCATGTGCCCATCGGCGGCCAGCGACGAGAGCTTGGGCAGCAGCGAGGCCTGGACCGCCTGGAAGAAGAACAACGGCACCCGGGCGACAAGTAGGGCGTTGAGGAACCGACCGGCCTCGTCACGCTGCGTCGGGCCGGCCAGGAGCTCCACGGCCAGAGGGCTGACGTTCAGAACGATCGCCGTGGATACCGATGCCACCAGCAGGAACCCCATGGCCGGAGCCAGTGCGCCGAGCTCGGCACGGCGGCCCGGCGCGACGGTGGCCGGCTCCGACTCCGGCGCGGACTTCTCAGACCCCGGGGCCGTGGAGCGGCGACCGGTGAGGGCGGCAGCCACTCCCAGGAACGGTGCACCACCCACGGCCAGCCCGTACACCGCCACATCGTCGGTGAGAACCAGTGAGCCGATCCCGACGAGGAGCAGGCGACCGATGCCATCGCCGATGAAGTAGCGGGCGTAGCCGCCGAACCGTCCGAGGCCGGCCAGCACCCCGCGCACGAGGTGCCCGGTGCCCAGCCCGACGAGGACCAGGAGCAGGGCCACAAACAGGATGCCCTGGCCTGCGAAGAGGCTGTCCACGATCCATGGTGCGGCCACCATGGCGACCACCGACAGGGCCAGCGCCAGCGACCCGCCCAGGATGGCCGCCGGGCGGACCACGGACCGCAGCCCGTTGGCGGACCTCCCGGCGATGGCACGCGCCGTCTCCTGCTCGAGCGGCTGGAAGAACCCGGGGCCCAGAAGGAAGCTGAGCGCCCAGAGCAGGCCGACCGGCGTGTAGGCCTCGGCGCCGAGGTCCCGGGAGGCCAGCGTGATGAACGTGTACGCGGCCAGGCCGTTGACCACCAGGCCGCCGCCGACAGCGACCGTGCCCTCAGGCAGCCTGTCGAGGATCCGTGTCAGCATCTGTGGGGAACTTCCGGCATCTGATCGCTCGGTCAGCGACCGATGCCGACGAAACCGACATCCAGGTCACGCCAGGGACCCGGATCCAGCAGGTTGCGGGCGTCCACCACCGCCCGGCCGGCCATGGCCGCCACGGCGTCGGACGGAACAACCTCGGTGTACTCGGGCCATTCCGTCAGGACCAGCAGCACGTCGGCGCCGGCGCAGGCATCCAGTGGGCTTGCCACCACCTCCACGTCGGCGGGCACCGGACCCCTCCGGACCGGCACGGTCGGGTCGTGTGCGGTGACCGATGCTCCAGCGGCCAGGAGGCGATCCACGATCTCGAGTGCGGGGGAATCCCGCAGGTCGTCGGTTCCCGCCTTGAAGGTGAGACCCCAGACAGCCACGGACCGACCCGCCAGGTCACCGCCGACGGCCCGCCTGACCTTGTCCACTATCCGGTCGAACTGCTGGCGGTTCACCCGGATGGCGCTGTCCAGGAACTCGAAGTCGTACCCGGCCCGGCCCGCCTGGTGGATCAGTGCCCGGGAGTCCTTCGGGAAGCAGCTCCCTCCCCAGCCCGGGCCCGGCCTGAGGTGGCTGGCGCCGATACGCGGGTCGTGGCCGAGGGCGAGCACGACGTCGTCGATGTCGGCACCGACGCTCTCGCAGACGGCGGCTATGGCGTTGGCGAAGGAGAGCTTTGTAACCAGGAATGCGTTGGCGGCGTACTTGATGGTCTCGGCCGACGCCGGGTCGGTGAGGACCATCGGGGCATCGATCCCGTCATAGAGGGCCCGCACGGTCTCGGTGGCGCTCTGGAGGTCGCTGCCGATGACGATCCGGTCGGGTCCCAGGAAGTCAGCCACCGCCGTGCCCTCGCGCAGGAACTCCGGGTTCGACGCCACGGACACGTCGGAGCGATCGATGATCCCGGCGACAGAAACGGTGGTTCCGACCGGCACCGTGGACTTGTTCACGACGACCGATCCCGCGGCCAGCGATGCACCGATGGTCGCAGCAGCGGCCTCCACGTACGAGAGGTCCACCGAACCGTCCGGGGCGTGCGGGGTGGGCAGGCACAGGAACACCACCTCGCGGTCCACGACCGAACCGGCCACGTCCGTCGTGAACCCGAGGCGGCCGGCGGCCAACCCCTCGAGCACGAGTTCGGGCAGGCCGGCCTCCAGAATCGGGACATCGCCCGCCTTCAGGGATTCGACCTTGTCCACGTCCACGTCGGCGCAGAGCACGTCGTGGCCCAGATGGGCCAGGCAGGCGCCGGTGGTCAGACCGACGTAGCCGGTGCCGATTATCGCCAGTCGGGCCATGGCGGCGAGTCTCGCATGGTGCGACGCAAACCCCGACGCCCCGACGCCCCGCCGGTCAGGTGACCGTCCGGTCCCAGCCGGCTCAGCCTTCGGGTGGCGCGGTCACCTTCGGCATGCAGAGGCCGTCCAACTCGGCGATCTGGATGCGGTCGCTGTTCTCCCACGTCACCTCGTTCGACGGGTCACGCTGCAACCGGTACTCGCGGAACGACATGTCCATGGCGTCGAAGGCCACGAGGCGACCGGACAGGCCGTCGCCCAGGCCCAGGATGAGCTTGATGGCCTCAAGGGCCTGGATGGAGCCGACGATCCCGGGCAGCACGCCGAGCACGCCGGCCTCGGCACAGCTGGGTGCGAACTCGGCGGGGGGCGCCTCCGGAAGCATGTCGCGGTAGGTGACGCCGTTGCGGGGGTCGAACACCGTGACCTGGCCCTCGAACCGGAAGATCGAACCGTGGACCACCGGGATGCCCAACTTCACCGTGGCGTCGTTGAGCAGGTAGCGGCTGGGGAAATTGTCGGCGCCATCCACCACGACGTCGTAGCCGTCGAGGATCTCCATGATGTTGTCGGCGCCCAGTCGGACGTCGTAGGTGACGACGTCCACGTCCGGGTTCAGGGCTGTGAGGGTCTTCTTGGCCGAGTCGACCTTCCTGTCGCCGATGCGGTCCAGGTTGTGGAGGATCTGGCGCTGCAGGTTCGACTCGTCCACGACATCCATGTCGACGATGCCCAGCCTGCCGACACCGGCGGCCGCCAGGTACATGGCGGCTGGCGAACCGAGGCCGCCGGCACCCAGCAGCAGGACGCTGGCGTCCAGCAGCTTGAGTTGGCCCTCCTCCCCCACCTCGGGGAGGAGCACGTGACGCTGGTAGCGGTTGCGCTGCTCGGCGGTGAGGGTGCGCGGCGTGCGCCACTCGCGGCCCTCGTCCTTCCAGCGGTTGAAGCCCCCGTCCATCGACACCACGTTGGAGTAGCCGAGCTGCTGGAGCGTGTCTGCGGCGAAGGCCGAGCGGACGCCACCGGCGCACATCACGACGATCGGCAGGTCACGGTCGGTCACCCGGTTCTCGATACCGGACTCCAGGTTCCCCCGGGGAATGTGCATCGAATCAGGAATCGCCCCCTGCTCGAACTCGTCCGGCTCACGGACGTCGAGGAGCAGGTGGCCGCCGGCCAGCAGGGCCTCGGCCCCGGCCGGATCGGTTTCGGTGATGCGCGAACGGGCATCGGCCAGAAGGTCTCTGAATGTTGCCATACCGGAAAGGCTACCAAGTAGGTCGGGATTCAACCACCGTCGGCCGCAGCCCGCCCGACGATGCGTGGCAGTACCTCGCTTATCGATCCACGCACGTTGACGGTGGCCAGGTGGTCCATCTCGGTCGGCGAGCCGTTCACGACAACGACGGCCGCCCCGTGGTCGACCGCCTCCGGAACCATCAGGGCCACCGGGTGGACGCCCAGCGTTGAACCCACGGCGAGCAGGAGGTCGCATTCCCGGGCCGCCGCAAGGGAGCGTTCCATGTCGCCCTCGAACAGGTTCTGACCGAAGCTCACGGTGGCGGACTTGAGGAGGCCGCCGCAGGCCCCGCAGTGGGGATCCAGGTCGCCGGAGCGCACCCGATCCAGGACGACCTCGATGTCGGCACGCCAGTCGCAGCCGAGGCACATAGCCCGGCGCACCGTGCCGTGGATCTCAACGACCATGGCCGGATCGGTTCCGGCCATCACGTGCAGGCCGTCCACGTTCTGGGTCACGAGGGTGTGGAGGCGACAACCGACCTCCAGTTGACGAAGCGCCCTGTGCCCCCCGTTGGGTTCGACCCCGTCCCACATGCCGCCATGGGCAAGGACCTCCCAGCGGGCCCGGCGAACGCCGGGATCAGCCATGAAGTAACGGATGTCGGAGGCCTTCTCGGCCTCGGGATTCTTCGTCCAGACCCCGTTGGGGCCACGGAAATCGGGGATTCCGCTGTCGGTCGATATCCCTGCCCCGGTCAGCACCGTGACGGAGGCCGCACCGGCCACCAGGTCCGCAGCAGCGAGGACCGCCGCCTCGAGCGCCTCGGCTGGTCGCTCCCCCTGATCCGGCATCGTCGGAGCCTCGCAGGACACGGCTGGCAGCGCCACAGCGGGATGTTGGGCCCATAGGGGTTGACAGGGGCTGAAAGTCTCTGTCAGTATCCACCACGACTTCCCCCGGTCCACAGGCCACGGCCATGAAATCCAGACCAGGAGGAGCCACAGTGCCCACCCAACCCGCCTTCCCGACCAGCCAGCTGCGCATCGAGGCCTGGGACGATCCCATCATCGACCGGCTCGGCCACGACCCCCGATCCACCTACGTGGAGACCTACTGGCTGGGCATCCTCGGACCCAGCGCCTGCTGGCTGCTACGCCGCATGGCCGACGGGCTCGACGCCGACCCCGACGGCTTCGACATGGACCTGCCAGATGCCGCTGCAGCAATCGGCCTACGGCTGAACGGTGGCCGCCACGCCCCGTTCCTGAGAACGCTCGGCAGGCTCTGCCAGTTCCGGATGGCCCGGCAGTGCGGTCCCGACATCCTCGAGGTGCGCCGCCGGCTGCCGCCACTCACCCTCGCCCAGGTCGACCGCCTACCCACCGACCTACAGGACCGTCACCGGGCGCATGTCGCCGAGCTGGGAAAGCGGACGATCACCACAGACGACCCGACCCGTCGGATCAGGCGCCTGGCCCTCACCCTCGTGCAGCTCGGCGAAGACCGTGACGCGACAGCCAGGCAGCTCCGGGAATGGCGGTTCGACACCGGGCTGTGCGATACCGCCGCCGGCTGGGCGTGGAACATCCGGCACCGCCTCGCCGCCCCACCATCGGGCACGACCGCGCCATCGGCCATCCTGGACCCGGGAGAACGCCCGGCACTGGACGGCGCCGCCTGAGCCCAAGGTCGCCGCCACCCGCTTCCGGCACTCTGGCGGAACCGGTCAGGCGGCAGCGCCCGGACCGACACCCGAACCCTCCCTCGGGCCGACCACCGGGCGCCGCGATGCCGACGCCTCCGGGCGTCGGCATCGTCGCGTCAACGCGTCGCTCAGCTCCCAGGAGTGAAGGAGCAGACCAGGTCAACCAGGAGGCGGACCCCGAAGCCGGTACCGCCCCGGGTGATCTCGCAGTCGTCGCCATCGGTGAAGACCGGACCGGCAATGTCCAGATGCGCCCACGGGATCCCGTCAGCCACGAACTCGCCGAGGATCAGGCCCGCGGTGATGGCCCCGCCGTAGGGACCGCCGATGTTCTTCATGTCGGCAACCGGCGAATCCACCATGCTCCTGTAGTCGGCCGGAAGCGGCAGGCGCCAGACACGCTCGCCGGTGCGGGCCGAGGCGCCCTCCACCTGGGCCAGGAAGCCGTCGCCACGGCCCATGAGGCCCGCTATCCGGGGACCGAGGGCCACCATGCAGGCGCCGGTGAGGGTGGCCAGGTCCACGATGGCGTCCGGCTTCGCCTCGGATGCCATCGAGAGGGCGTCGGCCAGCACCAGGCGACCTTCGGCGTCGGTGTTCAGGACCTCGATGGTCTTCCCGTTGCGGATCGTGAGCACGTCGCCGGGGCGGGTGGCGTCGCCGCCGAGCATGTTGTCGGTCATGGGCAGGTACGCCCGCACCCGACACAGTGGCGCCAGCACCGGCAGCACCGACATGGCCCCGACCACGGCCGCAGCCCCACCCATGTCCATCTTCATGTCCATCATGCCCACGCCGGACTTGATGGACAGGCCGCCGGAATCGAAGGTGAGCCCCTTGCCCACGAGCGCCAGGGTGCCCTTCGGGCGCCCCTTCGGAGTCCAGGTGAGCTCCACGAAGCGGGGTGGCTGGGTGGAACCCCGGCTGACGCCCAGGAGGCCACCCAGGCGGGCCCGCCTGATCGCCGCCTCGTCCAGGACCTTCACCGTGAGGCCGCTGTCGCGCGCCATCCGACGAACCCGGTTGGCGAACTTCGGGGGCGTCAGGCTGCCACCGGGTTCGTTCACCAGGTCCCGGGCCAGCTTCACGCCCTCGGCCACCGCCACCGCCTGATCCACGGCGGTACGCACACCGGCCGCCGTGCTCCCCACGAGGGTCACCCGGCTGAGGCGGTCCTCGTCCTTCGTGGACTTGTACCCGAACCTGTAGAGCGCCAGGGCCGTGCCCTCAACCACAGCGCGGGCCGCCTCGGGCCCACCAACAGCGTCCGTCACCGAGGCCAGGTCCAGAGCCAGCGAACGCCGCCCCCTGACAGAGCGGGCCAGGCTGGCCGATGCCCGCCTCAGGCCATCGGTGTCGACCTTGTCGGCCGGGCCCAGACCCACGGCCACCACCAGGCGTCCCCCGTCGGGAACCACCTGTACCTGTTCGGCCTTGGCCGTGAACCCCAGACGACCCAGGTCACCGCGGTCCAGACCAGCTGGAAGCGGCCCGTCACCGGTCATGACCTCGGTGGTGAGACCGTGAGCCACGACCTCTACACGGGCCGGGGCCCTACGGGCGGTGGAAAACTGGATTGGCATACGGGTTCCTCCCAGAACGATCCGTCACGGTCCTACAGGCTGTCGGCCCGGTCATCGGTGGTCGGCCGGCGATGCGTCCGGCACTGAACGGGTGGCCAGCGAGACCCCCTCGTGCCAGCGTGCCAGCGTCCACACAAGGTCCGACAGCCGGTTCAGGTACGGCACGACGGAGGAATCAGGAGTGGCGACCGGGAGGGCGGAACGCTCCGCACGTCGGCACACGGTGCGCGCCACATCAAGGCGGGCCGCCACCTCGTCCTCCCCCGGAACCACGAACTCCGTCGGCGGATCGAAGCGGCCGGAGACATCGTCGATGAGCCCCTCCAGGCGCAGCACCATCTCGGGCGTGGAGAGCGAACCCGACTCGGCCAGCAGGTCCAGCCGGTCGGGGTTGCAGGCCAGCTCGGCCATCACCAGCCAGAGGTCGCGCTCCAGACCCACCAGGATCTCAGCCAGTTCACCCGTGGCGGCCGCACGGGCAAGGCCCAGGAACGCCTGGAGTTCATCCACGTCGCCGTAGGCGGTCGGGCGGGGGGAATCTTTGGCCACCCGTCCGCCGTGGAACAGCCCTGTCGTGCCGTCGTCACCCTTGCGTGTGTAGACCTTCATCGCCGCTCCGAACCCTCGGTCAGACTGCGGATCCTACCTACCGGTCGCCCGACAGGTCCGACCCTAAGGACAACCATGCCACCCCTCAGGCGAGGGCGGCCCTGGCCACCAGGTCCATTCCGAAGGCGGTCAGGATGGCCAGGTACAACAGACCCGTGGCAGCCATCACAGCCGAATACTGCCGTTCGCGCAGCGCCGCCCTGGTCATCAGGACCAGGAGCAGGGTGGACACCGTGCAGGCGACCCAGAACCAGCCCAGCAGGCCGTTGTAACCATCGGGGATGGACCCGTCCAGCACCGAGAGCATCCCGGTAGGCCAGAGCAGGACCAGCAGCTCGAACGGCCAGACCAGGCCCGTCCATGCCACCAGCTCCAGGAGCGGACCGCGGGCCAGTCCGGGCTGCACCAGGTACCAGTGCCCGAGCAGCATCGCGCTGGAGACCGACCCCAGGAAGAGCGCTCCTACCAGCGTCCGGGCCACGGACAGGAGGGCCGGATCACCTGCCGCCATCCCACCGGCCACCAGGCCGACGAGCCCCACGAGGGGTGCAGCCAGATCCAGCCATGGTGGGAACTCGGAGACGTCGTCGTCGTAATCGACCCGGTCGCGGTCGATGCCGGTCATGGCTGCCACCCTCGCCGTCCGGCGTTCCTCCACTCCACGCTGACCAGCAACCCCCGCCCGACGACGCAGCACCGATACGGCCATGGCCACGACCGTGGCGACCACCACGGCCACAGCGGAGGCATCCCTGAGAGGAACCGGATCCAGAACCAGGCCCACGACCACACCACCAGCCGCCATCAGGCCGAACGTGATCCGGATCGTCCAGCCATAGCCGATACCGACCTCGCGGCGTCGCCCCGTCAACCACATGAAGAACAGCCCACCGACCGCCCACTGGAGCAGGAAGGTGGCTGCGTCGAGGTCGATCACGGCTGTCCCACGAGCATCCGAAGATTCAACCGTCGACCACGGCCAGGCCATGGTCGATCCGGTTCATGGCGTCAGGCCCATTAGCGGTGGCCACCACGATGTCCTCCAGCCGGGCGCCCCACGAGCCCGGAACGTAGATGCCCGGCTCGATCGAGAAGGCGTGGCCGGCCACCAGGGGCAGTTCGTTGCCCTCCACGATGTTCGGGTGCTCATGGGCCTCCACGCCGATGCCGTGACCCGTCCGGTGCACGAAGTACTCCCCGTAACCGGCGTCGCCAATGACCTTCCGGGCCGCAGCGTCCACGTCCTCGCACGGCGTGCCGACCGTGGCAGCCGCCACGCCCGCTGCATGCGAAGCGTGCAGCACCGCGTAGAGCTCGGCGAAGGCCGCCGGCGGCTCGCCTACGTGTACGCAGCGCGTTATGTCCGAGCAGTAGCCGACGTCGTCGGGCCCGGCCATGGTCCCGCCGATGTCGAACAGCACACCCTCGCCGGCACGGATGACGCGCTCACCGGGTTCATGGTGGGGGCTGGCCGCATTCGGACCTGAAGCCACGATCACGAAGTTCACCCTGTGATGGCCCTCATCCAGGATCCGCCGGCCGATCTGGGCCGCCACGTCGGCCTCGGTCCGCCCGACGAGGGTCACCCTGCCGGCCTGCACGTCGGCCAGGATGCGATCCACCGCCGCACCGGCCCGACGCAGCGCCTCCACCTCTGCGTCGTCCTTCACCATCCGGATCGGCGCCGTCACCTCCGATGCCCGACGGAACCCCAGCCCCGGACATGCCGACGCAAGGTCCACGACGAAACCGGCCCAGGTCTGGTCCCCTATGGCCGCCGTGGTCGAAGCGCCCACGAGGTCGGCCACGATCGCTATCGGGTCCTCGCCGTCGCGCCACGTGACCATCTCGAACACCTCGGGGCGCTCGACGACCCGGGGCGCCTCCAGATGTGGAACCACCAGGTGGACGTCGCCGTCGCGTGGCACGACCAGCATGGTGAGGCGCTCCAACGGCATGGCCTCGTAGCCGCAGAAGTACGGCAGGTCAGCGCCCAGGGAGAGGAGGAGGACATCGACCCCGAGGCCGGCCATGGACTCCCGGGCCCTCTCGATGCGTTGGCTGAACACGGCGACAGGCTACGCGGAGGGAACGTGGCGCGAGACGACGGGTCGGTCAGGCCGGACGAGCCGAAAGGGCGACCTGCACCGGCCGGTCGGCCACGGGTGCGACGCCTACGGCCTCGGCCGCCTGGCTGGCGTGGTAGCTGGACCTGGTGAGCGGCCCGGCCTCCACATGGCCGATCCCCATCGCCATTCCGGCCGCAGCCCACCGGTCGAACGTGGCGGGCTCCACCCAACGGTCCACCTCCAGGTGGCTGGTGGTGGGCCGTAGGTACTGGCCGATGGTGACAATGTCGCAGCCGACAGCGGCAAGGTCCGCGAGGCAGGCGTCCACCTCGGCGTCGGTCTCGCCCAGGCCCACGATGATCGACGACTTCGTGGTCAGGCCGGCAGCCCCGGCCCGCGCCAGCACCGAGAGGCTGCGCGCGTAGGAGGCCGACGGGCGAACCCTGCGCTGCAGGCGGGCGACCGTCTCGATGTTGTGGTTCAACACCTCCGGTCGGGCATCGAACACGAGTTGGAGGGCATCGGCATCCCCCTTGCAGTCGGGGATAAGCACCTCTACAGCGGTCCCGGGGTTGCGCTCCCGGATAGCGGCGATGGTCTCCACGAAGGCGGCTGCACCACCATCGGGCAGATCATCACGGGCCACCGCCGTGACAACAGCGTGGCGCAGGCCCATGTCGGCCACCGCCTCGGCGACGCGCCGGGGCTCGTCGAGGTCGAGGCCGTCAGGACGCCGGGTGTCGACCAGGCAGAAGCCGCATGCCCGGGTGCAGCGCTCGCCGTTGATCATGAAGGTCGCGGTGCCGTCGTTCCAGCAGTCGGACACGTTCGGGCAGCCGGCCTCCTCACACACCGTGGTGAGACGCTTCGAGCGCATCGTGGACTTGAGCCGCAGATACTCCGGACCGGTCTCCAGCGGCACCCGCATCCACTCCGGCTTGCGACCCACCGGCGGGCGGGCACCCGCACCCTCGCCACGACTGAAGGCACTCAGGTCCCCGGTGCGGTGCGCCCAGGCGACGTCGGCGCGCTCCACAGGGCCATCAGCCCAGAGCTCGGCCGCCCGGTCTGCGACCAGGTCCACGACCTGGCGCATCGTGGCGTCGACCCCCTCGGCCGCCAGGGAGGTGACGCCGTAGCCGGTGATCCCGCACGGCACCATCCGATCGAAGAAAGCCATGTCCGGGTCCACGTTGAGGGCGAAACCGTGCATCGTGTGGCTCCGGGTGAGCTTCACCCCGATGGCCGCCACCTTGCGCGGCCGTGGCCCGTCAGGTTCCACCCACACACCCGGAAACTGCCGGAGGCGCCCCACGTCGGCGAGGCCTAGATCGCGGCACACGCCCATGACGAGGTCCTCGACGGAGCGCACGTAGGCCACCGTGTCGGCCATGCCGCCGCCCCTCTTGCCGGGAAGGTGCAGCAGCGGATAGCCGACCAGCTGCCCGGGACCGTGGAACGTGATGTCGCCTCCCCGATCAGCCCTCTCCAGGTCGGCCCCGACCTCGTCAGGTGGCAGCAGCAGGTTGTCCATCGAGGCCCGCACCCCGAGCGTGTACACCGCGTGGTGCTCGAGCAGTAGCAGGTGGTCCTGCGGATCAGGAACCGACCCTGCGTGGGCGTGCATGCGTTGCTGCAGCACCAGAGCGTCGCGATAGCGGACGCGCCCCAGCCACCTGATCCGAAACGGCCGGGAGGCACCACCGTCGGTCACGCCCCGTCGGCCCCGTCGGCCTCATCGGCCCAGCGTCGGACCCAGTCGGTCGTCTCCAGGATCCGCTTCAGCTCCTGGAGGAACGCCGCCGCGTACGCCCCGTCGAAGGCCCGGTGGTCCCAGGCCAGCGCCAGGACGCCCAGGGGTCGGATCCCGAGGGTCTCGACACCATCAGCGTCGACGACCACCGCCGGCTTCCTGGCGATTCCGTCGGTGGACAGGATCGCCACCTGCGGCTGGTTGATGATCGGGAACTGGAAAAGCGTGCCGTACTGGCCCGGGTTGGTGACGGTAAAGGTCCCACCGACCAGGTCAGCGCGGACGAGCTTGCGGTCCCGGGCACGACCGGCCACCTCGTGGATGGACCTGGCCAGGTCCCGGATCGACAGGTCCCCCACCTTGTGGACGATCGGCGCCACCAGGCCCTCGAACCCGAGGTCGACCGCCACCGCCAGGTTCACGTCACCGTGCACGATCAGCTCGTCGTCGCCGACGCTGGCGTTCAGGCGGGGAAAGGTGGCCAGGGCCTCGGCCAGAGCGGCGACGATGAACGGCAGATACGTGAGGCTGGATCCCTCGGCAGCCCGCCAGGCTTCCTTCTCGACCACCCGCAGGCGATCCACGGCGTCGTAGTCGACCTCCATGGCGGTCAGCACGTGCGGGGAGGTGGCCTTGGATCCGACCATGTGCCTGGCCGTGGCCTTCCGTATGCGGTTGAACGGCTCAGCCCGCCCGGGGTTGTCACGCAGGAACTGCTCCACGTCTCCACGCGTCAGGCGACCACCGAGCCCGGTCCCACGAACCCGCGCCGGATCCAGACCATTCTCAGCCAGAAGCCGCCTCACCACCGGCGAAAGCAGACGCGCCCCGGTACGTCCTCCGACCCCCGCACCTGTCCCTGCCGCCGTCCCCGGCCCCGGCCCCGGCATATCCGCCGCAGCTGAAGCTACGACGACGGACGCACCGGCACTCTGATCGGATACGGACTGGCCCGTGCCACCGACACCGGCTCGCGATTCGGGATCGGCCGGTGCGACGCCGGCGATGGCGGAAGAGGAAGAGGAAGAGGAAGAGGAAGAGGAAGGACCGTCGGAGTCGATGCGGCAGAGGAGGGCGCCGACGGGGATTGTGGCTCCTTCGGATGTGATGACCTCGACCAGGACCCCACCCAGGGGCGACGGCACCTCGGAATCGACCTTCTCGGTCGAGACCTCGTAGAGGGGGGCGCCGGCCGGAACCGTCTCGCCGACGCCGAAGAACCAGCGCGTGATGGTTCCCTCGGTAACCGTCTCGCCTAACTGCGGGAGGAGGACGTCGGTCATCGGATCAGCCGTGGAGCGCTCGGCCGGTGAGCGCCATGACCGTCTCACCGAACAGCTCGCTGAGCGTCGGATGGGGTTGGATGAACTCGGCCACCTCGTCCACCGTGGCCTCCCAGTTGACAGCCAGGTAGGCCTGTCCGAGCTGCTCGGTGACCCACGGTCCGACCATGTGGACGCCCAGGATGCGTCCCGCCCGCCCGTCCGCATCCCTGGCGGCAACGACCTTCACCAGGCCGTCCACGTCGCCGATGATCATGGCCCGGCCGTTACCGGCGAACCGGTGGCTGCTGACCACGACGTCATGGCCGGCCTCGATGGCGGCGGCCTCCGTCAGCCCGGCGAAGGCCACCTCGGGATGGCTGTAGATGCACCACGGCACGGTCGTCGGGTCGATCGGCCTCGGCGACTCGCCCAACAGGTCCTTCACCACGAACATCCCCTCGGCGAAGCCGACATGGGCCAGCTGCGGCGTGGCCACGACATCGCCCACCGCGTAGACGCCCGGCTCGGAGGTCCGGAGGCGATCATCTACCTGGATGAAGCCACGCTCGTCCACCACCACGCGGGTGCCCACCAGACCGGCCGAGTCGCCCCGGGGGCGGCGGCCGACGGCGACGACCACCAGGTCCACCTCGACCGTGGAGTCGTCGCCGAACCTGACCGTCGTAGCCCCATTGACCGGATCGTGACCGTGGACCGGCACACCTGAATGGACGTCTATGCGGCGTCGCCTGAAGGAACGCCGGACGGTTTTTGCCACATCGGCGTCGCACCCCGGGAGAATCTCCGCGGCGGCCTCCAGCAGGGTGACCGCCGATCCGTAGTCGGCCAGCATCGATGCGAACTCGCATCCGATGGCTCCACCGCCAATGACCGCTACACGGTCGGGAACCTCGGTGATGGACAGCAGTTCGTCGCTGGTGACCACGAGCGAGCCGTCAATCTCGAAGCCCGGAATGGTCCGCGGCGTGGAGCCGGTGGCCAGCACCACATGGTCTGCGGCGATCACAACCGGACCCTCCGGACCATCGACTGTCACCACGTGGTCGACGCCGAGGCGCCCCGTCCCGTCGTAGACCGTCACATCGCGCCCCGCCAGCAGAGAGCCGAGTCCCTTGACAAGGCCGTCGATGACCTTCTGCTTTCGCACCTGGCTGACGGCCAGGTCCACGGTCGGCTCGACACCACCTGTCATCACGCCGAACCCGGCCGCATCACGGACGGTCCGCAGCACCGAGGCGGTCTCCAGGAGTTCCTTGGCCGGGATGCAACCCACGTGCAGGCAGGTGCCGCCGAGGCTGCCCTCCTCGACGAGGCCGACGTCGAGGCCGGCGGCCGACCCGTAGAGGGCCGCCGCATAGCCGGCCGGACCACCACCGATCACCACGATGTCGTGCCGGACGGTCACAGCGCCATCACCACCTGAACGGTGAAGGCCACCAGTAGGCCCATCCCGCAGACCAGCGCCGAGAGGATCAACATGCGCGTGCTCATGTCGCAGACGGTACCGCGGCTGGCTTCGGGGGGCGGTCCCGTATCCTGACCGGACCCCGATTCCCACTACCCCGATTCCCACTAGGAGCCCCGATGTCCGGGAAGACCCTGAGTCAGAAGGTCTGGGACCGCCACCTGGTGCGGTCGGCCGACAACGAGCCCGACCTGTTGTTCATCGACCTGCACCTGGTCCACGAGGTCACGTCCCCACAGGCCTTCGACGGCCTCCGCATGGCCGGTCGGACGGTGCGCCACCCGGAGCTGACGGTGGCCACCGAAGACCACAACGTGCCGACCGTCGACATCGACCAGCCCATTGCCGACCCCGTCAGCCGCATCCAGATCGAGACTCTGCGCTCCAACTGCGACGAGTTCGGCGTGCGCCTCTACCCGATGGGCGATCCCGGCCAGGGAATCGTGCACGTCATCGGCCCGGAGAAAGGCCTCACGCTGCCCGGCATGACCGTCGTCTGCGGTGACAGCCACACCAGCACCCACGGGGCGTTCGGCGCACTGGCCTTCGGTATCGGCACCAGCGAGGTGGAACACGTACTGGCCACCCAGTCCCTCCCCCAGCAGCGTCCCGGCACCCTGGCGGTGACCGTCAACGGCACCCTGCCGGAGGGCTCCACGGCAAAGGACGTGATCCTGGCGATCATCGGGCGCCTCGGCACCGGCGGCGGGATCGGCTCGATCATCGAATACCGGGGCGAGGTGATCCGGAACCTCTCCATGGAGGGCCGGATGACCGTCTGCAACATGTCAATCGAGGCGGGCGCCAAGGCCGGCCTCATTGCCCCGGACGAGACCACCTTCGAGTACCTGTCGGGCAGGGACCATGCCCCGACGGGAAGCGACTGGGAGGCGGCCGTCGCCGACTGGCGGACGCTGGCCACCGACGACGACGCCGTATTCGACGCTGAGATCGTGCTCGAGGGAGCCGACATCACCCCCCACGTGTCATGGGGTTCCAATCCCGGACAGGTGATGCGAATGGACTCCACGATCCCCTACCCCGACTCCTTCGAAGATCCCAGCCAGCGCGAAGCGGCGCAGAGGGCACTGGACTACATGGGCCTCACCGCCGGCACCCCCATCCGCGAGGTCGCCGTAGACACCGTCTTCATCGGCTCGTGCACAAACGGCCGCATCGAGGACATGCGGGCCGTGGCCGAGGTGGCCAGGGGCCGACACGTCGCCGAAGGGATGCGGACCCTGGTGGTTCCCGGTTCGCGGGCGGTGAAAACCCAGGCAGAGGCCGAGGGCCTGGCCGAGGTGTTCATCGAGGCCGGATTCGACTGGCGGGAACCCGGATGCTCCATGTGCCTGGCAATGAACCCGGACAAGCTCACAGCCGGCGAGCGGTGCGCCAGCACCAGCAACCGGAACTTCGAGGGACGACAGGGACGCGGTGGACGCACCCATCTCGTCTCACCAGCCGTGGCAGCCGCCACCGCCATCGCCGGCACCTTCGCCACGCCGGCGGACCTGGACTGAGGAGCGACCATGGAAGCAGTACAGATCGTCTCGGGCACAGCGGTGCCGCTGCGTCGCTCAGACGTGGACACCGACCAGATAATTCCCAGCGACTGGCTGAAGCGGGTGGAACGCACCGGCTTCGAAAAGGGCCTCTTCTCGGAATGGTGCGACGACCGCGACTTCGTCCTGAACGACGACCGCTACAGCGACGCCGTGGTGCTCGTGGCCGGCCCCAACTTCGGCACGGGCTCGTCACGCGAGCACGCCGTATGGGCGATCCAGCAGTACGGGTTCGGTGCGGTGGTGTCGCCGCGCTTCGCTGACATCTTCAGGAACAACTGCACCAAGAACGGCCTCGTGCCCGTCGAGGTGACACCCGAGGTGGGCGAGGCGCTGCTCGACGCGATCGAGGCCGACCCCGACCTGGTGATCACCGTGGACGTCGCCAACCTGACCCTGGAGGCTCCTGACGCCGGGATCGCGTGCTCCTTCCCGATGGACTCCGCCACCCGTGAGAGGTACCTGGAGGGACTCGACGACATCGGGATCTCGCTGCGACACGAGGACGACATCGTCGTGTTCGAGACCACCCGGCCTGCATGGATGCCGACCACGGCATGAGGGGTGGCGGGCGCATGATCCCTGGGGGACACATGCCCATCGGACGCCTGGCCGCCGCCGTCCTGACGGTCCTGGCCGTCCTGTCCACGGGTTGCGGATCAGATTCCGGAAACTCGGGGCTTTCGGGCCAGCCGGCGGTGGTGTCCACCACCGTGCCGCCGTCGACAACCGGCGTGGTTGACATGTCGGGGACCGAGCTGACAGCCGGCCTCGTGGCCTTCACCGAGTGCGACGAGCTGCTCGTCCACCTTCGGGCTGAGGCTGTCGAACGGGTCGGCCCGTACGGCCTGGGCGGTGGCTGGTTCGGTGGACCCGTCATGCTCGAGAGGGGCTTTGCGATGGCCGAGGATGCAACGAGCGTCCCGACTGCCGGCATGGCGCAGTCCATGGAGATCGGCGTCGACTACTCGGGCACCAACGTCCAGGAGGTGGGGATCGACGAACCGGACATCCTCAAGACGGATGGCCGTCGGGTCCTGGTGATCGAGGACGACCAGCTGCACCTTGTGGACGTGACCGGTCCGACCGCAGTGCTGACCGGCTCGTTGCGCCTCGAAGGCCACTGGAGCCGCGATCTGCTGGTGGCCGGCGACCGGGCCTTCCTCATTGCCGACACCTACGCGGACCAGGGCCGCTGGATCGAGCCGTACGACTCCGACGGCGATGAAGCAGACGGGCACGAAGCCGCTGGCGACGAGCCGTCAGCGGCGGTGTCGCGGCTGACGATGCCGGGAGTGTGGAGTCCCCTGACCAGCCTGATCGAGGTGGACCTCTCAGACCCGACGAACCTCCGCATCGCAGCCATCCTGACCGTGCAGGGCCAGCACGTCTCGAGCCGGGTGGTGGGCGGAGCCGCACGCATCGTCGTGACCTCGGCCCCGGGCGAACTGCCCTTCGTGTACCCGGCCGGCAAAGCCAGCGAGGAGCGCGCCGAGCGGTTCAACCGCCAGGTGGTGGCCGAGACGGTGCTATCGGACTGGATGCCCGACTTCGTCCTGGAGTCAGGCGGCGAGATCCTCGCCGAAGGCCCGCTGAACGCCTGCACCGACGTGTCACGACCGGCGGAGTTCGCCGGCTTCTCCACCCTGACGGTCCTGACCGTGCCGCTGAACCGGCCGCTGTCCGCACCGACCACCACTGCGGTGCTGGCCGAGGGCTCGACCGTCTACGCGGGTCACGAGAACATGTACGTGACCACCAATACCTGGATCGACCCGGAGGATATGGCCGACGAGTCACGCTCGATCTGGTGGAACGAGCGCTGGGACACGGCCATCCACCAGTTCGACGTCACCCAGCCGACGGCCACCACCTACCTGGCATCCGGCACCGTGCCGGGTCACCTCCTGAACCAGTTCTCGCTGTCCGAGCACGAGGGCCACCTGCGTGTGGCGACCACCACCGGCGGCCCGTGGCGCTTCGACGAGGACGCCGAGTCGATGGTCACCGTGCTGGCACGCAACGACGCAACCCTCGACGTGGTCGGCCAGGTCGGCGACATGGGACGCGGCGAGCGGATCTTCGCCGTGCGCTACGTGGGCGACGTCGCCTACGTGGTGACGTTCCGCCAGACCGATCCCTTCTACACCGTGGACCTGTCCGACCCGACCGATCCACGGGTGCGCGGCGAGCTGAAGATCACCGGCTACAGCGGCTACCTCCACCCGATCGCACCGGATCGTGTGCTGGGCATCGGGCAGGAGGCCACCGACGAAGGCCGCACCACCGGCACCAAGGTCACCCTGTTCGACGTATCGAACATGGACGCGCCACGTGACCTCGCCACCTGGTCCATGAAGGGCGGCCAGAGCGGCGTCGAATGGGACCATCGGGCGTTCCTGGCCTGGAAGGACCTGGCCGTGCTTCCGTTCAACGACTGGCAGTCCGAGTCCAATGGGGCGGTCGTGCTGCGCGTCGGCGACGACAGTCTCACGGAGCTGGGCCGCATCGACCACGCAGACGAGCCGGGCGCCGAGCCGGTGCCACCGTGCCCCGAGGTGGACGTGGATGACCTGACGGGCCAGTCCGGCGACATGGAACCGATGATGGGTGACTCCGTCGTCATGTTCTGCGAGCAGGGCATGGACGCCACCATGAAGGGCCACTGGTGCGACCTGATGCAACTCTCCGATGCCTACTGGTGGGCTGAGGATTTCGGAATCGATCCGGACCAGATCCCCAGCGGTTCCGACGTGATTGTCTGCTGGCCCGACGGCGACTACGTGCAGCCCATCCAGCGCACGCTCGTCATCGGTGACGGCCTCTGGTCCTACTCACGCCAGCGCCTTCAGGAGAACGCCCTGGAGGGCCTCGCACGCCTACAGGTCGTGGACCTGCAGGTCCGGTCCTAGAGCCGCCATCCTGGCCCGACCCATGGCCGTGTCGGCCAGGGTGAAGACCACCCCACCGTGCACGATCCCGTTCGGGTTCAGGTGCCGGTCGTCCACGTCCAGAGAGCCGACGGCGGCCCCGTCCGGACCGTCCCGGATATCGAACTCAAGGAACGACCGGAGGGGAAACGCGTCGTAGCCCTCCGCTCCGGTATCGACTGCCATGGAGCGCAACCTGACGGTCACCCCTCACTGCCGGTGACCAGGCCGAGGCAACTCAGCCCAGATGGCCGGGTCGGTCCACGGCATTGGGATCCTCGCCCGAAGCCCTGATCCGGGCGATCTTGTTGAGCGCCCCGATGAAGGCCCGGGCAGAAGCCTCGACCACATCGGTGGAGAGGCCCCGACCGGACACCTTCACGCCGTCGCTGCTCTCGAAGGTGAGTGCCACGTCAGCCAGGGCGTCGACGCCACCGGTGACCGAGGTGACGTTGTAGTCGGTCATCCGACCCTCGGCGCCTGTGGCCAACTTGACGGCCGAGCACGAGGCATCGACCATGCCGTCACCCTCGCAGGTCACGGCGACCTCCTCGCCCTCCACCCTCATCACGAGGTCGGCCGTCGGGGTGCTGGTCGTGCCTCCCCTCAGCTCAAGGCTCACGAACTCGTAGGCATGCCGGACGCTGCCGCCGATCTCCTCGATGGCCAGGGCCTCGAGGTCGGCGTCGTTGAGCTGCACCTTGCGGTCAGCCAACTCCTTGAACCTGGTGAAAGCCGCGTTGAGGGCATCACCGTGGATGTCGTGGCCGAGCTTCTGGAGGGCATCGCGGAACGCCGCCCGGCCCGAGTGCTTACCCAGCACCAGCTTGCTCTCGCCCTGGCCGACGGCCGCCGGGTCCATGATCTCGTAGGTGGTGCGCTCGTTCAGCACACCGTGCTGGTGGATACCGGCCTCGTGGGCGAAGGCGTTACGGCCCACGACTGCCTTGTTGTACTGCACCGGGTAGCCGGTGAGGCGGCTGACGATCCGGCTGGACTTCGCCAACTCCTCGGTCCGTATGTCCACCTCAATACCCACGTAGGTGTCGGGCCGCGTCTTGATGGCCATGACGATCTCCTCCATGGCCGCGTTGCCGGCCCGCTCGCCGATGCCGTTGATGGTGCACTCCACCTGACGGGCGCCGGCCTGCACGGCGGCCAGGGTGTTGGCCACGGCGAGGCCCAGGTCGTTGTGGCAGTGCGTCGAGATCACGTAGTCGCCGGTGACCCGCTCCCTGATCGCACGGATGCGCTCAGCCCACTCGACCGGAGTGGCGAAACCCACGGTGTCCGGGATGTTGAGCGTGCCGGCACCGTTGTCGATGGCGGCCTGGAGCACATCGCACATGAAGTCGAAGTCCGAGCGGGAGGCATCCTCGGGGCTGAACTCGACATCATCGGTGTACTCGCGTGCACGCGCCACCGCCGAGGCGGCCTCGGCCAGCACCTGGGCGGGGCTCATCTTGAGCTTGAACTCCATGTGCGTCGGGCTGGTGGCTATGAACGTGTGGATGCGTCGGCTGGCAGCCGGCTCGATGGCTTCCCAGCAGCGGTCGATGTCCTTGTGGGAGGTGCGCGACAGCCCGCAGATGGTCGGACCCTCTATCGACGAGGCGATCGCGTGGACCGCCTCGAAGTCTCCCTGGCTGGCGATCGGGAAGCCGGCCTCGATGTAGTCGACGCCCAGGCGTGCCAACTGCTCGGCAATCTCCAGCTTCTCCCCGACGTCCAGGGAGATACCCGGTGACTGTTCGCCGTCCCGGAGGGTGGTGTCGAAGATGATCACCCGATCGGTCTTCGTCTGCTCGCTCATGGCTGGTTCCATTCCTGGGTCTGGTCTCATCTGGGCTTGTCTGGTCGGTGCGATGGTGGCCTGCCCCGGCGGTCCACCCGATGTGAACCGTTCCCGAAAACCGAAGAACCCCCCGGCCCGGAGGGCGCAGGAGGTTCGGACGAACGCATATGTGCGGCGTTCGCCCTAGGTCAGCAGCTCGAGGTGGAGGATCGGTCTCATGGGCGTCCAGCATAGGCCCCGGCGCACAGCCGGAAGCAAACCCATTTCGGGTCAGGCCAGGTCCAGGGCACGGACCGAGATGATTCCGGGGCATCGCCTCAGGTCATCGAGCACGACCGTCGGCGCCGGGCCGCCGGTGGAGAGCACCATGATCGCCGTATGCCCGTCGCCGACGTGGCCCACCGCCATGTCGGCCACGTTGACGCCGGCGTCACCCATCGCCGTACCCACGACACCAATCATTCCGGGTCGATCCTCGTTTCGTACGACCACCATGTGGTCCGACGGGGGCAGGTCGATGGCATGGTCGTCGACCATCACGATCCGCGGCACGGACCGGATCCCGACCAGCGTGCCGGCCAGGGCGTGCCCACCGGAACGCAGCGTGATGAGGTTCAGGAAGTCGGACGATTCCACGGTCGAGATGGTCCGCACCTCCATGCCGCGCTCCGTGGCCATATCACCCGCGTTCACATAGGTGACCGCCTCGGCCACCACCCGGTCCAGCAGTCCCTTGACCACCGCCAGGGTGGCCAGCCGGTCGTCCACCGCTCCGATGGCGCCGCGAAACTCGACGTCCAGGCGTTCGGGGAGGGTTTCTACCAGCGCCCCGAAAATGGCGCCCAGCTGTTCGGCCAGCGGCACGAACGGCTTAATCTCGTCCGGGGTCTCACCCACGTCGACGTTGACGGCGAACGGCACGTAGTCACCCGCCAGCGCTAGCTCCACCTGCTCGGCGATCGTGATGCCCGCCTTGTCCTGGGCTTCGACGGTGCTAGC
>Ga0302134_10000248_pt1 | contig 21998 bp, 13 predicted proteins | sample CB9_SCM_MG_FD_203123 | JGI IMG/M metagenome (GOLD analysis project Ga0302134, IMG submission 203123) | Marine microbial communities from Western Arctic Ocean, Canada - CB9_SCM | ecosystem: Environmental > Aquatic > Marine > Oceanic | place: Canada: Western Arctic Ocean | collected 2017-09-19
TTATGCAAATTTCGCAGAATTCAAACGCGTGCTTACCAAGACCCGAGGAGATGTATTTGCACGGAGTTTGATCGAGTCGCTGCTCGCCTACTCAACAGGCCGTAATATGGAACGCTTGGATCAATATGAAATTGATGACATACTGGCCCGCGTCAAAGCAAACGATTATGGATTGAGGACAGCCGTTACCGAAGTTCTCACGAGTGAAATATTTCGCTCACGCTAAGCGACAACATAAAACGAGGAAAAACGATCCTTGGTTGACCTCCGCAAGTCAATGGTTAGCAGTATCCCCTACGTGAAAATTTCCTTGTGGCGGATTTTTTCTTTTGGAACCAATCCTTGCTGGCGAGCCGATTGTAAGAATTCTTGGCTTTCTTCACGTTGTAAAAAATGCACTTCCGCCGGGCCCACTAATTCTTTCCAGTGCTTCAGAAAAATAAGCACTCGGTCTTTGTTCCGTGCCAGTTCAGTGGGGATACAGTGAACCATCACTAATTGAATCTCGAGGTCTTTCACCAATTCCGCATAATCAAAATACTTGCCAATAAAATCTGGTAGATAACTAGCCCATTTGGGCCGTTTTGTTTGCATCGATATATCACCAACAGCCGCTTGCCGTTCTATCAAATATCTGGCGTCCTTGATCGGGCCAAAGACCTCGGAGATTGCCTCGGAAAAGATGCGGTTTGTTTTGGCGTCGGCATTTTTCATGAACACCCGGACATACCCACCATTGCGAGCATTGACGGTGAGATGCTCTTCAGTATCCTCGACACGTATTGTTGTAATTACGTTTGTTTCAACTAACGCACGCAGTACAGCACGACTAACTGCATATGTTAAACTTGCCTCATCCCACGGCGTTTCCGCATACCAGAATGGTGGAAATCCTTGGCCTGCCATTGCTGGAGGCTTGATATCAACCTTGGTTTCCACCGACGTTTGGCTTTTTCCTAAATAGGGTTTACCAATTTCCCATAATTCACGCGCAGCTGCACGTTGAGGAACCCGTGATAGCATATCTTGATTTAACATTGCTGCGGAGCTTTCGACGCCTTCGGGCTTGATTTCTGTTAGTGCTGCATGAACATGCCCGACCCCTTTCTCAATGACACCATCATCAGTTACTCCGTAGATTCGCCCGTGTTTTTTTCTAAACCTCTTATAGTCATCCAAACCCTTCAAAAACTCTGGAGCTAAACAGACGACATCCCAGTTGTTCGCGATTTTTTGTGGGACATCTTTGTCCAATCGCATCGACCGCCCACGAAGTTGATTGACGGCAGTATGGGTGGACGCGCAGGTCAGATCAATTAATACATTGATTTTGCTGGCATCCCATCCTTCTCCTAATAATCCCCGAGTACCCACTAAACATCGTGTAATTCCTTGTTGAAACAACTCCGTAATCATTTCTACATAGACTCGAGGTGACCAATCCGACCCCTTACCTTGCATCAGAAAGAATCCGTCAACATCCAACCATTCCCAAGTGACTTTATACGGAGAATTGCTTACCCATTGTTTTGCGGCGGCATCAAAGTTATCACGCAGATCATCATCGACCAGAACAGTCGACCCTGTTACCAAGATGGGATTTAATTGATCGGTTTGCTCATCATTGAGTAGTTGTTTAAATGCCGCGACCGCTCCGCCTGCTTCATCGTCAAGTAAATGGCTGATGTCCGCTGTAACCGCCGATGTTTTTTCGTAATCACACACGACAACGGCACGTATGGATTCACCCAAGACATTCATTTCTGCTGATAAGATTGGCTGCAGCGCTAGACATTTGGCTTTTGAATATGCCAGTATGCGACTAATCGGTGAGGCACATGGTTGAGATCCTGTTTCTGTGATTTGCATACCGAGCATCCGCAGCTTGGATTTGATTTCCCGTGCCAACGCATGCAGCTTAGGGTTGTCTTGCATCATTAAATAAAGTCTGACATATCGCTCTAAACATGGTGTCACATAATAGAGTAAGTCGTCGACGTCTTCAAATTGGTCTTCAGTCAACGCTGGAACTCCTGCAGGAAGCTCTCTGCCGACACTGCGCAAGTAGGCTCGACCGTCCCAAGAAAAATTTGATGCTCGCTCTTCGTATTCACTCCAACTTTTCGCAGGCCCGTGCATTAACATCCGTTTGTCGAGTGTGTCATAGACAAAATCTGGCAGAGACATCCGTTGGGTTTCGAAATCCCCGAGTGAAACGATCTCAAGTAAGTCTAGCAACGCTTGGTTCGTATTGGAAACGTATCCCAATTCATCGTCAGTGGGACGCGTGAAGTAACATAGATCTTGATACGGCGCGAGATAGCCCTCTTTGACGACTGCAGGGATCGGTACCTCAAAATCAATCTCGCCCATAAAATTTTCGTAACGCTCCCAATTCTTGGGATCATGATCGGATTCGTCTGGTGGAGTTGCTGTTAGCCCAATAATATAAGGCTCATCAAGGAATTTGTGGATGCCTTCCAATACGCGTCCCCAGTGGCCCAATAGATGATGGCACTCGTCAAGGATGATTAGCTGTACGCCTTGTTTCTTGAGTTCACGAAGATTGGTGATGGAACTAGCGTGTAGCGTATCGAGACCCCCAGAAAGATCTGCGTGTGCATTGCGGACCTTTTTTAGGTATGTGTTAAATCGAGTTTGGAAATATTCAAGGTTTTGTTCTCGTAGATTAGTGATCCAAGTCATTGCTTCATCCGGATTACGAGCCGCTTCTTTTTCTAATAAATGGTCCACCCAGTTTTGCAGCGCTGTTGTTTCAAAATCAGATGAATTGCGACTCGGTAGCGTCAGACTTTGATATGTCAAAGAAGTCAATAACGACGGACTCTTAGGATTCGAACTAAGGAGACTAGGGTTAACATGCGAGTCACCTTCTTTGAAAAGGTCTGTACGAGCAAGCCATTGTGATTGAATGGCTGAATTTGGAGATAGAACTACAGCTGGGCACTTGAAAACATGAGCCCATAAATAAAGGCCCGTTACAGTCTTACCTGACCCCGGGGGTGCGACAACGTAGAACTCCCGCTGATCGGCGCTCAATTGTTGCTGGACGACCGAAAGTACTTCCTGCTGGGTCGGCCGCAATGTGCCGCTGAATTTAATTTCGGGAAATGACAATTTTTTGTGCCTACTCTCACGCCAAATAGTACCAACAGCATGATAGCACAATAGTGTTTATACAAGTTATGATATGGACGTAGATTACGTGTACACAGGATAGGGACGTTTAGCATTGCTTGCGTCATAAAACTGCTCGAAGAGTGGTTGTTGGTATTGCACTTTTAGCGTTGTGGGGGTCAATATGGAGAACTTATCTGATTACCGCTCTCGCCTCCACTCAGACCACGATAAGGTTTTAATAGATGAAGAATGATGACTTACCGTTAGAGATATCGGTATCTGAGGTAAAGTGCTTGCTAGACGAGCAAGCAGATTTTGTGCTGCTGGATTGCCGTGAGCAAGGCGAATGGGATCTGGTCAAGATTGACGGAGCACAATTGCTGCCGATGAGTGAGATGCAGGCGCGAGTGGCTGAGCTACTACCACATGCTGAGGCTCATGTCGTCGTGTATTGCCATCATGGAATGCGGAGTTTGCAAGTGACACAGTGGTTATTGAGCCAAGATTTCAAGCAATGCCAAAGCATGGCTGGTGGTATTGATGCGTGGAGTAAATATATCGACGACAGCCTACCGCGATACGGTTGACCATCGAAGTGAGACTATTCGCGGTTCCAAATTTTGGCGTAAATGCTATGCTCTAGTCTATGACTGAATCGTCCCCCATCGTTGCTGAAAAAGCTCGTTCGTTTGCCGTGAAAACCGTGCGAAAATTACGCAAAGCGGGGTTTATTGCATACTTTGCTGGTGGCTGTGTTCGCGACCAGAAAATGCGACCATCGCAAGAGCCCCACGACTACGATATCGCGACCAATGCGCTACCGGATCAAATTCAAGAGGTCTTCACGAAGAATAAAACGCTAGCCATCGGAGTTGCTTTCGGCGTTATTACATTGATTGGTACCAAAGCGACTGGCAATATCGAAATCGCCACTTTTCGCGAAGATGCTGCTTACAGTGACGGCCGCCATCCCGATGCTGTCAGTTTTTGTAATGCTGAGCAAGATGCACTGCGTCGTGACTTTACTATTAATGGAATGTTCTATGATCCTATTGATGAACAGGTTATCGATTTCGTGAATGGCCAAGCGGATATTATTGCCAAAGTCATCCGAGCGATTGGAATCCCAGCAGAACGATTTCATGAAGATAAGCTGCGAATCTTGCGTGCCATTCGCTTTGCCACCACATTGCAATTCACCATCCACACAGAAACTTTAGCAGCGGTGAAGCAGTTTGCTGAGAACCTACAACAAGTTTCGCGAGAACGGATTCTAGCTGAGCTGAAGAAGACTCTGGAGTCGAATCATTACCAACGTGGTCTCGAATTACTGCTAGACACCGGTGTCTTATCGTACGCTGTGCCTGGCCTTACATTACCGGAATCAAGTCAAGCTGCGAATTGGCAATCGCTGTTAGCAATCACTGCAGCAATGCCAGCTAACGATTTTCTTTCGACGCTAGCACTTCTCTTTAAAACACTTGCGTCAGATTCGATTTTGATTGATGTGCGTTTTAATCTGAAACAAATGAAGATGTCCAACGAGGAGGTAAAGACTGTGTGTTGGATGGTTGATCATGTAGACCAGTTTATTAACGCCAATTCTGCACCATGGCCTCAAATCCAACGGCTGTTGATTAACCCACATACAGCAAAAACTCTTGCTATCGCGACGGCCTGGTCCAGTCATCATCAACAATCCACAGCGGGTATCGAATTCTGTCAGCAGAAGCTGGATTTACCCTTGGAGCAATTAGATCCAACGCCACTCCTCGACGGAAAAGATTTACAAGAAATGGGGCTGCACCCCGGCCCGCTATTCTCTAAAGTACTGTCAGCCGTGCGTGATGCACAACTCACGGGTGAAGCGACAACGAAGTCAGACGCAGCGGTATTAGCACAAACAGTATTTCAGCAACTTACAGACTCACTGGAGCAAAAAAATGGATGACATGATCTCTTTAATTTCCCGCTGGTTGCACATCCTTCCCGCGGTCGTGATGGTCGGCGGAGCTATATTTACACAGCTCGTATTGTGCCCGGCACTAGATGGTAACGATGCAGAAAACACAATCAAGCAGCAAATCAAACGGAAATGGTCCAAAGTAATTATGGGCTGTGCATTATTGTTGCTGCTGAGTGGTTTGTATAATGCGATGACGATTTTTAGTGCGGAGGATAAGCCCGCTGGAATTTATCATAGTTTGTTTGGGTTGAAACTGATCTTAGCGTTTTCGATTTTTTACATCAGTTCCCTGTTGGCAGGGAAGAGCGACGCGGCCAAGAAGTTTCAAGAGAAGGAAGCGTTCTGGGGAAAACTCAATATGTACGCAGCAATCGTTGTCGTGCTACTAGCGGGAGGCATGAAGGTTATGCCTCGAATAGCTCCTGTGGGAGATACGCCTGAGGCCGTCTCACTGGTTGAGTCGCCAGACGTAACGAAAAGCAGTACCGAGTAGGCAATAGATTCATGGGAGAATCGGATGGACAAAAAATCCAAGAAACGATTGGAAGTGGTACGCAAAAAAGTGCAGAATTTAAAGATGCAACTTTCCGGTGCTAAGCAACAAGATGACGAACCAGGTGAAGTCGCTCGGCTCGAAGCGGAAATTATCGCATTCCAAGCCGAGGCTCTTGAGTTGAGAAACTCGTAGGGGCTAGGGGATACCGTGTTGCGTTGCCGATAGGCATCGTCAGGCATATCGTTTTCTAACCGGCTTTTTTGGCTTGGTAGACAGCAATATCGTCGATGCCGTCGCCGTCGAAATCACCGACGATTGGTTGGTCGCCGTCTGTGCCAAGTTGGAACACTTGGTCGATATGATCACGCTGTAGATCGCCGTTGGTATCGAGGTGCCAATTGCCGTCACGGAAGACTCCGATTTGGTCAACTCCATCGCCATTGAAATCGCCGACCACGGGAATGTCGCCTGCTTGGCCAAACTCAACCATTTGGTCGCCAGCAGATATGCGGCCATCGCCGTTGGTATCTAGTTTCCAGTGACCATCCTGATAAGTACCGATGTTATCAACACCGTCGCCATTCCAATCGCCGGTCACCGCGATTTCTTGTCCGCGGCCATACTGAAACACATGGTCGACAACATCCGCGCGCACGTTACCGTGGGCGGTCGTTTGCATGAGGCGTTTGCGAGATGCTCCTAATTGTCGAGTTGGTGGAACATTTTTTGGCTCAGTCACTTCTCGGTTGGCTAAATCAGGCAGCCCTGGATCTTGTGCCAAGGCCTCATTATCGCCCGGCCATTGCAGTCCATAAACGCCGATATCGTCTTTACCGTCGCCATCCCAGTCGCCAACGACTGGAATATCCTCATTCGAACCCATTTCCGCCCACAGATCGCCGTCATCCCAGCGGCCATTTCCATTGATATCAATGAACCAATAACCGTCACTGTACAAGGCAATTTCAGCGACTCCATCACCGTTAAAATCAGCGGCAACCGCAACTGCTCCAGCGACTCCAAGATTTAAATGGGCAATATCAATTATTTTGTCTGTCAGCGATTTCGCTTGCCATATTCCCTTATTCGTGAGTGTCGCGTCCCACACGGTATTACGGGTGAATGTCACGGGTGTCATGACCGCCAGCGGTAGAATATCTCCTCGTGGCATACCACCGTCAACGACACTCAAGTGCCAAGCGTTGCGCATTAAATCTAGTACGTGACCTGACCCGAATACGGGGATATCGGTACTACGATATTTTTTCGTACCAAGTTGATTATTACTGGATACGGCAACATCGAACTCGTTGGTTTGAATCACTGGACTTAACACTGGATTGGGTATTTCGATAGCAGGAGGTGGTAGCCGAGGAGGCTCGTTGTCCGCCGGCTTTTCCGTTTCGATGGGGGCGACTATTTTAACTTGATATTCGCTGAAAAAATAATCCGTTGCGATTTGTCCAAAGGCTAATTCGATCTGAGTTATCTGATCTTGTTCCGTATTAACAATCCCGCCAGCTGTACCTGCATAATCTAGACCATCATGAAAGCCCATTGGTTGATTTTCATTGAGTTGGTATGTGCCTTGTGGTATTCCCTCGAAAGCAAATTCACCTTGAGCGTTAGTAAACGCCCGTTCCGTATTGCCAGTTACGAGATTCGTTAAGTTTACTTCGATGCCATGCAGTCGTCGGTCGTCGATAGAAAGCTCTCCATCAGGTGCCACAACGTCGGCGACTTGTGAATAACTCTGAACGACGATCGTCTCTCCAGCTTGGAAAACAACTCCAGATATCTGTGCTGGTGTATGTTCGTAGAAATTGTAATCCACGGCTTGGTCACCACTACGGAGTAAAATCGAGTGGATGGAATCGAGGCCATCGGCGATACCAACGGTTTGGCCATCAATGCTGCCAACTTCTTCCGGTCCGTCGAATAAACCAGTGGGAGTGGATTCGATTACGGAACACATTCCAGGCAGAACTTTGCTAAAGAAGTAACTACCGTTTTCGTCGGTCAATTGAATTTGGAATGGTTGATTTGTTGCACACTGGAGTTCCACGGCGACGCCGGTAATTGGCACATCTTGGCCGTTGAACGAAGTGAATACGGTACCGGCGAGGCGGGCGTAAGCCGTTTCAGCGAAATCCACTTCTGTGATATTTTGGCCACCTTGCGTCACTACGATTTGTGTAATGGTATTGAGATCTTGGATGACGCCGCGCGGTTGTCCATTGAGCTGACCTAGTAAGGCAGTGCTGTTGATCAGTCCGAGTGGTTGTTGTTCACGGATTTCGTAGATTCCGGGTTGGAGGCCGCTAAAACCATACGCACCAGATTCATCAGTGTTTTGGATTTGTCCTGTGGGGGCATAACTACCGCTTTCATTTTTCCATAATTCGATTTGAACATTGCTAAGTGGGTAATCCTCTGCGTTACGTTGTTGGTTGTTATTTGTATCCATGAAAACAGAACCGCTGATTGACGAAGGCGATTGCTGCTGTTGCATTGAGATGAAAGCGCCAGCGGTTCGGTCCCGCGCCCCCGCGGCGTTGTCGGCAGGAATATCAAGCCCGCTTATTATCCGAGCGGGGTCAAAGGCGTTCCAAAATAGTGTCATCCCACCGGTGTCTTCATAACCTGGTGCGGAGAATTCAGCCGATAATCGAACACCTTGGAATTCGACGCCCGAAGTGATCGGGTCAATGCCTGAGTTGATAGTAGCGAGATCTGTCTGGTGCGGATTCAGAAACTCAACTTCGTCAACATCTACTTCCAATATCAGACGATCTCCGGCCTGAAATCCCTGTAGCGTGACAATAATCGAACTCCCGCCATCGCTGACTTGTGTCGTCAGGGTGGCCAGTGGATCTTGAACGGTCCATTGTTTCACCGACAGTGGAATTGCTTGGTCTGCTCCGAGTCCTCCCAGGACCGTATCAAAGATCAGGTCGGCAGAGCTAAACCCTAGTTCATCATGATCACTGTTGATGATTAGCCGAGTTAATTCGGAACTCTGGGCACCGCCATTAAACGTCACTTCGAATGTATCACCTGTTCGATCGGAACCAAGATCACGTTCTTGATAGATCACTCCTAGATTTAGTAGATCCCCGGCCAGTAAACAGCGCTGTTCGAGTAATTCGAATTTATTCAAGCGCGATATCTCCTGCCGTTGGTGATGCCCAACGAATTGCTTAGACTGTCGTGCTAATTTTGTGAAAAACCGATTCATGGAAGTTTTTTAGGAAAGGAGGGAGGGGGACAGGTTGAGCTATTTGCGATTAGCAGTGGATTGTTTACTGACTCTAATTACTTCTTCGGTATTAGTTTCTATTTTCCACGTGCGAATGGACGTATCAAAACTGCTGGATACGAGCAGGCCTGTTAGGCCGTCGTTTGAGGGCGAAAAGTCTAGCGAGATGACGCTGCCAGTGTGGCCCTGAAGAATACGAGTTTGTTGTTTGGTGTCGATATCCCAGAGGTGAATTTGATTATCACTGCTGCCAATGGCAACTTGAGAGCTTCCGCACACGGTCAATGTAAACGGTATTTGTTTTTCGAGTGCGATGGAATATCCCGGAATTTTGTTAGCTGGATCAGCGGCTAGTGGGCTTACGCGGAGGGTGCGATCTTCACTGATACTGACGATATGCGAATCGGATTTGATAAAGGTGAGGTCACGGATTCTCCGTTGATGCGCTGTAATCGTAGCAAGTAGTTCGTCGGTTGTTGTGGACCAGATACGAATCATTCCGTCCCGCCCACCGCAGGCGAGGCGATCGCCGGTTGTGGAGTATGCTAGTCCGCGTATATCCGATGTGGGATGCTGGTGTTGCTGAGTAATTTGTTTATCTTTTAAGTCAACGACGGTCACCGTCGAAGTGAATCCACCGACTGCTAGTTGGGTTGCTTGAGGGTTTACGGCGATACGCCAAATGGCATGATCAAGTGTAAGCAGCACGTCCATTTGTCGACCACTGACACAATCCCAGCGAATGACTTGACCATCATCGCCTGCGGTTGCCAGAGTATTTGAACTTCCAATGAAGGTGGCTGTACGAATCCAACCGTTGTGTCCGTGCAGTTCATGCACCTGCTTTGCAGTTCTTAAATTCCAGATACGTACAATGTGATCGTCGCCGGCGGTCGCCATGAGATCCCCACCGTCTTGTAAGCAGACGCTGCTGATAACAGGTTGGCGATTGTGGGCAGGGCCCGCTGTCGGTTCAGCGGCCGTCACATTACCAGCTAAGAGTAATCCAATGGTTGTCACAATGATCGATTGGAATAGTCTAATTTTTAGACAGTAAATCATCCGTAGGCTTCCATGCACGCGGCTAACAAAAAGGTTTTCGTCGGAGAATATCCGTACTTCTGTTATCGGCGCGTAAAAAGGCTACGGCGAGAGAGGTTGAGAAAGCTACGAACCTGTCAATTAAGCAGGTAAACCGGTTGTAGCGATTGTGAGCCGCTAACGGCAACTCATCATTTGCGGGTTACTTTTTCCACAAATAAGAGCAGTGTTATTGAATTTCACGGGCGGTAGGGCCAGTGTAGATTTGTCGCGGGCGACAGATGCGTTTGCCGGGTGAAGCGTGCATTTCTTGCCAGTGTGCGAGCCACCCGGGTAGGCGTCCGATCGAGAACAAGACGGTGAACATTTCAACAGGAATACCAATCGCTCGATAAATCACACCCGAATAAAAATCGACGTTTGGGTATAGCTTGCGATCTATGAAATAAGGGTCTTCCAAGGCAACCTTTTCAAGTGACTGTGCGATTTCGAAGAGCGGGTCATTAAGGTCTAGTTTTTCCAGCAGCACGTCACATGCTTTTTTGATGATCGTGGCTCGCGGGTCGTGGTTTTTATAGACGCGATGTCCGAAGCCCATTAAGCGGAAGTTGTCTTCCTTGGTTTGGGCTTTTGCTACGTATTTGGCGACGTCATTATCGTCGTCGGCAATCATTTTCAACATTTTGACACAGGCTTCATTGGCACCGCCGTGCAGTGGTCCCCATAGGGCACAGATGCCGCCGACGATCGACGCATAGAGATTTGAATTGGCCGAACCAATCATACGCACGGTCGAGGTACTGCAGTTTTGCTCGTGATCAGCGTGGACTATCAACAGTAGATTCATGGCGTCAACGAAATCTTGATCGATTTCATATTCACCATTCTCGTCGCCGAACATCATTGTTAGAAAGTTTTCCACGTATCCCAGTTCTGGATTAGGAGCGATGAAAGTTTGTCCAGAAGTGTGGCGATGGCCGTAGGCGGCGATGGTTGGTAACGCCGCGATAAGGCCTTGGGTCGCGCTGGCGACTTGATTAGCATCGAGTGGGTCCATTTGATCTGCACGATGGGCAGAAAGTGCTTGAATTGCGGCTGAAATGATTGCCATTGGATGGGCAGAGGTGGGGAAGCTGCGTATTAAATCCTGAACTCCAGTGGGGATCGCCATTTCGGCGATAATTCCACTGCGGAAGGATTCGCGTTGTTGTTCGTCGGGCAATTCGCCGTTTAGCAACAGATAGCAGGTGTCGATGAAGTCGCATTTTTCGGCGATGTCTTCGATGGCATAACCACAGTAACGTAAGATACCCTGTTCGCCATTAAGGAATGTGATTCCGCTTTCAGTCGAGCCTGTGTTTACAAAGCCTTCGTCCAGTGTGATCGCACCAGTAGTCGCTCGAAGTTTACTAATATCAAGTCCGCGTTCTTGCTCGGAACCGACAATGATTGGTAGTTCAAGTTCCTGTTCGCCTAACGTCAATTTCGCTGTATCCGACATTCAACCCGCCTGTAAAATAAATATCTCGTTGGAAGCTTACCCTGCAGTAAATTTGTTGCTTTATGGGTGTCAGTATACCAACATGTTTACGACATTAAAGCAGGGGCAAGAGTCTCCAGCAGGATGATTCCCACCCCGTCGTGAAAAAGGCTGTGCCTGGCTTCGTTTATCAGTGTCTGAATATGGTAAACCCTATCCCGCGTCGCGATTGTTATTTACGCATAACGTGGCGGGTACAATAACCGTTTTTGTATTAACGGGTAGACAAGCGACCGACCCCTATTGGGCGAGGCTGTTCCAGACGGGGATTTGCAGTTTGACTTTTGCAATGTATTTTTGCACTGCTTCGTTGCGGCGTCTATTCCGCAGTTGGCTCTTAATATCGTTTTGCACTTCGACAAATGCCTGCTTGCCGGCGACGATTCTTTCCACCACTCGAATGATGTGCACACCTTGGTCGTCGGTGATGACTGGACTCATACGATTCACTGGCAAGTTAAAGATCGCTTGATCTAATTGTTTACTAACGAGATTGCCTGGTTCAACCCAATCATAGTTGCCACCATTCTGCGCTTTTAGATCTTCTGACAATTGCTTGGCAACCTCAGCAAGTGGGGCTCCATTTAAAACTCGGTTTCCCATTTCACAAGCAAGTCGGTAGGCTTCTTGTCGCGGATGGTTTTTGTATAGAGCTGAAAGTTGTTGCCAGCGTGCTTTGGTGTTGAATTGATAATCGGCTATGTTTTTGTGATAATAGTCCAGCATTTGTCGATGAGTGATTTCTTCTTGCAAGTTCACGTTTTGCACGATCAACTGACGGCCGAAATTAACCTCGGCGAACCTCATCTTTTCCATTTCGTGGGATGATCCAAAGCGGCGGAGAATCTGATCGAGCTCATGCATCGTCTCAGCGCCGTCGGCGACCATTAAAATACTCAATTGGGCTAGATGCATATCTTCTTGCCGAAGTTGTTTGAGTTCCTTTTTGTCAGCGGCTTTGACTCGCGGCAGCATTTCTTCAAGGGCACCGTCGAAAGCTGCTGCGGACACGGAGTCGATTCGTTCATCTAACGTTTTCAGTTCATCTGGTTTCAATGATTTACGAAATGCCACGTATAAGACTTTGGCGTCAATCGCTTGTTGTAACAGCGTTGTTAATAGAATTTCTTTTTGTCGCGCAATATCGTCACGGTACTTAGTTAACTCGGCCGGAGGAATATCTTGAATGAAGTTCCACATTACCATTTCGACTTGCGGCAATAAATCACCGGCCATAATGTATTCAGAACCTACGGTCGCTAGCACGGTGGTCGGCTTAAACAACTTAGGCGTTTGCGGTGGTTGTTGCCTACGGCGTTGAGGATATTGAGCAGCTTGGGGAGTACGGCTGCGGGGAAGATTTGCTACGCGTGGGTTCTGCTGATTCTGTAGCTGTCTTGCCGCTGGATAACCCTGAGGATAAATAGGGGTTTGTGGGGGAACCGTTTGAGCAAGTAGCTCGGAGACGATAAGCCCGAGTAGCCCAGCGATGGTACATATTAATCCCTGTCGTAGTTTAACTCCGTCAATCATCCGTACCAAAATCCCTCTAGGGTTAATGCACAATAAATTCTCGGGGATTGTAGAGTTTTCAGGGCTATGGCTGCAATATCGATTTAACGAACTCTATCATTAAGGCACCTCCTGAAACGGTTTTGGGGACCGTCACGTAGGCGGTGCGATCATCAGCTATTCGTAGATGGATTGCTGAATTGCGAGCGAGTTGTTTGATACGCATGGCATCGGTGTATCGAATACGCAGAAAACCATCGTCGTTGATGATGGCGGCAATCTGCCAAAGGGCGGCTTCTAAGCGAATTTGGGATATTTCGAGCAGTTGGGTTACAGAAGTTGGCAAGCGGCCAAAGCGGTCTATTAATTCGGTTTCCAGCTCACTGATTTCACCAAATTCACTTATTTTTGAAAGTCGACGGTAAAAATCGATGCGTGCTCGGATGTCGGTAACATAATCATGCGGCAGATAAGCATCAACAGGCAGATCCAATTCAACATCGACTGCTAGCTTCGGCGGTAATTTCTTAAGTTGTCGCACGGCTTTTTCAAGCAGTCCGCAATAAAACTCATAACCCACCGTGGCAATGTGGCCGCTTTGTTGAGTCCCTAGTAAATTACCTGCTCCACGAATTTCCAGATCTCTCATTGAAATCGCAAATCCTGCTCCCATCTCGCTGTACTCCTCGATAGCTCGTAACCGACGAGCCGCGTCAGGGGTAATATGTTTATGTTTGTCGACGAGCATGTAACAATAAGCGCGGTGTTTGTAGCGTCCTACGCGGCCGCGTAATTGATGTAAATCTGACAGTCCATATCGATTGGCGTCATCCACAAAGATTGTGTTTGCATTGGGAATATCTAAACCGCTTTCGACGATGGTTGTCGCTAGCAGTATGTCATAGTCATGATTCACAAAGCCAACCATGACTTGTTCTAAGTCTGACTCCGGCATTTGACCGTGACCGATTTCGATGCGTGCTTGCGGTACAATTTTCTGCAATCGTCGTTTAACGGATTCAATATCGTGCACGCGGTTATGCACGTAGAACACTTGACCATCGCGATCCAATTCACGTTGAATTGCGACACGGACTAATTCTTCTTTAAAACGGACAACGCGTGTTTCAATCGATACTCGTTCTTCTGGTGCGACCAGTAGATTTGAAATGTCACGCACGCCGACCATCGCCATATGTAAGGTTCTTGGTATAGGTGTTGCCGACAGTGTCAGTACATCCACATTGTTGACAACGTTCTTCAACCGCTCCTTAATTTCAACACCAAACCGTTGCTCTTCGTCGATGATGACTAGTCCCAAGTTTGCAAATTGTACGTCCTTAGATGCCACTCGGTGCGTGCCAATGACGACATCAATGCTGCCTCGTCGTAGTTCTCTCACAACCTCGTGTTGTTCCGCGGTCGAAGCAAAGCGACTTAAGCGAGCAACTTTGATCGGGAACTGAGCCATGCGGGCTTTGAACGAGTGGTAATGTTGTTCAGCCAAGATCGTCGTTGGTACTAACACGGCAACTTGGTAACCACTGTCAATAGCTTTGAAAACAGCTCGCATTGCTACTTCCGTTTTGCCGAATCCAACGTCACCACACAACAATCGGTCCATGCTTCGCCGGCTCTGCATATCTTCTTTGATATCTTCAATGGCAGCTAACTGATCGTCAGTTTCTTTATAGGGAAACGATGCATCAAATTCTTGTTGCCAATTTGAGTCTGCGTGGAATTCGATCCCTGGGCGAGCTTGGCGGTTGGCTTGCAATTCCAATAATTCAGCTGCCATATCTTGCACAGCATTTTGAACGGCTTGTTTTTGATTTTTCCAAGTAGCACCACCGATACGCGCGAGCGCTGGGCGTGTTTTACGGCCACCGATGTATTTTTGCACTAAATCGATACGCGCCGCAGGCACATAGACGCGAGTTCCCCCATGGAATTCGATAACCAAGTGCTCAGCTTGGCAGCCCTCCTTTTCCAACAGTTCTAGGCCACGATAGCGACCGATGCCATGGGCCAAATGGACGATCAATTCACCGTCGCGTAGTTCGCTGAAGCTATCTAATGGCCGCCCGGTTTGCCGGATGTTGTGGCGTCGTAGTTGAGTTCTCTTAAATAGTTCGCCAACACTGAGCACCACTATTTTTTCGGCGATCCAGTGAAAACCTTGTTTTAGATAGCCGACGTGATACTCAATGCGTCCGCGATCTGCTGCGCGAGTCTCCGCTAATATCTCCTGCATTCGCTGAATTTCAGCTTCCGTGGGGCAAACAATCACGAGTTCATGGTCATTGCCAATTTGCTCGACCTGCAGGCTGATACTGTCTACGTTTCCTTGGAATCGTTCCACGGATTCGATAGCAAGGGTCACGTCATGTTCAAGCGTTCCTGCGGCTAATCCGCTGATGACTAGGTGGCCGAATTTAGTCAGGGTTGCGAAGACATCATGAACGCCATGGCATTGTTGATAATTAGCCGCTCGGCCAATATGCTCTCTGGCCTGACGATCAAGTTCACCTAATTCAACCAGCGTCGTACAACTACCACTGGGTAGGTACGATGCCAGATGATCTTGCCCCTGATAGAACGCTCTGATTGACGTTAGTTCAATTTGTGTTTGCGTTTCAATACTGCGTTGTGTGCGAACATCAAACAATCTCATTGATTCGATTTCGTCGTCCCAGAATTCGACGCGTACTGGTTGATCCCATTCGGGGGCAAAAATGTCGAGGATACCACCATGCCGCGAAAACTCACCAGGCAATTCGATGGCACTTGTAGCATGATATCCATTTTCAACGAACCACTGTTGCAGGTCGTCAATGTCGACACGTTGTCCAATTTTGAGTGTGCGAGTTGCTTGCCGCAACGATTCTTTTTCGGGAACGGGTTGTAACAACGCTTGAATACTGGTGACAACAAACAGCGGTTCCGTCGACGGTATATCATCAAATTCCATTAAATTTTTAAGAACTCGAATGCGGTCACCATGGACATCATCTTTTTGATAGGAATCTTGCGTGTTTCCACTATTAACCGCAGGGAAATGAACCGATCGCCGATCGCTAAATAACAGCAGATCGTCGCGGAAATCATCAACCATTTTGTCGTGAGCTAATACGATTAGATTGACGGGCGTTTGCTGTTGGGTGCCGGTACAGATGCCCGCGGCGACTAGCGCGCAGGAGGAACCCCAAACTCCGTCGACGCTTACGCCCTGCTGATTTGACACAGCTTGGATTGCCTCGGCGAAGTCCTTGCGATTAGTCAGACGCTGCGTCAGAGTTTGCATGCTGCGCTTTACATCATTACGTCGTCGCAGTATTCGTCCCTAGATAAATTCAAACAACGGAGTCTAACTTCAATAGGAACAATTATCTTGCGTACTTATAAGGTCACTTCTTTTTTCGTTCCTTGAGCGTACCAGCTTCGGCGGATTGCTTGTAGTACGGGTCGAGCGGATAACATCCTGAGGCCAAGGCGTTGCGGGGAGCCGTGGTGCAATCACTGAACGTGCGACAGATTAATTTTCGCTGCATGGTTCCTGCCTGCAATGTGTCCGCCGGTAGATTCCAATAGGATAGAACCATTCTACCGATACCAACCATATCGACCCAACCAGCGCGAACGACTGCTTGAGCAACGTGTGGTAGATAGTCCTGTAAATAGGAATAACCGGTGCCGACTAGTGGGATGTCCGGCACGGCCGCCTTGCATTCGCGAACGGCTTGAATCTGTTTAGCGACGTCGATCAAAGGGTCATGTGGAGGTTGGTATCCGTCACTGGGGGGAAATACAGCGGGACGTTGTAGGTGTGGATTGTAATAGGGGCTACCGCAGGAGAGATTAAGAGCGGTGACTCCGAGTTGTTTTAGATCGGTTACTAATTGAATTGGTTCAGTTAGATTGATTTGTGTTGGATTGTGAGGGTCACAGCCAAATCCACATTGGTAGGGCAACAACGATTGGAAATCGACTGGTTCTCCAAAAAGTGCCCCTTGATGAAATGGTATGGTGTCAAAGAAGCTCAAACGAACGAGGATTTGCAGGTTTGGACAGGTGTCGTGAATACGGCTGATGATCGTTTTCAGTAATCGAGTGCGGCCAGCAAATTCGCCGCCGTAGTTACCAGCACGATTCGTGGCACTTAGAAACTCGTGTAAGAGATATCCATGGCAGCATTTGACGTCGACGAATCGAAATCCCGATTGCTCGGCGGTTTGGGCCGCTTGTACATACGAATCGATCAGAGTCTCTAGTTCGTCGTCGGTCCATAGTACGGAATTATCTTGAGGGTCGATGCCATATTTATCGTCTAGCAACGGATGATGGTACGCGATGCGTGGTTCGAGGTCTTGGTTGTGAGGGCGGCAGAAGCGGCCGGAATGTGTAAGTTGTAATCCGACGAGTAAGTCGTGAGTGGAACCAAATTTTTCTAGATGAGCTGTTTTTAGTTCTAACAATAACTGTTGCAGCCCAGTAACGTGATCTGGAGTTGCGAGTAATTGATTGGGATTTGCTCTGCCGGAATGTTGCACAGCGGCAGCTTCGCCTCCCCAAATTAACTTGGCACCACTCTCCCCAAAGTGCCTCCAGCGGCGGAACGTCTTGTCGCTTGGTGTGCCGTCAGTATTGCCGTCCCAGCCTTCCATGGGATGGATGCACCAGCGGTTGCCGACTTGGAAGTCTCCAATTTGAATAGGTGCAGCTAGTGGTGAACCACCGGCGGTAGTTTGAATTTTGTCATCACAGGGTAATTCAATATTTAGCTCGAGCAGTCGCGCACGCAATTCCGCTGGACTACGGTAAGTGGCGATTTTGTTGAATTGATGAGCGGTCATTAGTAGCTGTTCTTATCTTTGGTGTAAAGTTAAGTATCCATGTACATGAGCGGCGCGAAGGCTAGGCGGAATTTACGTTGTTGCTGGTCAAGAAACTTTATCGTGGCGGTTCGCTTGTCACCCGAGCCGGAGATCGACACGATCACGCCGGAACCGTAACGCTGATGGGCGACGAGCATACCCTGTTTGAAATCTGCAAGTGCAATTTTGTTTGCCGTGTTGTTATTGCTGCTCTCACTGTCCGTTGATGCTAATAAATCTGAAGCTGTGGTGATGTTGGTCATTGACGCAAGTTTATCAGCGAGATGGTCTATTGGGGACGCGTGCTGTTGTGAGTTGTTATCGTCAACCTGCTCAAGGATTGATTGAGCTTGTTGGAGTTTGGTCTCGATTTCTTCAGCCGCCAAGGCATCATGACCTGACTGATCTGAATTCTCAAAATAATCAGCGGTGGGTTCAAAATCACTATTCGGTTGGTTACCAATCGATGCGAGTCCACCGGCAGGGAGGGTACATTGCATATCATTACGAGGAAGTTCATAAAGGAACTGGCTTGGTGATGCAATTCGCGTCTGTCCACGAAAGGTGCGACGCTGACAATAACTAATTTGTAATTGCTGCTCGGCTCGAGTGATCCCGACAAACAGTAGACGCCGTTCTTCTTCGAGTGATGCGTCGTCGTCCATGCTGCGTTCGTGCGGTAATATACCGTGTTCTACGCCGACAATGAAAACCGAGGGGAATTCTAGTCCTTTGGCTGCATGTAGACTCATCATCAGGACTTTATTGGTGTCTTGGTCGAATCCATCGACTTCGCTAACGAGTGCTACTTGTTCAAGGAATGATTCAAGGTCGGTTTGGTTTTCCATAATTGCCGAGTTCTCGTCGTTTTGTTCTGCGTTTTCGGCTTTATCTTCGTCAAAATTCTGTTGGAATTCACGGGCTTCGTTGATTAATTCATCCACATTTGCACTACGATCTTCTCCTGTTTTCGCATCGATTTTTTCGAGGTAATTAGTGAACCCGCAGTTATCGACAATTTCGATAATCAGGTCACCCAGTGGTAGATGGACGGAGGTGGTGAAGACATCGATTAGAGTTACGAAGCGACTAATCGCAGCGGCAGCGCGTTTCGAGAGTGTTTCGATCATCCCCGCCTCACGACACGCTTCGAGCATCGTCAATTGATATCGCTCGGCGTGGTTGCGGAGGTGATCAAGAGTGGTTTTACCGATTCCACGGGGTGGCATATTTACAATGCGTTCAAAAGCGACGTTATTCGCGGGGTTGTTGACTAGATGGAGGTAGGCAATGATGTCCTTGACTTCTTTACGTTTGAGAAATTCCAATCCACGGACAATCTGGAAGGGTATTTTAGGGTTTTGGCTGCGTAATGCTCGCTCTAATGGTCGCGAGAATGCGTTCACTCGGAAAAAAATAGCGAAATTCTTGTAGTCTCGTTCACCGCGTTTGACTTCGGCTGCAATTCGTTGAGCGATAGCTGCAGCTTCGTCATTAGGGTGTCCAAAACATACAAGTCGTACTGACTCACCGGCGGCATTTTCGGTGAATAACTTTTTGGGTTTGCGGTGGCGGTTGTGGGCGATGAGTTCATCAGCGGCACTGAGTATTTTTCCGGTGCTGCGATAGTTTTGTTCTAGATGAACAATTTTGGCACTGGGATAGTCTTTTTCAAATTCGCGAATGTTGGATATGTTTGCACCGCGCCAAGCGTAGATTGATTGGTCGGGGTCGCCGGTGACGGATAGGTTTTGGTTGTTAAGGCACAGAGCGCGGACGATGGCGTATTGAGCGAGATTGGTATCTTGATATTCGTCGACCATGATATAGCGATAGCGGTCGTCAAGTTGAGCGCGTAGTTCGGGGTTGTCACGCAGTATCACGGCAACGTGTAGCAAGAGATCGTCGAAGTCCACGGAGTTGCTGCGAAGTAGATATTGTTCATAGGCGGGGTAGGTTTTTCGAGTCACGTCCGTAAGAGCGCTATAACTATTGGCGCTACTCGTTTGGTATTCTTCCGGAGTCAGTAAGTTGCTTTTCGCATTGCTTATTTCCCAAGCGATTGAATCCGCCGATGTGTGGGTTAATTGGATGTTAGCCGCATCGATTGCTCGCTTGAGCGCTTGTTTGGAATCTTTACTATCGAGAATGGTAAAGTTCTCTGCGAGCCCGACGAGGTTTCCGTGTTGTCGCAATAAGCGAGCACAGAATCCGTGAAAGGTTCCCATCCAATAACCTGGAGTGGAAACTAGCCGCTCGATGCGAAGTCGCATTTCTTGGGCTGCTTTGTTCGTAAACGTCAGCGCTAGAATGTTATGAGGATTCACTCCTTGGGAAATCATGTAGGCAATGCGATGTGTGACAACTCGAGTTTTACCGCTACCGGGACCGGCGATCATCAATAGTGGACCGTCGATATGAGACGCGGCTTGGCGTTGAACCTCGGTGAGCGATGCGAGTATGTCTGCAGACATGATGACGTGTGAGAATCCTAATAGTGTTGGTTCATTAGTAGTGATCATTATAGAAGAACTTGGTGAATAGTGTGAGTAGGTGAGTCCAGAGTGGTGTCTTGTAGTACTCGATTTGGGGAACAGGTAGGTTGTAAAAGATATCCGTCCATCGTATTCGTCAAATTGATCTATAAAGTGCTAGCACTTTGTCTAAGTTTTTCCGAAATTGTTTTGTCATTTTAGTGACAGTGCTGTATGATTTGTGCTTCGCGCTTCCGTGTAAAAGCGTGTACTGGCCAAGGATGGTCAATTATTAAACTCGTGTTTTTTTTTGGGAGGGAGTCCATGACACGCATTCCGTTAAGTGCTGTGGAAGAGCAGCGTCGTAGCTTGCAACAACGTTTGGAACTTAGCACAGCAGAAATTGGTCTTACAGTTCGTACGACCAATTGCCTAGAAGAAAAGGGAATCTTCTCGGTAAAAGACCTGCTGCATGCAACACCAGCAGATCTGTTAAGTATTTCAAATTTTGGTGGTAAGACTTTAGAGGAAGTATACGATGCACTTGAGGCAATCGGTTTCTTCCGCAACAATTCAGCTGTTGCTGTATAGGTAAGCAAGTCCTTACTAAGCCGAAAAATATTCAATCCTAGGGCTCCGATGGACAAGCATTCATCGGAGTCCTTTTTATTACGATTTTCATTGCTTCGCGAAGTACAGTAAAATAATATGTGAGACTTAGACCATTCCATCGGACAAAAAATAATGCAACGACACATCAAAATTATTTGTGGTTACCTAGCAACATTCTTTTTAGTTTGTACTTCTTGTTCCTTTCTTTGGGGTGGCGATTGGCCACAAAGCCTAGGTCCAAATCGCAACGGTATCGCGCAACAAGAGAAACCCTTACAGGCTTGGCCGGAAAGTGGCCCGGTGACGGCTTGGAGCCACACTGTGGGTAGTGGGTTTGCCGGCCCGATTGTTGTGGGAGCGAAGGTGATTGTCTTTCATCGCGTAGATGATAGTGAGCGTGTTGAAGCATTGGACGCGAAATCAGGCAAAGTCATTTGGAGTCAGGATTTCAAAGCGTATTATCGTGGTGGATTTAACCCCGACTCGGGCCCGCGCGCTACTCCGGTGGTTGCCGGCAACCTCGTGTTTGTGTTTGGCGCCGCATCTGACTTGCACTGCTTAGATTTGGCAACGGGTAAACCGAAATGGAGCCGCACTCTCGGACAAGATTACCAAGCACCCGATGGATATTTTGGTGCGGGTAGTGGTCTATTGGTGATGGGGGATCATATTCTAGTCAACGTCGGTGGCATCAAGGTGGGAATTGTCGCACTTGATATACAATCCGGAAAGACAATATGGGAAGCCACGACTGAGAAAGCGAGTTACTCTTCGCCAACCGTCCTTTCTATTGGCGGGACAAACTACGCTTTGTTTATCACTCGCATGCAAGCCATTGCTTTGAACCCAGTGACGGGGAAATTATTATTCAGCACTCCATTCGGCAAACAAGGGCCAACCGTCAACGGCGCAACACCAGTGGTGGTCGACAACCATGTGTTTCTGACCGCCAGTTACCAAATAGGGGCTCGCATGTTGGAACTTGTACAGGACGGAAAGAACTTTAAGACTCAATGGTCAGGTGATGATATCTTGTCGAGCCAATACGCAACTCCACTGCCGCATGACGGCCATTTGTTCGGT
>Ga0302134_10000250_pt1 | contig 21951 bp, 22 predicted proteins | sample CB9_SCM_MG_FD_203123 | JGI IMG/M metagenome (GOLD analysis project Ga0302134, IMG submission 203123) | Marine microbial communities from Western Arctic Ocean, Canada - CB9_SCM | ecosystem: Environmental > Aquatic > Marine > Oceanic | place: Canada: Western Arctic Ocean | collected 2017-09-19
GGTAGACCATTTTGGGTAAACAAATCCTCTGCGGCAGATGGCAAGTCAGGGAATAGTTCTCCTAAGCCACCTACTTTGGAATCATTGAATTCATACATTGCCCATTCCATTGATAAACCAATTTGAGAAGTAGAAATCATATCGAAAGTGTAGTCTCCTTCAATCCATTCTTTAGATGTTGGAGTCAAATCAGTTGCAGGATTCAATCCATCGCAAACACCTCCGGGGGTCAAGATGGTGTCGCAAATAGCGGCGAACTCATGGTTGGTGAACGATTTTTCCTCTTCAGAAGCCAGTGGAAGGCCCGCGAATTGAATTGAAAGTAGCATAATAATTGCTACAAATAGCGTTGAACGACGTCCGATAATTGCACTGCGCATGGCCTTCCCCGTGGGGGAGGATGCACCGCTGACATATAACAGAATATACGACAGGCCCCCCCGTAGGGGGGCAGAGAATGGAAAGAAAAGTAGGTTGGGAGGTGCCATCTGACGAGGCGGAAAGAGCCCGAAGAATCGCCTTTAATGCCGGCGTTCTTGACGATGGTTTCCATCCAATTCACCAGCAAGGAAAAGTGATTTGGCCACTAAATGAAATGGTGAATGTGCTATTCGGTGAAATCATTCAATCAAACTTCGAAGTCCGAATAGAATTGAATCCTCACCAAAGATTAGCAGTAGAGTTACCTGATGTAGAATTACCAACAAAATGGGAATTATTAGATGACTTGGCCTTACTCCCTCCCGATTCGTTTCCCAATGGAAATAGCGATACTTGGAAAGCAGTATGCAGGGCTTTGAAGGTTGAACGAGTTGGGCGAGGCGCAGAAGTTGACGCTGGACCAATGCGCCAAAGCCACGCTGAAATTCTGCTTGGAAGCCATGGCTGGGTAAATCATAAAGAAAACGGAATCCGTTATGTTTTCGATGCTAGTAAAGTCATGTTCAGCAGCGGCAATACCACCGAGCGAAGAAGAATGGGGAATCTCGACGCTGCAGGCGACGTAGTGGTCGACCTGTTCGCCGGTATCGGCTACTACACTTTGCCGATTCTAGTCAATACTGGGGCATTGATTGTACATGCTTGTGAGATGAACCCCGACAGTATCGATGGCCTGACCAAAGGGCTCGTTGCCAATATGATGATGCAAAGATGCCATATTCACCAAGGAGATAATCGTCAAACTGCGCCAAAACTTGAAGGCATTGCAGATAGGGTATTGCTGGGATTATTGCCATCCTCAACTTATGCTTGGGAGTTAGCTTTCAATTGCTTGAAAGAAGAAGGAGGAATCATTCATGTACACATGAATGTGGAGCAACAGAATTTGGATGATGGAACATTTGTAAAAGAGACTTTGAAGTCTTTTGAGGAGATGGGGAGTGAGGTGAAACTATTGCATCTTGAGGATGTAAAGTCCTATGCGCCGCGGGTTAGGCATGTGGTGCTTGATCTTGAGGTTAAGAAGTTGTAAAACTAGTCACATTTGACCATGTTTCGCCATTATTATTCTCTCCGAAAGTCCTGAAATAATAGTTATTTTGCGATAATAACCCACTTATTGAATGTTTATCGTGACCCACATTTGAGACTCCATATAAGGCACAACTATCCCATACATTTCGGTTATTTCCTGCATCTAAAAGCCCCCAACAAATTGTTATATTTGTATTACTACCATTATCATAAACATCCCATTCCAAGTCTGCAGAAGTTGAGGAGATATTAGCCGCACTATTATTTCTAAACTGAATATCATACTCAAAAACCCAAGTTCTTAGAGGGTCGTCCACCCAAACTGGCAAATGCAATAATGCATCTTTAGTTTCTTGATTTAGAGGAAATCCCCATGCTTCATGATATGGCGCTAAGTTATAGCCGGTTTGAAGTGATAATTCGAGGACCCACCTATTAAATTCTTCATCGTCACCAATTGGTGAATCAGTCATGGTGTAATATTCTGTTAGGGCTGCAGTGACTGGCTCCCAGCCAAATTCTTCCTTGATTTGTACAAATGTCTCAAGAGCGGTCCAAACGCTCCATGAAGAAATCTGAGCACCATTTTGGAAATAAGTTTCAGTTCTGCTCTCGCGGCTACTATCACTCATCGAACCATGACCTTGCCCCATGTCTAAGCCGACTAGGTCTTCCATCAAACGAACTGAATAGAGGTTGCAAGTAGTCTCGGTATTCCCAGGTAATGTTGAGGCCATCCATTGATGGTTATGCCCTAATTCATGGAACATCCCCCAGTCACCTTGACTCCACATTTGCGAAGAGTTTAGCACTCCTTGAGAAGAGGCAGTATGAGCCATGAATGGATAGCCGCTATGCATCCAGCCGGCGCTAATTTGTACGTCGAAAGTCGCTCTTTCAACCCTTGGCCATGGAGTATATCCGGAGAGGTTATGTTCCATCGATAATGCTTGATCCCAGAAATCCATGGTCAAGTCAGGTGTGTCTAATGTACGCAAGTCGGCTGATGGCACGCTGAGAATAAAGAACTCTGATTCAACTTCTGCCCACGGTGCTGGGTAATCTCTGATTGTACTATTCCACAAGTTTTGGTCAGTCTCTCCTTGAACCCAATATGGCGCTAGTACTGCATTATCAATACTGACATTGAATGTCCCAAGTGCTGAGCCGGCTGGAATACGGATGTAGATAGTCCCCCCGAATGCACAGCCAACCTGAATGGTTGTACTGGTTGCACTATGTGTTCGGTAAATGATCGGGTGACGCGATAATGTATCCTTACCCCAGAGGCTATCAGTATGGGCTCCGATTAGAACATCGACTCCCGTTCCTACGATATTGCTCGGAAATGTAACGTTCAGAACTTCACCTGCTGCCGCATATAATCCGGTGCTCATCCTTCCTGCTGAACGTGCTCCTGAATAGCCAAAACCACTAGGTAGGCCGGCAAAAGTTCCGTTAATTTCTACTGTTCTGCTGACTCTACTTGCGTTGGCTGGCACATCTCCCGGAAAATCCTTGGTGCTTGGATGATATGGGATTTGATCTACTGGCAATAAACGTAGTAATCGGTCTTGGATTTTCAAATTCAAGCGTTCGATGGGGTCTGCATTTACTAGACTGAAAGTGTTGGATGATGAAATCATGACCCAGCCAGATTCATTGGTCATTTTGCGAACTGGAGCCCAAATGAAATCAAAATCTAAGGGTAAGTTATCGACTGCTCGTTCCACTGTGGAGGCTGCAATTCCCTTTTCATAGACTGATAATACCTGTCCAGCAAGGTGTGATTCTACTGAAATAAGAGCGGTGTGCAATCTGAAGTTCGCAGAAGGTTGATTTCCAGTCAAGTCAAGACTTACAGAACCCGAAGAGGATGAAACGAATAATCCAGTTGTATTCATTATTTTATTTCCGGGATAATTATGGGCCACATCGCTATTAGAATAGGACCAATACCAGGAATGGCCGCCAAAAATAGCCCCCTTTCCACTGAGGATGAAAGATTCAAGATTGCTGTTTTCCGTGTTGGAATAACTATTCCAAAAGTCGCCGATAAAACAATCGAAGGAGGATAAATCATCTGGCCAAGCATTCCCAATAACATTGTATCCTTCTACCGTCAATTCATCTTCAAAATGACTGTAATCTGATTGCACTCCTATTGTTTTGCTTGTTCCTCCACAGGCCCATTTTATTGCGTTAAGTGACATTGTAGTTTCATTGCCACCACCTTGATTGGCAACGAATCCTTCGTGCCCATAACCAACAACTCTACCTTTTCCAGAATGCCCTGCTGAGATAATTGGCCTATCGTTCCAATCCAATCCAACAGGGAATGTCCACTTTCCTACTGGAACGATAAGAGAAGGCCATGATGAACCATAATCTAGAGTTCCAACCCCATCCACCAAGTCCAACCAATCTGCATCTAGGTCGTGGACTGCTATGCTGAGGTTTGCCTCAAATATACCACCAGTATTGTTAGCCCATAGATGATAAGTTCTCCAAGCAGTTCGTTCAATTGGGGTACCATTGATACTACCATTATTCAGTAATTCTAATCCCAATGGCAAGGCTGGCTCAACCTCCCAAGAATCAATGTCTGGGCCTTCATTATAGACCTCAATGATGACACTTTCATTAGAAGCCAAAGTAATGATAGATGAATTATCCCAAGAAATGTTCATTGGCGTCATATCAGCAATTCTCAAACGAATTTCTGTGGATGATGAGCCACCGGTATTATTAGCCCAAATTGTATGATTCGTCCATCCATACAGAGTATCTGCTGAACCATAGATTCTGCCTTCATCAAAATTTAAACCGGCTGGCAATGAGGGTTCCATAGTCCAGTCAACCACCATCCCCCCTGAGTATGTAGGTGAAATATCGATACTTTCTCTTAACCAGGCTAAATCGATTTCTTCTAATCCATATGAAAGGTTTACGACCGGCTCATCAATGATTATTATTTCAACTGAAGTTGAAGATGAACCACCGCTATTTGAAGCTGTGATTTGATGGATACTTGAAGCGACCAAATTTGGCGAAGAACCTGAAATCCAGCCTGTTGTGTTATCGAATTCCATTCCAGTTGGCAAATCTGGATTTATCTCCCAGTTAACCGGCTCTCCACCATTTATCCAAGGAGCCAATGGTTCAATACTTGTGTTGACAGTGAAAGTGTGGGGGGCAGCCGGATAAAACAAGCCAAATGGGGATTGGTCATCAACACAAATCGTCAAAGTGCGATTTGTCCAACCGCCAGAATTGGAAGCATTAATTGTATATTTTGAGCAAGGGCCAATGTCTTGAGGTGTACCAGAAATGACGCCATTAGTTGAGAGAATCAATCCTAGAGGCAAACCATTTTCAAGACTCCAATTTACTACAGCTCCCCCGCCATCCAAGGTGGGATTCAATGGCCATATCGAAATTCCAACGACGAAGGAAAAGAAATGAGTGGGGTAATCCAAACCGTCCGGTGCCCTATCAAGGACCTCGATAATCAATGTACTACGGTTCATTCCAGCAAGATTAGAAGCGATGATAACAAATTCTAAAACTTCTGGGATTTCAAGAATTGCACCACTAATTTCACCGCTATCATGGTTCAGATGGATGCCAGTTGGTAGTTCGGGGATGACTGACCACGTATCAGGTCCATCACCATCGAAAGATGGAATCCAATGAATAGAATCCCCTAAAGAAATATGTGAATCGATGTTGTAATGAAGATTAGAAGGTGGCTGAAGCGGCCTACATCCTTCCTCTACTTCAACCTCTAAGGGAGTGCAATCCTCATGAATAGGTGGTAATATTTCTTCAATAATACATTCGCCTTCAACCTTAGTTTCATCATCAGCGCAGATGATAATTGTATCAGGTTGATTCATCTGTTGAGTATAGATGACTGCCCCACTGGCCGTCAACAACCCAACCAAAATGATGGCTGCAGTTGCGGTACCTTTGCTCTGCACCATCTACTCACCTTAAGCATCAGAGTTCTCGGCTATCTCCAGTTTCACTGGCTCAATAATTCGGCCTGCCCTCAAAGCCAATGCTGTTAGTAAAGCCAGTATTCCCAAAACTATCCAAAGCGAAAATGCCTTCAAGGAATTACCATCTTCACTCTGAGTTGTTATAGGAGGTGGATCTTCGATTGTAGTGTTATTCAAGATGACACCAAGCATGGAAATTTCATTTATTCTAACTTCGTAAACTGGACGACCTGCTGATGAGGCGGGATTCTGTAAGGATTCAAGGCCTGTTGGGTCATCAGAAGTTGGTACCAAGGCGATAGCGCGTACATGCATCATACCATCCCTAACAACTCCAAAGGTTGCATAGCCCTCATCGTTCTGTCGATTTTCAGGGTCGAGATTGTGGGCTTCAGTTTCTGCGATATACCATTGAGAATCTGCAGAATCAGGGTCGGTATCTCGAGCCATACCAATAGCGCCATCGACATGACTTAGATTGTCATTCAATTCTAAGGGGATTGTATTTCCAGTACCACCACTTCCACAATTTAGGCTAGTTGCAGGATAGACTCCAGAAGTTTTGCAAGTTGGATCGCCTGCTTGAGTAACGAAATCATCTATCACTCGATGGAAAAAGATACCATCATAGATGTGATTCTCTACATGAACAACCATATTGTCAACTGTGATAGGAGCCCATTCCTCAAATAATTCAATGACTATTGAGCCATCTACTTTTGATTGCAAATGTCCAGGCTGGTATGAGACATTGATGTTGATAACAGGGTCACCGGGTCTTGGCTCATCCATTGGGTTGCCCTCTAATTCCGGCCCGTCAGTCCAATCATCTGGGTCAACAGTTCGATTACGCCAGTCTTCGTCATCTGTCGAAGACTGAACTTGGGCTTGCGCGCTGGAAACTGGAGCCCAAACTGCGAACAATAAGAGAAGTACGACAAATCTCGCGTCTCTCATGGTGTTGCTGGGCCGGCCCTCAGTAATCAAGGCCATTATTCGCAGTTTTTCCGATTACTTCATAATTTCAAGCCACCTGAAGCATTATGATGAGCGAAAATGAAAGCCAAGCCAACCTTGATTTGCTAAAGTGGTCGATGATTCTAACCGGAGTTTCATTGGTGCTTATTATCTGGCAGGGTATGTCAGGAATTGGACAAACTGGATACACCTTTCAAAATTGGATTTTAGGCAGCATACATGCTCATTCTGGTGAGTCTGGAATATTATTATCATTAATTGCTCTTGCTTTATTCTTGGCTTCCAAATATGATGATAAGAAGTTGAAAGGAATGCTCATGGGTTATGCAACCCTGTGGTTAGTGCAAATCGGGCTTGCTCAGGCCATTTCAGGCACACCTTGGCTAGGGATGATTCATGTCTTAGTCGCATTCTTGATGTTTGGTCATGGTTTAATGATGATGCCCAAATTCAAACGTGCATTGGCAAATTGAGTGGTATAACTAATCGGAATTAGTACTATAATCTCTTTCTATTCATATACCTAACCGGCAAGGAACTGCCATGACCCGAGTAACAACCATGCCTCGAATTTTGTTTGTCACGTTCCTGATGGTTCTTATGCCCCTCAGTGGTTGTTTTTCTTCTGACCCTGAAACCATCGCCGTTGAGGATACAGATGAGGAAGGAAAGGATGAGGATAATGCTGTCACAGATGGTGAACCGCAATTAGTTTTGTGGGATTCAAGCATGCAATGGAATGGTAGTCAACCAACAATTCGTGGAGCTGTATTCGATGAAGATATCGCTAATCTCACTGTAACCTACGAAATTCTAGATTCACAGAACTTTGAGAGCATTTCAGGGCCATACATTGTTATTCCAAACGCCGATGGTACATTCTCCTTCAATAGTCCATTCGTTAATCCAGGCTCTTGGATAGTCAAAGTAAATGCGAATGATGGAAATCATAGTACTGAAATAACTGGGGAAATTGAGATCATACCTCCGGATGAAGCAATAGTAGAAGTCTCGTTTATATGGGTTCAACCCAGCGGGGATAGCAACATTGGAAGTCTCCTTGGAAATGTCAACCATGATTTCCTTGAAACTTGTATTGTGGGCTATGACCCAACTGGTTCAGCGACGATAATGTTAGTAGAATTAAATTATTCAACTGGTTCAATGGAACTTAAAATAAATACTGATGAAGTCAATCTCGAAGGAGATATCATCGCAGCCTGTGGTAAATTCAACTTTACTGAAAAAATCATTCCTGTAATATTAGAAAGAGTTTCGGAAATAGATTCTGATGCTGACGGTATTAGAGATCAAGACGACCTTTGCGACTCAACTCCTGAGGGCGAGGCTGTATATTCCGATGGTTGCTCAGATAGTGAAAGAGATTCTGATAATGATGGGGTTTCTGATGCCGAGGACCAATGCCCGAGCACTCCAATTGGAGAACAACCAGATAGCCAAGGTTGTTCAGACAGCCAAAAAGACAGCGATTCAGATGGTGTCAATGATGCAGAAGACCAATGCCCGAGCACTCCTGCAGGTAACGCAGTAGATTCAACTGGATGTTCCATAGTTACATGGGGGCCTCAAGACTCTTGGTACTGCCAAGATGGAAATGGCCCTTGGGTTCGGGATGACAACGGTGTCGGCAACAACTACAATGCAAATACCAACGGTGTGAGCACTCCTGACGGTAGTGGCTCAGGACCTTGGTTCCAATGTGAAGTTAGTGTTACTTCATCATCAACATCAATGAATGTAAACTCGAATGGAATCCCAAACCATGATTGGGTTTCAGCATTAGGACCTGGTGGTGATGAACAAACTCTCACCTGGTCCATTCCATTGAATCCAACCAACGACACGAACGGTGGCCATGCATCAACCAATTGCCCTGCAGCAAATGGGCAATGGGAATGTGCAGCTGACCGAGGTCAAGTGGCAGTGGCTACAAACGGCGTCCCAATTTTTGGACCTGAAGAAGGTCCAGGTGGAGATGCAGTTGCCCTTGATTTCTTCTATTTCGATGAAGACCGTCAACCCATTGACCTCGGCTATTGTGGAGCGCATGCTGGCCCGACAGGCGTGCATTACCACTGGGATGCAATGTGCCAGTATTGGGAGCCTGAATCAGGTCAAACTATGCAGGACTATGAGTGGAGTTTAATCGATTCAACCCAACATTCCCCGATTATTGGATGGTCTTTTGATGGCTATCCAATCTATGGCATGTATACATGGGATGACAGTGGTGCTGTCAAAGGAATGAAGTCATCCTATGAAGTTGAACGGACCAGTGAAGGTGGCGACCAAGGATACAACGGTATCGATGATTGGAACTATGTCTCCGGCTCTGGAGATTTGGATGAATGCAACGGACGATTCGGACCAACACCTGAATACCCTGAAGGAACCTACTACTATGTCTCAACACCATTGAGTGGTTCCAGTAAGACGGTTGTTGACACCGATGGTAATACGGTCCCAATGGTTGGTTTCCCATACTTCCTGCTCTGCTACCATGGTATTGCAGATGATTCGAATGGAGGAGGAGGCCAAGGTGGCGGCGGTGGTGGCGGAATGGGCTCACAAGCAAAATCGGTGTACGAGCACATGCCTGAATTGGTTCATACAACGCAGAGTTCACAAGAAGTTACCAGTTTATTATGGGATACCACATGGATTCTTCTACTGCTTATCGGTATTACCTTCACTCGTCAAAGGAAGGAATCTAGTGAAGTTACTATTCTGGAGAATGGCAAGGAGACAATGGAATGCACAAGCCAACGATAGTATTGGCCTTGGTTATGATGATACTTATTGCAGGTTGTATGAGCCCTGCTGAAGTCGACAAATACCAAGGAGATGACATCAACCCAGCGGTGTCCTACCGCCCATTCATGCTGCAAGATGATAACGGTTCAATTTTCAATTCCTCAAGTATTAACGGTAGCGTGTTAGTCGTTGCCTTCATCTACGTCAACTGCCCAGATGTCTGCCCTACTACCACGGCAGACATGAAGTGGGTCGAATCTCAATTGGACGATGCTGAACGAGCCAATACTAGTTTTATCTCCGTCACTGTAGATCCTTGGCGAGACGGGCCTACCGCCCTAACTCACTACAAGGAAGATTACAACGTGAGTTGGCCTCATCTAACGACAAATACTCATTCAGAAGAGAACCTCTCCCTAATCGAGCAAGTCTGGACTGATTTCAACATCGGATTAATTCTCACCGAGAATGACAGTAGCACCACTCTCGGTCGAGGTCATACAGTGTACTACGATATTGAACATACCAACGGTCTGGTGATCGTTGACAAAGATGGTTTCCAGCGTGTTCGCTGGACTCACGATGATTGGGACCAAGAAGGCATCTTGAGCGATGTTCGTTCATTGCTCAATTGAATGGACTCCTTGACTTCGCTTCCTGCTGTTTGTGGTTATCGGAGTCACTGTGGAGTATCTCGTAAGCGTCAGCCTGAAGGATGAGAGGGTCCTGCAAGTTCCATGTCCGAGCCGTTAATGGCAGAATTGGTAGAGGTCGCAGAGCCGACTTCTCGCCACCCACTGGACTTTGCTTTAGCCTCGACATTTGCAGTTTCAATCGTCTTCATTATCCTTGCATCTGCTTTTGCAAGCCCTGCAACCTCAGACCTCAACAGCGGTACTCCCCCTGCGGTGAATTGGTGGGAAGTTCCAATTCAAGACCGCTGGCAAATGGACTTAGTCAACAACTCATCGAGAAGTCAATTACCAATAGAAGATAACTTCGAAATCCTGCCAATGACTGAACATTATGTCGAAGTCGAATTACCTCCTGAAGAGCAAGATGCGGGCTTCCCTGAACAAGCAAAGATGCACCTTTCACTTTGGCTTCCTGATGTTCCAGATGGCGTCAAAGTACCCGTCATTTCAACAATTCATCCCTACTATGACTTTGGGGCTCCAGGGGATAAATCTAGCCCAAACACGGTTCCAGATAGAGGAGTCGGGCAATGGGTCTACGAGGAATTTGTACCACAAGGTTACGCTCTTGCCCAGGTCTCAACCTTTGGCACTGGAAAATCAACTCATTGCCAAGACGTCAAAGGGCGCGGTGAACAAATAGGAATTGATGCAGCTGTGCGTTGGCTTGGTGAGCAGGATTGGTCTAATGGTAATGTAGCGGTCATGGGTAAATCATATGCAGGCACAACAAATTGGGAAGCCGCTCAATTTGACAATCCCTATCTGAAGACTATCGTTCCAATCAGTGGTAGTATTGGGGTGCAGCAGATGTTTTATCGAAATGGCTCAAGTGAAACAAGAGCTCTCCTCTATGACGTCTTGTATGAAGGTGCAACTATTGATGGCGATTCCAGCGACCTTCGAATGTGTAGTGATGACTTGATTGGACCAGCCAGTCCATTCACCACTTATACAGCAGCAGAGTTAGGCGGAGATAGATGGAATGATTACTGGGAGGAAAGGTATCACCTCCCTGATGTTCTATCCAATTATCGAGGAAGTGTCTACATCGTCTGGGGGATGCAAGATTGGAATGTCGATGCCTATCATTTCTCTCCAACTTACCAGATGTTGAGAGACCGCGGTATAAATGTCAGAGGGATTTTTGGTCAATGGGGTCATAATTATCCTGACCAAATCGTAGTGCATAGCGGCATTGGCAGTGGCTATGGTGCCGAGGCTTTTCCAAATATGACGAGGATGGATTGGGCTGTAGAATTATTCAGTTGGTTCGAATATTATCTCAAAGATATCGGGCCAGAACCTGTCAGTTTAGTCCAGATGCAGCGAAATGATGGAGAATGGCATCTTGAAGAGACTTGGCCGCCCAAAGATGCAGAATGGCTTGAAATGGGATTGGACGAATTCCAAGCAGTTGGAAGTAGAGTTTCAACGACCAGTAGTATCACCCTTGAAAGTGAAGTCTTTGAAAATGAAACTCATATTTCAGGCCTTCCAACCTTGCACTTAGATGTACAAGCCCTTTGTAAAGGCGGCCAAATATTTGCCACCATGAAAGATGCAACCACCGGATTACGCCTCGGCCATGCAGTGATGGATTTGCGCTACCGAGATGGGGGCTATGATGCCAAGATTACAGTGCCATTCCTCTCTTACACAATGAAAATGGAATTCAATCCAATGGATGTGGTAATACCCGCCGGACATAGCCTTGCCATCGAATTAACTGAGACCGGCGAAGATTACCTTCCTTCGCCAGATTGTGCGGTCATTGGAATGAATGTTGAAACTACTTCATCTTCAGTTCTCAGTTTGCCATTAATCGACAGGGCAGAAGATGATGTTCGTTGGTTCAAAGTAATCGAACCTGCTGACCCTGCTAATGCGTCTTCATGATTAGGTGATTAGATGAAGGTCCTTGCTTTTGAGGATTCTTTTGACATTGAAGCATTATTGATTTCAGGTAATGTGGGGATGGAAAGAATTGAGTTTCTGCAAAAATGGAATACATCAGAATGGCTAAACGACATTAATGAATTCAAGCCTGATATATTGTTGTTAGACCATTTTATTCCCCCAACCAAGGGTCTTGAAGTCTTACAATTATTGAATGTGGAAATACATCATCAACGCCTGAATAGGCCTACTACGATTATCGGTATTAGTTCTTCAAGCATGGCAAATCAGCGGATGTTACAGTTCGGTGCTGATTTAGGAATTATCAAAATGGAGTTGGCCTCATTGGACATCTGGAAAAGGCCAACCATAGGGTAAGTTGTTTTCATCAACGAATAGAATATTTACTCCAACTCCACTACGATGAAAGGCGATTAACTCGATTCCATGAATCGAATGACCTGTTGACGCTCTTCCCAAAACTGGCCTCTTTTCTCTTGCCATCCTTTGCCTAAACCAACTCTGACCTTTTTCACCCTCTGGTCGTTTATTCCCTGCAACCATTCGCCTTTCACCTTCGACTCCATCCACCCAAGGTGCACCCCAAGCAGGCGAAAATTCAACCCCAAGTATGAGGTCAACTCCTTCTGTCCATTGTGCTGCAGCAGCGTCAGGGCCGGAGGGAATAGCAGGTGCATTTGGGTGAGTATGCAACCAATGCGTGAAGCGGCCACCTCTTGGACCACGTTCTGCTCCAAAAATATCATCAGTCCATTCTTCAGGTAAATGATGTACAGTCATCGAATTTCCACGATTAACAACTTGAGCCTCGGAAATAGTATATCCCTGCCCAGCAAATAAATCATCTCTTGATTCTAGTCCAGCAAATACTTGTGATACTTCTTTTCTCACTTGGTGTTCTGAAGAAATATCGAGGCCAACTAAGATTTCATCAGGTAAGGCTTCCAAACACCATTGAATCAAATCCCCAAGTATTTTTCCTGGCATCTGTAATATCGCTGAATATGCTTCGCGTGCCTCATATGAGGCTTGGTTATACTGCTTCATTGCAGATTCTAACCACTCTTCTGTCACCTCTTCCAGCCCCTCCCTGTAGCGACCATGTCGGCAGCATACTCATAAGTGGTTGACCATCACTCAGTTACTAGAAGGGGAGCATTGATGGCCAAGAAGAAAGGCTTCGGTAAATTCATGGGTGCCTTAACAGGCTCACCCTATGAGAAACTCCTCAAGCAGATTGAGAAGGGTGCAAAAGAGTTTGACGGTGATGACCGCTCGATGTCTCGGTTGGTCAAAAAAATGGTTAGAGAGATTCAGCAAACCTATTCTGATGAGGGTATTGATGGGGAAGAACATGACTTGTTAATGGAAGAGTTGGAAGATATTGATCCTGAAGAAAGAGAACTTCCAAAGGTTGGAGGAGATGATGATGACTACTTCGATAGCGACATGCCAGATGCTCCTAAATTAACATCTAAAGCCGTTGATTTAGATGATTTATTGTCTTCCGAGGGTGATTCATTCACCAGCAGTTACGGCAAGGATGAATTCGAGGATTTCCGCCAAAAAATGTCTCAAGAGTTCTATGCTGAATCAGATGAGGCTATCGCTGCGGGGGATCATGAAAAGGATATACGGACAGTTCACCGAACTTTCACCGATGACGACGCAGACTTGGCTGCAGTAAAGAGATTAATTTCTGAAGAAAGTGGTTTGAAAACCGATGATATGAAACGTCAAGAGGAGGAAGAAGCGTCTACGGCTACTCAAGCATTGGCTGATAATACCTACAGCGTTGACGAAGATGGCACAGAATGGTGGCAGGATGATGATGCCTACTGGTGGTTCAGGCCAGAAGGCGAAAGTGATTGGCTTCCTTATGATGAATGAGCCCATCCTCGTAAATTGTAATATTCTGAAAGACATGCAGATTCATCTGCATCATTAACAAATGACACCATTCCCGCAGCAGGACCATCTGGTAATGCATCTCTCCTGAGACGATATGACAGCAAATCCTGCTGCCTAGGTTCTACACCAGTTTTCAACCAATGCTCAACATTCCATTGACGGGCAGCATCCCATTGCTTATTTGCCCGCATGTGCAAGTCTTCGATACTTGCATTATCCCCTGTTATCCCATTAAAGGCATTGACTAGAACATCATCAGGTGTTGCACCACTTGCAAAAGCACAAAGAATCATTGAATCTCGAATGACGCTTTCATTCTGACTGTGAATCAATTCAGGCATCAAATCAAGAGCAGATGAATCCGGAATTCCAGTTGGGTTTTTGTAGCCTGCTCGCATATGATTAGCCCCCACATTACAGGTCATATATGCCATGGCATTACCACGTTTTCCTCTTGGATCCCAAGCCGGTAAATCTAGGCCCTTGCAGTGAGCTGTCAATCTGGTTGCACGGTGTCCCGTTTCTTGTTCTACCCATCTTGAACATGCAACTGCACCACCTGCAAGTATGGTGAACATACCGCTTGGGTTTGCCAATCTTTCCAATGCTAAGGGGGGAAGTTTTGGATTGCCAAATTCCCATGCAATTAATTCCCCTTTGAGGCTTATGAACGCAGGAAGTCCGTTTAATTCCCCTTCGGCCCATCCTTCAGGGAACCACCCCCGTTGTGCTAATTCGCAAACTAATGAGATTAGTGCTCCCGAAGAAATTGTATCTGTTCCAAATTGATTGCAAGCATCGTTTCCGTCCATCACATCGAGGGATGAATCAATACCAAGGTTTGAGCCTAACATAGCCAAAGTTTCGTACTCAGGTCTTTCTGTTCTTGGAATATGCAGTGGCTTTCCTTTGGAGGGGCGGTGGCTGGCTTCGCAGGCTATTGGGCAGGGGCGGCAGCAGCCGGATTGTTTGGCTTCAGACATAGAATCGTGCCAATATTCCCCAGATAGTTTTACCGTGTTTAGTTGCTTAACTTTCTGCCCATCTTGAAAAATAGCACCCGTTGCTGAAGTGTAATTGATGGTTGGCATTCTCGCCATTTGAGCAGCATATATCGGACCTCTACTTGTACCGAAACGATAGAATGGATCGCCAACTCGACGCTTTTCCCCCATCTTTTGTCGCTGCTTTTTGACTGCTCCAAGATATTGAGTATCGTCAGCAACACGGCCTGTGCCCGTGTTGGTGACTGAAATCGCTTTCAAATTCTTAGCACCAAATGATGCACCTGTTCCCCCACGTCCTGCGGCACGACGACCTGCGGTTATTGGACTAGCAATACGAACTAATGATTCCCCAGCAGGCCCTATCGAGAATACATCATCAGCATCGATTGCTTTCTCGCATTGCCAAGTCGTCATGCCTCGCATTGATTCTGCGTCATGTAGTGAAACCTCCATGTCTTCAATTTGCAATCTTACCAGCGAATCGCTGCGACCATGAATGAACAAACCATCCCAGCCAGCAAGACGCAGGTCATGGCCAAAGTCACCACCGATGTAGGTGTCAATGAAGATATTTGTTAACGGCGATCGAGTGCAGACAACAGCCCGTCCGGATGAGCCGACTTTACTACCTTGAAATGGGCCAGTCATTAGCAGGAGTGGGGTTGAAGGGTGCATCGCTGGGTCTGCATCGCCGGTAATTGGATGTTGCAAATCATAGGCTTCGTCATCGGTAGTATCGCGGGTTGTCAACAAATGGGTAGCAAGACCCTTGCCACCCATATTGTCCAGTAGAGTCTGTTTATCGATCTGGATTTCCTTCAAACTACCACTCGATAAGCAGACATCGAGGTAGCGCCCTGGGTATCCATCAAAGCGCCACATGGAATGGCCAAGCTAGGCCTATCACATCATCCTTCGCAAGTAGAACCCGACCACTCGACAGTAGTCATATCATCATGAAAATCAGTCATCCTACGCAGGTTCTCACCCAAATCACTCTTACCAAGACGTGATTGACTATGCAAGGTCAACTCCACCTGGTTCCCATTACATTCCATTGAAATAAAAACATCATCGGCAAAAAACCAAAAATCTGTATGATCTATCCCGTGAATAACAACCGTCTCCTTGCCTTCAACAGAAAGAACAGAAGAAAAAAACCGCTCATCAAACCAGTTTTCTACAACAGTCTGGGCCTCGTCTAAAGTAGCATTGAACTTTAGAGCGACCAAATCGCCAGATGCATATGATGTTTCATCGTGGGCAAGTCGAAAACAATTCATGCTATCTTCATCACATTCAGTGGGCATAGACAAAGTTGCACTCATCGAATTCATCAACTGAATCAGCAAAAGAAGAACAATCCACCCTGCAATAACCACCGTAGGCCATTTCACATAAGGCGGGGATGATTTCCATTTTCCTAACATCGAATCTTCAGACATTACATCACTTTCTCTGAAGTTTTCCATCTATCATTTCATAGATGATTGGTTGGCCTGTTGGGACTTCCAATGAAAGGACCTCTTCTCTAGATAAGTCATCTAAATACATGATAATACTGCGAAGACTATTACCATGCGCAGTAATAAAAATACAATTTCCATCATTTAAACTTGGCATGATGATTTCCTGAATATATGGGATGGTACGAGCAGCAGTCAACTCCAAACTCTCTCCTTCAGGGGGTGGAGTATCATAGGAGCGGCGCCAAATATGGATTTGCTCATCTCCCCATTTTGCTCGGCTCTTCGCATGGTTTAAGCCTTGCAGATTACCATACATGCGTTCATTTAATTTCCACGAAACATAGACCGGCACAATACTTTCAACATCGCCCCTTATTTGTGACCAGTCATTCATTTTCTGTTGGTTTTCATCGCCACCTGCTGAATCATATTGGAAAACGGGTGTAGCAGCACTTGAATGCTGCGCCATGACTATCATCGCAGTCATTTGAGCACGAATCAAAGCTGAGGTATGGATTTCATCAATTTGCATTTTACTGATTTCAGCACCACTTGAAATCGCCTCTTCAATTCCTTTTTTTGAAAGTGGAACATCGACCCATCCAGTGAACAACTCAGCGGCATTCCACATCGATTGACCGTGGCGCATTAGGATGAGGTGGACCATCTCTATCAGCCCTCCGGCAAAGACTTAGGCACATCAACCTGCTCATCTAAACCTATGTCGCAATAGTTGGAATTAATGTCAATATCAGCAATGGACCTGCGGACATGGCAATGTCTCTCAATAAAATCATAATCAAGTTTTGATTATACTCAGCAACAGCCACTTCAAATTTATTCTCAATCGTTGAATCCACCTTCTCAACCAAAGCAGTTGCCCCACGGCGCACAGCCTCTGTCGCAATGCCAGCAACTGCTCCAATTACTCCTTTGTTGACTACTTTTCCAGCAGCTTCCCCTTCCTTCGCAGCATCGGTGAATGACTTCACTTTTTCATCTGAGCCGCGCCCAAATTTGAGCAGGCCTTTTCGAATACCAAGTGCAAAGCCGGCACGCTTGCGTAATTTTCCAATGTCTTTTTCCAGCACTGCATTCAACATATTGCGAACCCTGAATACTCTCAGCAGATCAAAATAAACCCAAACTAAAAATGCTGATAACAATAATACAAGACCTGTTGCATTTACCTCAGACCAACTTTGCCAACCAAGGGGGTCAACCAATAACCGTATTACGATGACAAGTAATGGCGGAAGAGTGAATGCCAGTATTTCATTGAATAATAAAAGCCCAACTCCCTTAACAGGTAAATCCTTGATCTGTTTAATCGCCCAGCCACTATGTGGGGCAAAGATTCTGACAACCTTTACCAATGGTCTGCTTACTAATATGACCCTGAAAATAAATGGCAAGAACGCAATGTACCAAACATAAGCCTGCCAAGGGCTGGCGGGCGGGAAGTCGGGTAGAATCAGTTCCATGATACACTCGAGGAACGGTATTGCTCATAGATTTTCACTGTAGTTCAGGGTCGTCGATGAATGATGCTTCGACATCGTAGATATGACCCATCCAAGGGCCAGGTGCTGCTTGCTCTAGTTGAGCCCGCTTATTATCGACGAATGAAATCACTAATCCTCCGAGAAGGAAACCGATGGTGAATGGTAGAATCAAGCGACCTAACATTTGGCTCACTCATCACTAGATGGCATTACAGATTTGATGCCGTTTGAAATTCTGGTATCGATCTTCTCTGCCACAGTCAGGCCAAATTTATATCCAGAACCAAGAGCAAGGCCAATAATCGCCATATCAAACATACTACTCACTAGTAATTTCAGCTGCATTCACTCACCATCCTCAATCGGGATTTCGTTCTTGTTCACGATTATGACTTCGCTTGCGCGGTCCATTGCGTCCGTGAACTTCCTCATTCCATAGACAAAAGTACCTATTCCTGCACCCGCCATAAAGGCAGGCCATGCTAAAACATTGTACTTTCCTTTCATCCAACTAATTGCTTGCATTTTTCATTCCTCCTTATTTTCTTCATTTTCCTCTTCTTTGCCCAGCCCAATCGCCTTGGTCACTCCACTAGCTACCGAACCCGCTACATTACCAACGGTCTCGACACCTACCTTGGTGACTTCTCCTGCAGCATTGATAACTGCAGTTATTGCTCTTCCAGAACCAACCGCCAAATGGACAACAGTCTCTTCACCAGCGTTAACCAGTTCTTTGACAGCGGCTGTGAAATCATCAATCAGTGAACCAAGACCCTTGGCCACCTTGTCAACTGATTCCTTGCCGGACATGATTATCGCATGAGGCTAGAGCATATTAGGGGATGATGATGTTTTTACCGGTTTTAAAACCCCGCTATAATCTAATCAGAAGGTAAGTAGAAAAATTGTTCAGGGTAGTATCCCATATCAATTCCTAACTGTATGAATCGGCCAATGTCACCGCGCAGCAACTTTCCAGTTGCTGTTATATTATAATGTACTATTTGATGTCCGCCGCGGCCAGTTTCCCCATGGCTTATAGTCTCTAAGTACTCCTTTTTTACTAGAGAATCTAAATGTATTTTCAGTTCTTTTCGCTCAACACCAACGGCTCTTTCTATGCGCATCATTCGTCTTGTAGATGATTCTGCTTTCTGTTTTCTACTGAGATATAGCAGAATTCGATAAAGGGTGGTCGACAGGTCTCGACGCTTTCGTAGTTTCTCCATCATTGGGGGTAAATAGACCGCATACTTTAGGAATTTGGTCAATCAAAGATATCATCACCTGTAACTGCTTGGGTGGTTCATGCCCTTCTGTGAGGACCTTAGCCCTTGGTTGAGTTGGAATGTTGACCGCGACTGGATTGATGAGAATGTTAAGTGGCGAGACTTTGGAACTGGAGTGCGGCTTGGTAAGTTAGCCAAGGAAGGCAATACTAGTCTAGTTCTATACGATGTAGTTTCAGATGTTGATATCGAGGCCTTCATGCCACATAGTCATCCTGGTGGAGAAACCTATCTTGTTCTCGAAGGGGAAGTCTATGATGAGGATGGGACATATCCGCCTGGCTCGATAGTTTGGATGGAACCTGGCTCTACTCATACTCCAAAAACAAAGGGTCAAACTCTGATTTTGGTATTGTGGCCAGATGGCGTCAAGGCGGCCTGAAGAGGAAATTATCATTGAATAGAGAATCATGTTGTTAGAGCGACTAGATTCAATAGCAAATTCACAGATTGGGTTGTTAGAACTAGAGATGTACAGGTGTTTGATGATTAATATTATTTGATAAAAAATCTTTCTAATAATTTGTGAACCCTATTTCCATATGGAGGATATGCAAGTCTTAATGGATTTATTCTTCCTTTAAACACAACAGGTTTTGCTTGAGAGAATGTTTCAAATCCCTCTCTGCCATGATATTTACCCATTCCAGAAGCACCTACACCACCAAAAGGAAGACTTTTGATTGCAAATTGAATAACAGTGTCATTGAATACGATTCCCCCTGAATGTGTCTCTTCGATTATTTGTTTCTTTAATTTCCTATCAAATCCAAAATAATACAAGGCAAGTGGTTTTTCTCCAGAATTGATTGCTTTAATTGTTTCAGAAATATCAGTATAGGTAATTATTGGTAACAACGGTCCAAAAATTTCAGTTTGTGAAATTTTCATTTCTTTAGTTGAATCAAAAACAAAATGGGGCGGGAATTTATTTCCTCTTTTCCATTCTGCTACTGCTTCTATTCGTGCTCCTTTTGATTTTGCATCATCAATTAATTCTTGTAACCTATCAAAATGAAATTGATTAATTATGCATGAATATCCCTGGTCTTCTTCTCCATTCGGATACATTTTTTCAAATGATTTACGATATTCCGTTACAAAACTATCAACCATTCCAGAAGGAATATAGATATGATCTGGAGCAATACAAGTTTGCCCTGAATTAATTGATTTGCCAAAACAAATCCTTCTAGCAGCTGCTGAAATATCTGCATCAGGTCCTATTATTGTTGGACTTTTCCCACCTAATTCTAAAGTTACTGGAGTTAAATTTTGAGCTGCAGAAGCCATAATTAATTTACCTGTTTTTGTTGAACCTGTAAACATTAAATGATTAAAGGGCAGTTTAGAAAATGCAATGCCTGTTTCCACATCTCCACAGCATATTGCCACATATTCAATATCAAAATATTTAGATATTAATTTTTGAAGAAGTTCGGATGTTTTAGGGGTATGTTCAGATGGTTTTATCATTACTCTATTGCCTGATGCTAAAGCATATACAAGAGGAGATAATGCAAGATCGAGTGGATAATTCCATGGAGAAATAATCCCCACTACTCCTAATGGTTGGTGATATATTTTTGATTTCGCAGGAATATTTAACAGACCAGAATTTCTTGTACTCGGACGCATCCATCTGCGTAATTTACTTAGAACAAATTTAATCAAATGTTGTGTTTGCATTAGTTCCATCATTAATGTTTCATATTTACTTCGGTGACCAAAATCAGTACTAATTGCATCTATCCATTCCTGTTTATAATCGGAAAGAATTTTTAATATTAATTTCAAATGTTCTTTACGTTGTTTTAATGATGGATATGGAGATTTAGAAAAATCTTTTTTCTGAATTTCAAGTATATTTTCAAGCGTTAGCATTGTAGTTCCTCACAATCTAATTTTAGTTCTTCCAGTGAAACCTTCCATTGTTTTATTCACACCAAGAGTATCGCCAATCCAATCATTAAGCCAAACAGGAAATAATCTACAAATATAACTAGTATACACAAATTTTGGTATTAGCAATCTACGCCTATTTTTTTCTATAACTTTTATTATCTTACGCACCACTTTTTCAGGTTTAAGAACAGGAAGTAAATAGAATCTTCTTTTTACACCTTCGAACATACCAGTATTTGCAACAAATGGACATATTACTGATGTTCTAACTTTACTTTTCATCCCTCTTAATTCTGCACGAAGGGATTCATCAAAGCCAACTGCAGCAAATTTAGATGAACAATAGTCTACTAATTTGGAAGTTCCAACTAATCCCGCAGAAGATGCAATTGTAACAACGTGTCCTTTGTTTTGTTTCAGCATTGCAGGTAAAAAAGCTTGTACTGTCCAAAAGTGGGCCAATGTATTTACTTCAAAAGTTGCTGTTATTTGTTCTGGAGTTAAGTCAAGGAATGAACCACCAGAGACTATTCCAGCATTGTTTACTAAAATATCAATAGAGCCTGATTCTAATGTTTTTGAAGCGCATTCATTTATTTCTTCACGATTACGTAAATTACAAATCATTGTGGATACCTTTCCTCCTTTCAATTCTATTTCTTTTTTTACAGAGTTTAATCCCATCTCATCAATGTCCCAAAGTACTAACTCTCCTCCTTTTTGGGACATTATTAAAGCCATTAAATGTCCAAATCCACTTGCTGCGCCAGTAATCAAAATACGGCTATCTAATATTTTAGTCATAAGCAGTCCGAAGAAGGCGTAAGCAATAACTGCAATGGCTTGATTAAAACCTATTATAATAATGTTATATGAGCCGTAGCGGAAAATTAAACAGCCTTAACACCATTTGGCAATAGTACTATAATTAGGCTATTTTCACGGGTTTTAGGAGTATCTGTTGGCCTGTAGGGGTTCAAGACTTTAGACGTCGCCTACCGAGGGATAGGAAAA